>Ga0265297_10000293_pt1 | contig 165190 bp, 166 predicted proteins | sample Munlanlwell13791_FD_192502 | JGI IMG/M metagenome (GOLD analysis project Ga0265297, IMG submission 192502) | Leachate microbial communities from a municipal landfill in Southern Ontario, Canada - Leachate well 137-91 | ecosystem: Engineered > Solid waste > Landfill > Unclassified | place...
GACGAGCGGAAAGCCATCAGAGTCAGTAATTTGTTTCATGGCTATGCGGAAATAGTTTTCTTTAGGTTGGTCTTTTTTAAAAATCTTTTTATAATCTAGTCTTATGGTTGGACCAACTTCGAGAGGACAAAGTTCTAAACCTAATTCTTTAGCTCTTTTATATACTTCATCAGTTTTGGCATTATTTTTAAAACCTAGGGCACTAACCTTGAGTTTAACTAAATTTATCTGCTCTGATTTTTTTACAGTAGCAAACTCAGAGTTATTTAGCATGCTTTGGGCATAGCTACTAATATAAATTTTTTCTTCATCGTTATCTTTTAATTTAGATCGCTTTTCTAATTCTTTAATAATTTGTGATTTATTTCTATTACCGATAGTCATTTCTAGTCTTTCAATTTTACCTTCAGGAAAAGAAGTATAAATGTGCTCTAAGTTTTCTGGTAACTTTTTAAAAATATCTAGTTCAAGTTCACCGATATAGGCCTTAGTATTTTTATTGACTTCGTTTAGACTGTGAGCGATTTGTTCCGGGCTACAATCAAAAACAATCGGCGCATCTTCTTTAGGATTTCTAGTTTGTATTAATTCTTTAATTCTAGGATCCCTTTGGTAGCCAAAGCCTTCAATGGGACTTTCTATTTCGTATAAAAATACTAGGTCAGCTTTATTTAATCCTTGGTTAACTTTTACTTTATTATCAATTTCGGTTAATTTTTTCATGTCATGGTCTTTTTTTAGATATTCAGCCTTGTCTGGAAATTCATCTAGCTTTTCAGCTAACACATCACCCATATATTCATCAAGATTTTGTTTATAAGCAATTCCTCTAACTTCGGCTATTTTATTATTCTCCATGCGAATAGCAATTCTAGGAATATTAGATTTACCATCATCATCTTTAGTATAATAACAATAAAAATCTCCGCCTTTAAGTTGAGTTTTAGCAGTTTTTTCTCCGGCCGTACACCAGCCTGTACCTCGTCCACGAATTGATTGATTTAATAATTTATAATTTTCTGAGTCCTCATCGTCTTGTTTGTATTTTATCCATTCACCATCAGTGATTGGTAATAGATGTTTAGCAATTGGATGAATCTGCTCATTAGCCCAAGAATATAACTTAGCAAAGTTTTCTGTGTTCAAACTTTTTGTAAAAGCATTTTTCTGTTCTTCACTTAAATCATAATTAAATTCTTCAAAAGAGAAATTTTCTCCTTCATGTTTTTTTACAACTGCATCAATCACATAGCTAAGGGCTTCTTGATTAATATCCGGAAACATTTTAACAGTGCCTTGTGACCTTTTTGGAAATTCACTTTTTTCTTTATCAAATTCGGCTAAATCAGTAATACTTCTAAATGTCCAATATTTAATATAGTCAGGCATGTAGGAAGAATCTTCGGAAGATAAATAATCAATCCATTGTTCTAAAGATGCTTTTTGATCTTCTAAGACGGCTTCAGCTTGTTGCCGACGCTCTTTATCTTTTTGCTCTTTTGAGTATTGATTCCAATCTCCCCCCTGACCTCTTTCGCGAATAACGCGTTCGTTAAAGTTGTGCCAACTCTCTGGAATATCTTCAAATTTAGTAACAAACTTATCTAACAAAACTTTTTTAAGCGCTTCAACACCCATCTCTCTGTCTTTAGGATCTTTTCTTTCTACTATTTTTTTAAAGCGATCTAAATAATTCTGAATAAGATCTGCTGGGCTTTGCTTAACCTGTTCACCTTTGCGAATTTCTGTACGCTTGGCAGCTTTTTCTACTTCAGGAGCATTATGTAAATTGTATTTATTTTTTAGAAAATTAGGATTTTCCATAGTTAGATTAAGCTATTTATATAGTTATCTTTACACAAAAAAGACCAAAAAACAAGAGAAGAACAAACCACCCATTATACTTGGCCAAATCAATGATTAGTGATATAATCATGTAACATTTTATTATTTACCGTGTCATCCTGTCCCGGATCAAGTCCGGGACATGATGACACAGGGGCAGGATGACACGGAATATAACAGCACGGAGAGCAGGGTGACTCAAGTGGAGTTAAAAATTTAGGTTAATTTGATAAGACTACCTCACCTTAAACATCCGCTTCGCATTAGCCGTCGTCATGTCAGCAATATATTCTACACTAACTCCCCTAATCTCAGCCATACGCTCGGCTACATATTTTATTAAAACCGGTTCATTACGCTTGCCGCGATAAGGTTCTGGCGTCATATAAGGCGCATCAGTTTCAATCATTAATTTATCTTCTGGTACTTTACGAATCAAATCATCCCAGCGCTGACTAAAAGTAATTAAACCAGTAAAAGAAATAATTAAACCTAAATTAAAATACTGCCAGGCTAAATTTTCATCACCAGAAAAACAATGCAATACTCCCCAAGGTCTATCTTTGGGCATTAAATTTTTATTATCTCTTTTAAAATCAGTTAAAAGCGGCAACATATCATCATGTGCCTGACGACAATGAATTAAGGCTGGTAAATCACAGCGTCGAGCAAGCTCTAGTTGTTTAATTAAAATATCTTTTTGCGCACGTTTTTTATATTCAATATCATAATCTAATTCGCGCCAAGCATAGTCTAAGCCAATCTCGCCAATCGCCACGGTTTTAGGAAATTTAGTGAGCATCGCATACATATCATAAGAAAATTTTTCTGCTACTATATTTCTAGATAAATTATTATCATCTTCGTTAGTAGAAAAAAGTTCAGTCGGGTGAAGTCCAATCGCGGCGTAAACATTTTTTTCATAACGATTAGCAATCTCAATGGCACGCTTTGAAGATTTATAATCTGTCCCAATAATAACCATGGCGGTATTTTCCGCCAAGCTTCTTTTTATGACTGCATCAACGTCATCGGAAAAAATACTGTCATTAATATGACAATGAGTATCAAATAACTCCATAGTTTAAAATAAATTTTGTAGGCGACCAATTAATTTAGGAATAAACGGCACAATAATTTTAGACAAACTAACTAGTTTCGGCGCTAAACTAGAACTCTCTAGCCAGGTGCTTAAAAAAGTAGCGCTAGATAAATGGCGTTCTGCTAAATACGCGATAATACCTAAAATTAAAATTCCTTCAGCCAGACCAAAAACTAAGCCCAATAAACGATTAGCAGTTTTTAAAAAAGGAATTACCGAAATAACATTAAAGGCTTGTTCTAATAAAATAAACAACCAATTAATTAAGCGGCTAATCACGCCGAAACAAATAATAAAAACAATCACTCGCCCAATCATCGGACTACCAGGGATAAAACGATCCAGCCAATTAAAAATAGGTAAATACCAACGCGCAGCTAAATAAGCGCCGATAATTAAGCCGGTTAAATTACCCAAGACCATAATCAAACCAAAAAAGAAACCATACCAGATAAAGCCAGCTAAAATAATAATAACGACAACATCAAACCAAGCCATATATTTTAAATACTATCTTTGCGCTCACGAACATATTTAGTCCACTCTTCAGCAATATCAACCAATATTTTAAAGGGGGCTTCAATAATAAAATCAAGAATAAAGACAAAGATATTAATTTGAGAAAATTTACCGCTCAGCCACTTACCAGTAGCAATAATTGGAGTAGAAAAGAAATCAAGTAAAAATCTAGCGAAGGTATCACGTTGTTCAACCACTATCCATTCTTTAGCGCCGCGACGAACACGAATCGTAAAGAAACTAACAAAGGCTAAGAAAAATAAGAAAATAGTAATACTAACCCAACTAAATGAGATCTTTTCTAACAGCCAAATAATAAGTCCGAATGAAATAAAGAAAGTAATAGTATAAAAAATACCAAAAATAACATTCATGACTGAACTACGGCTGATTGGCTTACGTAAAATAATTTTATCTTGGCGACGTTTCTCAGTAAAAACAATATCTTCAATCCCGGCAACAATTTTTTTAGTATTATCATCGCCCGGTAAGGCTGTGACAGCGACAGCAAAAAATAATAAGGCGGCTGGAAAAGAGACGTTAATTAATAAAATCAAAGGATTAACTATTGAACCAAAAAATTTAGCGGCCGGAATCTCTAATAACACAGCAAAAATGGACTTGGTTAATAAAATATAAATAATACTGCGCCAAGCTGCGCGCCATAATTTTTTCTTAGCACTAGCATAGCGTCGCGTACAATTATTTTTTATGCGACGATCAAAAGCTTTAGGATCATCAAAAAATTCATCATAAACTTTAGTAGGATCTTCTGAAATAACATCTTTTAAAATATTAAAATAAACCGTATACGGCGCGACCACTTTCAATAACTGAGCTGATAAAGGATGGTCTAATTGTTCAGCTATTAACTCGCGAATAGAACTAAAATTCTTGGCAACATAATTAATTAAGTCTGGTTTAGCTTCAGACCAACCAGCATTAAAATAATTTAACAAAATTAAAGTTAGCATGTCATCATCATACTTTAAAAATGAACGATGAATTGCTAAATAAAGTTGAATCTGTAAATCATTTTCATAAGGCAAGCTAGTTGGTAGTTCTAAACGATTCTCCAGCAACTCATACATAACCTTGATAACAGTCTTGGAAACTTCGTCCGGCGCCAAATTTTGTTCAATCTCAACCGCTGCTAAACCAACTGACCAACTCGTAGCATCAAAGCCTTTGGCTGATTTTTGTTTTTTATTAGTCTTACCAAAAAAATTAATATTCTCTACTGCCTCACTAGCCGCTAAACTACGCAAGCTAAAATATTTATCAATGATTAAAGCAACTTCATCAACTTTGGTTTCCGGTAAACTATTATTAGCTAAGTAGCCAGCTCTAATTAATTCCATTAAAAGATGCTGCGCTGCATCATGACTATCAGGTCGATTAATTTTTATTGGATTTTCAATAATGAGCTGACGTTTTAAAATTCTCTCAATCGCATCTTTGCGCAATAAATGTTCTTCCTGATAATGAACCGCGTTACGAATCTTTTCATAGAAAAAAGACATCTTAGAAATAACATCAGATACCCGAAGCTTAGTAACTGTTTCATCAACCGCTACATTGGCTTTGGTCTGCGCCCGATAAATAGCCTGAAAAATTTTTTTAGCACCAGGGGTAATGGTTAAAACTGAGACCTCTCCGGCGCGTTTAATAGTTGGAGAATTCATAATGATTAATTAAAGCTCTACTTTTAGTTTACACTAGTAAGAAAACTGAGGTCAATTATTTTGAGATATTGACCCGCCAGCCACCATTATTAAAGGCTAAATTGCCATTAACCACAAAGCCTGAGGCTAAAACATGCCCCCCGCCACCAAAAATCCTAGCCAAACGAGCTACATTAACGTTTTTATCAATTGACCTAAGACTGCCCTTAATTAAACCATTACTCTCATAAAGCATCAGTGCTACTTTAGCCTCTCTCAGAGTAGCCAATAAGCCAGAAATACCTTCTAAAACTTCTTCATCAGCTCCTAATTTTTTTAAATCTTCAGCTGTTAAAATTGTATAAATTAAATTATATTTTTTGTTATGAGTCAAACGAGATAAAGCCAAGCCCCAAACTTTAAGCCCAGCCAAAGTTTTAGTCTTAGATGTTTGGTTAGAAATTTTTAGTAAGTTAGCGCCTTGCTCAATAGTAATAGCAGCTGCAGCAATGGTCGCGTTGGTGGCTGAATCATGAATAAAATGCCCAGTATCAGTTACAATGCCAGTTAAAAGTGATTGTGCCATAGTTGGACTAAGTTCTATTTTCATAAACGAGGCTAAACCAAATAACACTTCAGTAGTAGAGGCGGCGTTAGTTAAGCGTAGCTCATAATCAGACAGTTTTCTTAAAGCTGGATGATGATCAATTTCTAAAAATACTTGATCACTGCGACGATTAAATATTTCCGTTTCCAAACTAGTTCGTGAAGGAGTGGCGCAATCTAGACTAACAATTAAATCAAACTCGGAAAAATTAATTTTTGTTTTATCAGTTATAATGTCTGACCAACATTTTAAAAAATCTAAACTTTTTGGTAACAAGCCAGCACAATACATGGTGCAGTCTTTGCCTAATGAGTCCATTAACTCTTTAAAAAAACACAAAGAGCCCAAGGCATCACCATCAGGCACAATGTGAGCCACGGCTAAAACACGACGCGCCGACCTTAACTGGCCGGCGACAAGACTATATTGTTCGTTTGTAGTTTGATTATTTACCATTATGATAAATCACTAATTACTTTATCAATCGCTGTGGCATTGGAAGGTCGTTCATCAAATAACCAGACAAAAGTTGGTACCCGATGAAATTTAATCCGACGTCGCAAGTCGTGAGCTAAACTACCAGAAATATTTCTTAATTTTTTTAAAGCGCTGCCGGCAAATTTTTCAGGTAAAATTGAAACATAAACTTTGGCTTCATTTAAGTCAGCCGTACATTGCACATCAGTCACTGTTACTAAACAACCATCAATAATTAAATGACGATTTAAGGCTAGGGCTATTTCTTCACGTAATAAGCTATTAACTTGATCAACTCGGGACATATGGTATTAATTTTCAATTTTCAATTTAAAATTTTCAAACAATTTTCAATGACTTAATTTTAAAATTAAAAATTTGTAGCTATTTATTTGAAAATTGATAACTGAAAATTGAAAATTTAAATAAGGCTATCCAACCTTCTTAATAATTTCCTTCTCTTCATAACAATCAATAATATCACCTTCTTTAATTAAGGCCGGGCCTTCAAAGCGTAAGCCACATTCTTGATTAACCTCAACTTGTTGTACTTCTTGTTTACCACTCTGCAAACTAGCTAAAATTCCTGTGGTCACGACTTCGTCGCCGTGTTTTACTTCTAATTTAGCATGAGCTTTAATAACGCCATCTAAAACACGACCACCCAGAATCTGAACCTTATTTTCGGTTCTAAAAATGGCTGCTACTTTAAGACGTCCTAAATTAACTCGTTCAATTTCTGGTTTAACTAATTCTTGGATTCTAGCTTTAATATCATTAACTAAATCATAAATAATGCGATACAAAGAAATAGTAACGCCTTTATCACGCGCTAAATCATCGGCTTGTGGAGATGATTTAACATTAAAACCAACTAAAAGCGCTTGGTTAGTTTCGGCACGCAGAACATCGCCTTCAGTAATATTACCTAAACCTTTAGCCACAATTTTTACTAATACGCCTTGTGCATCCATTTTGGAAATAGAATTTTCAATGGCTTCACCTGAGCCAAGAGTATCACTTTTAATAATCAAATTAATCACTGGGCCAGCAACCTCTTCATTGTCATTAGTCGTATTAGTCGCTACCACCGGACCAATCGCTGAACGATTCTTTTGTTGCTTAATTTTTTCTCCCTCACCGACTTCTAAAACATCGCCGACTTCAGGCACGAATTTTAAACCATTTAATTTAACCGGCATACCAGGAATAGCTTGATTAACGATAGTGCCTAAATGATCTTTTAGCGAACGCACTCGACCGCAAGCAATATTATTAAAGGCAATTGGATCACCGACGCGTAAAGTTCCGTTCTGTACCAAAACCGTCGCAATCGGACCCTCGCCTTTATCAAGCCGAGATTCAATAATTGTTCCAACAGCCTTAACTTTTGGATCAGCTTTTAAAGTATCAGCTGTCATTTCAGTAATTAATAAAATCATGTCTAATAAATCATTAACGCCCGTACCATCTTTAGCTGACAAGGGAACTGAAATCACTTTACCACCATAATCTTCTACTAAAACATTTAACTGGCTTGATAATTCTTGTTTAACACGATCGATATTAGCATCAGTTTTATCAATTTTATTAATCGCCACAATAAACGGCAATTTAGCTGCTTCAATAATACGATAAGCTTCAACGGTTTGTGGCTTAACGCCATCATCAGCCGCCACAACTAAAACTGCTATATCAGCTACTTTAGCGCCGCGATTACGCATAGCCGTGAAAGCTTCGTGACCAGGCGTATCAATAAAAGTTATAGCTTTGTCATTATGTTTTATTTGATAAGCACCAATGTGCTGAGTAATGCCGCCAGCTTCAGTCGCAACTACATCAGTATGACGAATGGCATCTAATAATTTTGTTTTACCATGGTCAACGTGACCCATAATTACAACTACTGGTGGACGAGTAATAATATCAGTTTGACTAGCTGACTCAGCTAGAGAAACTTTAATTTTATCTTGCGCGGATTGATCATTAGTCGTTTGCGCACTATCTTCTTCAAGTAAAGTAATTTCTACGCCTAAATCAGCGCCAATAATCATAGCTGTTTCAAAATCTATTTTTTCATTCAGCGAGGTAAAAATATTATTTTTCATTAACTCACCTAATAATTTATTTAAAGAAATTTTTAATAAGGCTGCAAAATCTTTGACTGAAATAAAAGCTGGCACGCTAGCCTTCGCCACCGCTGGTTTAATGACTGCTTCAGCCCCGCCTGAAGCCAAATCTTTTTTAGGTAAACGTTTTGATAATAAACCCCAATTTCTAATAATCTTATTAGCTGTAAAATTATCAATTTTAATCGCTTTGTAGCCAATATCAAAACCAAGCTTCGGAAGATTTTCACGAAGCTCATTGGGATTAATTTTTAGAATACGGGCTAATTCGCTAATGTTCATTGCTTCATTATTTAGTGTAATTTATTTAAGATTACAATAAAATTTCGGTATTGTCAATTAAAAAAAGCTATTGCCGACAAGCAACAGCTCTTATAAACTGTTGGTTAAAAAATATATAACCTCCAATGTCATCCAAAAAACTTATAAATCTATTATAACTTCTAAAAAAGCGTGACTCAATAGATAATTCAACAAACTAACAAATTCACGATAGCCAGTTGATAATTTTAGTTTTGATTTATAAAATCTCTTGTTAAGGGTCCAAAATATCCTGAGGAAGGGGAAATTTTATTGGCTTTCTGAAAGTTAACTAAAGCTTGTTTAGTGGCATAACCAAAGATAGTGGTTTCTTTGTTTGGTGAACCAGGACCTTGTTTAGCAATAATAAAGTTATGGCTGTTTAAGTACTTCTGTAGTTGTTTAACTTGCTCATTAACGTCGCCTAATTTTAGGTTAATAGTAAAAATAAATTTGTTGTTATTGTTGTTATTACTCGGGCTAATAGTTTTAGCTAGTAGTTTATCAATCTCTCTTTGCTCTAAATCAATAATAGCTTGATTTTTATATTTAGCTAGCTCTTTTAATGTTTTGATGTGACTTACTTGGTTGGCCTGATTAATAACCACATAGATTCTTTTGTTAAGTTTAGATCTAAGCAAAGTATTAATAGGATAGCTCTTAGTATTGCTAATTACTGGGTTTGTGGGAGTAGCTACTGCAACAGGCTCTATAGCTTTAATTAATAATTCTACTCGGTTATTGTTTAAAGCTATAAAGGAAACCGTAACATCAGGTTTATTATCATCATTTAAGTCTACATTTCTTTGCTCTGCCAATTTTAAATTAATAGTTTTAGGATTATTAGAAGCGATGGTGATAGTAACAATGTTATTTAATAAGTCTAAGTTATTAACTGTTAAGCTATGTTGTTCACTGGCTTGCTGAGGCAAATGAAAACTAACTTCGGTATTAATATAGGTTAAATAATTAACTCCTTTATTATCTACTGAACCAAGATTACCTGTTTGGTTCATATTAACCGTGACAGTACTAGAGCCTGGTCCAGTGGCTGCAGGAGGACTATAACTAGACTGACTACAATTATTAGTTGAAGCAGAAAATGCTAATTGACCAGTTTCTACATTATCATTATTTCTAGATTTTAAAGAAAACAAATAACTAGTACCACAAGCTAAACCAGAAAAGGTATGAGTCGTGGCAGTAATCCAACCTGAATTAGCTGTATTAGAGTTGTAACTTAAATAATATTCTTTAACTGATGAGGCTGACCAAGAAACTGTTATTTTATTAGTATCACTAGCTTCGGTGGTGGCTGTAGTAGGGTTAATAGCTAGAGTAGACATTGAACTAGCGGTCGTAGCATAGCTTGAATCACCAACATCATTGCTAGCCTTAATTCTAAACCAATAACTAGTGTTAGCACTTAAGCCTGAAATAGTAGCCGAGGTGGCGTCTGCGAGAGCGGTGACAGGGTTGTCATAACTTACTCCATCTATAGATCTCTCTATAGTAAATGATGTTTCGTCGGTTGAATTATCTGTCCAAGATAGACTAGATGTAGTTTCGGTAACACTGGTTACGCTAAGAGAGTCAGGAGCAATAGGCGGTGCTGAATTTCTAAAAACGGCAAAACCGGTTCTAGCCTTCTTTCCTACCATAGAAAAACTTCCTCCAACATATAAAGAAGAATCATCTGAAGCTAAAGAAAAGTTAGAAACTGAGTCAGAACCAATGCTAGGATTAAAGCTATTAGCTAAACCGGTAGAAGTGCTAATAGCAGCTAGACGCCGTCTGCTTTGGCCTCCTATGGAAGTAAAAGATCCACCAACATATAAGATAGAGTCATCTGACGATAAAGCATGTTCGTAAACATCTGTATAACCAGGATTAGGATTAGGGTTAAAGCTGGTGGCTAAACCCGTAGAAGTGTTTATAGCAGCAAGCTTTTGTCTATTTTCTCCACCTATGGAAGTAAAAAATCCACTAGCATACAAGATAGAATCATCGGTATTTAAAGTAAGATTGTAAACAGAATTATTAGGATCAGGATTAAAGCTGGTGGCTAAACCCGTAGAAGTGTTTATAGCAGCTAGATTACGTCTGCTTTGGCCTCCTATGGAAGAAAAAAGCCCACCAACATATAAGATAGAATTATCTGAAGTCAAAGTAAATTCTTCAACAGATCCATTAGAATTAGGATTAAAGCTGGTAGCTAAACCAGTAGAAGTATTTATAGCAGCTAGACCAGGTCTGGTTTGGCCTCCTATGGAAGTAAAATTGCCACCAACATATAAAACAGAACCATTTGTAGTTAAAGTTAGATTAAGAACTCTATCATTGGGATTAGGATTAAAGCTGGTGGCTAAACCAGTAGAAGTATTTATGGCAGCTAGATCACGTCTGCTTTGGCCTCCTATGGAAGAAAAAAGCCCACCAACATATAAGATAGAATTATCTGAACTTAAGGCTAGTCCGTCAATAAAATAATCACCATCATTATGATCAGGATTAAAGCTGGTGACTAAACCGGTAGAAGTATTTATAGCAGCTAGACCTTGTCTGGCTTGGCCTCCTATGGAAGTAAAATTGCCACCAAGATACACAGTAGAACCATCTGAGTTTAAGACAATAACACCAACGTCTTTATTGGTAGCAGGATTAAAACTAGTAGCTAAGCCAGTAGAAGTATTTATAGCGGCAAAATAATTTCTATTTTCTCCAGCTATAGAAGTAAAAGACCCACCAACATATAAAATAGAATTATCTGAGTTCAAAGTAACTTCTCCAACAGATCCATTAGAATTAGGATTAAAGCTGGTAGCTAAACCAGTAGAAGTGTTTATAGCAGCAAGCTTGTTTCTATTTTCTCCACCTATCGAAGTAAAATCTCCACCAACATATAAAATAGAATTATCTGAATTCAAAGTAAATTCTCCAACAGAATTATTAGGATCGGGATTAAAGCTGTTAGCCAAACCAGTAGAAGTATTTATAGCAGCAAGATAATTTCTGTCTTCTCCACCTATGAAAGTAAAATATCCACCAACATATAGGGCAGAATTATCTGTAGTTAAAGTGAGATTGTAAACATAATCATCAGGATCAGGATTAAAGCTGTTAGCCGAACCAGTAGAAGTATTTATAGCAGCTAGATAATTTCTGTCTTCTCCGCCTATGGAAGTAAAATATCCACCAACATATAAGATGGAACCATCTGTGGTTAAGGCAATATTTTCAGGCATATCATCAGGATCAGGATTAAAGCTGTTAGCCGAACCAGTAGAAGTATTTATAGCAGCTAGATAATTTCTGTCTTCTCCGCCTATGGAAGTAAAATTTCCACTAACATATAGAATAGAACTATCTGATTTTAAAGCCAGTGAATCAACATACTCATTAGGATTAGGAGTAAAGCTAGTATCAACCGTACCATTAGCTAAAATATGAGCCAGATTATTGATTGTCTCTCCACCAACAGCATCAAATACTCCGCCAATATACCAACCACCGTTATTATCAGACACAGCAGAATACACAAATCCATCAACTCTAGGAAAAACATCAGCTGCTTGACCAGTTGCTATATTAAAAGGAATACCAGATCCCTTATAAGGACCAACTTGAGTAAATTCTCCGGCAATATACAAAGTTGCATCATCAGTAGATAGAACCGAGCTACTTACCTGTCCGTTAGTGACATAAAAATTATTTACCGGAGCATTAGAGAGCTCTGCCCTAACCTGACATGATAGAGCAAAAAAACAAACAAAAAATATTAAACTAAATAAACCTAAATTTAAGCTTTTAGTAACCATATAAAATATTTTTAATAACATATTATATATCATATAGTAGCTACTATTATAAAGCAAACTTTATTTCAAATTAGTCACAAGAATTAGATTATCAACATCGCGTCCCCGTAGCTATAGAATCTATAACCATGTTTAATTGCCGCTTGATAAGCTAAGTCTATTTTTTTCTTACCAGCTAAAGCTGAAACTAATAAAAGTAAAGTTGATTTTGGTAAATGAAAATTAGTAATTAAGCCATCAACTAATTTAAATTTATATGGCGGATAAATAAAAATATTAGTTAGACCTGACCAACCATTTTTTTTAACACCGGTTTTATTAATAGCTGTTTCTAAAACTCGTACACTAGTTGTACCAACAGTAATAACACGAGCGCCTTTCTTTTTGGTCTCCAAAATTGTTTTAATTGTAGAAGCACTAATACTAGCCCACTCGGCATGCATTTTATGTTTTCTAATATCATTAACTTTAATCGGACGAAAAGTTCCGAGACCCACATGCAAAGTAACTTTGGCTATTTTGACTCCTTTAGCGCGAATGGCTTTAATTAGGCGCGGCGTAAAATGGAGTCCGGCGGTAGGCGCCGCCACTGAAGCGCCTTTCGCCTTAGCCGCATAAACTGTTTGATAATTAACTTGATCCAAAGTCTTGCCTAGCGAATGGATATAAGGCGGTAAAGGCATCTCGCCATAACGGTTTAATTTTTTTTGAAAAGCTGTGCCAGAACAATTAAAACTTAAACGTATTAAACCGTCGGCATAACTAATAACCCTAGCTTTAAAAGTAGAACTAAAAATAATTTCTAACCTAGAGTTAATATTTTTCCCCTTGCCAATCGCTTCCCAGATTTCATTTTTAGCTGACTCTTTTATTTTTTGCAGTAATAATATTTCAACTTTACCACCCGTATCTTTTTTCCCAATCAAGCGCGCTGGAATTACTTTGGAATCATTCAGTACGAGAAGGTCGCCGGGTTTAAGATAATTAATCAAGTCTTTGAAAACAACGTGTTCAAATTGATTATTATTTTTAGGTACAACTAAAAGCCGCGCGTGATCGCGCGGTTTAGCTGGAATTTGAGCGATCCTAGTTGGATCTAAATAATAATTAAAATCATCTAATTTCATCGAATTTAAACCTTAGGTGTCTCATTCTTCTGATGAGCCAATCTCATTAAAGTGTCACGAACTTTGTCAGGATGAGAAACTTCTTCAAAAAACAAAGCATTACGTTCACTAGCAGTCTGCACAATAACATTGCCATACTTTAAAATCGTTTGCAAAAAACCATTAATCTCACTTTTGATATCCTGAATTTGACTAAGAGGAACTTCGGAAATAGAGCGCGAAAAAAACCCATCTTGATGAACTTCAATTACTCGACTATCAGTAATCACCCAAACATCAAGGAAATAATCTATTAAAGAAAAAAAGAAGAATAACCAAATAAACAATAAATAAGAGCTAGCGCTAATTAATAATAGGGGCCAAATTAAAACTGTCTGCATTAAAGTTGGAAAAAAATTATTAAGCATTATTAAGCCGCCCAAAGGTAAAAAAATAAGTACCCCAAATAATAAAAATATTCTGACTGCAATAAAAGGGTCACGATGAATAACGCTAATTACTTTTTCTCCTGGTAAAGCGCCTGGTAAACGATAAGTGTGAAGCATAAATATTTTTAATTAAAAACAGACGAAGAATTTAGGGAATCTTTGAGTTTGCCAAAATTCTCGAAAATAGTGATCTCTGTTTCCCAATTAATAGTAGTTAAATATGAATAGGTTAAGTAAAGCAAAATTAAAGAACCGGCAATATATAGCACGCCAATAAAATAACTACCGAACATTCTACTGCCAAAACGCACTAGATGATAAAATCCAATCAAACTAAAAATCCCCCACAGTATTAAAAACCCTAGATAAATGTATAAAAGTATTACTAAAGAAAATGTCATATAAAAATTTTAACTTAGAACTCAATAATTTAATCATTAGCGACTGGAGATTTAAAATTTCGACCCAAATGCTTATAAGCATGCGGCGTCGCCAACCTGCCACGCGGCGTCCGATCTAAAAATCCAATTTGCAAAAGATACGGCTCATAAACTTCTTCAATCGTAGCTAAATCTTCGCCGGTCGCGGCCGCTAAAGTTCCAATCCCAACCGGACCACCAGCAAACTTATCAATGATCACTTCTAAAATTTTACGATCAATTCTATCTAAACCTAGTTCATCAATTTCTAACAGTTCTAAAGCTAAACGACATAAGTCAGCACTTAATTTGCCATCACCTTTAACTTCAGAATAATCTCGCGCCCGACGCAATAATCTATTAGCGAGTCGCGGCGTTCGTCGAGCTCGGATCGAAATTGTTTTGGCCGACTCTTCATCCAGCTTAATATCTAGGATGCGGGCGCTACGATTAATAATTTTTTCTAAATCTTCAAAAGTGTAAAAATCAAGATGATGTGAAACGCCAAAACGATCTCTTAAAGGCGATGACAAAAGACTGGCTCGAGTCGTCGCTCCTATAATTGTAAACCTAGGCAAATCAATCCGCAACATCTTAGCTGACGGACCCTTACCAATTACAATATCTAGCGCAAAATCTTCCATGGCCGGATATAAAACTTCTTCAACTGTTCTAGGTAAGCGATGAATTTCATCAATAAATAGAATGTCGCCGGGATTTAAATTAGTTAAAATCGCTGCTAAATCACCTGGTTTTTCTAAGGCTGGACCAGAGGTGACTCTAATGGTTGAACCCAATTCATTAGCAATCACATGCGCTAAAGTAGTTTTACCTAAACCTGGCGCACCATACAATAAAACATGATCAATTGCTTCAGCGCGCTTACGAGCTGCTTCAATTAAAATTGCTAAATTAGCTTTAATCGTAGCCTGGCCAACAAAGTCGGCTAAAATTTTAGGACGCAAACCAAGTTCCAAAGTTTCTTCTGAAATAGTTTCGGGGGAAATTTGTGGATCAACCATGCGAGTCATAAGACTAAAAATAAAACACTAAATAAAGAAAAATAATCACTAAATAATTAAATAACATAAACCATTTATTTGACCAACCAATACCCGAAAAATGGAATTTAGAAAAAGGCCATAAAATTAAGGTGGGAAAAGACCTTTTGTTGTGCGTAAAAATATCTAACAAGATATGAAAGCCCCAACCACACCAAGCAATCGCCAACCATTTTAAACCAACTAATAATAAAATCAAAAATACCGCTAACCAAACAACCAAACTATGACAAATTAAATAAAGTCGCATCACATAAGGCGGGAACAAAGACTTTGGTGGTTTTTTAAAAAATAAAATCTTCCTTAAAAAAACTGAATTAAACATCGGACCAAAACTAACAATATCAGGTAAAATTCCAAAAGCCACTGCTAAATAACGCTCTGAGTTTGGCAACTCTTTAAAAACCAAATTGGTTAATAGTACGTGAGAAATGACATCCATAGCTTAATTAGTTTGAGTATTTAAAAAATTACGAACCACATTTTTACTATCTTCAGAAAAATCGGCTTGCAAAATCCAACGTAAAAAAGTTGGATCAGTCTGTTGCACTGAAGCTAAAGTACGATCTTTGAATTTAGAAAAAGCAAAATAGATTTCTCCGTTCTCGCGATAAAATCTACCTTCTAGGTCAACGTAATCACGGCAAGTTTCTTCATGTATTTTTCTAATTTCATCATAACCGTAACGTTTAACTTGTTCAGCAATAATTTCTCCGGTCGCACTAACGTCAGCTAAAGCATTATGAGCCTCGGTATGTTCTTTCTGACAATAGAAACGATAAGCCGCTGACAAATCTCTTGGCTCCATATAATGATAAACCAATTTAGCATCTAAAATATCCTCGGGCTTAAAAGTAAATTGCTGTCCAGCATTAGAAAACTCCTGGCGTAATAATGGTAAATCAAAGCGCACAACATTAAAACCACTATAATAACAATCTTTAAAAACTTCAAATAGTTCCAAAGCCTTAACAGCAAACAATGGTTTATCTTTAACCATGTCATCGGTAATTTTATGGACTAGAGATGCTTCTTGAGGAATCGGCCTCCCTGGATTAAAGAGTAGATCAGCCTGTTCAATGCGACCGTCTCCCCAATGTTTAATATAGGCTAATTCTACGATTTTATCATTTACCACGCTTAAACCAGTGGTTTCAAGGTCAAAAATGACAAGTGGCCTCTTCAGACCTAAAATAACAGCTAAATTATTTTCCATATATTATTGTTCCTAATAATTATATCTTACTAAGGCTAAAATTGCACCCCACGTAAATCCTTTGAATTATACACTATTAATTGAAATTTTATATAGCAAGGCTTTTAAGACCTGCTTAATTAAATTCACAAAACTAGGCCTAATAAAACGCTAAACTTGCCAATCGCCAAAGCTCGTGGTAGGATAATTTTAGTTTCTATTCATTTAATTTATTACTAATAACTCCGAGCCGCTTCGCTTAAAGATTAACCTGGTTTTTATGACCAATATTAGCAAAAATTTAGTAAATCCTCTTATTTTTGAACTAACTAAAACCGCTATTTTTACTCGGTTATTTTTGCTTAACTAAAACCACTTCTTACTCATTTTACTGCGCAAGCGGCGGATTACAAATCTATGCCGTACTTTTTATATATTATCATTGCCGCCCTTGCCTTTATTGGTGGTTGGTGGCTTAAGAAACAACAAGCTTTAACTAAAGCTAATAGTGCTGAGTTAAAAGCTGAGAAGTTAATTGCTGACACCAAAGCTAAAGAAAGACAAATTATTATTGAAGCTCAAGACAAAGCTTTAAAAATAGTTGATCAAGCTAAAAAAGACGCTGACAACCAAAGAAAAGAAGTTAACGAAACTCAAAAAAGACTAGAACAAAGAGAAAATACTTTTTCACAAAAGTTGCTTGAATTACAAGACAAGCAACAGGTTTTATATGATAAAATTTCTCAAATTGAAGAAACCAAAGAAAGAGTTAAAAAAATTCGCGATGAACAAACAGCTCTCTTGGAAAAAATTGCTGGTTTAAATCGAGAAGAAGCTATTAATAAACTTCTAGAAAGAGTTGAGGCTGAAAGCGCTGAAGCCCTAGCTTCTCGACTCAAAAAATTAGAAAATGAAACCGAAGAAGCGATTGAAGAAAAAACTCAAGAGATTGTTTCTAGTGCTATGCAGAGATTATCTTCTGGTTTTATTGCTGAGCTAACAACTACCACACTTGACTTACCTAATGATGAAATGAAAGGACGCATTATTGGTCGCGAAGGTAGAAACATTAAATCCTTAGAACAATTAACTGGCGTAGAAATCATTGTTGATGATACTCCTAACGCTATTACTATTTCTGGTTTCTCTGGTATTAGACGTCATATTGCTAAACGCGCTTTAGATCATCTTATTAAAGATGGTCGTATCCATCCAACAAAAATTGAAGAAGCTGTTGAGCAAGCTAAAAAAGAATTAGCGCTTGATATTAAAAAATCCGGTGAAGAAGCTTTATATGAATTAGGTATTACTGGTTTTGATCCTAAATTAATTCAAATTATTGGACGCTTAAAATATCGTACCAGCTATGGTCAAAACGCCTTAAAGCACGCTGTTGAAGTAGCTCATTTGTGTGGACTCTTGGCTGAGCAACTTGGTGCTAATGTTAGTGTTGCTAAAAAAGGTGGCTTATTACACGATATTGGTAAAGCGGTTGATCACGAGGTTAAAGGAACGCACCCTGAAATTGGTGCTCAGATCGCCCGTAAATTTGGCTTAAGCGAAGAAATTGTAGCCCCAATCGAAAAGCATCATGAAGACAATCCTGGTGATATTATTTCTGTGATTGTTAAAGTAGCTGACGCTATTTCATCTTCCCGTCCCGGCGCTCGTCACGATAGCTTTGAACAATACGTCCAGCGTTTAGAAGAACTTGAAAAAATTGCCACTTCATTTGAAGGCGTAGAAAAAGTTTATGCAATCCAAGCTGGTCGTGAAATTCGCGTCTTTGTTAATGCGACTGAAGTTAATGACACTAAGAGTCATGACCTAGCCCGCGACATTGCTAAAAAAATTGAAGCTGAACTTAAGTACCCAGGAGAAATTAAAGTTAATCTTTTGCGTGAAACTAGAGTGATTGAATACGCTAGATAAATTTTATAATTTTCAATTTAAAATTTTCAAATAAATAGCCACAAATTTTTAATTATTAAGTATTATAGAAACGTGCCAGCCAAAGGCTGGTCCGCCTCTGGCGGAAAAATTATTTAAAAATTTGTGCTTGAAAATTGAAAATTTAAAAACCTACATGGATAACAAACCACTAAGTATTCTCTTCATCGGTGACATCGTTGGTCGCTTAGGTCGCCTAGCAATTATTGAGCTATTGCCTAAATTAAAAAAGCAGTATCAGCCTGATTTAATTATTGCTAATGGAGAAAATTTAGCGCATGGTAAAGGCCTTACTAAAATAACCGCCGAACAAATGTTTGAGGCTGGCATAGATTGGCTAACTAGTGGTGATCATTGTTTTGACCAAGCTAGCTCAGTTGAAGCTTGTTTTAACAGTGATCTAAAAATACTACGTCCAGAAAATTACTCACCAGATGCCACTGGCACAGGACATGCTTTAATAAAAATTAGAGAACAAAACATTTTATTAATTAATCTAGTCGGTCGCTCCTTCATGAATAGAAGCTTTGATTGTCCCTTTCGAGCTGCCACTAAACTATTAGCTAGCTTTACGGATAAAAAAATTTCTGCTATAATCATAGATATTCATGCTGAGGCTACGGCTGAGAAAATTGCTTTAAGACATTTTCTTGACGGTAAAATCAGCGCTCTACTCGGCACTCATACTCATGTACCCACAGCTGATGCTCAAATAACTACCTTGGGCACCGGTTATATTACTGACGTTGGCATGACTGGTTATGCTGACGGTGTCATTGGTGTTATGCCTCAAGCCATCATTGATTCCTTTATTTCTCAAGTTAAAGCTAATCATCAGCTACCTACTGTAGGTAAAGCACAATGCAACTTAGTACAATTATTAATTAATCCTCAAAATAGAAATTGTTTAGCCATTGATTTAATCCAAAAAACAAGCACTATCTCTTCTTAGATCTACTTATGAAATTTATGCGTCGTTGGTTTAAAACTAAACCAACCCCACAAAATCTTGATCAGACTTTGGTCCTGCATCTTTCAAAATCAAGAATACCTGGACCTCGTCAAATTAAATACCTTGGTAAATTTCTTTCTCCTTTAGAAAGAGCTTTGCTTTATATTTGTTTGCTGTTGGGTTTGGGAGCTTTAATTTTTATTGGCATAGTGTTCTATAAAAAAAATGTTGAGCTATTACCAGCGGCCGGCGGAACCTACATTGAAGGTTTAGTGGGTAATCCTCAATACATTAATCCTCTATATTCTTCTTTAAATGATGCTGACGCTGATTTAGAAAAATTAATTTTTTCAAGATTATTTACGCGCGACTCAGAAGGTAAAATGATTCCTGATTTAGTAGATAATTTAACTATTTCGCCTGATAAAAAAAACTATACTATAAAATTAAAAACTGCCGTCTTTCATGATGGCAGCGCCTTAACGGCCGATGATGTAGTTTTTACCTTTAACACTATTGTTAACCCAGAATATAAATCACCTCTTAAAGAAAAGTTTACTGGTATTAGTCTTGCCAAAAACGACGAACAAACAATTACTTTTTCTTTACGCGAAGCTTATCGTGATTTTCCTAGACTATTAGATTTTGGCATCATGCCAGCTAATGACTGGGCTTCGGTTTACCCCGGGACAGCTACTTTAACAGAATTAAACATTAAACCGATTGGCTCTGGTCCTTATCGTTTTAAAAATTTAGTTAAAAGCAAGGATGGAACAATCCGCTCTTATACTCTTATAAAAAATGATAATTATTATAAGCAATCAGCTAACCTAGAAGAAATTATTTTTAAATTTTTTCCAAGTAGTGAGGAAATGATCTCAGCTTTAAATAATGGTCAGCTTAATGGCTTAAATTTTATAACTACTAACAAAAGTGATTTAATTATTGCTAAGAATTCATTGGACTACCATCAAATTGCCACGCCTGAATTAACCGCCGTCTTCTTTAACTTAAATAGTAAAGACATAATTAGCGATAAAAAAATCAGACAAGCTCTATCTCTAGCGATTGATCAAACATCAATTACTAAAGATAGCGTTGGTATCTTTGGCATAGCTTCAGAAACATTGTTGCCGTCTTTTAGCCCAGGCAATGATAATCTCTTTCGCTTTGACCAAGCAAAAGCTACTAGCTTATTAACTGAAGCTGGCTGGCAAAAACGTACGCTTACAGAGCAGGAAGTGGAAACTGCCAAAGCTGATCCTAAGCTAAGCGAATTAGTAAGAGTTGGGGCTGGTGAGTGGTGGTTTAAAGCTGACAAACCTTTGATCATTAGCTTAAGTAGTCCAGAAAACTTAAAAACTGTGGCAGAAAAGGTGCTTGAAAATTGGAAAAATATTAATATCAAAACTGAATTAACAGTTAAATCAAATAGTGACTTTGAAAAAGATGTCCTGACTGATAAAAAATTTGAAACAGCTTTGTACGCTATGACTATTAAAAGTGGCGATCCTTATTCTTTGTGGCAGAAAAATAGCTCAACTAATATTAGTAATTGGGAAAACCCTAAAGTTGATAAAGCCCTAGAAGAAGCTCGCTTAGGCGACGAACAACTAGCGACGACTAATTACCATTATTTTCTAGTGCAAGCCACTGAAGATATGCCGGCTACCCCTTTGTTTTGGAGCGCTTATGTTTATCCACAAACTAAAAAATTAAAAGGCTTTACTTTAAAAAGTTTAGTTGATCCAGCTGAACGCTTTGAACAAGTGGCAGCTTGGTATATTAATGTTAAACGACAATTAAAGAAGTAGGTAGCAAGTGGTTTTAAAATAATTTGTTACTTGCCACTTGTAACTTGTAACTTTTTTAGCCGAAGTGGCGAAACTGGTAGACGCGCGGCGTTCAGGTCGCCGTGGAGGCAACTTCATGAGGGTTCAAATCCCTCCTTCGGCACAGAAACTAATTTTAGAATTTTCAATTTTCAATTTAAAAAACAATTTTTAAAATTTTAAAATTATTTGAAAATTGAAAATTTATAAATTGAAAATTTTATCTAAAAAATTTAACTAACTAATCTAGCTAATAAAAAAATAGATCCCAGCTTACATTGGGATGATAAACACCATATGATAACAAAATACAAAAACGTTAAACAACAAAAATTTATTCACTCGCGCTCGAGACCAACCAACGTTAGACATCAAGCCGGACCTAGAATGCAACACTCTCCGCGCTTAAAAAGCGCTGTACAACATACTGCTCAAACAACTGAAACCAAAGGTAAATTGCGAATTATTCCACTAGGAGGTTGCGAAGAAGTTGGTCGCAACATGACAGTCTTTGAATATAACAACGACATCATTATTCTTGATATGGGAATACAGTTCCCCGAAGAAGATATGTTGGGGATTGATTATGTTATTCCAAACGCTGACTACTTAAAAGGTAAAGAAAAGAATATCAAAGGTGTTATTTTTTCTCATGGTCACCTTGATCATATTGGCGCGGCGCCAATCCTCTTAGAAAAATTGGGTAACCCTCCAATAGTCGCCTGCAATCTTACCCTAGCGATGGTTAAACATCGAGTCGAAGATTACAAACCCAATACTTCTCAAAAACTAAAAACCATCTTAATAAAAAATCTACAGAATAAAATATCGCTTGGATCTTTTAAGGTTAGTTTTTTCCAAATTGAACACTCAGTCATGGACGCTGTCGGAGTTATTATTAACACTCCCTTTGGCACAGTAATACACCCTGGAGATTGGACCATGGAACGCAAAAAGAACGGCCAACCCTTAGTAGATTACACTCATTTAGCCAAACTACCACGACCAACCATTCTAATGTTAGAAAGCTTGGGCGTCGTATCCAATGAACCTAGCCCCACTAGCGATGAGTTAAAAGCCAAATTAACTGATCTAATCTCAAAGGCTCCGGGCAGAACTATTATCGGTACATTTTCTTCACAAATTGAAAGAGTCGGCTGGATTATAACCATGTCCGAACAGTTAGGTAAAAAAGTAGCTTTGGATGGTTATAGCATGAAAACCAACATTGAAATCGCTAAAGAATTAGGTTATATCAAATGTAAAAAAGAGACTTTAATTAAAGTTGAACAAATTCATAATTTAGCTGACAACAAAGTGGTTATTATTTGTCCGGGTGCTCAAGGTGAAGAAAATTCAGCTTTAACTCGTATTACTGAAGGCAGTCATCGTCATATTAAAATTAAAAAAAATGACACGATTATTTTTTCTTCCTCAGTCATTCCAGGTAATGAAAGAAGTATTCAGCGCTTAAAAGATAATTTATATCGTCAATGTGATAATGTAGTTCATGGTAAATTAATGGACATTCACATTTCTGGTCATGGCACGAAAGACGATATTACTTATATGTTAAAAACTGTTAGACCAGATTATTATGTTCCAGTGTATGCCAACCATTATATGTTGAAAGAAGCTGAAAAATTAGCTAAGAGTATTGGCTTTAATGGTAAAAGAATTTTTGTGCCTGATAATGGCCAGGTTATGGAATTTGATAAATTAGGTGGTCGCTTAACTAAAGAAAAAGTGCCGGCTAATTATGTTTTTGTTGATGGTATGGGCGTAACTGATTCTTCCAATAATGTTGTCTTACGTGATCGTAAGATGATGTCTGAGGATGGTATGGTGGTAGTTATTGCGACGATTGATTCTAAAACTGGTGATTTAATTGGTAGCCCAGATATTATTTCTCGCGGTTTTATTTACATGAAAGAAAATCAAGAATTAATTCAAAAAGTCAGACAAAAAATAAAAACTATTACCAAAGGACGACCGATGCCGCAACCAGGCGTAACAGAAGATGATTATCTTAAAAATAAAATTAGAACTGATATTGGTCAATTCTTATTACAGCAAACTAAACGCCGACCGCTATTGTTGCCAGTGATAATTAGAGTATAGCAACTAAAAAAATAGAGACTTGCCGCGGCAAGTCTCTATTTTTTTAGTTGAAGCATGTCTACAAAACACGAGAAAACACTCTTTCCAACTTACTTGTTGGGGCAGTTTTAGAATTAAGCTGTGCAAATAAGTTGACCCAGGCTGTTGTCTGAACAACCGTTAAAAATGACCCACCGATGACAACAATACCCAAAGCTAAAACAATAAATAATATATTGGTTAAGACATAAAGGAAAAACCAACCAAACCATAAGCTTAAAATATAAAGCAAGGCCATTGGAATAGCTACAATCATGACTGATAAAATAATAGCCAAACTAAAAATAATGCTAATAGCAAATAAAATAAATGTCATTTCTAAACTTACTAACCAATTATTCTTAAATAAAGTCCAAGCTAAAATAATTGAATCAGTCAAAGACTTATTTTTTAAGACAATGAAAGCAATAGCATATTTAGTAATGAAGGCTAAAACTAAAGCAACCGCAAAAAGAATAACGAAAAAGATAAAATAAAGAATAGCTAAACCTAGGCTAATATTTAAAGTATTAAAAACCGGTATTAAAGTTACTAGGGCTAAAATATAAACCACGGCTCTAATTAAAACATTAACCCCTAAAACTGGCCAAAGAGTTTTGCGACCCTGCTTAAAGCCCAAGGCTGTGTCGTGTTTAATTTCAGCTTTAGTAGAAACTTTACCAACCTCAACTAAGGCTTTTTGAGAATTATTAACTAAAGCTCCTTGAGAAACAACCGACAGCCAAAGCATAACTAGTAATAAGCCAATCAATATCAAAAATACAAGTAGTAAAGAAATAAATGACCAAACATCAGTCGCGGCTAAATTGATTAAACTATTCCAAGCCTCTAACTTAAAAATACCAGTATCAGCCCAGCGCTTCCAATCGTACATAGTCTGACCATTACGATTTAAGAAGCTGTTAACTAAGCTAATTTCAAAATTACTAGCTAATAAAGTGGCGAACAAACCAAAGAACCAAAGATATTTATGTTTCCAGGCAACGATAAATGATTGCCTGATAATAGAGCGATATAATGACATAGGGATTAGTTAAATAATATGGTTTTATTATACCATAAAAATTAGTTTCAAAAAAGCCTATTTAAACCTACCCTACCCCCAACCCCTCCCCGCATAAATGCAGGGAGGAGTGACTAAATAAAGCACTTTTATTTGTGTGTCATCCTGAACTTGTTTCAGGATCTATGATATCGTTTAAAATCTAAATTACTATAAAATTATAATCAGTCGTTTACTAAATAACTTACTTAACTTAATTATTAATATTTTTACGTAATAATGGATCCTGAAACAAGTTCAGGATGACACGAAAAAATAAGTTTTCTTAGGTAAAACATATTAATGGTGTTTATTGTGATATAAAGTCACCCCTCCTCACGCTCTGCGTGGGGAGGGGCTGGGGGTAGGGTAAATTAACGGATGCTTCTAACTATGTTTTGCTTGTCTCTATCAATTTCTCTTTCTCGCCTAATAAGGCATTAAATTCTTCTTGCTCTATGGTTTCTTGTTTTAATAACAACTGCGCTACGGTCTCTATTTCAGCTTTGTGCTTGTTAATTATTTTTTCAGCTCTTACTCGGCCTTGGTGAATAAAATTATTAATCTCAACATCAATTTCCTCAGCAACTTTTTCACTATAATCTCTTTGCTCATGAATCTCACGACCTAAAAATACCATCTCTTCTTTTTCCCCAAAAGTTCTTGGCCCAAGTTTATCAGACATACCAAAGTCAGTCACAAGTCGGCGCGCTAAAGCGGTCGCGCGTCGTAAGTCAGAAGTAGCGCCGGTCGTGATTTCAGAAAAAATCATTTGTTCAGTTAAATAACCGCCTAATAAAACAGCAATCTCATCTATAAAATAATCTTTCGTATGCATATGGCGATCTTCTAGTGGCACTTTTAAAGTATAACCTCCGGCCATGCCACGCGAAATAATAGAAATTTTATGAATCGGATCTGAGTTAGGCGAGAAGTGACCAACCACTGCGTGGCCAGCTTCGTGATAAGCTGTTACTTCTTTTTCTCTCATACTTAAAACGCGTGACTTTCGCTCGGGCCCGAGCATCACTTTTTCAATGGCTTCAAATAACTCAGCCATGTCAATAATTTTTTTATTATGTCGGGCAGCCAGAATCGCGCCTTCGTTTAAAACATTAGCTAAATCGGCGCCGGAAAAGCCTGGCGTACGTTCCGCGATTTTACGCAATGAGACATCTTTGGTTAAAGGCTTTTTACGCGCATGAATTTCTAAAATGGCTTCACGGTCGGCAATGTCTGGCTCATCTAAAATTACCTGACGGTCAAAGCGTCCAGGACGCATTAAAGCTGGATCTAGGACATCAGGTCGATTAGTTGCTGCCATCACAATCACACCATCATTAATTTCAAAACCATCCATCTCAACTAAGATCTGATTTAGAGTCTGCTCACGTTCGTCATGCGAGCCACCAATCCCAGCGCCACGCTTACGACCAACAGCATCGATTTCATCTATAAAGACAATGCAAGGCGCACTCTTTTTGGCGCGTTTAAATAAGTCGCGCACGCGAGAAGCACCAACTCCGACAAACATTTCGACAAACTCAGAGCCGGAAATACTAAAGAAAGGCACATTAGCTTCACCAGCGACAGCCCGAGCTAACAAAGTTTTACCAGTCCCTGGACTACCTAATAGTAAAACACCACGCGGAATACGCGCTCCTAAATCAGTAAATTTCTGTGGCTCGCGCAAAAAATCAACTACCTCTTTTAACTCTTCCTTGGCTTCTTTAACGCCAGCCACATCTTTAAAAGTTACACGGTCTTTCGCCTGCGTATTAGTTTCTCTGGCTTGAGACTGACCAAAGGTCATGGCTTTATTATTAGCTCCTTGAACTGAGCGCATCATAAAATAAATAAATACACCAATCAAAAGCAGAGGCACTAAAAAGGGAATTAAAATACCCACCCAATTATCAAAACCAGATGGCGTGGCAACTTTAATTTGCACGGCTGATATTTTTTCTACAGGCACTCCAAAGCCGGTTAATAATTCAGTTAAAGGTTGGCCAGCTTCTTTGATCGCTAATTGCTTAGTTCCATCTTTTAGAGAAATCTTAAGCTCATCTTTATTAATATCAATTTTATCAACTTTATCTTCTTTAATTTCGCTAGCTAATTGAGCTAAAGAAATTGGCTCAGACTTTTTATTATTTCCGCTCCATAGCGAAAGCAGCGCTCCTAAGACAAGGAACGCTACCAAAAGAATAAAAAAATTTTTCACTAATGGTTTCATAGTGCAAGCATTTTATAACTAAAACGATTGCTAGTCAAGTAGCTTACGGATAGTATGAATTTTATAAGCTGTGTAGAACAAACTATAAGAAATTAGTAGGACAAAAACTCCGACTAGTAATTTCAAAAAGGCATCAGTCCAAACAATTAAAACTGCTAAAATTAGCATGATAACACCATTGATGATAAAGACACGCTGTATTTCTGAGATTTTACGGCGTGAAACATCTAATAAATTAGCCATATAAAATAGATTAAATATTAAAATAAAGTATCTGTATTATAACAAAATTGATAACTTAAGACAAGCACCAAGAACCTGACTATCAATTGTCTGTGCCACTGAATAACACTAAAAAAATAAAGACCTTGACCGTAGTAAGAGTAGCTAAAACAAAAAAACACACCTCGCTAAATAGCGAAGTGTGTTTTTAATAATAACTCTTTTATTCCTTTGTCTCTTCGTCCTCTGTGGTCTTAGAAGAAGTTTCTTCGGCTCCCTGACTGTCTTCAATTACTTCTTTCTTTTCTTCTTTAGTTTCTTTCTTTTCACTCTTGTCTTCTTTATCTTTAGATTTAGACTTCTTCGCATTCTTTTTTTCCTTGGCTTTACCAGGAATAGCCAGACCTAAACGATGTTCATTACTATCAAGTGAAATAATAGCAAAATCTAAAACTTGACCTGGCTTATAAATATCATCAATTTTTTCTCCAGTAGTGACGCCTAATTGACTAACATGAGCTAAACCATGAATATCTTTATCTAATTCAACAAATAAACCAAAAGGATTAACTTTAAGAATTGTACCAGGAACGGTTTGTCCTACAGCATATTTCTTTTCGACTCCGTCCCATGGATCAGCCATAAGTTTTTTAGCAGACAAGAATATCTTAGCACCTTCAATGGCAATAATTTGAGCCTTAACCATATCACCTACTTTATAAACTCCACTTGGATCTTCAATTCTTTGCCAAGCCAATTCACTAATATGGATTAAGCCCTCAAGGTTAACACCAAAACTAACAAAAACTCCAAAACTAGTAACGGCAATAATACGACCCTCAACTTCATCACCTATTTTAAATTGAGAAATAACGTCTTTTTGCTTTTCCTGCCAAGCATCCTTTTCACTAACAACTAGTTTACCTTCTTTACGATCGAGCGTAATTATTTTTACTTCTGTTTCTGTACCAACCAATGATTTTAATTTTTCTAAAATTTTAGCTTTATCGCCACCAGAAACACGAGGATAATTTTCTGGTGATAATTGAGAGACTGGCAAGAAGGCTGGAATCTGAGCATAGCTAACTAATAAACCACCGCGATTAGCCGCGTTAATACGAACCATAATTGGTTTCTTTTTCTCAAATGATTCTTCTAAAGCTATCCAAGTTTTTTCTTCACCAGCGTGACGGAAAGAAAGTTCTAGCTCGCCATTTTCATTTTCAACATCAATAATCGTAGCATCGATTTTGTCGCCGGGTTTTAATTTGGCGTACTCACCAGCTTCGAAATATAATTCCCGACCGCGAACGACGCCGATTAAACGGCCACCAATATCAAGCCTAACTTCAGCTTTTGAGGAAGCTAAAATAGTTCCACTAACAGTGTCACCAACTTGTGGGATTTTAAACTCATCTTCCTTAATCAAGGCTGCAAAACCACTGTTTGAATTAATTTGATTTTTTTCTGACATAGATATAAAAAAAGACTGTCTTAACCGTCCTGCGCCAAAGCTTTGGAGCGGTCCCTTAGCCACCTAACCAAGGGTTTATTAAAGGTGGTATTCAGTTACTTTTTAGTACGGTATTTATATCATAAAGTCCTAAATTAATCAAGAGTCTAAAAAACCCGCCCCAGTCAAAAGACCAAAGCGGGTTTTAAAATCTAGCCTATTTAATGCTTAACACAACGAACTGAATATCCGGATCGCTTGAAAGAATTACGACGATCAACCTGGGCGCTTTCGGCAGCAACTCCAAAGCCAACTAAGCCACGCTGATAAGCATAATAAGTATCATAATGTTGCGTAGAACTCCAAAAATAGCCATACCTAGTTAACTCATGTGAAAAAGAAAAATTAAAATATATATAACCGGCCAACATCCCATTAAAACCAGATGAACCAGCTACTTTTAATTTTGTTCCCTGATCTGTTCCTCTCCAACCAGTAGCATCAGCTTGGGCTTGAGTCATACCAAGATACATTTCTAAAGTTTTAAATTCAGTATCAGTTGGCATATGCCATCCTATTGGACAAATACCTTGGTGGCGTGGAGTTTGTATTTGAGCTGAGCAATCACTATTAATACAACCACTATAAGACAAGCCCATAGCCTCTGGCCACTGATATAAAGCTCCATAAGTAGTGCAGTTAGCGGAGCTATTACCATAGCAATATTTTTCTATTAAAGAATCATTCTCTTGTCTGCTGCTATCATTAATCATAGTACCAATATTTAGATTCTTTTTCATCCAACATTGAGTACCAATAGACACTGTGGTGTAAGATTGAGAATCACGAGAGTCTATTAAATTGTCTCCGCAAGTAAAGGCATTTTCTCTCATCACAGAAATAGTATAGGCCTTGGCATACTTACCAGCTTCTTTAGCTATAATAGTAATAGTTTTTTCTACGCCAGCGGTTAGGTTAATAGGGCTAGATGGACTACCAGAAGCTACGGTTTCTCCTTCGACAGTAATGGTACCTGCTCCGGTTGGAGTAACAGTAATACTAGAGACGGAGTTTGAAACATTAGCACCATTATAAGTATAGGTACCGCTGTTAAAGGTATAGCTAGCGGGTGTTCCACTTAAGACTATGTTAGATAAATCTGCGGTCGCTGCCCCATCACCCACACAACGAACTGAGAGTCCGCTACGCTTAGGATAATTACGACGATCAACCTGGGCGCTTTCGGCAGCAACTCCAAAACCAACTAAGCCACGCTGATAAGCATCATAGGACGAGGAATTAGAGCTCCAAAAATAACCATAATTACCTAACTCATGTGAAAAAGAAAAATTAAACAATATATAACCGGCCAACATCCCATTAAAACCAGATGAACCAGCTACTTTTAATTTTGTTCCCTGATCTGTTCCTCTCCAACCAGTAGCATCAGCTTGGACTTGAGTCATACCAAGATACATTTCTAAAGTTTTAAATTCAGTATCAGTTGGCATATGCCAACCAACTGGACAGATACCTTGGTGGCGTGGAGTTTGTACTTGAGCTGAACAATCAGTAGTAACACAGCTAGTTGGCAAAGCCATAGCTTCTGGCCACTGATATAGAGCTCCATAAGTAGTGCAGTTAGCGGAGCTATTACCATAGCAATATTTTTCTATTAAAGAATCATTCATTTGTCTATCACTATCATTAACCATGGTTCCAATATTTAAATTCTGTTTCATCCAACATTGCGTACCAATAGTAACGGTAGCATAAGACTTAGAGTCACGAGAATCAACTATATTATCTCCGCAAACAAAGTCCCTATCTCTCTTCACATAAATAGTATAAGTCTTAGTAGCTTTGCCAACTTCAGTCGTTGCTACTACGATAGTTTTTTCTACACTGGCAGTAAGTGCAATAGGACTAGAAGCATTGCCAGAAGCCACAGTTTCTCCTTCGACAGTAATAGTGCCTGCTCCAGTTGGAGTAATAGTAATACTAGAGACGGCGTTTAAGACAGTGACAGAGTTATAGGCGTAAGTACCAGCGCTAAAAGTATAATTAGATGGAGATCCACTTAAAACTATACTAGTTAAATCAGCTGAAGGAATTTGAGTATAACTAGCACTAGCTATATCACTATTAATATAACCGCTTCTGACAGCCATAGCTTTGACTGTCCAAACACCATTGATTACTAATGGCGTAGTTGCCTGATTAGTTGAACTTGCGGTTGGAGTACTGCCATCTGTTGTGTAATAAATAGCGTCGGCATTAGCTGAACTTATGGTCACGCCTGTTCCCCAAGCTACGGCACTAGGGCCTGGACTAAAGGTTGGAGTGGCTTGGATATCTTGTTTAGTAATTTTTATAGTATAGGCTCTAGGTAGTTTACCTGTTTCTGTGGCTGTTACAGTAATAGTTTTTTCTTCACCATTATTTAAAGTAATAGCAGTAGAGGCTGTACCAGAAGCCACGGTTTGAGTAGCTTGAGTTGTTTCGTCTTTAACTGTGATTGTTCCTTGACCAGTTGGAGTAACAGTAATACTAGGCACAGTATAGGGAACTGCTACCCCAGTATAGTCATAAGCTCCAGGACTAAAATTATAGTTACTAGGAGAACCACTTAAAACTATATTAGATAAATTATTAGTGGTGGCTTGAGTGTAGCTTGCGCTAGCAATTGGACTATTATAATAATCTGTTCTGGTGGCGATAGCTTTTAACGGTGAAGTCGAATTGATAGCTACTGGAACTGTATACTCAGTTGATAAAACCGTTGGGTCAGTTCCATCTGTTGTGTAATAGATATGATCGGCTGATTCTGAAGTGATAGTAATAGTAGTACCCCAAGCTATAGCACTAGGCCCTGGATTAAAAACTGGAATTGTTTGTGTGCCCACAGCCTCCCTGGTAACACTAATTGTATAAGTGGTTACTTTGGCCGGTTCCTCTGGTTTAGCTGGATCTATTTCAGTTACTACAATTGTAACGTCTTTGGTTTTTCCTTTCCCTAAAGGAATAGGGTTAGATGTAGCACCAGACGCTACTACTTCTTCAGGACCATTTGGTTGTTCTTTAACAGTGATAGTACCTGTGCCGGTCGGAGTAACAGAAAAAGTTTCTTTGTCAACTGGTAAAGTTACTTTATAAAGAATCTCGTTTTTTTTACCGTCAAAACCAGCAATAGCTGGCGCACCATTTATAGATAAACTAGATAATCTAGCTATAACCCTAATCATCTTACATTTAACAGTTTCTAGCTCAGTGTCATATTGAACATTATTAAAGTCAGCAATGGTTTCACCGCATTTAAATAAACCAGACGAAAAATAGGCAATATTACCAGCTGAGTAATTGCCAGAATCCTTGCCAAGGCAAGTTGATATATTATAAATAGTAGGCTTAGCTTGTCCTTCTACAACAGTATAAGCATAATCACTGTCTGGACAATCTCCATCATCTCTAGGGCTAGGGTTAGATGGTACTTGATTTAAATAGGTCACTTCGCCATTGACTGATTTTAATGGCTGACCAGGAGTAATAATAGTTGGGTAACTATTGTGATCTGCAAAATATAATTCTAGGGCGGTACTAATTTGTTTAATATCCGAAGATCTTTTAGAATCTCTTGATTTAGCTCGAGCATTACTTAAGGCTATAACCGCTAAAGTACTTAAAACCCCGACAACAGCTATGACAATCAAAAGCTCTATTAGCGTAAAACCTCTTTTTTTTATAGGCCGATTACTTAAGCTACAACCAGGCCTATAATCATTAACTTTTAACATAAAAAATAACACAACTATGTTATAAATTAATTATAATATACCATAAGCATAATCACAATGCGGCCAATATTGATTATATCTAATGCGCCAATAATAAGCCTAAACACAAGAAAATATTCAATTATTAAACTAAAAAACCCGCCCCAGTCAAAAGACTAAGGCGGGTTTTAAGATAGCAATTTAGTTGCAACTAGCGTCGGTTGAGCCCGTGGCCGTACCTTCACCAAAACCGGCTGAAGGCGAAGCGCTTGATAATTTAGCATCACATTCGGCTGGCTTATTATTAAAAGCTGCACAAACAGTAGCTAATAAACTAGCGCTATCACGATTAGCTTCTACCTGCTTACCATTAATAACTAAAGTAGGAGAACCTTGCACGCCATAAGCAGTGTTTTCTGCTTCATGTACTGCAAAAGGAGGAAAACTTCCGTTCCAAGTACTCTTGTCATTAAAGTTTGCCATGACTTTATACTTTTTATCAGTCGCACTGTAGCAAGCATCAAGCTTTTTCTGATCTATACCAGTACTAGAAATACAACCCTTATAGTCACCGGCCTTAAGAAAACATTTCAAATACGCGGTATATTTATCAGCCTGCTCTGTACCAATACAATACTGACGAAGATTGTCTTCAACTTCAATTAAATCATGCATGATATAGTTAACAAATTTTATTTGAATATCAGCTTTATCACCCAAGGTTTCCATCACTGGTACAATGCCTTTTTCAATTTGTGTACCGTAAGGACAATGACTCATGACAAAAACTTCAACTTTTGGTTTATCAGACTTAACTAAGTCAGCTGGAATAACTGGCGCTTGAGTATTAGCGCTAGAATCAGTAGTGCTGTCAGCCAACGCTTCATCAACCTTCATTGATTGAGGGAAAAATTCTTTACCATCTTTAGAAATAAAAGAATCAATTTCATTAGTTCCAACCTTAACCTTTAATTTATACAAACTTTTACTATAATCAGTTACCTCTGTAATTGAGGCGGTTGTACCTTGCACAAGATTCTTATTAATAAAATCTTCAGCCTTAGCTTTGGCTTGATCTGGGGTAAGATTTTTTTCAAACTTAAAGATGCCACCGCCAAAATTAATAACGGCCACTACGATAAGGATGATAACCACAGCACCCAAGGCTAGAAGTAAATTTGATTTCCCAGCAAATTTTTTCTTAAGCCTTACTCCAAGGTGATGATGAGTAGTAGGTTGTTCGTGTTCCATAAATATAAAAAATTAATAATAATTAAAACAATTTTAGCCTCCTAAACAAAATAGATAGGAGTTTTAAATTTTAAATTGTTATAGTTTCCCTAATTATACTTTATATATAAAACAGGGTCAATGTTATGAAGTTAGCTCCAAGTCACGCAAGCAACAGCGTCTCCCTCTTCTTTAAATCGCATCAATCTAATGCCCTGAGTATCGCGCCCTAATTCGTTAACTGACTTGAATGGTAATCTAATGACCTGCCCCTTAGCAGAAATAATAATAATGTCTTTATCAGCCATAATCTCGTTATTAATAACAAAAGCGTTGGTTAGCTGACCTGTTTTATCAGTCACTTTAGCTGTCTTAATTCCGCTACCACCTCGCGCCTGAACCTTATAAAGAGCAATTGGGGTTCTCTTACCAAAACCATTAGCCATGACTGATAAAACTTGATATTTTTTAACCTTTTCTTTGTCATTAACAATGATACCCATACCAACAACGCTATCACCTTTCTTAAGACGTACACCCCAAACACCAGAAGCATTACGTCCCATTGGTCTAACATCAGATTCTTTAAAACGAATAGCTTGGCCATGCGCTGTAATTAACTGAATCTCGTCTTTACCTGAGGTTGGTTTAGCCCAAATTAATTTATCATCGCCTCGCATTTTAATAGCGATTAAACCAGTACGACGCACTTTAGAAAATTCATCGAGCGGAACTTTTTTAACCACACCTTTTTCTGTGGCAAAAAATAAGAAAGCACTCTTAGAAATTTTATCTAACGGTAAAACTGAGGTTACTTTTTCATCGCTCGGTAATTGTAGAAAATTAACAATCGCTTGTCCTTTAGTAGTACGAGAAGAAGCTGGTATTTCATAAGTTTTAAGCTGAAAAACACGACCTCTAGTAGTAAAGAAAAGAATATCATTGTGAGTCATAGTGGTAAACAAAAACTCCACCATATCTTCTTCTTTGGTTGTTAAACCAATCACACCTTTACCTCCACGAGCTTGAACTTTAAAAGTGTCGGGCGGTAAACGTTTAATATAACCATCGCGCGTCATTAATACCATCGCTTCTTCATTAGGCACTAAATCTTCGGTGCTAAATTCTCCAACACCATTTTCAACCACGGCGGTTTTTCTTTCGTCGCCAAATTTTTCGGTTGATTCAACTAATTCTTTTTTAACAATACTAAGAATCTTTACTCTTGATTTTAAAATAGTTTCCAAATCTTTAATTAAGGCTTGTTTTTCTTTAAGTTCTTTTTCAACATTTAATCTTTCTAAATTAGCCAAAGAACCAAGCTTCATTTCTACGATAGCTAAGGCTTGGCGCTCTGACAGCTTAAATTTTTTCATTAAATTAAGCTTGGCTGCCTCACGATCAGGCGAAGCTTTGATAACTTTAATCACTTCATCAATGTGCTTTAAAGCAATCATTAAACCCTCGAGAATATGAGCGCGATCACGAGCTTTTTCTAATTCAAATTCGGTGCGGCGCCTAATAATCTCTTCGCGATGCTTAATATACTCTTCTAATACCGCCTTAAGGTTTAAGACCTTAGGCTGAATACCATCAACCAAAGCCAAAAGGTTAAGATGAAAAGTTTCTTGAAGCTGTGTTTGTTTATATAAACTATTTAAAATCTTTTTTGGAAAAGCGTCTTTCTTAAGTTCAATCACAACCCTAACTCCATCTTTGTCTGATTCATCACGCAAATCTTTAATACCGTCTAATTTTTTTTCTTTAACTAAATCAGCAATTTTTTCTACTAACGTAGCTTTATTTACCTGATAAGGCACCTCACTAATAATAATAGCGAAACCGCCTTGTTTAGTTTCCACTACTTCGGCGCGACCGCGCATAACAATACCACCCTTACCAGTAGCGTAGGCTCGAATTATTTCCGGACGATTATAAATAATACCACCGGTTGGAAAATCAGGACCTTTAACAAAGTTCATTAAATCTTCTACTGTAGCCTCTGGGTTTTCAATTAAATGAGAAATAGCCGCTGAAACTTCACGCAAATTATGAGGCGGAATAGAGGTTGCCATACCAACCGCAATACCCATGCTACCGTTTAACAGCAAATTTGGTAAACGAGCTGGTAAGACACGCGGTTCTTGATGTGAGCCATCAAAGTTAGGTAAAAAATCAACTGTTTTTTTATCAATATCAGATAACAACTCCTCAGAAATAGCTGCTAACTTAGCTTCTGTATAACGCATCGCAGCGGCATTGTCACCATCCATAGAACCAAAGTTACCTTGGCCACGAACTAGCGGATAACGCATAGCAAAATCTTGCGCCATACGTACCATTGAATCATACACGGCGCTATCACCATGCGGATGATATTTACCTAAAACTTCACCGACCACGGTAGCTGATTTACGGAATTTAGCGCTTGGTCTTAAACCAATATTCCACATCGCGTACAAAATACGGCGATGAACCGGCTTTAAACCATCACGCACATCAGGCAAGGCGCGCGCCACGATGACGCTCATAGCATAATCTAAATAAGAACGACGCATTTCATCAACAATTGGCTGTTCTTCAATATTACCAACATTGTTAATCATGGCGTCTTCATTTACTTTCTCTGGGGCTGGCTCTTTTTTAGGAGTAGCTGGTTTCTTACCTTTAGGCATAAATATAAAAATTAATTAGGTAGGGTGGCTGGTAAGCTTGGAGTCGCCGTGCCAGTAATTAAATTAGGCGTAGCTGTTTCAGTAATCAAATCTGGCTTAGCACTAGGAGTAACTATTTCTCCAGATAAAGCTTCTAGGTTTTTAATTTCCCCCTTAACCTCGTCTAAAGTTTTTGTTAAATCATTTTTTAAAGCTTCGAAATCAGTTTTAGTTTGGTTATTGTCAGCCTTAGAAGCAGTGACAGAAAAAGCCTCTGGTCCTAAAATACTTTTTAAATTCATAATCCAGAAAAAAACAATTACTACCATAATTAAACTGATACCAATATACATAATTAAACGCTGACTACGATCATCCAATTTTTTAACTGATTGATGAGCTGGATTATGATAATAAGAAGCATGGCCATGAGCCATCGAACTACTAGAAAAATCTGTCGACAATAAAATCGCGCTCTCTTTGGCCTCCTCGTGTTTAGCTAAATGAGAAGATTTTTTAGAGCGTGGTTTGCTTGTTTTCTTAACAGCTTTAGTAAGCTTAGTTTTGGTAGTTTTATGTCCTGGCATATTAAAAAGACAAAACAATCACTTCCATATCGTCTTGCGGTAAATCTTTTTTAGAGATTTTTAATTTTTCTTCATGACGCGGTTTAATCGCAATTGCTTTTAAAAATTTTTCTACTGGGTCTAAATCAAATTTTAAACCAGGCACTTTATAATGCATCGGAATAACAATGCGTGGTTCAACTTGATTAATAATTGAAACAGCTTTTTGTGCATCAATCGTATAAACTCCTCCAACTGGAATTAGTAAAATGTCTGTACCTTCTAATCTTTCTAATTGTTTATCATCAAGCTCAGCTCCTAAATCACCCAAATGAGAAATAACAATATCTTCTATCTCAAAACGATAGATAATATTTTCTCCGCGTTTAGCACCTTTGGCGTCATCATGACAAGAACTTATACCATCAACATAGACTCCCTTAAACTCATATTCACCAGCGCCGCGGATAACAAAAGGCTCGCCCTTAATAGCTTCTAAATTATTATGATCATCATGATCATGACTGATCGTAACAATATCAGCTTCAACGCGGGGCATTTTTAAGCCAACTTTTTCAGTTTTATAAGGGTCAGTCACGACGCTAACTAAATCAGCCACGGTCTTACCTTGGAAGCGAAAAGCTGAGTGACCCAAAGAGGTTATTTGCATGAGACTATTATTTAAAATTAAAGAATATACCTCTTAAATATACGTTATAATCACCTAACTGTCAAACCAAAATACTTGATTTTAAATCTATTTTCTGCTTTAATTTATTAAAATGCTTTAATACGCTATAATGATTAAGAAGATATATTTTTATGTACGATAATGATCAAATGCTTCATGATTTAGAAGCTCTAAAAACCGGAATGATACCTAAGCCTCGTCGCCGACCTTGGCGCAAGCTTATTATGTGGCTAATAATTTTTCTAGCACTAACCTACGCTTTCTTTTATATTAAAAATTTTATCAATCCTAGTACAAAAGTAACCTGGGTTGATAAACTGCCAATCATTGGGCAAATCAAACACTTAGCCGAAAGCTCGGATCGACAGCTTAAAGGAGAAGAAGTTGATCGTGTTAATATTATTTTATTAGGTATTGGAGGAAAGGGGCATGATGGACCACAGCTAACCGATACTATTATGGTTGGTAGCGTTAAACCATCAACTAAACAAGTAGCTCTACTGTCTGTGCCACGTGATTTATCTATTCCAATAGAAGGCGCTGGCTGGCGCAAAATAAATAATGTTAATGCCTTAGCTGAATCGAGCGAACCTGGTAGTGGTGGACTAGCCTCTTCTCAAGCTATTGGTGATTTACTTGAAGCGCCAATTGATTATTATGTTCGAGTTGACTTTGAAGGTTTTGCAAAAATAATTGATCAAATCGGCGGAGTTGATATTTATGTTGATAATACTTTAGAAGATTATAGTTACCCAATTCTAGGCCAAGAAGATAACCCTGATTATTATAGTCGCTTTGAGCATCTACGCATTGAAAAAGGCTGGCAACATATGGACGGCGATTTAGCTTTAAAATATGCTCGCTCTAGACATGGCTTAGGTGGCGAAGGAACTGATTTTGCGCGCGCCAAAAGACAGCAAAAAATTCTAGAAGCGGTTAAAGAAAAAGTACTCACAACTAAATTCTTGCTTAATCCTAGTCAGGTCTCGACTATGATTGATACTTTAAAGGACAATATTTCTACTAATTTAAAAGTTTGGGAAATTATTAAACTTTGGTCTTTAGTAAAAGATGTTCAATCAAGTAATATTATTAATAAAGTACTTGATAATAGTCCTAGTGGTTTATTGGTTGATGCTACAGGAGATAACGGAGCTTACATACTTAATCCTCGTAGTGGTGATTTTTCAGAAATTCAATATCTCTTTAGTAGTATTTTTGGAGAAGTGGCTAATAACGAATCAGACCAAACAAGTAACTCTAAAAAAACATCCAACGCCATTACTGTTTCTATCCTAAACGGCACTTGGGTTAATGGCTTAGGTGGTCGCAAAGCAACTGAGCTAGAGAGAATGGGCGTTGATGTGGTTGATATTGCTAATTCTAGCCGACACAATTTTGAGCGTTCAGTAATTTATGATTTAACTTTTGGAGCTAAACGAGAAGAACTACAATTCTTAAAAGATAACACTGGAGCCAATATTGCTCCTACGCTACCTGACTGGCTTAAAGAAGAGTTAGCTACCAAAGCCAGCGAAGCGCCGCGCCAACAACCTGACTTTATCTTAGTCTTAGGCACCGACGCTGATACTAGTTCTTCGGGGACGGAGAATACTAATTAATAAATTTTCAATTTTCAAGCACAAATTTTCAAATAATTTTTAAATTCAAAAAATAGAAATTGAAAATTTGTATCCTTTGTTTGAAAATTTTAAATTGAAAATTGAAAATTATGGTTAATACATCTAGCAAAAATAAGCCTCTCGTCGTCATCTTCGGCCGCACCAACGTTGGTAAATCAACCTTGTTTAATTGTTTGGTAGAAAAAAACCAAGCGCTGATTTCTAATACTCCGGGTACAACCAGAGATTCAAATTTAGGCAACGTTAACTGGCAAGGCAAAACTTTTTCCCTAGTTGATACTGGCGGTTTTATGAATTTTGATTTCTTACGTCTTAAAAAAATTAAAGCTGAAACAATTGATGAATTGGTCCAAAAACAAGCGCGTGATTATTTAAAAAAGGCTGACTTAATTTTATTTTTAGTTGATGCGCGCGATGGCCTTCTGCCGCAAGACATGACTATGGCAATGATTATTAAAAAAATCATTCCTGACAAAAAGAAAATTATCTTAGTCGCTAATAAAGTAGAAAAATTATCAATCGCTCCGGCGGCTGGAGATTTTTATCGCCTGGGTTTAGGCGAAGTTTTTTCTATTTCGGCTTTGACTGGTGCTGGCACTGGTGATTTATTAGAAATCATAATGAAAAAAATCAAAGCGCCGAAAGATACTTCGAGCTCTACCAAAACTGACCGCGAAGAAAAAACTGCTCGTGAAAAAACCACTAAACCAAATCTAATTAAAGTTGCTATTGTTGGTAAACCTAATGTTGGTAAATCAAGTTTAATCAACGCTATTTTAGGTTTTAATCGCGTTTTAGTTAGTCCGGTGCCGCACACCACGCGTGAACCGCAATCAGCCCAATTTATTTATAAAAAAAGTAACTTTGAGTTTGTTGATACCGCCGGAATTACTAAACATGGCCATAAAGAAAATACTTTAGAAAAATATAGCATGGAAAAAAGTTTAGCCGCCGTACAAAAATCAAATGTGGCTATTTTGGTAATGGATATTTCCGAACCTTTAACTAAACAAGATGCTAGACTGGTTGAAGAAATTTTTGAACGCCATAAAAGTTTAATTTTAGTCGCTAATAAATGGGATTTAGCGGTTGACCGTGATCCAAAAAAATATACTCATTATATTAATAGCGAATTACCCTTTGCGACCCATGCGCCAATTCAATTTTTATCAGCTAAAAACAAAGTACGTATTAATCAATTACTAGATTTAATTATTGACGTTAATAATCAGCGCTATACTATGATTGCTGACGCTGGCTTAAATAGATTGTTAAAAAGTGCAGTTAAAAAGCACCGTCCAACTAAAGGCCGGGGTACAAAATATCCGCGCATTTTTGAGTTTAAGCAAACTGGCGTAAATCCGCCGAGTTTTATGGTACAAGTTGGTCCTAGCCAAAGTTTAGCTGATTCTTACCTCAGGTTTTTAGAAAACCAATTGCGGTCTAAGTACGGCTTTTTGGGGACGCCGATTTCGATGTGGGTGAAAAAAGGCAGAGATGTACATGGGCTGCATAATTCATAAAAAAGTAGCAAGTGTAAAGTGGTAAATGGCAAGAAGTCTTTATAACTTGTCACTTGTGACTTGCTACTTGCCACTATATTTATTTTTTACACCTTATCTCCTATACTATAATTATGAACATCATCATCGGCCTCGGCAATCCCGGCCCTAAATACACAAATACCAGACACAACATCGGCTTCAGCGTCGTTGACGCTTTAGCGCAAACAAAAAATTTAACCTGGAAGGAAAGTAAGAAGTTTAATGCTTTAGTCGCCGAGGGTACTGATTTAATTTTGGTTAAGCCACAAACTTTCATGAACGAATCTGGGTCATCTGTGGTTAAGATTTTGCGTTATTACAAATTAATCCCCAAAACTATTTTCGGCACCAAAAAAGATACTGATTTAAGTAATTGTTTAACCGTCATTCACGATGAGCTTGATTTACCTTTAGGCAAATATAAATTATCAGTGGCTAGCTCTAGCGCGGGTCATAACGGTGTCCAATCTATTATTGATTATTTAAAAACTAAAAACTTTAAACGCTTGCGTATTGGTATTAGTAGTGAGCTAAGAGAAAAAATTAAAGCGGAAAATTTTGTTTTACAAAAATTTAATGATGAGGAGAAAAATATTATTAAAGATTTGCTGCCGGAATTAATTAAAAATATTTAATGACAATCTCTCGGTACTTAAAAAGTCATCCTGCGGGATGACTTTTTTGATTCAAGATATTTTAAATAATTTAACTAATTTGCTCCCTCTCGACTCTTTTTCTTATGAATAATATCATCAAAAATTACTAAAGCTGCGGTCGCGACAGGAATAGACAACAAAGCTCCCATAATACCACCAATACTAAAACCAATCATTAAAACCACGATGCTGATAATTGGATTCATACCAACAGCTTTTTCCATTATCTTAGGCACTAATAAATTATTTTCAACCTGTTGAATAACAACATAAAGAATGGCCACAAAAAAAGCTAGAGTTGGTGATTGACTAAAGGCTAAAAAGACGGCTGGCACAGCGCCCAATAGTGGTCCCAAATAAGGAATAAATTCTGTAAAGCCAGCGATTAAAGCTAAAATCAAAGCGTACTTCACTCCCATAGCTAATAGACCAGCGTAAGTAATAACAAAAATAATTAAACAAAGAATTAATTGACCACGCAACCATAAACCCATTTTCTGTTGCATGCGATTAAATAATTCCATTACATGTTGCTGTTTGCCCTCTGGTGTTAATGACCAAATTAATTTACGAATCGCATTCTCTTCTACTACCATGTAAAAAGTAATAACCATAATAATAATCAAAGAGAAAAAGCTACCAACAATATTATAAATGGTTGAAAAAACTCCGCCCGCAGCGCTTTGTAAACTAGTCATTGAAGCGCCAATGGAATTTTTAATTTGATCTAGCCAACCATGAGAAGCTGTAAAAGTTTTTAAGTTAGACAAAAATTCATTAAGACGATTAACATAGGTCGGGAAATCAGCCAACAACTGATTAAACTGAATAATCATTGGCGGGATAATAAGATAGAACATGACGCTAATGAGAGACAATAAGGCTAAGTAGATCAAAGAAATACCTAAGGCCCTAGGTAAACCTTTTTTTTGCATCCAATCAACCCAAGGATCAATGGCAGAAGATAAAATAATAGAGACAAATAATATCGCCAAGATATCTTGAATTAAATAAGCAAAATATAAGCAAAACAAAACGACGATAAACTTAACTAAAGTCGCGGTCGTTAGAGTAATGCGCATGGGACTCTTCTCTTCCGACATATGATTAAATTAATTTTATAATTTTTTATTTACCTCACCCGCCCTTTCGGGCACCCTCTCCATGCGCTAGCGCATGGAGAGGGAAGGGGTGAGACATATTATCTTCCACCAAAACGAGGTTTGCGTGGTCCGTTAAAATCTCTTCGTGGCGGACGGCTATTAAAATCGCCTTCAGCCTGCTTACCTTTTTCATCTTTCCAGAGAGATTCATTTTCAGTTAAGCCTTTCATACTTAGGTTAACCCGGCCCTGATCATCTATCTCTTTTATTTTAACACTAATTGCGTCCCCAACGCTAACTAAGTCAGAAGGTTTTCCTACTCGGTAAGGCGCCATCTCACTAACATGCACCATTCCGTCTCGGCCCGCAACTAATTCTACAAAAGCCCCGAAGTCTAGAAGACGCACGACCTTACCTTGAAAAACTTCACCAACTTCAAATTTTCTAACAATATTATTAACCCATTCTATGGCTTTTTTAACGCCTTCAGGTTCAGCACCACAAACCATAACCAAGCCAGAATCTTCAATGTCTATAGAAACACCACAAGCATCAATAATTTCATTAATAACTTTTCCGCCTGAACCAATCACCTCACCAATCTTTTCTGGATCAATTTGTAGAGTTGTAATACGAGGTGCATATTTAGATAATTCTGCGCGTGGAGCACTTAAAGATTTATCCATAACTTCTAAAACCTTTAGACGAGCCTCACGACCCTCTACTAAAGCTTTTTCCATAATGGCTTTATCTAAACCAATAGTTTTGGTATCTAATTGAATAGCAGTAATACCATCTCTAGTTCCAGTGATTTTGAAATCCATACCACCTTCTCCATCTTCTAGGTCCTGTAAATCAGTTAACACTTCCCACTGACTCATATCAGGAACAGAGGCTAGTCCCATAGCGACGCCCGCCACAGCTTTTTTAAGTGGTACGCCAGCGTCAAATAACGCGAGTGATGCAGCGCAAGTTGAAGCCATAGATGATGAACCGTTAGAAGACAAAGTTTCAGCTACGACACGAATCGTGTAAGGAAAATCTGCTTTTTCGGGAATCAAACCAGCAATGGCTTTTTCAGCTAAAGCACCATGACCAATTTCTCGTCTACCAGTACCACGCATTGGCTTAGCTTCACCGACTGAAAATGGTGCGAAGTTATAATGTAACATAAAACGCTTTTTACTTTCGCCTTCAAGTCCTTCCAAAGATTGCTCATCGCCTGGAGCACCGAGAGTAACAATCGACATCACTTGTGTTTCACCGCGAGAAAATACGGCGGCGCCGTGATTACGAGGCAACATATTAACATCAGCCTCTAAATTACGAATTTCATTTAGAGCTCGTCCGTCAACTCGTTTTTTTTCTTCAATAATAGCGCGCGTTACTTCGGCTTCAACCGCTGAATATAATAATTGATTAATCGCTAAGTAGCGATAATCTTTATCATAGCCCTTAGAAGCTAAGTGATCTTCTAATTGTTCTTTAATAGCATTGACCGCGGCTTTGCGTTCGCCCTTAGTATAATAAACTTGATCAAATAAAATATGTTTAACTGATTTTTCTAACCAATCGGCTGAATCTTTTAAAACTGCTTCTTTTATTTCATCGATTTTTTCTTCCGCCTCTCTAATTTTTCTTTCATGTGGCACAACTTTTAATTCTTTAGCCATTTCTTTAATCAATTCAATGGCTGGTTGCATAGCTTTTTGTCCCTCTAACAAAGCCGCCAACATATCTTCTTCCTTAACTTCTTTAGCGCCAGCTTCAATCATTACTACGCGCTCAGTTGTAGCCGCCACAATTAAATCTAAATCACTTTCGACTCTATCAGCGTAAGTTGGATTAAAATTAAATTGACCATTAACGCGACCAACTCTAATTCCTCCGATTGGCCCTTTCCAATCAACACCGGAAATAGCGAGTGCCGCTGAAGCAGCCACTAAAGATACAATGTCATAGTCATTTTCTTTATCAACTGACAAAACTGTTAATACAACTTGAACGTCGCGACGAGAAGCTTGATCAAATAAAGGACGAACTGAACGGTCAATCATACGACCAGTTAAAACTGCTTCATCAGTTGGACGACCTTCGCGTTTAACCCAGCGTGAACCCTTAATTATGCCAGCGGCATAAAGTCTTTCTTCAAACTCAACCATGAGCGGAAAAAAATCTGTTCCGGCTCGTTCTTCTTTAGCTTGTACAACCGTGGCGAGAACTACCGTTTCGCCATATTGTACTGTCACAGCGGCGTCAGCCTGTTTAGCTAAAACACCGGTTTTGAAAGTGAGCTGTCTACCAGCCCAATCTCGGGTAAAAACTTTTTCTTTATTATTCATAAAAAGAATTTTGTTTGCCCGACAAACTAGAGAACTATGGGTCTAACCACAGTGCTGTGTGTTTGACGAGCAAAACGTTAATTAATAAATACCTCACCCCTGCCCCCTCTCCATTCCCAAGCGAATAGAGAGGGGAACAAGAAGTGATGATAGATTTGTTAAAATTTATAACCCTCTCTAGCGAAGCTGGAGAGGGTGCCCCGATCACGCCTTGGCGGGATCGGGGCGGGTGAGGTCTATCTTCCTATTAAAAACTTCCGATTATCACTCAAGCTAATAAATTCATCTACTTCCTCAACTAATTTACTTGAGGCGGTTTGGCGAAAAGCAATCGCTTCTACCCGGCAACCTTTAGCTGCCTGCAGATATTCAACTAATGGTAAATAATCACCATCACCAGACACCAGAACAATCACATCAACTTTCTCAGCTAATTTAATCGCATCAATCGCAATCCCAACATCCCAGTCAGCCTTACGAGCCCCACCAGTAAAAATTTGCAAATCTTTAATCACGACTTCAAAGCCTTGATTATCAAGCGCTTCAAAAAAAGAAGCTTCTTCTTCACCAGCGCCATGAATCACATAAGCGATCGCTCTAATTAATTGACGATCAGCTACGGCGACTTTAAGAACTTCTTTAAAATTCACCCGGCGTTTATATAAATTTTTTGCACTATGATACATGTTGGCTGCGTCAACTAAAACAGCGACGCGCTGATTTTTATGTTTTGTCATAGAAACTGTATTATTTTTATTTTTATCCATATTCATAATTATCTAAATCGCAAAGAAGCGAGGCAAGCCCGCTTCTAAATGCTCTTAATCATTTTTTTCTTCTAATTCCTCGCCAATCTCATCTTCTAATAATTCGGCCTCAAGACGCTTTCGTTCATCTTCTTCCTCAATCATTTTTTTAGCGATTTTTAATTTAAGTTTAGTGGCTAATTCCATGAAAGCTTTTTCATCTTCACGTTGTAAGTATTTTAGTAAACGACGACGCTCACCAACTTTTCTTAACAAACCGCGACGAGAAGAGTAATCATGTTTGTGCATTTTTAAGTGCTCGGTTAACTGATTAATTTCCTCAGTTAAAATAGCAATCTGCACCTGCGGAGAACCAGTATCAGTGTCATGCACTTTAAACTTGTTAATAATCCGTTGTTTGGCTTTTTTATCCAACATAGATTTCTTTGCCATGTCCTAGGAAAAGTCCGCCAAGGGCTTTTTCCAAGATATGGTACATTAATTATAAGCGGCACTCCTTAATTTATGTAATTCGTGCCGTTCTCCAGCTTGTCTGGAGAATCTTGCCTAAATTCCGTAAAAAGAGGAAAGCAAGGTAAATCATACTACAAATTGAAAAATAAATCAATACGTCGTACAATGTTAAGATATGACCAAGACCCCACTTAAAAAAACGCCTTTAGACCAAGCTATTATTGATTTTCTTGAGTACCTAGAGGTTGAGCGTGGCTTAGCTACTCTAACCCTAAGAAATTATGATTTTTTCTTAAAACGTTTTGCGATTTTTGCGCGCGAACGCAATGTTATCAAGCCTGAAAATATAACTAAAATTTTAGTTCATCAATTCCGCCTTTACCTTAATCGCCTACCTTCGAGAAGCCAAGATAATATCAAAAAGAATACCCAAAATTATCATTTAATAGCTTTACGAACCTTTTTAAAATATCTAATTAAAAATGATGTTAAAACTCTAGAGCCAGGTAAAATAGAATTAGCTAAACAAGCTCCTAGGCAAGTTGATTTCTTAGAAGGCCATGACTTAGAAAAAATCTTAGAAGCACCCCTAAGAAATAATAAAGACAGCTTGGGGGCGCTACGCGATAAAGCTTTATTAGAAACTTTATTTTCTACTGGTCTTCGTGTCTCGGAACTAGCTAAATTAAAAATTGAAGAAATAAATTTAGCTAAACCAGAATTTACTGTACGCGGAAAAGGCTCTAAAGTAAGATTAGTTTTTTTATCAGAAAATTCTCGACATTGGATTAAGAAATATTTAGCTGAGCGGACTGATCCTAATCCTTATTTATTTATTAGTCATGGCACTATCAATAAAATTGATGCTAGCGACAAACCAATTACGCCAAGATCAATTGAAAGATTAGTTTCGCATTATGCCAGGCAGTCTGGTATTATGAAAAAAGTAACGCCTCATACAATGCGCCATAGCTATGCGACTGATCTACTCATGAACGGCGCCGATATTAGAAGCGTGCAAGCCATGCTAGGCCATGCCTCAATTACTACCACACAAGTTTATACTCATATAACCGATCAGCAGTTGCGCGATGTCTATCAAGCATTTCATGGTAAGCAGAGGAAGAAGTAATAATTAGCAAGTCGCAAGTGGCAATAAAATTCATTGACAATTAGCAGCTTTTTTGTTAGTTTTAGACCAGTCCTTGAGGCTGGAATTGGTCCTCGTAGTTCAATGGATAGAACAGGAGACTTCTAATCTCTAGATGTAGGTTCGATTCCTACCGAGGGCACAGGTATAATTTCAAAATTTTCAATTTTCAATTTAAAAAATAATTTTAAAATTTAAAAATTAATAAATTGTTTGAAAATTGAAAATTCTTAAATTGAAAATTACCCCCATGGTGCCTATAGTTTAATGGTAGAACATCGGGTTGTGGTCCCGTCAGCGAGGGTTCGATTCCCTCTAGGCACCCCATAATAAAATAACCCTAAATTGGGGTTATTTTTGTTTAATGATATAATTTCTATATATAAAAATATATGAAAAAAATATTTATCTTAGCGATATTAACTTTATTAATCTCTCCAATAATGACTTTGGCCGATCTTGGACCTAAGCCAAGCATAAGCTTAAAATTTAGTGGCCCAAATTCATCAGTGTCTGATATAAAATTTATTGAATGCGATAACCAAGATTGTACGATAAAAAGAGCTCCTAATGCAGCCAATAAACAAAATTTGTCTTGTACGTATGGGCGTAACTTATCCTGTTACTCAATCTCAGTTTTCGGACAAGCAAAGTATCTACAACTCGAGGCTACGGTCTCTAATAAAAAAGTGTATAGTAATATATTTAGTGCTGGCGGATCAATGGATTCTTACTTTAATGTAATAATTAATAAAGACAATCTTGCAGTAGAAAAAATAACAGAGGTTCAATATGAAATGACAAAAAACCTGAATAATGGACAGTACGCCAACTTCATTTCTTCATTCATCATAACAATAATAATAGAATTACTTATTGGTCTAATTTATTTATTAATAAAGAAAACAATAAGTGACAATAATAATTTGAATAATAATACACCAAAGATTGTTCTTTTTTGGATTTTATTAATCAACCTAATTACTCTCCCTCTACTATGGGTTACCTCTAATTATATAAATATAAACTATTACATATTCACTCTAATAGCGGAGTTGGTTGTTATAATGCTGGAATCTATATTTATTTTTATCGTCATGAAAAAAACTATACCCCATAAAGAGCTACTTCTGCTGAGTTTAGTCATGAATGCTGCTAGTTTTTTTCTAGGAAACTATATATTAAAAATTATCGGTTAACTTTTGATTAAAATAATATTTTACTCAACAATCTATTAATCAAGGCTCTATTTGTTATAATATTTATAACCAAACCCCAACCGGGACACACGAAAAAATGTCCCTAATTTTAGGAATGTTTTTTGTCTAGACAGTAGTGGGAACTAAAATAAAAAAAGACATCCGGAATTTCTGGATGCCTTTTTAAAAATAACAATTGTGTCACTGTTTTAAAAGATCTGCATGTACATAGAACGAATAGATGAATGAGTGGGCCATAGCTTCCTTGTCGCCGACATATCTGGTTTCGATATATTTCATAACCCCGTTCGTATAAAGGAATGTTTGCAAGGCATCCCGTTCATACAACGATTTGCTCGGTCCGAAAATAGCATTAAGCTCCGTATAGTACTCATGTCTCAAAAAAGGAACCTTGTCTTCAAGCACGACATTACTGTCAGTTAAATATTTTCCGATCCTGTCCATTTCCTTAACTAATAATTGTTCATACAGCTCTCCTCCGACAGCAGCTAGAATCTCATGCTGTGTCTTATAGACCCGTATCTCTTCCTCGGTGTATTTTGCATTGTCGTGATGATTAAACGGAAAGAGCTGCGATTGTCGCAAATGATTGCCTTCGTGGAGAAGAATAATGCCTTTGGTAATCTGTCCAAGAGAATCACCCATCCCTACTGTAATAATTCCATTCTCATAATCAGTCATTCCTCCGCTGCTCATCGAATTCCATCTTTGCCAAATCTCTCCCATCTTAGAGAGCAGATCGCTCGGCAGTATCGGACAGAAGAATGCTTTGTACTGGGCACCGTCGGGCACATCCAATAACTGGATACCGCCATTAGGATAAGGGCGTGCAAGTCCAAGATTCTTTGTAAGGAAGTTCATGACTTCTTTGGCCTGGGCATTCTGGCTGCGGCTCGCTACCAATTCTGCAGCTTTCATCCAGTCATCTTTTATGGGCTCACGCTGGCGGCGGGCACTCTCAAGCATCTGCTGGTTAAATTCCTTCTGCTTCTGTTCCTTGGCATAACCCATATACCAGATGACAGCTACGGTTGCCAGGACAAGGCAAATAATGAAAATAACAGTATTACGATAGGAAGTTTTTTTTGTAGTTTTTGTTACCTGATGCTGTTTCTTTCTTTTTTTGCTCATTTCAGTGTGGTTTTATTATTGATTTAGTTAATTATTATTTTTTCAAAATAACGGCTTCAGCGACTACATCATATTCCTTTTCTAGAGTCTCTAATGTTCTATTAATATCAGCAAGTTCTTTTTGAAAAATTATTAATAAATCAATGTCTTTTTCAATTGTTAAAGTCGTTCCAGCCGACCAGAATTTAGCAAGCTTTAAAGCCTCTTCCAGGCTCTTAACTTGATTGGTCCAGCAAATATAAGTACCGCCATCTTTCTGTGAAAAATGAAAATGAATCTTATTGCTATTGACCAGTTTTGATACATCTGGCTTAAGAATTTGCATTTCAAAATGCCTTCCTTCAAAAACCTTGCCGAGAAGTGAATTTTTTATATAAAATTCATCTTCAATTTTTCTATATAGCGGTCCATCTGTTTCGTAAAAAGAAAAAATAAAATTATATTTTTTATTTTTTTCAAACAAAACGTTAACCTCAACTGAAATTTTTGTTTCCATTTAATACCTCGTTTTTATTAATTTTTAAATTAGTGAATTATCTCTGACTGCTAATAAAAATCAAAGATAATTCACTAATATTTTTTAAAGAACTTAATACAATAAAATATCACTTTCTCTTCATTCTGTCAACCATCTTTCCCCCTAGCATCCCATTTGATAATAAATTTATAAACAAGCACCAATCTAGACCTAACGACACAATAACCCCAAATTGGGGTTATTTTTGTTTAGTGATATAATTAAAATATAAAATAATAAAACTATGAAAAAACTCTCTAAAATATTGCTCTGGATTTTAATGTTATATTATGGTGGCTTATTTTTAGTGATAATCTTAATGTCCTGGGGACCAATTTATTTAGCCATCACAGATGGAGCAAACTGGAAATTTGATTGGTCTGTATTGTTATTAGAATTATTAATGCGAGCTATGGGATTTATTTTGTCTTTAATAATCTATATCTATCTTGTTAAAATAAATAAAAACATTAAAAATATTTTTATTTTCTTTATTCCATTATTAGTCTACACAATATTAATTATTATTAACCCAATCAATTTTTTTGTTATACTAATAAATATTCTGCCTTTATTAATTATCATTTCTATAGCTCTTGGTTATAAAGACCAATTATTTAAACGAAGATAATGTATCAATAACCAAATCTTCTAATTTTAAGGTTCTGAACATATCACATAACTCACCCATCAAAAAAATATTCTTAATCCTAGGGATATTTTTTGTTTAACCCAGTTGGATTTAGATATAAAAAAAGCATATCGAGAAGTTAATAAATCAACATCTGATATGCTTAAATTTAAGATTGTATTTTAGTAAAAAGTTATGAATTGAGATATAACTCTTTCATTTCAGTTACAATCTTTTTAAAGCACAAATATTCATTTTTATCTTTAAAATAAACTGAGCTGCCGAATTTAAGTTCGGTATCATCAAATTCCTCCCATCTGTCCCAAGTGAAGTAGCCCGTCTCACCTGATTTGTTGTAACTTGAACAAATACTTAGACTGTAAACCGCCCGATGTTCCAGTTCTTGCATTCCTTCATTATGACGAAGCTCTACAGTAAGAATTTTATGTTTCGATCCAGTTCTGCCGGGATAAAAAACTGATGCCTGCAGAGGAGCTACATAAATAATCTTTTCTTCTTTAAAACCGCTTTTTATTTCATCGCAAAGCGATTTTATTTTATCATTACTTTTGTTTATATAGCTTTTTCTTTCAGCTAAATAACCCTTTATTGGGTCTTTTACTGATGCAAACTTTGACAATAAAGCTAATAATTCTTCTAATTTTTCTTTTGTGTCCATTTTCCTTCTTTTCTATTTTATTTATTTGATTAAGTTAGTTTTCTCCAACCTCATTAAGGTCAAAGAGGACTAACCTAACCAATAAATTATGTAAATGAGCCGATAAATGATAATATCATATTTATCTAATTTTGTCAACCATCTTTCCCCCTAACATACCGTTTGATAATAAATTTATAAACAAACCCCAACTTGGAGCCAACGATAAAATAACCCCAAATTGGGGTTATTTTTGTTTAGTGATATAATTTTAAGACAATCTAACTATATGAAAAAAATCTTAACCATTATTATCTCTCTAATCATCATTGCAATAGTTGCGGTAATTTTAATGGCCAGCTTAAATATTTGTCCACCTAAAGGACCTTGGCCAACAGCTCCTTGGTGCCAGGTTAATTTTACTGTCTACCAATACGAAGTTGATGTTCAACCAATGCCACTATCACAGATCAAAGCAGTTAATATGTATGATACCTGGGGGCGCAATTATAACATGAATATGTTTGAAACAACCTGGTCAAACATTGATTCTTCTTTTGATAGAGTACAAAAATTAGGAGCGCAAGAAGTCTATGTTCATGATTTTGATCGTGCTGTTTATCAGGGAAACCCTGATTATAAAAGCTTAGATTATCAATTAGTTGATGAGGTTTTTACTAACGACATGCGAGATGAGTCTATTAGTGAAGAGGACTTAAAAAAATTAGTAGTAGCGGCACATAGTCGCAATTTAAAACTTGGCATTAAGCGCAATTTGGCTTTTGTTAATATCGGTAAATTTATAATTTCTGGTATAACTGGTGACATTTCAGCTGATGTAGCTAAAGATTATCAAACATTTAACGAAAGTCATAGCGAGGCATGGATCAAAGATTATTTTAATAAGTGGCAACAACGATTAGTAAGCAAAGCTAAACTCTATCAAAATGCTGGGGTTGATATTATGAGCATTTCTCCAACTTTTCAAGATCCGACTTTTTCAGGACAAGAGGAGCTAGCTAATAAGTTGTGGCGTGATTTAATCATCGCTGTTAAAAAAGAGTTTAAGGGCCAAATTATGGCTGAAGTAAATGTTTACGGATTTAATGACGGCAACAATGGAAAAGAAGATTGGACTAAATATGATTTTTACAAAGAGGCAGATATCGCGGAAATTAGAGTCTATAAAATACTAGAAAAATACCAAACAAAAATTGGTAATCAGGCGGAGAATAAAGAACAGGCAATGGAAGCGATGCTTAATGATTTTAATAACAAGGCCTTAGCCTCTAAGCTAAAACTATCAATCTTTTTTGCACCATCAAGTTATGAAAATAGTATTTTGGCTGGCCCGGTTGAATATTTAGATATAAAAAATCCAGCAATCAATAGCTTGAAAAAAGACTACCAAGAACAAGTCGACTCATTTAATTATTTTTTCAAATCTTTGGCTAATAAAAATCAAATCGTTAGAATTAATGTTGGTAATTTTGCTTGGGACGATGCTTTAGACCCTGAAGTGCCTGCATTAGTTTCTCTTTCAGCCGGCTTTCGCAATAAACCAGCCGAACAAGTTGTTCAGGCTTGGTATAATAAAAAATAATCAAACTAAACTGTAAATTATATAAATCTTAATCTAAATTTATGGATAAGAAAAAAATCTTTTTAAACACTCTTTTCTGGGGATTTATGCTTTGGCTCTTTGGTTATATTTTAGGTTTTGTATTTTTTGCTTTGGTGCCAAAAGAATTACTTGGTTGGTATATTATGCCCTTAGGTATAATTTTTACTCTTTGGGTTTTGTTTAAAAAAATTAAGAGAGATTCTTTCGGTTGCTACATTGGTCTTGGCATATTCTGGACAATAATAGCCGTTGTCTTAGACTATATATTTTTAGTCAAACTTTTAAAACCAGCTGATGGTTATTATAAATTAGATGTTTATTTGTACTACATTATAACCTTGATCTTACCGATTATTGTTGGTTGGATTAAACACTCTAAAAAAATTGCTAACAAATAAATTTATGAACAAGAAATTTGTTTTATCAGTTTTAAATATTCTAATGCTCTGCATTGTTATCGCCGCTGTTAGTATATTCTTTGTTAATAATTCTAATTGGCTAGGTTTAGTTTTAATTATTCTTGCCCTACTTTGCGTTATCTCTCTTATTCCTTTTAAAATAAATTTGAAATCTATTTTGCCGGATATTTTCTTTGGTGTAATAGATAATGGTATTTTAGCAATACTAGCTATTTTTGGAGCTCATTTTGCTGGGGTGGCTGGAGCCATTATTGGTGGCGTGGTTGGCAATGCTATCACTGATGGGATCGCTGGAATTTTTGAAGGCACTGTCGCTGAAAATTTAAGATCAAAATTTGTAGCTGAGGAAAGAACCATGCTTAAATCAGCGGTTGGGAAAATGGCGGGCTGCCTATTGGGCGCTGGCGCTGTTTTAATTATTGCTAATTTTATAAAGTTTTAACAATTAACCTGTATTAATCAAGCAACTAATCAAAAAGACTTCCCTTGCCCAGCGGTAAGCCATCTCCTTGGTTAATATTTATTCTCTAAAAGTGTTATAATTTAACTAGTTAAAATAAACAACATAACTATATGTCTACAAAAAAATTAGAGTGGGAGGAAAAATATAGCGTAGGTGTAAAAGAGATTGATGATCAACACCAACGCATGTTTACTGTTATCAATGAGTTATTAGAAGCAATTAATACCAACACACCGGAACAGCATCTTGATGATATTATAAAAACCTTGGTAGAATATAAAATTTTTCACTTTGCAACTGAAGAAAAATATTTTAAAGAGTTTAATTATGAAGAAACAGAAGCCCATATTAAAAAACACCGAGAATTTAATACCAAACTAAATACACTAAAGGAAAAATATCCTGAAAACAACATAGTCTTTGCTTTTGAACTTATAGACTTTCTTGAAGACTGGCTGATTGATCATCTAATGGTTGTAGATAAAAGATACGTCAACTGCTTTAAAGCTCATGGCCTAAAGTAAATTATAAAACTATGAAAAAAATAACATTACCCCTAATTATTTTAGCTGTTATTAGTCTCGGTGGTTGCTCTCTGCAGTCTGATCTAATAAAAAGTAAACAACAAGAAGTCAATAATATAATTCAAGAACAAGCCGACAAAGCCAAGGAAATAATTACTAGCGAAACCCTTGATCTTAGTAGTCAGAAGTTAGAAAAAGTCCCAGCTTATGTATTTGCGAAAGTTAATACTGTTGAACTTAATTTATCAAATAATCTTTTAACAGGATCATTGCCTGGCGAAATAAGATTTTTAAAAAATCTAAAAGTTCTTAGGGCCAACAACAATCAAATGACTGGGGTACCGGCTGAAATAGGGCAACTTAGCAATTTAGAAATTCTAGATTTATCTAATAATAAATTAACTGGGCTACCTAATGAGCTGGCCAATTTAAAAAATCTCAAGAGCATGAACTTAGCTGGTAATGATTATAGTGAACAAGACCTAGATACTATTAGACGAAAATTAATTCACACTAATTTTATAGTAAAGTAAATTAACTAATTATTAAAATAACTTGTGCCCAAGCAAAACACCTATCAAGGTCTTACCAGTATTGAGGCGGAGGCTAAATTAAAGCAATCTGGCCAAAATATAATTATCCAAAAAAAGAAATTTGGTTCGTTGTTTATATTTTTTAAAAAACTAACCAGCCCCTTATTTTTATTAATGATTAGTATTTCGCTGGTTTCGATTGCTATTGGTCAGGTTACTAGTGCTGTTTTTGTGATTATGATGGTTGTTTTATCAGCCGTCTTTGATTTTATTAATTCCTATAAATCACAAAAAGTAGTAGAAAAATTAGCTACGCGCGTTAGCACTAAAGTTATTGTCTTGCGCGACAATGAAAAAAAGGAAATAGCCCCTAGCGCCATAGTACCCGGCGACGTTCTCTTTTTGTCAGCTGGTAATATTATTCCGGCTGATTGCGAATTAATCGAAAGCGATGACTTTTTCGTTGATCAATCAGCTTTAACTGGCGAGTCAATGCCTTGTGAAAAAATAGCCGCCACCAAAAAAGCTAATAAAAAAACCTCACTTGATGAAACCAATTTAGTTTTTATGGGAACTAGCGTCGTTAGTGGTTTGGCGACAGTCCGCGTTATCACGACTGGACAAGAAACTAAGTTTGGGAAAATTGCCGGCGAACTAAATAAAGCTGAACCTAAAACTAATTTTGAAATCAGCATTACTAAATTTAGCCTATTTATCATGCGGCTAATTTTTTATATGGTGAGTTTTGTATTAATAGTTTATTTAGTAAAAAACTCTCAAAACCTAGAAAGAAATTCTGTTTTACAAGCCATTACCTTTGCTCTTGCCATAACTTTAGGAGTAACACCCGACATGTTACCAGCTATCATTACTTTTTGCTTAAGCCGTGGCTCAAAAATGATGGCTAATAAAAAAGTTATTGTTAAACATCTCTCCTCGATTGAAAGTTTCGGTAGTATGGACATTTTATGTACTGACAAAACCGGCACTCTAACTCAAAATCACATCACGCTAATAAAGTATGTAGATTATCTTGGAAAAGATTCTGCTAAAGTTTTAGAATTAGGTCGTGTTAGTAGTTATTTTCATACTGGTGTTGAAAACCCAATGGATAGTGCTATTAATGAATATCAAGCCGGAGATATTTCCAGCTATAAAAAAATAGACGAAATTCCTTATGATTTTGAAAGGCGCTGTAGCTCGATGGTGGTGAAAAATAAAAATCAAAAATTCTTAATTACGAAAGGCGCGCCTGAGGCTATTATAAATATCTGCGATCAATATGAGCTCGGTGGTAAAATTACTAAAGATCAAAAAATAAAAAACCTCATTACAAAAAAATTCCAAAACTTAAGCCAAGATGGTTTTAGGGTTTTAGGCTTATGCTATAAAGAGATCTTTGAAACTGATGAAAAAAAATCTTACAGCAAAGATGAGGAAGTTAATATGACTTTTATTGGTTTTTTGGCTTTTCTTGACCCTGCTAAAGCCACGGTTGAAAAAACGCTAGCTGAATTAGAAGAGCTTGGCGTAGAAATTAAAATTTTAACTGGCGACAACGAATTATTAACGGCTAAAATTTGTCGCGAAATTGGGCTTAATATCAAAGGCATTATTACTGGCGAGGCAATGGAAAAAATGAGTGATTCAGCTCTGAGCCGAAAAATAGCTAATATTAATATCTTTGCGCGCATTGATCCAGTTCAAAAAGAAAGAATAATTTTATTGCTTAAAAAATCTGGTAAAACCATTGGCTTTTTAGGCGATGGAATTAATGATGCGCCGGCTTTGCGAGCCGCTGATGTTGGCGTCTCGGTTAATAACGCCGTTGATATTGCTAAAGAAACCGCCGATATTATTTTATTAGAAAAAAATCTTGAAACCTTGAAAGACGGAGTAATAGAAGGTCGAAAAACTTTTCATAATACTTTAAAATATATTTTGATGGGTTTGTCATCTAATTTTGGTAATATGTTTTCGATGATGGGCGCTTTTATTTTTCTACCCTTTTTACCAATGTTGCCAGCACAAGTTTTATTTAACAACTTTATTTATGATGCTTCACAGTTTTCTCTGCCAACCGACAACGTTGACAAAGCCGAATTATTAAAACCAGCTCATTGGAATTTAGATTTTATTAAAAAATACATGATTGTTTTTGGCTGGGTTAGTTCTTTGTTTGATTTCTTAACCTTCTTCTTATTGTACTATGTTTATCATCTAAGCGAACATCAATTTCAAACCGGCTGGTTTATTGAATCCATTGCTACGCAAATTTTAGTGATTTATATTATTCGTACTAAGAAAATTCCGTTCTTTAAGAGTCGACCTAGCAAACCTTTATTAATTACAACCTTAACGGCCGTTATTATTGCTTGGATTGTGCCTTTCACTATCTTAGGCGAACTGATGGGCTTCACCAGATTACCATTTTATATTATGGCAATTATTGCAGCTTATGTAGTAGCTTATCTTGGTTTAGTTGAGTTTGTAAAAAAATTATTTTATCAACAACAAAATAAACACGTACAGAAAATATTAAAGGCAGCCTAAAGTCTAGGCTAGTTTATGATGAGACTAAAAAGTAGTTAGCGGAAAGCTAATTAAGCTGTTGATTGTTAAATGTCAAAAACCTTGACTTTTTATAAGACAGGTGGTAAATTAGCAAATTAAAAATTAAATAACATAAAACATCTTAAATCAAGCAAAAAGGAGTAATAATGCGCAAGAAGATAAAATTAAAAACCAAAACAAAAAACAAGAAGCCAGAAAAAGTGATCGAGCTAAAAGAGCTTGTAAAAGAAGAAGATCAACTCTTCTATCCCGTAGTTAAATGGGATAGCGCTGGGCCCGGCAACGTGCCTAATACAACAAAATATATCTGCAAACAACCCGGTTGTGGTATAAATTGCGTATTACAAAAAAGTGGAGCGCCTCAAAAAAAATGTTTACGTCCAGGCGGCCCAAAGGGAGCGGTTTTTTATAAAGCCTTAATACTTTAAAAATCGTAAAAATTAATGTCATAAAGTAATTAGGTTAAATTTTAAAAACAAGGAGGTCTAATGCGAAGCATTAAAAAGTTCTTTTTAACTTTACTAGTAATATTGCCGGCCATATTTCTCTGGCTGGTACAAGCGGGCATAAAATTATTTGCTAACTGGCCATATTTTGTCTATGTTCTCGTGGTCCTAGTTCTATCAATTATTTCTATATATTTCTTATTTAGGAATGGAAAAAAAATTGAAGAATTTGGCAAATTATCCGGGAAGATGCTGGTCTTTAATTTCTTATTATATTTATTTTGTAGATCATTTGGCTGGATTGGGCCGGAAAGTATTTGGCTCACAGGGCTTATGCTCATAACCTACTTTATAATGTCGATTATTGGCATTTTTATGTGGTGGCTAACAAAAGAAGTTGACGAAGGAACCGCAGAGGTTATGCCATAGTTAATACCCCCTCTTTTTTAAATAAAGAGGGGGTTAATTTTTACTATTTGCTCTTTTAAAATACTTAATCTATAATCTATAAATATGAAAGAAAACAAACTAGAACCAACCAACAATCAAGAAGAGAAAAAAGACCCTAACGAGGAAAAGCAAGCTGCTATTGCCGAGCTTACTATGATGATACAAAAAGCCATGGGAATGGGAGCTAATGATAGTGAATATAATGATTTTCAAGTAATCATAGAGGCTTTAAAAGATGATAAGATTACGCATCAGGAAGCCCTTGAAAAAGGCCAAGCGATCTTAGATTCTAAGCAAGACTATCACTAAAATACTTACCAGACAGGCCTTAAAAAGGCCTGTTTTCTATTAACCAAAAAAACTGTGCTATAATACTAGGCAATGCTCTGCTTAAGAGCTGTAAACAAAAGTGCTATGAAAAAAATATTATTTTTAATTATTGCCTTAGTGCTAGTTTTTGGAACTAATCTAGCCTTAGCTGAAGACAATAATGCTACTAGCGCAAACAACAACGAACTAGAAAAAATATTAAAGCCTGACGAAATTAATAAGTTTCAGAATATTGTTAAAAAAGGGAAAGAACTTTATGGCGTCAGAAAACAAGCTTTAGAAAAAATTGCTAGTCCTTCAGATATTAGTAATTTTCAAAACATTATTAAGAAAGGCAAAGAGCTTTATGGCATGAGGAAATCTAATGATCAAAGCTTAGTTAGACCAGAAGCGACTACTTGTGTTAAAAGCGCACTTGATAAAAAAGATACAGCCCTTACAACTGGAGTAACAAATGGTAGCGCAACTTTAATTACAATTATCAACGCTCGTAATGCTTGCCAAAAAGTAGCTCTAGATAAGACAACCGCAAAAGAACAAAAAGAAGCTAATAAAATTTGTGTAGAAACTTATAAAAAAGCTATTCAAGTCGGCAAAGAGAAGGTGAAAAAAACTCAAGAAGCTATTTGGAAAACCTTTAAAGCTGATTTAAGGGTTTGCGGACAACTACAAAAAGCCACTGGAGATTCTGCGGATATCAAGTTAGATGATGGAGGTCTGGGGATTGAGTTGTAATATTTATACCTGTTAATAACCAAAACAAAGAATCTCCTGCGGGAGATTTTTTGTTTATTTACTAATGGTTTAAGAACTTGACGCTATACCCCCTAGGGGTATATAATAAATCCATATGACAAACACTAACCAAAAAATAATTAGGCGCCTCAAAATTATTGAGGGGCAAGTCCGAGGCTTACAGGAGATGATTAATAACAAAGCTTATTGCATTGATGTTATTACTCAAACCTCAGCTGTTAAACAAGCTCTTAGCGGCGTCGAGGACGCTTTGATGGAAAACCACCTTGGTGGCTGTTTAGTTCATCAAATTAAAAAAGGCAAAGAGCTTAAGGCTAAGGAAGAAATTTTAAAAGTCTACCGGCTTAAAAGAAAATAATTAATATAAAGATGCGCCATGGCGTGTCTCAATAACTATGAAAAAAATATCATGGCCACTAAGTGCTAGTTTAATAATAGTTGCTTTATTAGTCGGCATAGCAATTGGTTATTGGCTAACCCCAGAATACCAACAAAGCATGTTTGATAAAAACTCTATGAATCTAGGACGAGCTGATCGCAGTCTTGACCTAAGATATATTAATGCTATGGCAGCTCATCATCGAGGAGCTATGTTATTAGCCGAACAAGCAGCTAAACAAAGCCAAAGAAAAGAAATAAAAGATTTAGCTCAAGAAATATTAGCTAACGAACCAGCGGCGATCAACGAATTATATCAATGGAAAAAAGATTGGTACAAAGATAGTCGCACAGCTCGCGACCCAATTGTAGCTAAGCTGGGTAGTTATGATGACAAATTTGACCTACGCTTTTTAAATGCCTTAATTGCTCATCATGAACTAGGTATTTTAATGACCAAAGAAGCGCGTACGAAATCAAGTCGATCTGAAGTTCTAAATAACGCTGATGCAGTTGAAGCCTTTCTAAACAATGGCTTAAATATGCTAAAAAAATGGCGCCAAGATTGGTATCAGGCCTAAATTATATGGAAAATAAATTGCTTAATATTCAAGGCATGCATTGCGCTAGTTGTGCAGAAATTATTACCCAACAAGTAAAAAAATTACCGGGTGTAAAAAACATTACTGTTAATTTTGGTAATGAAAAAGCTAAACTTGAATTTGACTCAACCACAATTTCGCTCGATCAAATTAACCAAAAATTAGAAAATTTTGGCTACAATTTAAGCACCGCAGAAAATAATCAAACCATGGAAAAAGTTGGCCTAACAGATGAGGTGGCAGTTAATTTTATCATGCCTCTAACTATTACCATGTTTATTATTATGCTCTGGGAGATTAGTGCTAGGTTATTTTATTTTATTCCTGCGTTTCCTCTACCAATGGATTGGTTTAATATTGTTGGTTTAATTTTTGGTGCCATCGCTTTATTTTGGATCGGCTCCCCCTTTATTAGAGGGATAGGACGTTTTATAAAACACGGCGTCGCCAACATGGATACTCTAATCGGCCTGGGAACTTTAACCGCCTTTACTTACAGCGCTATCATAACTCTTTTCCCTTCTATTAGAGATTATTTTAGCTTAGCCAACGAAACCTATTTTGATGTTACGGTGGTGGTGATTGGTTTTGTAACTTTAGGTCGCTACCTTGAAGCTAGGGCTAAAAAAAGAACGGGCGATGCTATTCAACAATTATTAAACTTACAAGTTAAAACTGCCACGGTTGTTCGTGACAACCAAGAATTAGAATTACCAATTGATCAATTATTAGTTGGTGATCAAATTATTGTTCAGCCTGGCAAAAGAATACCAGTCGACGGCTTAATTATCTCTGGTCAGTCATATGTTGATGAAAGCATGGTCACCGGAGAACCCTTAGCAGTCAATAAAACCCTCGGTGACTCTGTAGTTTCCGGAACTATTAATACCACTGGCTCATTTATAATGGAAGCTCAAAAAATTGGTAAAGATACTTTTTTAGCTCATATTATTTCTATGATTGAAGAAGCTCAATCTAGCAAAGCTCCAATTCAAGAACTGGTTGATAAAATTTCAGCTAAATTTGTGCCTATTGTTTTAGTCTTATCAGCTCTAGCTTTAATAGCTTGGTTAATAATAGGGCCTAATTATTTAAATTTTTCCACTGCCTTATCTTATGGACTAATGTCTTTTGTTGGTATTTTAGTAATTGCCTGCCCTTGCGCTTTAGGACTGGCTACGCCGACTGCCATTATTGTTGGTGTAGGTAAGGGAGCGCGTGAAGGAATTTTAATTAAAGATGCTAGCAGTCTACAAAAACTTCATGAAATTAATGTCCTAGTCTTTGATAAAACCGGCACCATTACTAAAGGCCAACCAGAAATAACTTCTATCAATAACTACTCTAATTTGACTGACAATGAAATCATAAAATTATTAGCTTCTTTGGAAAAACCATCCGAACATCCGCTGGCTAGTGCTGTTATTAAAAGTGCTCAAGAAAAAAACTTAGATTTTCATCAAGTTAATAATTTTGAAATTTTCAAAGGCTTAGGCCTACAGGGCGAGATCAATGGTAAATTATATTTCGTTGGTAGCCCTAAATTTATTAAAGAAAAAAATCTTAGCTTTGACGAAGCCTTAATTTTAGCTAAAACCAAAGAAGGCAAAACTCCTATTATCTTAACCAATACTGAAAAAGTACTAGCTATTATTTTTGTGGCTGATGATATTAAACCTGAAGCAGTTAAAGCTCTGAAAGAACTAAATAAATTAAAAATTAAAACTATCATGCTAACTGGTGATAATAATGAAACGGCTAATTTTATCGCCGCACAAGTTGGTATTAGCGAGGTCGTGGCGAACGCCATGCCAGAAGCTAAAATTAATAAAATAAAAGCTTTACAGCAAGAAGGAAAAATAGTTGCTATGGTGGGTGATGGCATTAATGATTCACCAGCTTTAGCGCAAGCTAATATCGGCATTGCTATGGCAACAGGCACGGACGTCGCGATTGAATCCGCTGGCATAACTTTATTGCACGGTGATATTTCTAAATTAGTTAAAGCTATTCATTTATCAAAAATGACCATGGCGACGATCAAGCAAAACTTATTTTGGGCTTTTATTTATAATGTAGTTGGCATCCCAGTGGCCGGCGGTTTACTCTATCCTTTTTTTGGGATATTATTAAACCCAATCTTTGCCGGACTCGCTATGGCGCTATCCAGCGTCTCTGTAGTTAGTAATTCACTAAGACTAAAAACTAAAAAATTATAGTATGGAGAAAAATTATACTTTTTATGTTAAAGGCATGCATTGCCCCTCCTGCGTAATTTTAACTGAAAGCGAAACCAAGGAAGTGGCTGGTGTTACCAAATCTAAAGCTGATCTTGCTAAAAACACTTTAGAGGTTAGTGGAAATTTTAATGAATCAGCTGAAGACACAAAACAACGTCTTAATAACGCTTTGATTAAGCACGGTTATAGTTTAAGCGACTTGCCAGAAGTGGTGACTCAAAACAAATGGTCTGATTTTAAAATTGCCATCCCTATTACTTTACTAGTCATTGCCTTGTTTATTACCTTGCAAAAACTAGGCTTAGTTAATTTAATTCAAGCTTCCAGCGTTAATTACAGCACAGCCTTTATTATTGGCATCGTAGCCTCTTTGTCAACTTGCATGGCGGTCGTTGGTGGTCTTGCCCTGTCTCTTTCAGCTAGCTTTGCTAAACAAGGCAAAAACACTAAACCACATATCATGTTTCATCTAGGCCGTTTAATTGGCTTTTTTATACTCGGTGGTTTAGTAGGAATTTTAGGAGAATCATTCCAACTCAGCGCCCTTGGCACTTCTACGCTTAGCATTGTCATTGCCTTAATTATGCTTGGCTTAGGTATTCATTTACTAGGAATTTTTTCTTGGAGTCATCGTTTGCAACTTACTATGCCAAAAAATATTTCTAAAAAACTTTTACAAATAAAAAACCTTAACACAATTATTACACCATTTATTATTGGGGCTATTACTTTTTTCTTGCCCTGTGGCTTTACGCAATCAATGCAATTATATGCTTTATCAACCCATAATTTTTTAAATGGTGCTATGATTATGTTAGTCTTTGCCTTAGGCACCCTACCTATTTTAGCCTTGATTAGCTTTGGCTCTTCTATTGCAGAAAAATTTAAAGCCAATACGGCTATTTTGTTTAAGACCATGGGCTTAATTATTATTGTTTTTGCTTTATTTAATATTCTCAATAGTTTGGCGGCGCTCGGTATTATTCCGCCATTATTTAATTTATAATTATATGAACAAAAAAAGTTATTTAATTATTGGTGGCACCTTAATAATAATTATTTTAATAATTGCTTTTTCTAAACCAGCACCAAAAACTACTAAATATAATGAAGTCAATAATAATAGTAATTCCGAGGCGATTAGCCCTAATGTTACGACTGAAAATGGTAAACAAATTATAACTATTGATGTTAAAGGCGGCTATGACCCAGAACTAACTATCGCCAAAGCTAATATAGCCACGATTATTAGAGCTAAAACTAGCAGCACTTTTGACTGTTCGTCTGCTTTACGCATTCCAGCTATTAATTATTCTAAAAACCTTCCTCCTACTGGTACAACTGACATTGAAATACCGAATCAAACAGCCGGTAACTCATTAAGAGGTCTCTGTAGTATGGGGATGTATAGTTTTGAAATTAAATTTAAAGGTTAATAGCTCCTCCTGTTTTAAAATACCTCGCTCCTGCCCCCTCTCTACTCTTAACAGAGAGGGTGCTTTTTATTCAGCTTTATTTAGCCTCTCCAGCCCGTATGGCACAGTCTTTTAAGAAATAGCCAATCAAAGGGATAACACAACATATAGTAGCCAAGCCATTAAACTAGCCCCAAAATATGTCATTTTAGGCTTCTAGTTATCCACACTTTTCTTAAGGCTTTAAGAGTGCTATATTAGTTAGGCTATAATTAATAAAAAAATCCTATGCTTAACTCCCTCACTCACGTCCAAAAAAGAGACGGCACCATTGTTGAATTTGATCCTACGCGAATTGAAAATGCAATTTTAAAAGGACTGACCGAAGGGTCTGAGGGTGGCGTAGCTGAAGCTAAATCAATTACTAAAGCGGTTATTAAAAATTTAAAAACTTTAGTACGAAAAAATAAATTTCATAACAACATTCCTGCAGTAGAACAAATTCAAGACATTGTTGAGGTAGAATTAATGCGCGAAGGTTTTACTAAAGCTGCTAAGGCCTATATTATTTATCGCGCTGACCGAGCTAAATTAAGAAGAACCGTTAGACCAGTGCCTGAACCAGTTAAAACTATTATTAATGATAGTAGTAAGTATTTTAAAAGCTCTTACGCTGAATTTATTTTTTATCAAATGTATAGCCGCTGGATGCCAGAGCTAGAACGACGCGAAACCTGGACCGAGACGGTTAAGCGCTACATTGATTTTATGCGCGAAAAGCTTGGTAAAAAATTAACTGATGAAGAATATAATGATTTAGAGCAAGCCATTTTAAAACAAGACGTTTGTCCTTCAATGAGATTACTCTGGTCAGCCGGACTCGCTGCTCGAGGTTCAAATGTCTGGGCTTATAATTGCTCTTATATTGCTCCGAGTTGTTTTCAGGATTTAGGTGAAATAATGTACATCTTAATGTGCGGCGCTGGTCTAGGTTTTTCAGTTGAAGCTGAGGCTGTACAAAAATTCCCTCAAATCAAAAGACAAGGTAAAGAAAAATTAACCACTCATGTTGTTGAAGACTCTAAAGAAGGCTGGGCTGATGCTTTTGTTTTAGGTATGAAAACCTGGTCTGATGGTAAAGATATTGAATTTGATTATTCTCGTATTCGTCCAGCTGGAGCCAGGCTTAAAACTGCAGGCGGAAGAGCTTCCGGCCCTCAGCCTTTAATTGACCTCATGCGTTTTGCTCGAGCTAAGGTTTTAGCCCGCCAGGGTCGACGCTTAACTAACCTTGACCTTCATGACATTATCTGCCAAATCGGCTTAATTGTGGTCGCTGGTGGCGTTAGGCGCAGCGCCTTAATCTCTTTGTCTGACCTTGATGACATAGAAATGCGTGATGCTAAAAAAGGCCAATTTTACTTAACTGAAGGCCAAAGAGTCATGGCCAATAATTCAGTAGTTTATAATGAAAAACCATCAGCTGAAGAGTTTTTAGACGAATGGACAGCTTTAGTAAAATCCAAATCTGGGGAGCGCGGCATTTTCAACCGTGGTGGTTTAGAAAAACAATTACCAGCTCGTCGTTGGGAAAAATTAAAAGATCAAAAATTGGTTGGTCTTAATCCTTGTGGCGAAATTTATTTACGCTCCAAACAGTTTTGTAATTTAACCAGCATTGTTATTAGACCAGATGATACCGTAGAAACTCTTAAAAGAAAAATGCGCCACGCTACTATCCTCGGAACCTACCAGTCAACCTTAACTGATTTTGGCTACCTATCTCATGAATGGAAAAAGAATTGTGATGAAGAAAAATTATTAGGCGTTTCTTTAACCGGCTATTATGATAATGAAATTATTAGAAATGATGAAGTGCTTGATAGTTTACGCGAAGAAGGTATTGCAACTAATAAAGAATATGCTAAACGCTTAGACATTAATCAATCAACTGCTATTACCTGCGTTAAGCCTCATGGTAATTCTGGACAACTTCTTGGTGTTGGTTCCGGCATGCATCCTTGGTTCTCCCCTTATTTTATTCGCCGTGTTCGCATCTCTCACACTGATCCATTATTACAATTTGCGCGCGAGCAAGGCGTGCCTTGTTTGCCTGAGGTTGGTCAAGCCGAAAATTCAGCCACAACTTATGTTCTAGAATTCCCAGTTAAGGCACCGGCTAAAGCTATTTTTAAAGAAGAGGTAACTGCCCTAGAATTATTAACTGAATGGCAAAGACTAAAACAACATTTTGTCGAACATAATCCATCAGCCACAATTTATGTTGGTCCTAATGAATGGTTAGAAGTCGCTAATTTTGTTTACCAAAATTGGGATTGGGTTGGCGGGCTCTCATTCTTGCCTCGTAGCGATCATGTATACCAATTAGCGCCTTATGAAGCGATTGACCAAGCCGAATATGAAAGACGTGCGGCAGAAATTGGCCAACTAGACTTTTCTAAATTAATTCAATATGAAGCTGGCGACTCAACTACTGGCAGTAAAGAATTCGCTTGCGTCTCTGGCTCATGTGAAATTTAATTGTTATATGTTATATACTGGCAAAGGAGATAAAGGCACAACCAAAACCCTTAACACGCCAGAGCGAATTCCTAAAAACAGCGCCGTAATTGAAGCTCTCGGCGCAGTTGATGAATTAAATACTTGGCTAGGCTTTTGTCGAGTAAAATTTAACGAAAACCAGCTAACTATTAACAATAAAAATATAGCTGAGATCTTGTTGGCCGTACAAGAGAATCTTTTTATTATCCAAGGTGAATTAGCTGGCGCTGATTTAAGCTTAATGCCTGAAAAAATAAGCGAACTAGAGTCTATTATTAATGAGATTGAAAAGCAACTCGAACCAATTAATAGTTTTCTTATACCAGGTGGCACAGAAATAAGTGCGCTATGTGACTTTGGAAGAACCATTGCTAGGCGAGCTGAGAGAGAAGTTGTCGCCCTAATGAATAGCGTAAAAATAAGCGATACTATGTTAGCTTATACTAACCGTTTATCTAGCCTGCTTTATGCTTTAGCTAGATATGCTAATCAAACCAGCTCAGTTAAAGAACAAGCTCCGTCTTATAAATAGTTTTATGTCTGTAATAAGTAGTGTCATTAGACTTGGTTATAAAATTTTAGCCAAACCAATTCTATTCCAAATTGATCCAGAAAAAATTCATGACCAAGCTTTAATGATTGGTCAATGGTTTAGTAAAAAATCATGGCGTCAAAAATTTTTAGCCGCTTTATTTCTTTATAAAAATGACAGCTTAAAACAAACTATAGTGGGCTTAAATTTTTCTAACCCAATTGGTTTGGCAGCTGGCTTTGATAAAAATGGCTTAATTGTCAAGGTAATGGAACCCTTGGGATTTGGCTATACTGAAGTTGGCTCGATTACGGGTAGACCTTGCGCTGGCAATGCCAAGCCAAGACTTTGGCGTTTCCCAAAATCAAAATCAATTGCGGTTTACTATGGCTTAGCCAATCAAGGAGCCAATAAAGTTGTTGAACGCTTAAACAAAGAAAAAATCAAAATCCCCTTGGGTGTTAGCATTGCTAAAACCAATGATCATTTAACAGATGACCCGGAAGAAGCTATTAAAGATTATTTAATCGCCTGGCATGAAGCTATTAAAGTTGCTTCTTTTATAACTATAAACATTTCTTGTCCTAACACTTCCGGAGGGCAGCCTTTTACAGATCCAATTTTATTAGAAAGACTCTTGTCAGCTATTGGTCAAGAAAATTCTCAGATGCCAATTTTTATCAAACTATCTCCTGATTTAACTGATAATCAAGTTGATAATTTATTAGCAGTCATATCCCGTCATCGCATCAGTGGCTTAATCTGCTCTAATCTAACGCACGATAAAAAACATTTAACCAAAGATGAGCAGTCAATCCAAAGCAAAGGTGGTATTAGTGGCAAGGGCTTAGATAAAGAGGCTGATAAATTATTAAGTACTATTTATCAGAAAACCAAAGGGCGCTATATTTTAATTGGTTGTGGCGGAATATTTTCAGCCAAAGATGCTTATCAAAAAATAAAATTAGGAGCTTCGCTAGTGCAATTAATAACCGGTATGATTTTCGAAGGTCCGCAATTAATTAGCGAGCTTAATCAAGACTTAGCTAAACTATTAAAACAAGACGGTTATAAAAACATTAGCGAGGCCGTAGGTGCTGATAATAAATAATATGCTCGAAGCTAAAACAGTAGTTAGAGAGGCTAAAAAATATCATAGTCATGAAAAAACCGCTATTCTAGAGCGTTTTTTTAAGACCGGTCCTGGTCAATACGGCGCCGGTGATGTTTTCTGGGGACTTAGCGTGCCTCAATCTAGAATCATTGCTAAAAAATATCAAAACTTAAGTTTAGTTGAAGTTAAAAAATTATTAGCCTCACCGGTTCATGAGATTCGTTTAATTGCTCTATTAATTTTAGTAGAACAATTTCAAGCTGGTGATATTATGGTGCAAAAAACAATTATTAATTTTTATCTTAAAAATACTAAACATATTAATAATTGGGATTTAGTAGACTTAAGCGCCAGTAAAATTTTAGGCACTTGGCTCTTAGATAAAGATTCTAAAATCCTTTATAAATTAGTTAACTCTAAAAATCTTTGGGAAAGAAGAATTGCGATCGTCGCTACTTATGCTTTTATTAAAGTTAATAATTTTAAACACACGCTTAAATTAGCTGAAAAGCTATTAGCTGATAAGCATGATTTAATGCATAAAGCCTCAGGTTGGATGTTAAGGGAAATGGGTAAGAGATCTAAACCAGACTTAGTAAATTTTTTAAAAAAATATTATCGTAAGATGCCGCGAACCATGCTAAGATATGCGATTGAAAAATTTTCAGAGTCAGACAGACAATTTTATTTAAAGAAATAACCCCCTCCCCATCCCTCCCCCATTTTTTCTAGAAAAAATGGGGGAGGGTGCCGAAAACCGCCGTCTAGGCGGGCTGAGGCGGGAAGGGGAAAAATAATGTATAATTACACTATGTTAATCTACGCTATTCTAGCCACCATTATTGTTTCTCTAATCTCCTTTATTGGTGTTTTTAGTTTATCCAGCTCAGAAAAAAACTTAAAGAAAATCTCTTTCTTTTTAGTTAGTTTAGCTGCGGGCACCATGATTGGAGATGTTTTTATACACTTATTACCCGAAGCCGCAACTAACGAAATTAATCCTTGGCCATGGGTAATTGTTGGGATTGGTTTATTTTTTATTTTAGAAAAATTTATTCAATGGAGACACTGCCACTTTCCAACCTCAGATAATCACCCCCATCCTGTTGGAATTATGAATTTAATCGGTGATGTGTTTCATAACTTCTTTGATGGTCTATTAATCACCGCTTCTTTTATAGTTAGTTTTGAGCTAGGTCTAGCTACCACCTTAGCTGTTATTATGCATGAAATTCCTCAAGAGATTGGAGATTTTGGAGTATTGGTTCATGCTGGTTTTTCTAGAAAAAAAGCTTTATTTTTTAATTTTTTAAGTGGGCTAGCCGGAGTCTTGGGTTGTTTGGTCCTATTTTCTTTAGGTGATAAGGCAAATAGCTTAAGCGATATTTTAGTACCAATTACAGCCGGTGGTTTTATTTATATTGCTATGTCTGACTTACTACCAGAACTACACAAGGAAACTCGACCCCGCTGGTCAATTGTTCAATTATTACTATTGGCCATCGGCATAGGTTTAACCTACCTACTTAAAATATACTTTGCTTAAATAAAACTATATGGCGAAAATTATTTACGGTGTTTCTGGACAAGGATTTGGTCATGCTGCCAGAAGCTACGAAACTTTAATGCATTTAAAAAAACAGGGTCATCAGGTGGTGGTTTTAAGTTATAACCAAGGGGCTAAATTTTTAAAAAAATATTTTCGCGTGATCAACATTCCTGGCTTTGGTCTAAACTATAAAGACAACAAGGTGGTTTATTGGCGCACAGTTTATGATAATGCTAAAACTTTAATTACTGAATCAAAAAATTGGCCTAAAATTTTAAAACAAGTTAGACGCTTTAAACCAGATCTAATTATTACTGACTTTGAACCTTTGTCAGCTAACATTGCTCACCTAGAAAGACTGCCTCTTATCTCAATCGACAATCAACACCAATTAACTAACACTAAAATTACTGTACCAAAAAAATATCAACGTGATTTTATAACCGACTCTTTGGTTGTTAAAACTATGGTCTGGGGAGCAGACTATTATTTAGTAACTAGTTTTTTTAAAACTAAAATTACTAAACCAAAAACTTTTCTTTTTCCTCCGATCGTTAGGGAGCCGGTCGCCAAACTAAAACCAGCCATTAAAAATTTTATTTTTGTTTATCAAAACTCAAGCTTTGATTCTTTAGTAGATGAGTTAAGAAAAGTTAAACAAGAAAAATTTGTCATTTACCGTAACGTCACGGGTGACAAAACTATAGATAATGTTACGATCAAAGATTTTAGTCATCAAAGTTTAACTGACATGAAAAATTGTAAAGCGATTATTGGCACCGCTGGATTAAGCTTAATTTCTGAGGCGCTCTGGCTTAAAAAGCCTTACTTTGCCATACCAGTAGCTCATCAAGTTGAACAAACCTTAAATGCCCTAAACTTAAAAAAGATGGGCTATGGTGATTGGGCGGAAAATTTAACAGCCAGCAACTTAACTCAGTTTATTAAAAAGCTCCCTACCTACAGAAAAAACCTTAATAAAAAACCCAAAGAAGACGTAAAAGCGATGTATAAAAAGCTAGATAGTATCATTGCCTCTTTAGTGTAAAACCAGTGCACATCATGGGGAAAATTAGGCCAATCGCCTAATTTTTTCTTTTATATTAGCCAAAAAATATTTTGGTCTAATTCATGCCCTTGACAAGAAATTCAAGCTATGATAGACTCTTTTATCGCCCTATTAAGGTCTTTTAGGGGCTTTAACAATAAGGTCGCTTGTAGCGGGCTAGGCACGACAAGCATGGGGATTTCTTCGTCAGAAACAATCCGGTTCCGACTAGATTACTTCTGATGAAAATTTCTTGCCTACCCGCTTCAATCGAACTTTTGTTTGAAAGACAAAAACATCCACCTCCGGGCGGATGTTTTTTGTTATAGAAATAAATTAGTTCTTAAGGCAGCGGACAGAAAAACCAATAGTTTTATTATAAGAACTGGGAACGAAATGAGAAAAAGCACTAGAAAAACGAATAGCCCCGCTTGAATTTATGCTAGGCATTGCAATGTCTGCTAACCAAACAAAACCTGTATTTGATCGCCAAGTAAAAGTACCTGGAAATAAAACCTGGCCAGCTGGCAGAAAAGAAAAACCATAACTATCTAATCCATAGACATTAATATTAGGAGAGTAATCCCATCTCGGATCAGTATTTGTGTCGCAACTACTATTTCCTGTCACACCCGTAGGAATTGAAGTCCAAACGCCAGGCGTGGGTGTCCATGTATTAACAGACGACCATACTCCAATGGTCCATACAGCATTGGTCCATTCCTGAAAATTATTTTCACAATCAACCTGATTAGTATAAGTAGGGTCACTACAAGAACCCCCCTGGTTTTCACAATCCCATTGACCAGCGCCAGTATAGCCAGGGTCGCTACAAAAACTTCCGTACATTTCACACGCTTCTTGTTCATTGCAAAACCAATCGCCTGGACAACTCACACTATTACAAGAACCCTCTTGCTCACAACTAGCTTCGTCTGTGTATTGGGAATCAGAACAATAACCAGCTCCTTCACAATCCCATTGATTGGTATATTGTGAGTCAGAACAAACGCCAGCATCAATATTTAAAGATGTCCTACAAGATTTTAAATGTCTAGCATCTGTCATCACCTCTCCCTTATCAGCTACAATGAAGTTTTTTAAAACATCGAACTCGGAAAGCGTTGGGACATGCCAACCAGTTGGACAAATTCCTTGATGCTTAGTACTCACAACACAAGGAGATGATAAATCATGACTATCACATATTTTCGGGAAAGCCATGACCGTATGCCACTGATACATGCCGCCATCAGTAGCACAATTAACAGCAGCATTGTTATAACAATACTTTTGAATAATTCCGCCATTAGCATCGGCTTGATAAACGTTTCCGTTAATCATTGCGCCAACTATTAAATTTTTAGCTAGCCAACATTGCGTACCAATTATTACAGTGTCATAAACATTACCGCTGATGTCGGTAGCAGTCCCACAATTAGGGAACCCACTAATAAATCCGGAGGGTGTGTAAGTTATAGTACCGGCCGCTAAATTATTAACTGAGTTGCCAAGACAAGTAGTTAGAGAGTAAGAAGCGCCATCAGAAGTATAAACATAATCATTATCAGGACAATCACCATCATCCCTGGGAGTGGGATTAGATGGTATCTTACTTAAATAGGTTGTTAGATTGTCTGGGGAAACTAGACTATTACCTGGAGTAATATCTAGGGGGTAGGCATTATTTTCTGCATAATATAATTCTAAAGCAGTAGCTATTTGTTTAAGATCACTCATTCTTTTACTATCTCTAGCTTTAGTTCTAGCATTACCTAGGGCAACAATAGCTAAAGTAGATAATACTCCGATGATGGCGATGACTACTAATAATTCGATTAAAGTGAAGCCCTTTTTATTTAATACTTTAGACATATATAACTATATTATAAATCTTTTCTAAGTCACCCTGCAAATTATGGGGAAATAACCCCCGCCCCATCCCTCCCCTATAAAATAATGATTATTTTTTGTGTCATTGTTTAGATTTTTTATGCCATGATCTGGTTTTTTGTGTCATCCCCCGGCTTGACCGGGGGATCTTTTATTTTACAAACTGATATTAGATTGCCCGGTCAAGCCGGGCAATGACACGAACTAAGTTCTGCCGATACTATATTAAACTTAGAATAACAAAACGGCAGATTCCTCTTGCGAGAGAATCTGCCGCAGCGAAACTAGTTTTCACGTGAATACAAGTCACCCTTCCCTATTACGCGAAGCGGAATGGGGAAGGGCTGGGGATAGGGTAAATTAAAACAGTAACAAAAAAGTAGAGACGCATAATTATGCTTCCCTACTTTTTTAATTCACGTCTGGAGTCACGCTCGGCGTCGCCGACGGCGTTACTGTTTCAGTTGGTTCTGTCGGGGTACCAGCTTCTGGCGTAATCTTAGCACCAACTAAACAAACTGCTTGCCAGGGAACATAATGCGAAGAAAATCTGGTTTTCTTTTCTTCACCACTAGGATAGATAACCTTATAATCAAAATAAGCATCAGCGCCGTTATGAGATTTTTCTGTACATTTTTTTTCACCTTCTTTTAAGTCTGGGGTTTCAATAATTTTAGTTGGGGCAGGTACCGTAATATTATAAATCACTGGTTTACCAATTTCTATTTTTCGATCATCCTTCGTGCCCCAAAAATCAAAAGCTAATTGACTACCTTCAATCCGAGCTTGAATTAAAATATAATTAGCCGTGTCATTAACAAAACGATAATCAGGCGCTGGATCATAAATTGTCGCGTCGGTCCCGGCTGGTTCATAATAAACTACACGGTAAGAATGATTACGTCTTTGCGTAACTGGTAAACCACTATTAAAAGTAGCGCGAAACATCGTTGTACCAATCTGACATAAACCACCGCCAAACTCGGGAATAGTTTTATTATCCTTAATAACTAATTCTTGTTTATAACCAGTACTACCATCAATCCGTCCAAGCGCTTTTAATAAAGAAAATTCTTCGCCAGGCTTAATTAATAAACCATGTAAAGCATTAGCACCAACTCTAATATTATGACGACGATTAGCCGGTGAACCAGCAAAATTAGAAATACCTGTACCAATAATTTCTTTTAACCCCAGCGACAAAGCCTCGGCATTGCTCTCCGGAGGATCAGTTTTAGTCACAATAATAGTAATTAACTCTGGCTTATCTTTTGGCCAGGCCGCAATTAAAGCCGCGGTTTTATCAAGTTCAACCTCTAAACCAGGTTCAGCTGCCTGCCAAACCGAAGCACGACCATTAGCCATGGTTAAGCGAGGCTCGATTGGATCATGATTTACCTTGGTAATTACTTCATCAGTTAAAAACTGCTTAATTTTTTCTTGATCTAAGATAACCTCAACCGTCCCATTGTTTTTAATAAAACCTAACCACTGTCCGGCTTGTTTAACATCTAAAACCCAAGTATTATCTTCGTAAACTAATTTAGTTTTAGGAAAACTCAAAAAACTTTCAACCGCAGCTAAATTAGCTTCAACATCTTTTTTAAAAACTGTTGGCTGAATTATTTGAGAGCTAATTATTATTGGATCAGTCTTAACTAGATGTAGTTGATCAATTAATTTAGTAGCTGCTATATCATAATTTAATTCTAAACCAGCTTTTTCTTCAGTCACAACTGGCTTATCATTAATAAACTCAACACTAGCGTTAATCGGTTTTAATTCCTGATCAGAAAAATTATTTTCTAAAGCCTTAATAATGGCCTCACGATCAACCGTGACTGATACCTCAAGTTGCGTGCCGAATAAAAATGATCTAGCTTTTTCTAAGGCCTGAAAAACTGGATTGCCTGTATGACCAACCGCTAAAGCATTCTCTAGAGTACCTTCTAAATTTAAAACCACTAAGCGCTGAGCTACATCTGGATTTAAAGTGCTTACTTGTTCGGCGATCTTAACGGTTTTTTGATTAAAAACTACCGGGATGCCATTATCTAGTTTAGAAAACAGCTCTATTAAAATTGGCCTAGCTTCTAAAATAGTTTTATTACTAAGCTCTACTCCGGCGACGGTCAAATTAGGAGCTAAACGATCTTGATAACGAAAATTCAAATACCAACCAAGCAAGCCTAAAATAAAAATAAGACTTACAAAAACAGCCACTAAAATAAGTAGCCAGGCAGGAAGATTTTTAATTATTTTATGATTAATCATGGCTTAAAAGTAGCTCATTCAAAACTTCACGTGCTGCTTTATCAGGTTCTAGATTAAGGCTAAGATAAAGCGCCTGATCAATTTTAGCATCAGGTAACATCAGTTTAGGAATTAGAGCTTTAGCTCCGGCTTCGGTTTCTAAAACTAATTCATTTTCATTGATTTGACGAACAAGAAATTTCAATTCCATATTACTAAATAAGCTAATCTTTAACTTTTATGCTCGTGTGTTTAGAGCGTCTAGTTTTAGGCAAAGTAATTGTTAAGACTCCATTATGAAGCGCGGCACTAACTTTATCGCCCCGCACCTCAACCGGCAAAACAATTGATCTAGAAAAACGACCCCAATAACACTCACGATAAAGATAGGCCTGATTAGGAATTTCTTCATCAAGCTCTCGCTGACCACGAATCGTTAACATATCATCAACTAAGGAAATTTCAATATCCTTGCTGGTAGCACCAGCAATGGTTGATTTCACGACCAAATTATCATCCGTTTGATAAATATCAACTGCTAACTGACCCTCTTCTTCACCAAAATTAAGCCAATTATGCTCAACTTCTGCTACTTTGTCATTAACAATTAGCGGCGTGGCTGGTGGCATTTTTTGTCCTAAAATATGAAATAGTTTTTTCATACAACAACTAAGCTAATTTCTAAAATGTTTAAAAGCTTTAAATATATAATAATTATAGCACAAAATAACTAAGCAACATAATTGAAGAATCGTCTTCTCCGTGGTACACTAATAAGACAATTTACCCCTAACTAGACCAAAAACCAAGAACTTTATTTATGAGCAATGACATCCAATCAATTGAAGATCTGATAACATCCAATGACCCAGCTAATCAAGCTGATGAAGACACTTTAGCTGGTAAGTTTGCTAAAAAACAAAAGGAAATTATCCTTAATGATATAGAAAGAGCTACGAGCGCCAAAGCTCAAGCTAGTGGCGTGCTTTATATTAATTTGGCGGGTTTTCCAATTAGCCAAGAAGCCTTAGCTATAATTGACGAACAAGAAGCTAGAGAAAAATCACTTATTTGTTTTTATTTTGATGCTAAAAAAATTAGGCTAGCAGCCTTAGATCCACTATCGCCAGCTGCTCAAGCAAAATTAACGGAATTAAAAAATAAATTCTTTATCAATAACACAGAAATCTATCTGGTATCTCCTGCTAGCATGGAACATGCTTTATGGCTCTATCAAAGTTTGCCTAAAACTAAACCTATTGTAGAAAAAGTTGAAATTACCGAAGACTCTCTGCTGAAGTTTGAAAAAGAATTAAGCAATTTTGAATCCCTAAGAGAAAAAATCAACCTCGTCAACATGAGTGACGTGATTATCTTGATCATTGCCGCGGCTTTGAAAATTGGTTCTAGCGATGTTCATATTGAAGCTGAGGAAAAAGGCGTAATAGTACGCTTAAGAGTTGATGGTGTATTACAAGAAGCGGCCGTGATTGAACGTGATAAATGGCATCGCGTAATATCGCGCTTGAAAGCCTTGTCTAAGGTAAAAATTAACGTTGATGATAAGCCACAAGATGGTCGTTTTGATATTACAACTACTGAAGAAAAAATTGCTGTACGTTCTTCTTTCTTACCAACCGCTTTTGGAGAAAGCGTCGTGATGCGTTTATTACGCTCTAGCTCAATTAGCTTAAACTTTGAAGAACTTGGTTTAATGCCTCGAGTTTATGAGGTCTTACAAAACGAGGTAGACAAACCAAATGGCTTGGTTTTAGTTACTGGTCCAACCGGTTCTGGTAAAACCACCACGCTTTATGCCATGATCAACCGATTAAATAGACCTGGCACTAAAATCATTACTCTAGAAGATCCGATTGAATATGAATTACCCGGTATTAACCAAAGCCAAGTTGATGAAGCCAAGGGTTATACTTTTTCTTCTGGCCTTAGATCAGTTTTGCGACAAGATCCTGACATTGTGATGGTGGGAGAAACTAGGGATCTAGAAACGGCTGAAATTGCTGTACGCGCGTCTTTAACCGGACACTTAGTTTTATCTACCTTACACACGAACGACGCCGCGGGGGTTATTCCTCGTCTCTTAGACTTAGGTGTCCAAGCCTATCTTTTGTCACCAGCTTTAAATGTTATCGTAGCGCAAAGATTAGTTAGAAAACTATGTCCGAAATGTAGGCAAGCAAAAACTGCCAACCCAGAAGAAATAGAAAAAATTAAAAAGATTTTAGCTGTTATTAGTCCACGCGCCAACATTGATGTGCCTAAAGAAATACCAACAATTTACCAAGCGGCTGGTTGTGAAGCTTGTCATAATTTAGGCTATAAAGGCAGAATTGGAATTTACGAGGTTATGACAATTGACCAAACTATTAAAGAATTAACTGCTCAAAACGCTCCTAGTTTTAAAATTTTAGAACAGGCCATTGAAAATGGCATGGTAACTATGTTACAAGATGGAATCTTAAAAGTTTTAATGGGCATTACTACTTTAGAAGAAGTTTATGAAGCAGCTGGCAAAATGGAGTACGTTGATAAATTATATGATATTGTAATTTCTAAAACTATTGGTCATGGTCTTAGATTAAGTGAGGCTAATATGATCGAAGGGGCTGAGCTAATTAAAAATATCGGTGAAGATAATGGTAAATTATTAGAAGCTCACCATACTAATGAAATAATTAATATTGTCATGGCTGGCGCGATTAAAGCTGAGGCTGGAGATATTCATATTGATCCAAGCGAAGAAGGTGTTAAAATCCGCTATCGAATTGACGGTATGTTACACGACATCGCCAATCTAGGTAAAGAACTTTATATTCCATTGTTATCAGAAATAAAAAATACCGCTGGTTTTGCGGCTAACATAAAAAAGCCAACCTATGATGGTCGCTTTACAATGTATTTCCCTGATAATAAAATTGATTGTCGTATTTCTATTATTGCTGGAGGCTATGGAGAAACGGCTGTAATTCGTCTCTTATCAAGCCAAGCTAAAAATCTAGAAATGGAAAAACTTGGTATTAGTAATGTGTCTTTAAAAATTATTAATAAAGCCATTACTAAAACCAAAGGTATTATCTTAAACACTGGTCCAACTGGCTCTGGTAAAACCACTACTTTGTATAGCTTGCTAAATAAATTAAATAACACGAGTGTTAAAATCATTACGATCGAAGATCCAATTGAATATAATCTTGAAGGCGTGATGCAAACTCAGGTTAATACTGATGAGGGCTATACTTTTGCTTCAGCTCTACGTTCCTTAATGCGTCAAAATCCAAATATTATTATGGTAGGTGAAATTCGTGATGAAGAAACTGCTAAAGTTTCGATCGAAGCGGCCTTAACCGGACACTTGGTTTTATCTACAATTCACGCGAACAGTGCCGCGGCAGCGATTGCTCGTTTTGTTGGCCTAGGAGTTGATAAATCATTACTCTCAAGTTCAATCGAGTGTTCAATTGGGCAACGCTTAGTTAGAAAGCTTTGTCCGGTTTGTAAAGTTAAAGACACTATTAGCCCTGAGATGGAAGAAAATATTAGTAGTATTCTTAATCGCATCCAACCAATCAGTGGAATTGAAATTCCAAAAAAATATACTCTATACAAAGCTGTTGGCTGTGAAGCCTGCGGAAATATTGGCTATAAGGGTAGAGTTGGAATTTATGAAGCAATTGCGATGACGCCTGAAATGCAAAAATTAATTCAAACTCAAGCTGTGACTGAATCAGAAATTGAAGACTTAGCTCTAAAACAAGGTTCGATTCTAATGACTCAAGATGGCATACTCAAGGCCTTAGCTGGAGAGACAACGTTAGAAGAGGTGTTTAGGGTAGCGGCCTAAATGCCCACCTATCTTGTCATACTCCGCGAAGGCGGAGTATCCAGGCCGTCTCGTATCTTTCGTAGTTTGGATTCCCCGGACAAGCTGGGGAATAACAAAAAACAATATGAAAATTGCTATCATCTCTGATGTACACGACAACACTCCTTATTTAAGGAGTTTTTTTGCTACTGAAGAATTTGATGTTTTATTAATTTGCGGTGATGTCGGAAATATTGATACTTTAAAATTAATTTCAGAATCATTTACTGGTAAAATTTATTTTGTATTTGGCAACGCCGATACTTTTTCAAAAAAAGACATTCCAAAAAATATTATTAATCTTGGCGAAAGCGGTATAATAAAGATTGGCGGGAAAAAGATTGGTTTATGTCATGAACCATTCAAAATAAAAGATTTATTAAAAGACAAGCCGCAGATTATTTTTTATGGTCACACACATAAACCATGGATTGAAACCAAAAATAATATTTTATTGGTTAACCCCGGAACTTTAGGAGGAGTATTTTTGTCGTCAACTTACGCGATTTGGGATACAAGGCAGGGAGCGCCGGAACTTGTGAGAACTGAATTAAACAAAAAAGCGCGATAATTTTTTACCGCGCTAAATCATAAAATCAAATTAATTACTATTATAAGAACAATAATTAATTAACCATTTTATTTTCTTCTTCACAATACACCCCAATAACATTACTTTGAGTAAAGTTTATTTTTTTACCAATATATACATATTTATAAACCTCAAAATCAAAACCCTTCTTGGTAAATTGAGTATATTCTGCATTTATGATGGTAGAGTCACTAGCCATTATTTTATTAATTTTACCACACTCACATATAGTGTCTTTTGCGAGATATATGTCATCCAATCCTTTGTTGAAAAGGGTTATAGTAACATTAAAAACATTGTTTGAATCTTTTACCTCTTGCCATCTTTCAATTAAACCAAAACCCCTATCAATGATTACAGTATGGTAATGGCCTCTGTGGTGGTTTGATGAGCAAGAACTTAAAATTAACAGACAAATGACTATAAACAACTTTTTCATTTTATTATCCTTCTGAGCTCTTGGCTCTTTTATTTTTTAATATTTTTTAAATGTTCTATCTTGATATTAGTATTATACACTTTTTATTAATAATTGTCAATAATACTATATAAAATGACCATATTTTAAACTAATAGTTTACTTTTATCAAGCTTTATGCTACTATAAATATATAAAATATGCTTGGCAAAGATCAAAAAATTGAAGATTTAATAATCAATACTCTTAGCAATGGTCCCCTAGAAACCAAGGAGCTTATTCTTGATATTAAAGAAACCAGACCACAAACTACTAAACAAGCCGTTTATAAGTCTTTGCGTAACCTAAAAAAGAACGAGATCATTGTTAAAACTAAAGACGAGGTGGCTCTATCTAGTGTTTGGTTAAAGAAACTATTGGCTTTTATAGAGAATACCGCCCGACACTATAAAACCAACAAAAACCCTGGTAGTGATTTTTTGTCTTTAAAAAATGGCGAAAAAATTGTTTATTGGTTTAAAAATTTTGAAGCCACTGATTTATTCTGGGCACATGCTTTTGATGTTTTAACTGACACCACCAACAACAATCAACCAATTTTTATTTATAATCCTCATGAATGGTTTTTATTAGCTAGGCCGGAAAGCGAGGTTTTCTTATTTGAAAGCTTACGAAAGAATAATCGCAAATTATTTTTAATTGCAGGTAATCAAGATACACTAGATATTGAAGCAAAAAAATATTTTGATAACACTATAACTAATTATTATGCTTCAACAGAAAAATTATTTGACCAAGATAATTATTACGTAAATATTTTTAATGATTATTTAATAGAGGTTTGGCTAGATCCAAAAATTTCTAACTTAATAGATAAATTCTATAAAAAAACAACTTCTTTTAATGAAGCTGCAAAAAATGAATTGATGAATATTATTAGAGCCAAAGGAAGAAATAAGTTGGTTATTTATCGTAACGAAAGAAAGGCTAAAAAGATTAAAAATATTTTTAAGAAGGTGTTTATTTATTAACTAACTATAGGGTGGGGAGCGCTGGAACTTATAAAAATGAGACTCACCTCTAAATAATTTGAGTAGTAAAAAGGTGTAATGATATTTTTCATTACACCTTTTTTACAACGAACAATCCTAATTTCTTAGTATACTTTATAAACCAAATAGACGGAATGCAACCGTAGGCTAAAATAAAAGCAGCTAGAAACATAATCCAAGCTGGTGGTTGATCCACGAATCCGTAAAAAATTAATTTTAATAGGCATGTAATCATCAGCAATGTAAAGTATGAACTTATAAGAGGTCCAAAATTATAAAGCTTTTTCTCACCATACAAATGGTTAACCGAGCTATCTATTTTTGTCGTTTCTAGAACATGATGAAAGACAGCTTCACACAACTTCATTATCGTAACGTCTATTTCACGAGGGAAACATTCAAATCTACAACCCTTGAACGTAATGGGAAATCCCCCGTTCACGATCTTAATGTCATTGTTTTTATAAACAAAGGTGTCATGAACAGCTCTGCCCGAGATAGAGTTTCTTCTTATATGATCAGCCGAAAACTCGCGATCACTTGAGGATACACTAATAAGATGACAGCCCTGTTTTAATAACGACAACTGATTTATCTTGAGGGAGTTAGATCCAGTGGCACCAATTATTACGTCGTAGTCAGACAGATTAATCTTAAACTTTCCATCTATCTTGTCATAGCTATCGCAGCGATAACCACTTCTTAATAGAGCGTCAATCAAAGCTTTGCCAATTGGACCGCGACCCAATATAAGAATCCCTACTTCTTTGCTAATATTTTCACTAGCAAAATATTCTTCTATCCGAGAAAGAGAATGACGAATAATGTAACGTGTCTCAATTTCAATTTTTTCAATTGAGCTAGCGACACTGGTTATTAAAAGCGGTAAATTCTTATTAAGAAGGATGTTCTTCCCAGAGTTAGTTTGTTCAACCCCGAAAACACCGCTCATAAAATACTGGTGCGCTTTGCATTTAGCAAACTCATCCAACAACATACCACCATCATCAAGAATTATTAATTTACTTGTCGAAGGAATATAATTCACGGCCTGTTTAATTAGATCCCGGCACTGTTGACGATGAAAATTATCAAAACTTTCGTTAACGTCAAACGCGAGGGCTTGCAATCTTACATTACAGCCAATCTTGATTAGCTCATTTATAATTTTCTCATTAGAGGAATAAACTTTTGGTAAAATCATAATGTGCGAGGCATTGATTCCCGCTTTTATGAAAAGATTAAACATTCTTAATTGTGGTTCAAGCATGTGTTGGCAAGCCAGAATGTAAATATTGTTTATCGCTGATTTATTTATTTCAGATAAATATTTTTTTTCCACAGCTGCTAACAGAGGCATCTCTTCTTGACCAATTTGGCCTAAGAGAAATTTCTCTGCATAGCCTGGAATAATTTGATCAAGAAGTTTTATGTGCTCCATTATTTTATTGTTAAAGTTCTTAGCAAAATTGCTAAGCAGAATCTAACATAAAAAAAATATTTTGTCAATCGTTTTTATAGGCTAAAATCTATAATTTATGTTACAAGTCGGGGAGCGCCGGAATTAGTTAGAACCAAAATTAAATAATAAAAAGAATGGCGCCTAAATTAGACGCCACTTTAAAAATTTACTTATCAACGCTTTCTTGATTGATGGGCTTTTTTATTAAGACTGCTCTTTTTGACGTTGATTAATTTTAAATTCTTTCTAGAGAATTTTTTTTCTAGCCTGAATTTTTCTAACACTATTGGCTCGTTAAAACTCTTTTGCAATTTGTACCTCAATTTATACCTCCTTATTTAGAATTTTTATTTTATTTTATATTTTTCTCTATACCAAGCCCACTAAATACTTACCTGTATAACTTCGTTTATTCTTAGCTACTTCTTTCGGCGTCCCCAAGGCGACTACTTCACCACCCTTATTACCGCCCTCTGGCCCTAGGTCAATTATCCAGTCAACTGATTTAATAACGTCTAAGTTGTGCTCAATAATAATTACCGTATTACCACGATCAACTAAGCGCTGTAAAATCACCAACAAGCGCTTAATGTCTTCAAAATGTAAACCAGTAGTAGGCTCGTCTAAAATATAAAGTGTCTGGCCAGTTGGACGACGAGATAATTCGGTAGCTAGTTTAATGCGTTGCGCTTCTCCGCCTGATAAAGTCGTAGCTGATTGTCCTAGTTTAATATAACCTAAACCAACCTCAAATAAGGTGGCTAATTTTTGATGAATTAAAGGAATGTGCTTAAAAAATACCAACGCTTCTTCAACTGTCATATTTAAAACATCAGAAATATTTTTTCCATTATAGTGAATTTCTAAAACTTCGCGCTGATAACGTTGACCATGACAAACATCACACTCCACATAAACATCTGGCAAAAATTGCATTTCAATTTTAATAATGCCGTCTCCAGAACAAGATTCACAGCGCCCCCCAACCACATTAAAAGAAAAACGGCCTGGCTGATAACCTCTAATTTTAGCCTCAGGTAAGGCGGAAAAAAGATCTCGGATGGGAGTAAATAAACCGGTGTAGGTCGCGGCGTTAGAGCGCGGCGTTCTACCAATTGGTGACTGGTCAATATCAATTACTTTATCTAATTGCTCTAAGCCTTCAATTTTGTCATGCTTACCAGGTAAATCTTTAGCATGATAAAACTTTTTATTTAAAGCTTTAGCTAAAATATCAGTCACAAGCGTAGACTTACCAGAACCAGACACTCCAGTAATAGCAACTAATTTACCGAGCGGAATTTCCACATTAATATTTTTTAAATTATGCTCTGTAGCCCCAATAATTTTAATAGCTTTGCCATTGCCAGAACGATATTTACTAGGCACCGGAATTGATTTCTTGCCTGCTAAATATTGACCAGTTAATGACTTGGCTGATTTTTTAATTTCATTAGGCGTACCCGCCGCGACAATCATACCGCCGTGTTCACCAGCGCCTGGCCCAATATCAATAATATAGTCGCTAGCGAGCATAGTCGCAGCGTCGTGTTCAACGACGATCACGGTATTACCTAGATCGCGTAAGTCTTTTAAGGTCTCAATTAATTTATCATTATCTCTTTGGTGTAAACCAATTGATGGTTCATCTAAAATATAAAGCACGCCCATTAAGGCTGAGCCGATTTGAGTCGCTAAACGAATACGTTGCGCTTCACCGCCAGACAAAGAACCAGCCGAGCGAGATAAGGTTAAATAATCTAGACCAACATTAAGTAAAAAATTTAAACGCAATTTAATTTCTTTAATAATTTGAGAAGATATTTTTTTCTCACGAACAGTTAAGTCTTTATTAGTATCAAGTGCTAAGAAAAAATCTCTAGCCTCTTCAATTGATTTAACGGTCACTTCATAAATAGAATGACCAGCCACTTTAATAGCTAAACTCTCTGGTTTTAAACGTTGGCCATCACAAGCCGGGCAAACCAAAACCCTCATATAGCTTTCTACTTCTTTGCGGATATAATCAGACTCAGTTTGTTCGTAACGTCGCATTAAATTAGGCACAATACCCTCAAAAGAAGCGTTGTCCTTAGGCGTCGTACCTTGTAAAATCATAGCACGTTGTTTTTGATTTAAATCCTTGATTGGTGTATTTAAATCAAAACCATAGCTTTGCGCAGCTAAACCCAATTGACGCGATAACCACATCTGGCCATTAACATTATTATGCACCCAAGGCTTAATACCACCCTGAGCAATCGTTAGTCTTTCGTTAAAAACTAAATCGGGATCAACTTCTAATTTTGTTCCCAAACCAGAACATTCACTACAAGCACCGTGTGGTGAGTTAAAAGAAAAGTGATGAGGCTCTGGCTCCATAATAGTTAAGCCGCAATTTGGACAAGCTAATAAACGAGAAAATATTTTCAAAGCTTCTTTTTTAGTTTGCCAAACATACATAATACCCTCACCTAAATCAAGCGCTTTCTCAACGGCTTCTGTGAGACGAGAAATATCTGACTTATCTTTATTCACTGTTAAGCGATCAACTACTATTTCTAAACTATGACGTTTTTGCTTATCAACAGTTAAGTCTTCAAATTCTTCTAAAGAATAAATTATATTGTCAAAGCGTACACGGCCAAAACCAGCTCGTTTAATACTTGGTACAACTGATTTATGTTCACCTTTTTTATCCTTAATAATTGGAGCTAAAATTATTATTTCTTCATCAAGACAAAGTTCTGTTATTTGACGAATTATTTCATCGATTGAATAAGGTTTAACTTTTAAATGACAATTTGGACAATGAGGAATTCCAATGCGAGCAAATAATAAACGTAAATAATCATAAATCTCAGTCACTGTTCCAACGGTTGAACGAGGATTATGCGAGGTTGATTTTTGATCAATCGAAATGGCTGGTGATAAACCTTCAATCAAATCAACATCAGGCTTATCAATTAAGCCCACAAATTGCCTGGCATAAGCTGACAATGATTCAACATAACGCCTCTGACCTTCGGCATAAATTGTGTCAAAAGCTAGCGAAGATTTACCTGAACCAGACAAACCAGTAATAACTACTAATTTGTCTCTAGGGATATCAAGGCTAATATTTTTTAAATTATGAACTCTCGCGCCTTGTATTCTTATTAAGTTGTGAGCAATCTCTCGCGATTTTTTTAAGGTTTTTTTTGGAGGGGTCTTAGTCATAGAAAATTTAATCTACCTTATTATACACGAGAACCTAGTTTAGCGCAAGGGTAGCGCGTCCATAAAAGACCTTGTTTTTTTTAAATACTATGCTATGATTGTCACATTGAGAACAAGCACTCGTAGCTCAATGGATAGAGCACTTGGCTTCGGACCAAGGGGTTGTGGGTTCGAATCCTGCCGGGTGCACCAAAGAAGTCACAAGTGGAAAGTGACAAGTAGCAAGTATTTTTAGACTTGTCACTTGTCACTTGTCACTTTTTACTTTATTTTGGCTGGGTAGCTCAGTTGGTGAGAGCGCGGCACTCATAACGCCGAGGTCGAGAGTTCAATTCTCTCCCCAGCTACAAGAAGTAATTTTAAATTCTAAATTCTAAATTTTAAAACATTAGAGTTTTAAACATTATTTTGAAATTTGACATTTAAAATTTAAAATTGCCCATGCACCCATAGCTCAGCGGTAGAGCAGTCGCCTCTTAAGCGAATGGTCGCAAGTTCGATCCTTGCTGGGTGCACAAAATAAAAAAATATTAAAAAAATTATCGTCCTGCTATTAGAGGAACCAAATGTAAAACAAAAATTTAGATTGATCTTTTAAAAAAGGGAGGTAAAATGGACTTCTATCTAAACGTATGCACTTGCTATGACCTTTGCGGAATATCAATTCCTGTACAGGGAATTCAAAATAGGTTATCAATTGCAAAGCATATTGAATTAGAAGGGTTGAAAAATAATCTTGAGCCTAAAAATCCCGTCTTGAGTATTATTTATTTAGATAATTCAGTTATGTTTGCTAATCCAACATCTTCTAATATATCAAGAAATTATTTCTTGATAAGCGAGTTTTATATTAGCGAAAATAATCTTGTTAGCTTTGACCACAAATCACTTGCCTTGTCGATTGGCTACCTAGATTATAATCATGAAGACCTCGTTGAAATATTCCCTGAGCTAGAAGAAATAGCAGAAAGATGGGGGATAGGAGTTGAAATGTTATTAGCTATAATTAAGTACAATTTTCCAAGCTTTAGCTTGAGTTAAAAAAGCCCTTTAATGCAGGGCTTTTTAATTTATAAAATTTACTTTCCTTTCAACGCGTCTTTCAAAGTTTTTCCGGTTTTGAACTTAGCCACCTTTACTTCTGGAATTTGAATGCGTTCATTAGGTTTTTGTGGATTAACACCGCCTCGAGTGTGTCTAGTGCGAGCTTCAAAAGTTCCAAAGCCAACCAAACTAACCTTATTACTATTTTTTAATTGCTCAATCGTAATGGCTATCATTTTATCAATTACTTCTTCAACTTGTTTTTTAGCAATCCTAGTTTCATTAGAAATTTTTTCGATCAACGCCGCTTTATTCATATATGTAATGCCTCAAATTAAGGCTTAAGTTTTATGAAACAAATAAGCGAGCAATTGACAATCCAAAAAACAGGACGGCCAAAACAATTGTCGCTTTAAAGAGAACTTTTTCAACGCCTCTTTTGGTTTGAAAAACATTACTAGAACCTCCAAAAACCCCTGACAAACCCGTACCTCTATTTTGTAATAGAATCACAGCAATCAATAAGACTGAAACTACAATCTGAGAAATTTGGATAATGCGCGGATCAATCGTCATAGATTATTTATTAACTTTTTTAAAAATATTTTCCAAAGCCGCTGGATGATTAACCGCTAAATCAGCTAAAACCTTGCGATCAATTTCTATCTTAGCTTTTTTTAACATTCCCATAAACTTAGAATAAGATGAATCATGCGCTTTCATAAAAGCACTAATTTTAATCTGCCACAAAGCACGACGAGTTCGCTTTTTATTGCGACGATCAACATAAGCATTAACCCCAGCTTTCAAAACAGCGGTCTTAGCTTGTTTAATAAGTTTTTTACGACCCCATTTATAGCCCTTAGTTTTCTTTAAAAGCTTGCGGCGTTTTTTTACATGGGTAGTTCCTCGTTTTACTCTTGGCATACATTATAATTTTAAATTTTAAATTCTAAATTTCAAAAATCTAGTTGTACGGCATGAACGAAGCAATGTTTTTAGCATCACTTTTATGAGTGCTGACATCTCGACGCTTATTGCGGACTGTTTTACCTGATTCACGTGAATTAAAATGATCCTGACCAGATTTGCGACGAATCAGCTTATTGGTTTTGGTTTTGGTAAATCTTTTAACTGTGGCTTTGTGAGTTTTAATCTTTGGCATATCGTCAAATTTTCAATTATATTAGATAAAAATTAGCTTTTTTTATTGATTACTACCATAGTAAACTTTCCACCCTGGCTTGTCAAGCCTTCTTCTACGGTAATGGACAATTCGGGGTCAGCTCTTAATAAACCAAGAAACTTTTCTACCATCTGACGAGCTAATTCAGGGTGTTGTCTTTCTCGACCACGTAGCTGTAGTTCCAGACGAAGTTTATCACCTTTGGATAAAAACTTCTTAGCTTGCTCACGACGAACGTTTAGATCATGCTCTCCGATTCTGATTGATAAACGCAAACCCTTAATTTCACTTTTCCTTAATTGGACTTTTTGCTTTTGTGCTTTTTTCTCGCGTTCATATTTAAATTGACCATAATCAGCAATTTTTACAATTGGTGGGTTGGCGGTTGGATTAACTTCAACTAAATCAAGCTCACTATCTTCTGCTAAGGCAATTGCTTCATTAATTGGCATCTCACCACGAAAACCGCCCGCTTCATCAATCACCATAACAATTGGAGCATGGATAGATCGATTAACACGAAAACTTTTTTGTGGCTCTTGATTTTTTGGTTTACGATGTGTTCGACGCATATATTTTAGTGACAAGTCACAAGTGGAAAGTGGCAAGAAAAAATACTTGCGACTTAACACTTTTCACTTGTGACTTATTCTCTGAGCGGGTAACGGGAATCGAACCCGTATCTCTGCCTTGGCAAGGCAATATAATAACCATTATACGATACCCGCGGATTTAATTTTCAATTTTCAAGCACAAATTTTCAAACAATTTTCAATGACTTAATTTTAAAATTGAAAATTTGTAGCCATTTATTTGAAAATTTTAAATTGAAAATTGAAAATTAATCCTGTGCCGAAGGAGGGAATCGAACCCTCACTGCATATTACTACAAACGGATTTTAAGTCCGTCGCGTCTACCAATTCCGCCACTTCGGCAAAACAAAAGTTACAAGTAACAAGTGGAGATGAGGGGAGTTGAACCCCTGTCTAATAAATCGTCATTAGCATCTGTACAGACATAGCCTGATCTAAGTTTTCGCTTTGATTGTAAAGATCAGACAAAATCAATTAAAGCTAGCCTGAATTTGTTTAGACTATTGTTGTCAGACAACAAGCAATAATCGAGTCTGTAATATGACACCCGGGGTCTAACCCACAGACTGAGTTAGGCGGATGGTTGCGGCTTTAAGCGGCAACGGTCGCGAAAGCAGGAACCTTCCAAGAGAAGGCTGCCTTGGCGTTAACAGTGTTGTGAACTGTTGTTGTGATTAGATTTGCGTGATAATCAGCACGACCTGGATACTAATGCCGGGATTTACTATCAAATCCTAGCATCCCCTAATTGTTTAAGAACTAGTCCTTAAGCGACCCGCTCTGACGAATGCCTTTTAAGCCTCGTTTTAGCTCTCTTTCTTTAATGCTACGACGCTTGTCAAAGCTCTTTTTTCCGCGAGCTATAGCGAATTCTAGCTTAATCAGACTTCTCTCAGTATACAATCGGATTGGAACCAATGTCAACCCCTTTTCCTGTTGTTTTCCTAATAAACGAGAGATTTCTTGGCGTCTAAGCAATAACTTTCTAGGGGCTTCTGGATTATATGATTCTTGCTTAGCTGCGCATTTATAAGGCGCAATATAAGAATTAATTAAATAAGCCTCGGGCCTTAGACCCTGACTACCCCTAAAAACCACAAAAGCTCCTTTTAAATTAGCTAAACCATTTTTAGCTGCCTTAACTTCAGCTCCGCTTAAAACAAGCCCGGCCGTGAACTTTTCTAAAAATTCATAGTCATAAGAGGCTCGTTTGTTTAGAGCTAAGAGGCTCATACATCAATGATATTCCAAGCAAATAATTTAGCAAGTGCTTCTCTGTTTAAGAGTGATGACTCAATGTGACGGCGATAATAAAGTGAGTTAATAGTTTCTAAGGCCTTAGCATCATGAGCGTATTGCTCTTTTAAACTAGCGACCTCTTTGTCTATTGCTTGATCGCTAATTTTAATTTCCTCGGCTTTAATTATCGCGCGCAAAATTAAACTAGCCTTAACTCGCTCGGTAGCTTGAGGTAAAAATTCAGTCTTAAGTAGTTCTGGTGTTTTATTAATACTAGTTAAATAATCAGCAAATTTTCCGCCACTAGCATTAACATTATATTCTAATTCTCGTAACATTATTTCTTTTTCATTATCAATTAAAACTTCTGGTAATTCTGCAATCTCAGAGTTATTAATAATTTTTTCCAAAAGCCCTCTTTCTAATTTATTATCTAGCTCATGTTTTTTCTCATGCTCTAAGGAGTGCTGAATATTTTTTTTAAGTTCAGCTTCATTTTTTAAACCAAAAGCAGAAATAAATTCTTCATTCAATTCAGGTAGTTCGCGCGCAAAAACATCCTTAATAGTAACCGTAAAATCAACCTGCTGATTAGCTAGATTTTTTAAATGATGATCGACTGGATAATGAACTGTAAAAGATTTTTCTTCACCGCGCTTAAGGCCTAATAAATTTTTATCAAAACCCGGCACGAAATAATCTTTACCAATAATCACCACAACATCCTTTCCCTGTCCGCCATCAACTGGAACCTTGTCTAAAAACATATTAACATCAAGCACAACCTTATCAGTTAATTCAGCGCCGCGCTCAACCGCCACTTCCTTGACCCTGCCTTCGCGCAAATGATCAACCACTTTAATAATCTCCTCTTCAGTCACCTCTATTTTGTCTTTTTTTAATTTTAGATCTTTATACTGACCAAGTTTTACTTCCGGAATTAATGTTACTAAAGCTTTGTATTCAAAATCTCCATTAGGCACTAATTTAGTAATGGTTATTTCTGGCTGGCCAATCCATTCTTCACCAATATTTTCTTTAATAACACTATCAATGGTTTTAGACACAGCTATACGTGATGCCTCTTCAGTAATTGCCATATCACCAAGTCTGTTTTTTACAACTTCAAACGGAGCTTTGCCAGGACGAAAGCCTTCAATCTTATGTTTCTCTGACAATTGCGCAGCCGCTTGCTCGGCATAACGCGCCATATCTTCAGCTGACACAGTCACTAAAAGCTCAACGCGAGAAGCAGAAATGTTATTTTTAATAACCGACATGTAATTGGTTTAAATAAGTAAAGCTACAATTAACAAAGCAATAATGTTAATAATTTTAATCATTGGGTTGATAGCTGGTCCAGCAGTATCTTTATAAGGATCGCCTACTGTATCGCCTGTCACGGCGGCCTTATGAGCGTCTGAGCCCTTACCACCATGATTACCACTTTCAATATATTTTTTAGCATTATCCCAAGCACCACCACCGCTCGTCATGGAAATAGCCACAAAAATTCCAGTAATAATTGAACCAATTAATAATCCGCCCAAGGCTTCAACGCCCAAAGCAAAACCAACTATAATTGGAGCTAAAACCGGAATCAAGGCTGGTGCAACCATGCGACTAATAGCTGCCTTAGTAACAATGTCTACTGTTCTACCATAGTCTGGTTTTTCAGTCCCGTTCATAATACCTGGTTTTTCTTTAAACTGCTTTCTAACATCTTCTACAACACTACCAGCTGCCCGACTAACAGCTTGCATTGATAAAGCTGCAAAATAATAAGGCAACATACCACCAATAAATAAACCAGCTAAAACTAATGGGCTGTTAATCTGAAAAGAAAAACTAGGCCCAGCGCTGTTTGTAAAATCAGCAAACAAAACTAAAGCAGCCAGAGCGGCGCTCCCGATCGCATAACCTTTAGTCACGGCTTTAGTGGTATTACCAACTGCGTCTAAAGGATCAGTCACTTCTCTGACTGAAGCCGGCATATCAGCCATTTCAGCAATACCGCCAGCGTTATCAGTAATTGGTCCATAAGCATCAATCGTCACAATAATTCCCGCCATAGATAACATCGCCATCGCAGCCACCGCAATACCAAATAGACCAGCTAATTGATAAGCTCCTAAAATAGCTAAGACAATAACCAAGATTGGTAAAACTGTAGCTTTCATAGAAACCGCTAAACCAGTAATTATATTTGTGCCATGACCAGTGGTAGATGATAAAGCAATTTCTTTAACAGGTTTATATTTCGTAGAAGTATAATACTCAGTAATCATGACCATCGCCGCGGTAACAACTAAACCAATCAATGAAGCCAAATAAATATTAACAATACTAATCTCATTATTGCCTGACATTAACCATTTAGTCGCAGGATAAAATAAAATAGCAGCTAATACTCCGGCCGCAATTAAACCTTTATACAAGGCGGCCATAATATTTTTTTCTTTTCCTAGTTTAATAAAGAAAGTACCAACAATTGAGGTGATAATTGAAATTGCACCTAAGACCAAAGGATAAAGCATGGCGTTTTCAAAACCAGGGAACAATAATTTACCAAGAATAATAGTTGCGATTAAAGTCACAACATAAGTTTCAAATAAATCAGCTGCCATACCCGCGCAATCACCAACGTTATCACCAACGTTATCAGCAATCACCGCTGGGTTACGTGGATCATCTTCTGGAATACCGGCTTCAACTTTTCCAACCAAGTCAGCACCAACATCAGCGGCTTTAGTAAAAATTCCTCCACCTAAGCGAGCAAAGACAGAAATTAATGAACCACCAAAACCAAGACCGATTAAAGCATGAACATCATGAGTTAAAAAATAAAAACCAGCTGTACCTAATAAAGCCAAACCAACCACCAACATACCAGTTATGCTACCGCCACGAGCCGCTACGTTTAAAGCTTTAGCAATTCCGTGTCGAGCCGCCTCAGCTGTGCGTACATTAGCGCGCACCGAAATATTCATACCAATATAACCGGTAATAGCTGATAAAATAGCTCCTATCATAAAAGCTAAAGAAGTCATCCAACCCAAAGAAGGAATTAAACCAATCACAATAGCTAAGACAACTGCCACCACAGCGACAGTTCGATACTGACGATTTAAATAGGCTTTGGCGCCTTCTTGGATAGCGCTCGCAATTTCACGCATTCTTTCATTGCCTTCTCCTAAGCGTAAAATATAACCAATGTAAATTAAACCATAAATAATGGCTAAGGCAGCCGAGCCTAAAATTAGAAAAATAATATTGTTCATATAAATTTAATTTCAAATTCTTGTCCTCGCGAAATCGGGGATTAAATTTAAAATTTTTAAATAATTTTTAATGAGTTAATTTTTAATTTCTTCTTCACTAACACTGTTTTCAGCTTCTGAAGAAACTTCAGCGGAGGAGGATTCTTGATCCACTGTTTCTTCAGTGGTTTTTTTGCTTTTAGTTTTTTTCTTTTTTTCTTTGACAAGCTCTTCTGTTTTCTCGTCAGTTTTTTCAACAGCCTCAAGTTCCTTGTCTTCATTCTCAGCTTCGATGTCTTCAGCTCCATCAGTGCTTTCAGTGGCTATGCTTTCGGTGGTACCGTCACCCGCAATATCAATGTTCCAACCAGTTAAATGAGCCGCCAAACGAACATTCTGACCATCTTTACCAATCGCTAAAGATAGTTGATCATCTTTAACTGAAATATAAGCTTGATGAGTTTCTGTTACTAATCTAACTTGCTCAACCTTAGCTGGCGCTAAGGCATTGGCAATGAAAGTTTCTGGATCTTCGTTATATTCAATAATATCAATTTTTTCACCACCTAATTCGCGAATAATTGTTTGAATACGAGAACCGCGCTGACCAACGCAAGAACCAATTGGATCAATGTTATCATTGGAAGCTGCGACAGCTACCTTAGAACGATTACCAGCTTCGCGCGCCACAGATTTTATTTCTACTAAACCGTTAGAAATTTCTGGAATTTCTAAATAAAAAACTTTTTTCAAAATTTCTTCGCTAGTACGAGACAAAACAATTTCTGGACCTTTTGGAGTAATGGCTACTTCTTTAACGTAAAATTTTAATCTCTCGCCAGGAACATAACGCTCAGATCTAACTTGTTCTTCTGGAGGAATAATACCAGTTGCCCTACCTAAATCAACTAAAATTAAGCGACCTTCTCGTCTTTGAACAAAGCCAGTGATAACTTCATGCTCTTTATCTTTAAATTCACTAAACACCATATCGCGCTCAGCTTCACGTAAACGCTGAATAATAACTTGTTTAGCGGTTTGTGCAGCCATACGACCATATTCAGCATGGGTTTCTAATTCAGTTTTTATTTCATCACCTAATTTATATTTTTTATTAATGGCTTGAGCTTCGGATAGTTGAATTTCGGTTTTAGGATTAAAGCGTTTTTTAACTTCTTCTTCAGCATCAACCACAACTACCTCATTAAGTGGCTTAACCACTTCTTCACCCTCTTCTATTAATTCTTCCTCAGGTACGTCCTCAACCACAGTCTTAATGTCAAAGACTTTAGTTTGGTTGTTTTCTGGATTATATTCGACTTTGATGTTTTGATTTTTTTCGCCGTAATCTTTACGATAAGCAGCGGCCAAAGCAGATTCGATTGTCGCGATGACAGCTTCGTAAGACAAGCCTTTTTCATCACAAATCTGCTTAATAGCATTGGTTATTTCACTCATATGTATTAGGTTATAAGGTTAAAATTTTGTATTTTTAAAATTTTTCATTAAAAATAGCCAGTATTTAAGATACTGACTTTATGGTCTTATCTTAGCATGGGCTGTTTTTTTAGTCAATCTATGGCTAATTTTAGGCTATTTTAGCTAAACATTGACAAATATAGCTAACTATGATATACTAACAAATCGCTAAAATTAAATAAAAATAAACTCTAAAAATAGAAGGGGAGTACTTTGAAAAATTTAATTATTGTTACAATGTTTTTGTTCGCAATCATTTCGTTTGGTTGCGGAGCCTCTACAGAAGTAAGCTCTGTAGCAGACTACAATCAGGGAAAGTTTGATCCTGGATTTTTATTCGGGATGTCGCCTGATGATGTAAAAAAATATGCTGATGGCATAACAGATTCAAGGGCAAAAAATATCGCTCTTGATGCTTGGGAAAGAAATTTTTCCCAAATGCCCCAAAACCAACAAGAAACGTTTACCGTTGGCAAAGTTATAATTGCTAACGAGATGTATAGAAACGTCACAGTTGGCGTTGAGGGTCCAATGATAAAATCATGGCGACTCTCAAAAAACGAGGTAAGCCGGGATAACTTGATCCCGGGAGAGTATTTACAATGGTGGAATGATGGGAGTGGAAAAAAATACTTAATGAAAACCGATTATCCTAATGAATATGAAAAAAAGATAATCGGTTATCCAGTCGAATATTTTCACGGAGAAGCCTGCTCTGGAGTAATTGTTTTCCAGAGAAAATACTAAAAATCGTACAAATTTATAAAGCATTCCTATTTTTATAGGAATGCTTTTTACTTTACAAAAAAATTAAACTAACCTAGGGTGCCCTCTCCTGAACCAGGCAAACTTTCAAACACAAAGAAGGTTATAGAATAAGCCGCCACTACGATAATTAAACCAATAATAGCATTTTTAATAGTATCTTTAGCTTGATTAATTTTTTCTTCATCACCATTAGCATTCATCCACTTAAAACCAGCTAACACTATTAAAATTACAAAAATTATTCCCAATAAACCCAAAAAACCATTAATAGCAGCTGCCACAACATCTCCCACTTCCATATTACTGTCGTAGCCAGCTCTAGTGCCTAAAGTGTCAACGTTATTATTTATTTCTTCAACCACCTTAGAATTTAAAAAACCAGGGCCAGCTGTGCCACTAGCAGCCAAAACAACTTTAACACCAGACAAAGCTATAATTAAGAAAAATAAAGCAACAAAACATTTCATATTAAATTAAATAATTAGCAATAAATCTCCAAATAGCAAAAGCTCCAATTACAATTAACAAGCCGATAATAGCTTGGCGAATTGTATCCTTAGATTTAGTAATTTTTTCTTCATCACCATTAGCATTCATCCAGCGATAACCAGCTAAGAGCATCAGGATAATAAAAATTATTCCTAAAAAGCCTAACAAACCATTAATCACCATACCAACTATATCTAGAGCAGTAGCCTCGGTTGCTTCATTATAACCAGCACCCGTACCAACAGTCTTCAGTCTATCTAGCAAAGGAGATACTTGTGGAGTAACGGTCCCGGTGCTTTGCGCCCAACTAAGCGTTGGCAGAAAAACCAACAAAGCAATAATTAAAAATCTTTTTAAAATCATATAGTTAAAGCGTTGTTGTGCCTGCTCCCCATAAACGAGTAATAACAAGCACGCTAATAGCATAAGCCGCAATCACAATAATTAAACCAATCAAGGCGTTACGAATTGTGTCTTTAGCTTTTTCAACTTTTTTTTCATCACCCGCCGCTGTCATCCAATTATAACCACCATAAAGCATTAAAATAAAGAAAATAACCCCGAGTAAAGACAAGAAAATAGCAACAATTGAGCTAATGCGCTGATCAATTGTTAGTTCGTTTTGCGGATCATAGCCAGCTTTTGTGGCAACGTCATCAACTATATCAAAGCCAAAGCCAGAGTTATTAGTGGTATTACCTGTACTTCCTTTTGGAACACAACAATTTTTTAAACCTGGAACTGTTGGTGGAGGGCAATCTGATGAATCAACCTTTGTTTCGTTTGACGTACAAGTTGTACTACAACTACCCTTACCACTACTACATGGATAGGCTGCTAAGGAAGTTTGACTAAAAACAAACAAACTAAACAAGCTAATTAAAGAAAAATAAATTATTTTTTTCATAAAGTTGTAGTACCCTTAAGCGTGTTGCCAGCAAACATAGTAATAACGTAAGCCGAGGCAACAATAAGTAATCCGATAATGGCGGCGACTAAGATGGCTTTAGCTTTTTCAACTTTCTTTTCGTCACCCGAGGCTGTTGTCCAAAGAAAGCCAGCGTATAACATTAAACAAAAAAATAAAACACCAACCAAGGAAACAATAGAGCCAATCGTATTACCAGTCAAACTATAAAGATCCCTCGGGCCAGAATTTTTAATACCAGCCGCACCAGCAGTATCATCTAATCCACCTAAAGCAACAGCTGTTGCTAAACTAGGGGCTGATAGGGTTACCAAAAAAAGCAATAAAAAAACAAATCGGCGCATAAGATTTAGCCTATAGATCTACCAATAAAGCTGGTAATAGCATAAGCTGACAAAACTATAATTAAGCCGATGATCGCCGCAGTTAAAATCTTTTTAGCCTTCTCAGTTCTTTCTTCATTACCCGCCGCTGTCATCCACATTAAACCAGCATAAACTACTAAAACAAAAAAGATTGTCCCAGTAAATCCTAAAACTGCGCCTAATAATGTTCCGATCCTACCCTCAATGCTGCCATCTGGCAAACTCCCCCTAGCTGCGTCTAAGCCATATTGAGCAAAAACAGAGGCGGCTCTAAACATAGCCCCTATAAAAAAACTAATTCTTAAAAAAATTTTTAGCATAATTCGTTTCCCTAAAGCTAAACCTAGTTTTAGCTTTAAAGAGACGGGCCTGAAAAATTCAGGCCCCTAAAAACTAGTTATTTGTTGCGTCTAATAAACTATTAATTACAAACTGAGCAATACCAAAGGCAGCCATAACAATGACTAAGCCAATAATACCAGAAACAATTAATTTTCGAGCTTCAGTAACTTTTTCTTCGTTACCACCAGCAGTCATCCACTTAAATCCACCCAAGAGAATAATAATTACTGCGATAACACCGAGGAAGCCTAGAATAATACGAACAACTCTAGCGACGATTTCTCGTGGATCACGTTGACCTAAGCCAGTTTCATTTGAAAAACTATTTGGACTGTAATTTCCCCAAAGATTTAAATTACCTTCGGCGGCTTGAGCTGGAATTGGTGACACCAAGAAGGCTGGAACCGCTATTAAATTTAGCGCCAAAATAAATGCCAATAAACTTTTCTTCATATGTCACCCCCTCTCTATTAAGAATAATATCTTTATCTTATAAAGATGATAGTACTATGATAACATATTTATATAAAGTAAGACAAGGTTTTTAATAAAGTCTTTTTATGATTTCACCTAAAATAGTAAAATATCTTAGTTGGTTAATTTTTTATCTGGTTTTAGCCCTAATTTTAACCATTAACTGCTTAAACTATCTTGACCCTGATTTTGGCTGGCATCTTAGGGTGGGCGAAACTATTGCCCAGACTAAAAACATCCCCTATGACCAGAGTTATATGTGGTCTTTAGAAGGTAAAACCTGGGTAGATCACGAATGGCTCAGCAATCTTATAACCTATGGCTTATGGGTCCTGGGTGATTATATCGCTGTTAGTTTATTTTTTATACTTTTACCACTAGCTAGCCTCCTGATATTAAACCGCTATTTATTTACTCACTATTTAAAACTAGCTTCTCATCGCTTAGCCTTTGCTAGCCTAGAACTAGTCGCACTCATCGCTTGTCTACCACATTTTGGAGTTAGGCTTCAAGAATTTTCTTTTTTATTAACGATCCTACTTTTTATTATTATCGACTCTTGTCGGCGCACCCAAACTATTAAAAACGCTTATTGGTTAGCGCCACTATTGTTTTTATGGGCCTGTCTTCATGGTAGTTTTCTTTTTGGAGTCGCCATTGTTTTAGGTTGGATAAGTTATGAAATAATTTTAAAGATCTTTCCTATAATTAAAAATTATTTTTACGAAGAATCTTTAAATAACAAAAATCTTAAAAAATTATTGTTGATTGTTTTGGTGGCTATTTTATTAACTCTAGCCACGCCCTATGGAACAAAGCTTTATTCTTTTCTAGGTGACTATGCCACTAATCGTTATTATTTATCAAACATTGAAGAATGGCGTACGCCCTATAGCCTGCCTTTTGTTTATTGGCAGATTATTTATACGCAAATTATTTTAGTTTTGGTTTTGGCAACTCGTAATTATTTTCATAAAAACACCCAGCTCTGGAAATTAGTTATTGCTTTATTGTTATTAATTTTAGCCTCTAGATCGGTTAGGCACTTTCCTCTTTGGGTAATTGGGTCACTGCTATTTCTTGCGCCACGCTTTATTCAACTTAATCTAGAAAATATTAATCTGGTTTCTAAAAAAATTATTAAGGGCTTAATTATTCTTTGTTTATTATTAACAGCCATAACCCTAAGTCTAAAAATTAATTTTATTAAAAACCCCTTTACTAATTACTGCGATAACTTTCCTTGCGGCGCTGTTCAATTTTTAAAAACTAACCCTCACTACGGCGATTTAAAAATTTTTAATGATTATGGTTGGGGTGGATTTCTAATTGGTGTTTGGCCAGAAAAAAAATTATTTATTGATGGTCGTTTACCGCAATACAACTTTAAAAATCATACCTTATTAGAAGAATACAGTGAGTTTTTCCAAACAGAGAAAATTAAAACCAAGCTTGATGAGTATGAAATTAAGTTAGTTTTAATTAGAGCTAAAGAACCGGCTTTTGAGCCAGATTGGTTAGAGCAGTTAATTACCGGTGAAAAACCAAGAGAAAGAAAAAATCCAATTAACGAGTATCTAAAAACCGACCCTGATTGGGCGCTGGTTTATAGTGATGAAGTAGCTTTAATTTATGCTAGAAAATAAACAAATATTTTATAGTTTTATAAAAAAATATTTACCTTGGCTAGCTTTAGGTTTGGCGCTTTTTTTAACCAATTCGCAACATAGATTAGGTAGTGACGAGGGGGCAATCCTTAATGCTGCTTGGAATATCTATCATGATAGAAAATTATATTACGACACTTTTGAATTTATTGCTCCGGGCGCGCCTTATTTATTAGCTTGGTGGTGGCAGTTAACAGCGCCTAGCTATTTAATGGCGGCATTTTTAGGTTATTTAATTAGCTTTTCGTCACTAGTCGGTTTATTTTTAATTAGCCAGCAATTAAAAATTAAGCGCTGGAAATTTTTAGCGCCCACTTTGTTTATTATCGCTTCTTCTTTTTGGCAATTACTAGATCATAACAACCTTAATATTGCAGCAATTATTTGGTCACTTTATTTTTTATTAGTTGGTTTAGATAAAGATAAAGAAAAATTATTTTTGAGCGGTCTTTTTTCTGGCCTAGCTGTTTTATTTACTCAGCACCGAGGCTTAATCGCCGGAGTAATTTTTATAATTTATTTACTAATCTTAAAAATTAAGAGAGAAATACCACTCAGTAAAATAATAATTTTTATTAGTGGTTTTGTTTTACCACTCCTTAGTTTATTTATTTTTTGGGAACCAAAAATTTTATATGACAGCTTAATAAAATTTCCTTTCTTAAATTATCATGAAACCAATGTTTTACCACTTACTTTATGGTACTGGTCTTTGGCTGGCTTACTACTAGTAATAATTTTAATCTATAAAAAAACTAGGCCTGATAATAAAAATCGGTTGATTTTATTTAGTTTACTTAATTTTGGACTACTACTATCTGCCCTAACCAGGCCTGATGCTAGCCATATTCTTCAATCTTTAATCAGCTTTTTAATTTTAATAGCTTGGTTATTGGAAATATATATTTATAAACTTCGTTATCAATTAATAATTTACACGCTGTTATTATTCATAATAATGTTTCGTTGTCTCTGGCCACCATTAGAAAATCTAAATGTCTGGTATTTAGTTAAAACTATTAAAAAAGTTTGTCCTAATAGTGAGAAAATTTATGTTGGTCCATTTATGCCTGGCGTCTATTTTCAAATGCGTACTTTAAGTATAACGCCCTATGGTTTTTTAATAACCAACCAACACACCTCTGAACAATTTAATAAAGCTCTAGAAATTATTAAACAAGAGCCTCCGAGTTGCGCTATTTTAAACTATAGCTTAGTGGAAAAATTTAATTATAATAAAAATAACCCCCTAGATAATTTTTTTAAAGAAGAGTATACAGTAGTTAGAGAGCTTGGAGATATAACCATCTTAATAAAAAAATAATATGCACTGCGACATCTGTCTACCCGCGTATAACGAGGAATTAATTTTAGAGCAAAGCACTAAACGCTTGCTTGAGTTTTGTAAAACCAATCTTACTAATATAACTTGGTCAATAATTTTAATCATCAATGGCTCACATGATAAGTCTCCTTTACTGGCTCAAAAACTAGCTGAACTAGACCAAAGAATTAAAAAAATTATTTTTACTGAGCCTGGTAAGGGTAGAGCTATCAGAAAATATTGGGAACAAAGCACGGCTGATATTCTTTGTTTTATGGATGCTGACCTAGCAACAGATTTAGAAGCTCTACCAAAATTATTAGCACCACTAATAAAAGCTGAGGCTGACCTAGTGATTGGCGATCGTTATCACCAACAAGCAGTTGTTAAACGGTCCTTTTTAAGAGCTTTATCATCACGTGTTTATAATTTAATAGCTTTTTTAGTTTTAGGCCAAAAACAAAAAGACTTGCAATGTGGCTTTAAAGCTATTAACAACACCGCTTTTAAAAAATTAGTTAGTTTAGCTAAAAGTGATGGCTGGTTTTTTGATACCGAGCTTATTGTCTGGGCTAATAAATTAAACCTAAAAATAGTAGAAATCCCGGTTAATTGGCAAGAAGCCAGGTTGCACAAAAGAGCCAGTACTATAAAGCTTATCCCGGCCACGATTTATTTTTTAAAAAGCCTAATTAAACTAAGAAAAGAGCTAAGCAAGACAAAAAATAAGTCTATGGTATAATAAAGGCATAAATACTAGCTTAAAACCATGACTAATCCTCGCTTTATTCGTCGTCCACCAGAATACTGGAGACAAAACAGACACCAAACCGCTAAAAAAGCTAATTGGCGTCGTCGCCAAGAGGGTGGCAAAGCATCTTGGCAAACATTTTTAGCCCTACCTCAAGTAAAAAAGTTTATTCGTTACGGCTTATTAGCCTTAGCTGTTTTTATTGTGGCTTTGTTTTTATGGGCTTCTTATGGTTTGCCTAGCCCAAATAAATTAATTGGTCGCGAAGTTCCTGAAAGCACTAAAATCTATGACCGCAGTGGCGAAACTATTCTTTATGAAATTAGTGGTGATGAAAAAAGAACTTTGGTAGCGCTTGATAAAATCCCCCAACACTTACGCGACGCGACAATCGCGATTGAAGATAAAAATTTTTACAGTCACAAGGGTTTTAGTTTATGGTCAATTTTCAGAAGCGCCGTTACTAATTTATTAACCAATAAAACAACCGGTGGTTCAACTCTAACTCAGCAGTTCATAAAAAACGCTGTTCTAACTTCTGAAAAATCATACATTAGAAAATTAAAAGAGGTCATTTTAGCTTACCGCATGGAAAAAAAGTTTTCTAAAGATGAAATTTTACAAATGTATTTTAATGAAATACCTTATGGTTCTAATGCTTATGGTGTTGAAGCAGCGAGTTTAAAATATTTTGGTAAACATGTTGAAGAAATTAGTTTATCCGAGGGCGCTGTTTTAGCAGCTATTGTTCAAAGTCCAACTCGCTACTCACCTTATGGACCAAATAAAGATATTTTAATTTCTCGCCAACACTATGTGCTTGATTTAATGGTCGACCAAAAAATGATTTCTAAAGATGAGGGAGAAGAAGCTAAACAAGCTAAGTTAGTTTTTAAAAGCCAAGCTGATAATATTACTGCTCCTCATTTTGTTTTACATATTAAAGAGTTGCTGGCTGAAAAATATGGTGAAAAAACAGTTGAACAAGGTGGTTTAAAAATTATCACCACCCTTGATACTTATAAACAAAAAATTGCTGAAGAGGTTTTAAAAAAGAAGGCCTTAGAAAACGAAAAAAAGTTTTTGGCTCGTAATGCTGCTCTAGTTTCAATTGATCCTAAAACTGGGCAAGTTTTAGCCATGGTTGGTTCACGTGATTATTTTGACGACTCAATTGATGGGCAAGTTAATGTAGTTTTAAAAGCCAGACAACCGGGTTCGTCATTCAAACCAATTGTCTATGCTACGGCCTTTATGCGCGGCTACACGCCAAATACGGTGCTCTATGACGTGGTAACGAACTTTGCGGCGTCTGGGCCAGTTTATGAGCCAAGGAACTATAATAACAAAGAGTATGGTCCGGTTAGTATGAAAAAGGCTTTGGCTGGATCTTTAAATACTCCAGCTGTTAAAACCCTTTATTTGGCTGGACTTGATAAAACACTAGGAATTGCCAAAGAGCTTGGCTACACAACCTTGACCGACAAAGATCGCCTAGGTTTGTCATTGGTGTTGGGCGGTGGCGAGGTGACGCTCCTAGAACACGCTAATGCTTATAGTGCTTTTGCTCGTGATGGCGTTTTACATAACCCTAGTTTTATTTTAAAAATAGAAGATAGAAATGGAAAAATATTAGAAGAATACAAGAGCGAAGAAAGACGTGTGTTTGATGCTAACATTGCTAGGGAAATAAATTTCTGTTTAACAGACAATAACGAAAGAGCGTATATTTTTGGTGCTAGTAATTTTTTAACATTAGGCTCGAGACCAGTAGCGGTTAAAACCGGTACTACTAATAATAATCGTGATGCTTGGACTATTGGTTATACGCCTTCGCTAGTGACAGGAGTTTGGGTTGGTAATAACAACAACACAGAAATGAAATCCGGCGCTGATGGTAGTGTGGTAGCAGCCCCTATTTGGAACGAATATATGCGTCAAGTTTTAGGCACTGAAAATATTGAAAACTTTTTAGCTCCAAATATTCCTATTACTAATAAAGCTGTTTTAGATGGTAAGGGCATTACTGGTGAAAAAATTAAAATTGATAAAGCCTCTGGTTTATTAGCTACTGAATATACACCTGAAAGTTTTATTGAGGAGCGTAGTTACCAAAACCCACACGCCATTCTTTATTACGTTGATAAAAATGATCCCTTGGGCCCGGCGCCAAAAAATCCCAGCGCTGATCCACAATTTAATCTTTGGGAAAGCCGCATCCAAGAATGGGCTAAAAAAAATAACATTGAAACTAGCTCAGCCCCAACTGAAAAAGACAATCTCCATCTACCGGAAAATAGGCCTGTCTTTTCTATTATTGGTTTAAGCGAAGGTCAAACCATAAGCAGCCCAAATCTAAATATTAAAATTCAGGCTTCAGCGCCGCGCGGCGTTGCCAGGGCTGAATACTATATCAATAATAATTTATTAGAAACCAATAGTAGCTATCCTTTTAATTTAGACGCTTCAATAGAATTTTTAGCTAGTGGTTATTATGAATTAATAGTTCGGGTCTGTGATGATATTGATAATTGTAGTGAACAAAAAATTAATTTTAATTACAAAGTAAATAGAAATTCAAATAGTACCTTACCAACTATTTCCTTAACTATTCCAAGTAACACCAAAACACTAAGCACTAAAGATTTTCCATTATTATTGCGAGCTAATATATCTAACCCTAATTTAGTTGGTAGAATACAATTTAAAATCACTGATGCTAATAAAAATACCTCTACAATTGGTCCAATTAAAGTTTCATCTCAATCAACCATAGAAAGTTCTTGGTCAACCATGCCAGCTAATGGTACTTATTCAATTTATGTAGAGGGTTTTACTTGGCAAGGAAAAAATATTAGTAGTGCGCCGGCCACCATAACTGTTTCTGGAAATACTGCAACCAATTAAATTAATCAAAAAAAGTAGAGACGCGCCATGGCGCGTCTCTACTTTTTTTGATTATTTCTTTATCGGCATAATAATATACTGATAATCTTTATTATTTTCATCTTGTAAAATACACGGCGTTTGATCATCAATGACTGAAAAAACTACAGTCTCACCACTTAAAGCTGATAAACCATCTAAAACATAACGATAATTAAGTGTTATTTTAGCATCCAGGCCTTTAAAATTTCCCTCAATTAAAGCTTCGTGTTCACCTGTTTGACCAGAGGCAGAAGAAATATTAACTCCAGCTTTAGAAAAAGTAAAATTAATATCATTTATCCCGGCGCGAGAAAAAATTGAAGCTGCCTTAACCGCGCGCATAATAGTGTCACGATTAAAAGAAGTTTGACAATTGTTTTTTTGAGGAATTATTTGTTGATAATCTGGATAATGACCATCAATTAAACGAGAAACAATTTCTATACCACCAACCACAAACAAACACTGGTTATCAGAAGCATATAAAAATATGTCTTGCACATTTTCTTCGTCGCCTTGTTCAGTAGAAATAATTCTAATTATTTCTTGAATTGTTTTAACAGGAATAATTAATTGTCTATTTTGAGTAAAATTATTTTCAATTTCAATTTTTTTCTCTGCTAAGCGGTAACTATCTGTACCAACAATAGTCATGGTTTTATCATTTAAAGAAAACAAAACCCCGGATAACTCAATTCTTGATTCATCACTAGAAACAGCAAAAACAACCTGGGTTAGGGCTTTTTTAAAACTATTAAGATCGGCTTTAATAAACTCTAGGCGCTCTATTTTTGGTATCAAAGGAAATTCGTCAGCTGAAGAACCTTTAATTTTTGTTTTATAAGACCCACTTTCTATTAATAAATCAGATTCTACTAAACTAATATTAATTTTTTCATTATCAAGTAAGCTAACATAGTCTGAAATTGTTTTTGCATCAACTGTAAAAGACCCGCTTTCCTCTATTTTACCCCTTAAAGTGGCTGTAATACCCAATTCTAGATTAGTAGTTATTAATTTTATTACTCCGTCGTTAGCATTTATTAAAATATTATTTAAAATTGGTAAAGATAAATTTTTTTGTGCTATATGATTAACTGAGTATAGACAGTTTTTTAAGTTTTTTTGTAAACTTATAATTTTCATATAATTATATATTAGTAATAGTAATAAGGGGGTGGAAACTGTGGATTAACTTAATTAGTTAATAAAATTGGATTTTTTTAAATTATAACTTGTTAATAACTTTGTTAAAACTTTTTTATTTTGTTAATAACTTTTTTGTTTTTTATTTTTAACTTATTTGTTGATAGTTTATAAACAGACTTTTCCACTATTATTTAGGTGCTTACTAACTACTTTTCCACTTTAAGTTATTGCAGTAATTGTTTAATAGATAATAGTTGTTGTTTTAATTTTGGATTGTGTTTTAAATCCTCGTTAATTTTATTACAGGCATGAATAGCTGTCGTGTGGTCTCTGCCGCCCAATTCATGACCAATTAAAGGGAAAGAAGCGCCTAATTCTTCTCTTAATAAATACATTGTAATTTGACGAGGAAAAACTAGCTCTTTTTTACGGCTTTGACCAACTAAATCTTTAACCTCAATTCCAAAAAATTTAGCTACAGCATCAATAATGTTTTTATTAGTGATGTTTTTTTCTCTAAATTCAGCTAAAGTTGAGGCTAAAATGTTTTTTGTGCCTTCTAGGGTGGCGGTTAGATTATTAAATTCAAAGTAGGTTATTAATCTTGTTAAAGCACCCTCTAATTCACGGATATTACTATTAATATTAACCGCTAAATAGTTAATAATATCGTCGCTTAAGTGATAGTTCTTTTCATGACACTTATTTCTTAAAATAGCGATCTTAGTTTCAAAATCAGGCGCCGTAATATCAGCGATCATCCCCCATTCAAAACGAGATAATAGCCTTTTTTCAAGAGCTGGTATGGCTTTTGGTGGTCGATCAGAGGTTAAAACTATTTGTCTGTTGGTTTGGTGTAATTCATTAAAAGTATGAAAAAATTCTTCTTGTGTGCCGTCTTTTCCAGCCATAAATTGAACATCATCAACCAACAACAAATCAACGTTGCGATATTTTTCTTTTAGTTGTTTAGCTCGACCAGATCTTACTTCGTTAATATAGTCATTAGAAAATTTTTCTGAAGTAACATATAATATTTTCTCAGTTTTTTTTGATAATTCATTACCAATCGCCTGTAATAAGTGGGTTTTTCCTAAACCCACACCACCATAAATAAACAATGGGTTATAGGCTCTGCCAGGATTAGTTGCTACTGCCTGACAAGCAGCATAGGCTAATTCATTACCCTTACCAACAATAAAATTAGCAAAGGTATAATAAGCATTAAGTCCAAAACGATTAATTCCACTATGTCTTGGTAGGCTTGGTTTTTTTTCTACGGTCCCAGCTTTAATTTGATCAGCAATATTATTTACGGCGCGATGGGATTCTATTTTGTAAGATATTTCTTTAATCGGTGCTTTAGTAATGTTTTTAAAAGCAGTTAAAATTTCTTGGTAGTATTTTTTTTGTAACCAGGTTTGGGTAAAATTATTTGGCACACAAATAACCACCCTCTCGTTTTCATAAGAGTCAATAAAGGTGTTTTTAAACCAAGTTGTAAAACTAGCCTTAGATAGATTTAATTCTATTTCTCCAAGCACGGCCTGCCAAAGTTGTTCTTTATCCATAATTAGATAGTTTAAAGTCACTGGCTATTATAACAGCCTTAATCTAATATCAAAAGACCCAGCTTTGTTTATAAAGTGTTAATAAGTCGTTTTTTTAAAAAATTGACTAGAGTTAATAATAATGTTAGGTTAGACATATATTATTTTATATCTATGCCAAAAAGAACATACCAACCAAATGCCCGTCGATCAAAAAAGAAGCATGGTTTTCGTAAGCGCATGCAAACCAAAAATGGTCGTGAGGTTATAAAACGCCGTAAGGCCAAGGGTAGAAAAAAGCTAACTGTCTAAATATGCTACCTAAAGAGCGCAGGATTTGTTTAAAGCGTGATTTTGAACATATTTTTTCCAGCGGACGCTCGATTAATGGAAAACTATTTCGTCTAAAATTTTTAAAAAACAGCCTTAGTCTGAATAGGTTTGCTGTGGTTGTTAGTTCTAAGGTAAGCAAAAAAGCGGTTATTAGAAATCGTGTTAGGCGCCGTGCCTGGGCAACAATAGCTGCTATGGATTCAGGTTTTAAAAATAATCTAGATGTAGTGTTAATTGCTTTAAAAGAAGCGTCTCAAGCAGATTTTCCAATGATTAGGTCTGAAATTAGTTTTTTTATTAATAAAAGATTGTCATGAATTTGCACCAATATTTGTTGGCTTTTTTAAAAAGCTTGGTTTTAAAACTTATCTTATTTTATCAAAAAACTCTATCGTTTGATCATGGTTTTTTCAAAGCTTTGTTTCCTTATGGTTATTGTCGTTTTAATCCCAGCTGTTCAGATTATGCTTATCAGGCGATTAGTCGTTATGGCTTATTAAATGGTGGTTTTAAGGCTTTAAAGCGCGTTTTAAGGTGTCATCCCTGGAATAAGGGTGGTAATGATCCTTTAGTCTAAACACCATCCCCTGGTCCGTTATTGGGTGCTAGTAAGTCGTTTTATATAAAACAAATAATTTAGCTCAATTTCTTAAATAATATACTTTTATGGGTAATTTCTTCATCACTATTTTTTATCAGCCAATTTTAAATCTTCTGGTTTTTATCTATAACACAATCCCAGGACATGATATTGGTATCGCTATTATAGTTTTAACTATTATTGTTAAAGCAATTCTTTATCCTTTATCTAAAAAATCTCTTGAGGGTCAAAAAGCCTTACAAACCCTACAACCCAAATTAGAAGAGCTTAAAAAACAATACGCTGACAACAAAGAAGCCCTTAGTAGGGCTATGATGGATTTGTATAAACAAGAAAAGGTCAATCCTTTATCATCTTGTTTACCGCTACTTATTCAATTGCCGTTTTTCTGGGCTATTTTTAAGGTTTTTAGAGATGAATTATCTGGCAAGGTTTCAACTTTAATTTATCCATTTATTTTTCACCCAGGCGTAATGAATCCAGTTACTTTTGGATTAGTTGATTTTTCTAAGCCTAATATTGTTTTAGCTATTTTAGCTGGTGTGGCGCAGTTTGTTCAGGCCAAAATGATGCCTATGAAAACCCCAGCTGTTAAGGGCGATGGCTCTAAAGATGAAAATATGATGGCGGCTATGAATAAGCAAATGCTCTATTTCATGCCCTTGTTTACTATTTTTATTTGTTGGAGCTTGCCTAGCGGACTATCTTTTTATTGGTTTATTTCAACCCTACTAACTATTGCTCAGCAATGGTATATGTTTAGAAACGACAAGAAAGACTCTGGGGTTGTTGAGGCTGAGATTGTAAAATAAAATTGCGTATAAAAAAAGGAGCCCAACAGATCCTCGTTATAATTTAATAAATAGGGTCGTAGCTGAGCTCCGTCCCTATATGGTTTGCTTTTTTAAGCAAGTTTTTATTAGGGACTTGTAGCCTGTTGTTGATTTAATTGGCTAATCCTTTCTACCTAGGGTACGGTTTATCTTTAGATTATGGTCTAAAGTTTACCTTTTTTTTGTTTTTATTTTTTTGGCGTATCAACTCCGCCTGTTTTTTTATCCTAGTAAAAAAGAGAATTTTTGCGAGGTATTTTTTTACCTCGGAAAATTTCTGGATTATAAAGGGCTATCTATATTCTTAGTATATCATAGATTTAAGACTTGGTCAATCCTAGGCTTTAAAGGCATATTTTATATAGAAAATAGCTATTTTTATTGATTTTTAACAACTTAAGTCTAGTAATATATAGACTTAAAACAGCTATTTATTAACACAAAACACAGCTTATCCACAGCTAACCACAGACCACACTGATTTTGGTTATTTTGTTATCGTCTGCCAAAAAGACTGGTAGAGAGGATGAAAGATTAATCGCTGAATAGGCACGGAAAAGAGAAGGTGGGTTGTTTAAAAACCACCAGCACATAGCTAGTGGTTTTTAAATAGAACATCTATGGTTGTGCTGACACAACCACTCTCCATCTTCAGCCCCATCAGTTTTTAGTCTGTGTAATCTGTGGTCGTGGTAGAGGTCACGGTGGGATTCGCCAGGTCATGCGACCTGGCGTCTAGTCGAATGACTAGACGAACCCAAACAATGAAGTTTGTTTTCGAGGTCACGGTGGGATTCGAACCCACGAAATGGTGGTTTTGCAAACCACTGCCTTAAACCACTTGGCGACGTGACCATAGTTTTAACCTCCCTACTATATCAATTTTATAATTACAAAACAAGACTTTGGTTAAAAGCCAAAGTCTTGTTTTTTTAATTTGGTAAAATTAATTTTCAAGAATAATAACCTCAGCTTGTCTAACCCCAAATTTCATAGCATCAGATTTTTTTAACATCCAGACATCAACTCGATTAGAAAAACGTCGATTCATTCTGTCGCGGACCACAAAAACACGATCTCCAAATAAAGCAGGTATCATTATTCTTGTGCCAAATGGTAAAAAATTAGCAGCCACAGTATCTTCTACACCATGTTTACAAACATTAAATCCATTAGCAGTAGTGCATGGATCGCCGTCTGTTTGACCAACCTCTGAATTATAGGCAGTTAAAGAAACAAATCTAGAACCCTTGTTATTTGGAATAGCTTGTTTTTCATCTAGGCTTACAACCCTAAATTCTTTTTCAGGTTCTTGTTTTTTTACAGCTGGTTCTTGAATAATTTCAAAACTCTTAACAATTGTTTTAGTGTTAGATTCTTGCTGAGACTTTATTTCTTCAAAGCGATTAACATTAGTACCAGGCTCTTTGATAATTGTTTTTTTAATAGTGGTAGAAAAAAGAGTTGTTTCACTATATTCTTCTGCAGCCTGAGCCGGAAAAACAACTAAGTTGTTAATCAATGAAAAAAGAATGATTAATAGTAAATATTTTTTATCCTTTTTAGATAAAGCAATCATATTGGTTTGGTATATAAAAAACCCCAGTCTAGCTTAGCTTGGGATTTCGTGGCAATACCTTATCATATTTACTTAATTAAGTCAATGGTATTTTTGATTTTAAAGAGCATAAATATGGCCCTGTATTTTAAGTAATGTTCTTAAAATAGCTAATATTAGCCATTTTATTTTTAAGCACCGTAATAGCAATAAAGTCTAGGCAAAAATTCTCTTCCTTTTTGGCTAATATTAGGCAATATTCAAAAATAGCTTGTTTTAAGGTGTTTATTTTTCTTTTTGATATATAATCCTCTGCCCCGAACTGTCTCTTATTTAGTTTATTTAAATAACTTGTTTTAACCTCAATAAATCTAACCTCCAGGCCTTTTTGTATAATCAGATCAATCTCTTTATGTCCTATTCTGGCGTTTTTAGCAATAATACAATATCCAAGCCTTAAAAAATAAGATCTGGCTATATTTTCTCCTAAGAAACCAAGGCTATGCTTATATTGTTCCATATAAAACACTTTTTGCTTAATTTTAGTTCTATATAAAACAAAACCCCATTTTTAAGGGGTTTTGTTGGTTTTATGGTTATATTGTTTATGGAAGGTATTTTTTCATCTCTAGCTCCTTAGCTATTTCTTCTCTTCGTCTAGCTCTTTTGTAAAAATCTTTAATAATATAGATTATCCAAATAATTCCGACTAATCCCCAAACAAGATACCAAAACCTTGACCTTAAAACAGGAATAATTTCGTAGTTTACAAAAAATATATAAAAACTAATGATTATATTTGCTATACAAAAGGGGATTAACTTATCAATACTTGGCTTGTAAAGGCTTAGTTTTTGACCATAAGCTTTAATAATAATTATTATTAAGATTATGCCAAGTATGGCAGAAATTGCGGCTAGCGCCTTTTGGCCAATAAGTCCAATTGGTTCTGGGCTAGAATTAAACCAAAAAGTAAGTGATATAAGATTATTCATAACTTTATTTTTTTCTAAATATTAAACCATAATGATATGATCCTGGGTTAAAATATTCAATCAGCTCCAGATTTGTTATTTTAGCAACGTCTTTCACTATTTCTTTATCAATTTTTAAGCCAGAGTGTGGTCCAAAAGGTGATTCGCCCTTTTCCCAGTCAACAATTGTTAGTAATCCATCTTTTTTTATAGTTCTTGAAGATTCAAACATCATGTTAATGGTGTTTGATGACTGATGGATTGTATTAATTATAAAGCCTCTATCTATGTGCTCGTCCGGTATCTCTATCCCATTCTTAACATCAAGGTTACCAAGTATTGGTGTTATGTCAGAAAGATCATGGTGCTTTATTTCTCTATTAACACTCTCTATTATTTCTGGCAAAACATCAACCCCATAAACTTTACCGTTTTTACCAACTGTATTTGATATAGCGTAGAGTAGAAACATTGATCTGCCACAACCAAAATCAGCTGCAATATGACCTTCTTTAAGATCAGCTTTGTTTAAAATAGTCTCAAAAGAAAAGAGTAGGGTTTTGGTTGGTATTGGCTTCATAAAATAAAGTTAAACCACAGTTTATCCACAAATCTATATTTTGCTAATATTAGCAAAATTATATCAATCTTATTGCTATTTATAGTGTTTTGTTAACAAGTTAATTTTTAGGTATTTAAGTCTATAATATATTAGACTTTTGTAGGCTAATTTATATCTTAAATCAATTTTTATTTTAAATTAATCTGCTCTCCTTGCTTCAACTAAGCTTGTTCGCTTGGTTTTTGCTAAACAAGAAAATCTAGTGCAGTATAAGTGGACCATAAGGGACTTGAACCCTTGGCCTCTTCCATGCCATGGAAGCGCTCTAGCCAACTGAGCTAATGGCCCGTGTCGCCTGGTGGCGAAATTTTCAATTTTCAATTTCTAATTTTTAATGATGGAGTTCGCTTCGCTCATTAATATATAATAAAAAAACTTTAATAGCAAGCGTTTAGAGCTAATTTTATGATTTTTAATAAAAAACTAGCTCTGTTAAAAATTAGAGCTAGTTGTTATTGATATTCTTGTGGTTTCTTTAGCCGGCAATTATTTTATAAATAAAGAATGGTAAAACCTCTAAAATTCTTTCTCTTTTTCTCCATTCTTTTAATGAGGTGGTTCTTTTTTGGTTGGAATCTGAGCAAAACCACAAAAATTCGCCGTATTTATTGATTTCTTCGCAGATAATAATGTTAATATTTTTTTTGGTTTCAAGTGTGGCTTTTTGCATGTCTCTATGAGCGCGTTTTATGTGTGGTTTAGCCGCGACGATTAGTAAGCTTTTTAAACCCCTTTCCTCTGCCCATCTTATTGCTCCTCGGGCAATTCTTAGTGTTGGTGGAGGAGAGTTGAGTTTTTCTGGTGTGTAGGTAATGTCAATCTCGTGATGAGGTAGTATAATATCAGCTTGAGTATAAACCGGAGCATTAAGTTCTAGAGATTTTTTTGAGGTTATTTCAGTTATTTTTTGATTAGAAAGAATATTAAAGGGAGAGCCAAAAGCAAAGGCTACAATACCAAAGGTTATTGATTTCAAAATTTATTTCCTATATTTTTAGTTTTATAAAAAGGACTATTAAGTTAATATAAAAGAATTAACATGTTTCATGTTTTTTGTAAAGAGTAAACAGATAATCATTTTTTAACTTTTTTATGATATATCTTTGTGCTCCTGGAGGGAATCGAACCCCCATCGTATCCTTAGGACGGATCTGTTCTATCCATTGAACTACAGGAGCCTATTGCTTTCTTTGTCTAATTGTTAGAATATACTATTAATTAAGAAGTATCAATCTTAGCACTAATTTTGCTATAATATAATTATAACTTTATTACTTAATTTTACGTCTATGTTTAATAAAAATAATTCAGTTGGTAAAGACGGCATAGAAACCGTAATTGGACCTTCTGTAAAAATAGAGGGCAACTTTATTTGCCAAGGCGGAATTGTGATTGAGGGAGAAGTAAAAGGAATTATTAAGACGGCTGGGTTTTTAGAAATAGGGGAGGACGCAACCGTGTTAGCTGATGTTGGAGCTAAGGAAGCTAAAATTGGTGGTGAGGTTAAAGGTAATATAAAGATAGAGGGCTTTATGGAAGTTACTTCTTCCGCACGTTTGTTTGGTGACATTGAAGCCGCCTTTGTGTCTATTGCTCGAGGCGCAGTTGTTAAAGGCAAGTGTTCTATTTTAGGCTCAGAACCTAAAGCAGTAAAGTCTAATGTAAAATCAAAAGAAGAATTAAGCCAAGATAGCAATGAATAATATTTACGTTTATGATCATGAGCTTTCTGGTCGTCGTTATCAAAAATTATTAGAACAATTAGAAACTAGGTTAACTGATTTAGGCATCGGTGGAAAAATTTATCGACTAGGTCCAATGACCAGTATAGAAAGCATGGCTCGCGAAGAGTTAGCACGACACCCTAAAACCTTAGTAGCAGTGGGTGGCGATATTTTAATTTCTCGCTTAGCTGGTTTAATGGCTGGCAGTAAAACTCCTTTAGGTATTATTCCAATTGGTAAGAGTATGATCGCTGATGCTTTTGGTATTAATTTAGAGAGCGCTTGTCGAGCTTTAGCCGCCAGAAGAATTATTAACTTAGATGTTGGTAAAATTGATAATCAACAATTTTTTGTTTGTCGTACTGTTATTGAAGCCAAGGATCCAGCGCTCGTTTTAGACAATAAACTCAATGTTTTTGCCTCTGGCAAGGTTACGCTTGAAATTGTTAATGCGATGGGCGATGAATATGGTTATCGCGGCGCCCAACCCAGCGCGGATGATGGACAACTTAATGTTTATATTTTAAAAACTGAATCCGGAATTTTAAAAAAAGACATTTCACAATCAGCCTTTGTTTGTAAAAAATTATTAATTAAAAGTGGTTTGATTAAAATAGAAGTTGATGGTGGTATTCCTTTGCAGAGTGCTAAGGAAATAGAGGTAGTGCCAAAAATATTTTCTGCGATTGTTGGTAAAGATAGAAAATTTTAAAAATTTAAAAAAGAAAAAAGAGTTGCTGGCCGGCAACTCTTTTTATTTAAACTATTTTTTCTTACAAGGGTAAAGCCTTCTTACCTTCTTATAAATATTTATTATTCTTGTTTCATGAAAAAGGCATTCTGGAATTTTACCCGGCAGAATTAAAATGTTATTGATAATTTTAATTGGCCCAGGAATTGGTGAGCTAACATTAAAGATAAGATATTTAATACGAGCATTTAAAAAAGTATTGATATTATCTTTAACGATTATGATTTTTTTATGGTTAATTTTTTCTTTAGAAAAAATTTCTACAAAAAAATCAATCGTAGTTTTATCAGTTTCTATTGAATGTAAAAGAAATTCTTTATTATCAACTGAGTTCAAAGAGACTTTACTGTTTTTTATTTTTATTCTAAACAGCGTTTCTTCTAATTTATCAATACTATTGTCTTGTGTTCTTTTTAATTCAGCTATAATTTGGTTATAAACCTCTATAGGAGAATCGTTAGCTTTTAGCTTTTGTTGGTTTTTATTTTTTTTCAAATTTTCCTCCTGATTTATTTTAAGCAATTTTATTATTATATAGATTATTGATGATTTGTCAACCCTAGACCAGACTTGAAAAAAATTAATTTTTTTGTTATATTAGCATAGATAAGTACTTAAATTATATATATGCCTTTAATTCCAACAGTTATTGAAAAAAGCGGTCAGTCAGAGCGCGCCTATGATATTTATTCCCGTCTTTTAAAAGATAGGATTATATTTTTAGGCGAGCCAATTACTGACCATGTGGCCAATATCATTATTGCTCAATTTTTGTTTTTAGACGCTGAAAGCAAGGACAAAGACATTAAGTTCTATATAAACACGCCTGGCGGGTCAGTAACAGCTGGTTTAGCGATTTATGACACTATGCAATACGTTAGAGCTGATGTCTCTACTATCTGCGTTGGCTCAGCTGCTTCAATGGGTGCCTTTTTATTGGCGGCCGGAGCTAAGGGTAAGCGCTTTGCCCTACCTAACTCAGAAATCATGATTCATCAAGTAATGGGTGGTTTTGAGGGGCAAGCTAGTGATATTAAAATTCGCAGTGAGCATATTTTACAAATTAAGGATAAATTAAACCGTATTTTAGCTAAACACACAGGCAAAGATGCAAACATCGTTGATAAAGACACGGATCGTGATCGTTTTATGACCCCAGAAGACGCTAAAAAGTACGGAATTATTGATAAAATTATTATTAAATAGCTAGCATTGACAGAAGCCTTGGTTTATTATAGAATTCTGTCATCATATATTTTTATTTTATGGCCAGAACAACTAAAAAAGCAGTTGCCCAAAAAGCTGCTACAACTAATCATAGTCTTGACGAAGTAAAAGTTCAGCTTAAACCAGGCATGACTATTAGAGTTTATCAAAAGATTAAAGAACTTAATCCTAAGGGCGAGGAAAAAGAACGTTTACAGTATTTTGAAGGCATGATTATTGCCCGTAAACACGGCAAAGAAATTGGTTCTACAATTACTGTTAGAAAAGTTTCTGATGGCGTGGGTGTAGAAAAGATTTATCCTTTGTCTTTACCAACCATCACTAAAATAGAGGTGAAAAAACAGGCTGATGTGAAGCGTGCGAAATTATACTATCTACGCCGCGGTTATAACAAGCGTTTGAAAGAAAAGAAAACGGCTTAAGAAGTAAAAGTTTAAGAAGTGGCAAGTGACAAGTTACAGGTGGCAAGAAGTATTTTACTTGTTACTTGACACTTGGTACTTGTCACTTTTTGTTTGCGGATATGGTGAAATGGTAGACACGCAAGCTTGAGGGGCTTGTGGGGGCAACCCTGTGGGAGTTCAAGTCTCCCTATCCGCACGAGTTTAAAATTAAAAATCAAAGATCAAAAAACAAAATTAATTTTTATTCTTTGATCTTTGTTCTTTGATCTTTTGTTCGGACGCATGGCTCAGTTGGTTAGAGCGCCTCGTTTACACCGAGGAGGTCCAAGGTTCGAATCCTTGTGCGTCCACTAAGATGGTTAAAGGTAAAAGGTTAAAAGTAAAACATTAGTCTTTTGTAATTTGCACAAGACACATTTATTTAAAGAAATGCATTCAATGAGTGTTTTTTTTGTTTTAAAATAAATTAAATTTTTTAACCTCCTGTACTATTTTTTACTCGGATTGGCTTATTAGCCAGTTAATTACTTCTTTTGGTTTTGATGAAAAGAAGGTTTGGTTTGGAAATTCTTTTTTCGCAACTTTAAGAATATATTGGGCATGATCAGAAACTCCTCCTGTGTTGGTTATAATACCAATTCTTTTACCTTCTTCTAGAGCAATTGTAAATTCAGAAAGTGTCCCTATCCTTCCATTTAGCATTAGAATACAGTCAGCGTCTTTAATCATCGCGAGGCTTCTAGCTGTCAGACCTGAAAAATGTTTTATCTCATTAAAATAACATAGAGCTAAATTATCTGATCGTTTATTATGTTTATCGCCGTCCCTATCTGGCGAATAAGCAATGGTGTTTATTTCTAGTTGTTTTGCTTTTTTAACAAGTAAACCAGGAACCCCTAAACATCCGCCGGTAATAATTTTTATATTAGGTATTTTTGATAAGAATAAAACAATCTCTTGAACGAGCGTTATAATCTTATTAGACATGCTAATTTCAGCAGAAGATATGACAGCTATTTTCATATTCTTTTTTTACACGTAATAATAAAATAGCCAGGATATACTCTTTTATCGATCCTCTCTGCCGCTGGATCAAAAGATTCCTCAAATCTAATAATATCAAAATTTTTTAAAACTTCAGCAGAAAAATATTCACCAAAAGTATGTGTTGGCTCTTTTAGAGAAATAGTATTATTAAGAATGTTTGATGTAACTAATTCTTGATGAAAATAGTCAGCTGATTCAGAGCGCTTTTCAAAATATTGTCTAAATGGATGCGTAACTAAATATATAAATATTCCACCGGGCTTGAGAACCCGACTAACTTCAGAAAACACAGGAGACATATCGCGAGATGTCATAATGGCATATTTCGATGTCACAACATCAAAAAATTCATCCTTATAGGGTAACTGCTCTGCAAATCCAACCGTGAAATCAATGTTAGAATATTTTTCTCTAGCAATTTTAATCATAGACTCAGACACGTCAATTCCACTAACCGTTGCTCCCATGTTTAAGTAATTGTTAGCATCTAAGCCATCTCCACAGGCTAGATCAAGCAATGTCTTGTTTTTGATAGAAAAGTCTAAAAATGAGTAAAAATGCAAGCGGTTTTTATCATTAGAGTTTTCGCCGACATTATGATTTTTAGAGAATTTTTCAGCTATTAAATTGTATTGTTTTCTTATATCTTTTATCATGCTACGAGTATAATAAACATCACTTGACAAATCAAGAAAAAGTGGTATTATTACAATAGTTTCAACTTAAAGTTGAAAAAATAAATTTAAATATGATATTTTCACAGCAAAAAGATTTAGAGGATTTTATTATAGAAATGTTGGCAACGGGAGATCATAGAGCAGAAGACCTGTATATTAGATATAGCGAATCATATAAAACAGTGACGAAGCAGGCTGTTTATAAAGCACTTAAAAAGCTTTGCGCTGATGAAATAGTTGTAAAGCATAAAGATATGTTTTCTGTAAATAATATTTGGAAGAAAAGATTAATTGATTTACTTGAAAACTCTAGTCGATTTCCAAGTCTTAAAGAAGGAGAATCAATTACCTATTCTTTCAGGTCCTTTAAGCAGCTTGATGAATATTGGAAACACATTCAGGAAGGATCGTTAGAAAGTGCAAAAACTACATATTTCTTTTGTCCGCATCAATATTGGTGGTTTGTGCCTGGACGTAGAGAGAGTGAGATTAATTTTTATAAATCATTTGAACTAAATAAAGAATATGCGGTTCTTCTGTTGGGGGGTAGATCTAAAACAGATATAGAGATGAAAAGAATAGTGTCAAATGATTATGTTCAGGTTCACCCAGAAGAGTCTCATGGACTAAAGATGACGGATAACTTAACGATAAAAAATGATTTGATTATAAGAACCCGCTTACCTTTCGCAGCGAGTGGGATGATAAATGATATTTTTAATAAAAATTTATCTTATATTGAAACCGAACAGCTTTTAGAGAGTTTCTTTAAAAAAAATATTCCGGTTAGAATTTTAATTGAAAGAAATAAAGAAAAGTCAGATAGATTGCGTAAGCAGATAGGTAAATATTTTTTTATTAAAAAATAGTAATTTTTAGTATTTTCTGTTACACTATACTTACAATTAAATAATTTGTTTATCAAGAGCGGCGACGAGAGCCCTGGCTTTAGGACTCGCCCGGCAACCATTGAAATATGAAATTTCAAAAGGTGCCCCTTCCAGCCCATTTTGGGAAAGATAAAAGTCATTTTTTTATTTGGCAAAATTCTTTCCTAAATTGGGAAAGAATTTTTTATTATTAATTACAAACTTATGTTTAAAACTGCTGAAGCCGTGACGCCAGATCATCCTGATAAAATTTGCGATCGGATTAGCGATGCAATTTTAGATGCTTGTTTAGCGCAAGATGAAATGAGTCGGGTCGCGATTGAAACTATGGGCGGGCATAATTTAATTACTATTACTGGCGAGTTAACGACTAAAGCCATTATTGATGTACCAGTAATTGTGAGAAAAGTCGTAGGAGATAATTACGGTATTCAAACAAATATCGTAAAGCAAAGTTCAGAAATTTCTTACGGCGTTGATCAAGGCGGTGCGGGTGACCAAGGGATTATGGTTGGTTATGCTTGTAACGAGAACGACGCCATGATTCCTCAAGAATTATTCTTAGCTAAATCTTTGGCTAAATACATTTATAGTTTCTATCCTGCTGACGGCAAGGTACAAATCACCTTAGACAATGATAATTTGCATACCGTAGTGGCTAGTTTTTGTAAGATTATTAAAAATGATTTAACCAAGTTGGTTGATGAATGGTTAAATATAAATAATTTTAATAATAAAATTATCAGACACATTAATCCAGCTGGAGATTGGGAGCAAGGTGGATTCTCGGCTGACACCGGTGTGACCGGACGAAAATTAGCCTGCGATAATTATGGGCCACAAATCCCAATTGGTGGCGGTGCTTTTTCTGGTAAAGACGCGACTAAGGTTGATCGCTCTGGCGCTTATATGGCGCGAAAAATTGCGGTTGATCTTTTACATAAATACGAGGCAAAAGAGGTGCTCGTGAAATTAGCTTATTCGATTGGCGTCGCCGAACCAGTGATGACCACAGCCGAAATATTAACTAAAGAAAATGAAAAACAAACCATTGAAATTAGCGGTTATGATTTAACTCCTAAAGGCATAATAGATTTTCTGGAATTAAAAAAGCCACAATTTGAAAAAGTTGCTCTGTGGGGTAGTTTTGGTAATGGTTTTAAGTGGGAGAAATAGTATAAAATTGTTAACTTGCCACTTGCCATCAGCTACTCTATACTTTTTATATATGCACATCCACTTTATTTGTTCAGGTAATACTAACCGTAGTCGTTTGGCTGAGGCTTATTTTAATTCTAAAAACATACCAAATATGACAGCCACTTCTTCTGGGATCTGGGCTGATCATAATTTAAATGGTGATATTGTGTGGTTTGTTAAAGATATGTTAGAGCAAGAAGGGATTTTACAATATACAGCCAAAACTTGGCAAAAAACCACTAAAGAATTATTAGAAAAAGTTGATGTAGTGGTTTTTATGAAACAACATCATTTTGAGTTTGTTGAAAATGAGCTGGGTTATGTGCCAGAAAAATATTATATTTGGGATATTGAAGACGTTAGCCCTGATCAAGCTAGTCTTGGCAAAGAAAGACAGGAACAAGAAATAGCACAGGATAAAGAAATTTTTAAAAAAATAAAAAGACAGGTTGATGAATTAATTTTAAAGTTAAAAATAAACTCATGAAAAAAAATTTACCTAAAGTAGAGCGTTTAATTTTTAAAACTTATTTAGCCATGATTAAAAATAGTCTGGGTGCTAAAATGTTTAGAAATTTTTTTATTTTAAGCAAAGATAATAAGCAGTATGACGCTATGCGCAACGGCTATGTGTCTTGTGCCTTTTATGTTTCTTCAATTTTAACTATTTTAGGTCTGATTAAAAGAGTGCATGGACAAGTTGATAATACGGTTAAAGATATGTTAAAGTCTGGCTGGTATAAAACTAAAACTCCCGTGATCGGCGCCGTTATCGTTTGGCATAAGTTTGATGTTGGTGACGGCAATCCACGTGAACACATTGGTTTTTTTATTGGACAACATCAGGCGATTAGCAATGATTACAAAAAACGTTGTCCAGCTAAACATGATTTAACCTATAATGGCAAAAGAAAAATTAAGGCAATTTATTGGCATAAAAAATTGTCCAGGATTTGATCCGGAATTATTATAAGTATGACAAAACATTTAACTAAAACAGCTAAACAAACCGAAGCTCTGGGAAAGGCTTTTGTTAAAAGCTTGAAACAAGGCGCTGTCTTTGGTTTGGTTGGTGAGTTAGGCGCTGGTAAAACCTCTTTTGTTAAGGGCGTGGCCAAGGCCTTAAACATTAAGAACACTATAACTAGCCCAACTTTTGTTTTAATGAAAGTTTACCCAACTAAGTATAAAAACTTTAAAAACCTGGTCCATGTTGACGCTTATCGTATTAAAAAAGCCGCTCATTTAAGCGGTATTGGATTAGAAGATTATTTAAATAATCACGAGGCCTTAGTTTTAATTGAATGGGCTGATAAGGTTAAGAGCTTAATTAGGCCTAGAAAAAATATTATTAAATTTAGTCACACTAAAACTGGTCGAGCTATTAATTTTTCTGCTTAGCATCTCTTTCGCTAATTAAAAGCAGACCAGCCGCCATCACAATTAAACAATCAGCTAAATTAAAAATACTTAAATTAACCAATACAAGGTAGTCAATAACAGCACCATAAATTAAGCGATCATAGATATTGCTTAAAGCGCCAAGTACAAGGATGATTAAGGCTAGGCTTCTCAGGAAGTCTTTTTTTTGTAAAGCATGTCTTAGCCAAATCAGGGCTATTACAATAATAATGATAGCTAGCCAGACTATGTCAAAACCATAATTTAAAGAAAAGGCGCCATTGCTATTTTTTACTAAATAAAACTCTAGCCAATCTTTAATCAAAACTTTTTCTGAGTTTAAATTAAGTGCCAGTATTTTTAAAAATCTATCACCAATAAAAAAACACCCAGCTAAAATAATTAGAACTAGGTATTTTTTTATTTCTTTATGGCTAAAGGCCATAGTAATTTATTTACTTTGTAGTTGTAGCTTACAAGCCACGCAGGAGCTAGAAAATGGTCTAACTAATAAACGACGCTCTTCAATTTCTTTACCACAGTGCTTACACAAACCATAATTACCATCTTCAATATTTTTTAAAGCATCATTAATATCAGCTAGAGTTTTCTCTAGAACTTTATCAGCTACTAAGTTGGTTGTGTATTGTTCAACCTCTTGAGCGTTTTCATCACTCTCTGTACCATATTCTGGCATTTGAGCTGAACGATGATTAAAGCTGCGATCATCTTTAGTAGTAAAGCTAGACAACTCATTTTCAAGTTGTGTTTTACGTTCTAATAGATCGGCTTTAATTTTTTCGATTATTTCTGGATTCATAGATAATTATATAATACAAGAAAGTCTATTTTCTGACAATCTTTGTTTATTTCCACTCTTTATTAATAAGTCCTTGGGCGGCGGCTGCAACTTGAGCCTCTTGTTTAGATGAACCTCGTCCAATAGCTATTAAATCTTCATTAAGATAAAGTCCAACTTCAAAAATTTTTTCATGGTCAGGGCCATTTTCAGATATTACCTTGTAATGAGGTGTAATGCCGGTTAATTCCTGAGCCTTTTCTTGAAAACGAGACTTTGGATCAAGATAAAGATGGTTGGCTAAAATATGTTCTAGATGAGAAATAACAAAGTTATGAATAAAGGTCTTAGCGCCTTCCAATCCCCCGTCTAAATAAATTGCACCAATCAGAGCTTCCATAGCATTGGCTAAAATATATTGTCTAGCCTTGGAATTGTCATCTTTTTCCTCGCCACGTGATAAATAAAGATTTTCTTCAATCATCAGGTCTTTAGCAATTGAGGCTAGCATTTTAGCATTAACTAGACTAGCTCGCCAATCAGTTAAATCACCTTCTGGGGTTTGAGGAAAAGAATTAAATAGATGTTCGGTTACAATTATTTCTAAAACCGCGTCACCTAAAAATTCTAAGCGTTCATTGTGGCCAAGTTTAAAGTCTGGATGTTCATTTAAATAAGAACGATGAGTTAAAGCTTGGCGCAATAACTCAATATTTTTGAAACTATATTTAATAGTCCCCTGTAGTTTTTCAAATTCTTTCATGTTGTTGTTTGGGGAACGGAAGTCAAGCGTCAAGACAAGGTTTGACAATTAGCTTCTGGGTCCCACGTTAGTTAAAATTTTCAATTTTATAATTTTTAATTCCTACCGGCCGGCAGGCGGGTTCAAACAAAAGGCTACAAATTAAAAATTTAAATATCTGTAGTCTTATCAGTTTTTTTATCAGTGCCATCTGTGGCCTGTTTGTCTACTTCTTTCATCGGCATCTCTTTCATAATAGCTCCTAAAACTCCATTTACGAATTTACCAGAAGAATCTCCGCCAAAAGTTTTAGCCATTTCAATTGCTTCATTGATGGCTACCTTAGCAGGAATATTTTTATCAAAAACTAATTCATAAATACCTAAACGTAAAATATTTCGATCAATAATCGTTATCTGGTCTAATGGCCATTCAGTCGCGTACTTAATAATATAAGCGTTAACATCTTCTAAGTGTTTAAGTACGCCTTTAACTAGATTTTCAACAAAGCCATGATCATCAAAGCTTGGAGCAAATTGATGAAAATTTTCTTTAATTAGGTCGTCAATACTAGCGCTTTCGCGATCATTAAAATCCCAGGCAAACAAGGTTTGCATTGCTAATGTTCTAGATAGATGTCGATTAGCCATATATTACAATTTCAAGTTTTAAATTTCTAGCTGCCAGTAGGTAGACTAAAAAAATAGAACTATTTCTTCTTTTTAACAGCCTTAATTTTTACAGTTGGCATAGTGCGGTAAGTACCACAAAAAGCACAAGCCCGGTGAGGTAAAATTGCTTTTTTACATTTTGGACATTTATTAACTGTTTTTGGTTTTAAGGCTAAGTGGGCGCGGCGTCTATTAGTAGAGCTTTTGGTGCGCTTTTTCATCTGAACCATAGAGGTTTAATTTTTAATTTTCAAGCATAAATTTTCAAATAATTTTAAATTTTTAAAATTAAAAATTTGTAGCCATTTATTTGAAAATTAGATCCCCGCTTTCGCGAGGACAAGAATTGAAAATTTTGAATTATTAATAATAATGTTCCTATTATAACCGTAATCAGCCTTTTTAGTCAAGTTTAGCTATTATAACGAGTTAAACATTATATGATATAATAATATTGTATGACTGATAAAATATTAAAATTTCCCTCAGGTTTTTTATGGGGAGCGTCGACTTCAGCCTATCAAGTTGAGGGTGGCTTAGTTAATGATTGGAGTGAGTGGGAAAAGTCACCGCGCCGTTTAGCTGAATTAAAGGCTAAGGTGCTTGATCCACTAGATTTTCAATCTGGACAAGCTTGTGATTCTTGGAATCGAACCGAAGAAGACATTGCCTGCCTTAAGCAGATCAACGCCACAGCTTATCGTTTTTCAGTTGATTGGTCACGTATTGAGCCAGAAGAAGGGCGCTTTGATGAGTCAGCTTTAAATCATTATGCTAGTTTTGTAGCTCGTTTACGTGAAGAAAACATCGAACCCTTTGTTACTTTATGGCACTGGCCAATTCCATTATGGCTAAAAGCTAAAGGAGGATTTGAGTCATCTGATATTGTAGAATATTTTAAAACTTATGTTGAGCGCGTGGCCCTAGCCCTACCAACTGTAAAATTTTGGGTAACAGTCAATGAGCCAACTATTTACGCTGGTAATAGTTTTTTAAAAGGCATTTGGCCACCACAGAAGAAAAATATCTTTCTTTATTTTAGGGTTTTAAATAATTTAGCGCGTGCACATCGCGTTGCTTATGATGTTTTAAAAAACGTTATTACAGAAACCAAAGTTGGTGTTGCTAGTCCTAATATATATTTTGAAAATAACCCAGGCCTTATTAATAAGCTACTCAAATTAGGTGCTGATTGGTGGTGGAATAATCATTGGCTAGATAAGATTAAAGATAAACAAGATTTTATTGGTTTGAATTTTTATTTTCACAATTTAATTAATTTTGGTTTTTCAAAAAATAAAAATGAGAAAATTAATGACTTAGGCTGGGAGCTTTATCCAGCAGGTATTTATTATGTTTTAATGAAGCTGCACCAGCGTTATCATAAGCCTGTTTATATTATGGAAAACGGTTTAGCCGATGAAGCTGATACGCAACGAGCCTGGTATCTAAAAGAGATTTTAAAAAATGTTAATCAAGCTGTTACCGATGGTGTTGATGTTAGAGGTTATTTGCATTGGTCATTGATTGATAATTTTGAATGGGCACACGGTTTTGGTCCAAAATTTGGATTATTTTCGGTTGATAGAAAAACTTTTATTCGCAGTCCCCGCCCCTCAGTGAAGATATATTCTGAGATTGCAAAAAATAATGAATTAAAAGTTTAAAAATTAAAAATTTGTAGCCTTTTATTTTGAAATTTAAAATTTGATCCCCGCTTTCGCGAGGACAAGAATTTAAAATTATTATCCTATGTGGCTTTTTATCACAATCAGTTCTTATTTTTTGAATGCCGGTGTTTACGTGGCTGATAAATTTTTACTATCCAAAAAAATTCACTCTTCTATTGTTTACGCTTTTTATGTTGGCCTCTGGAGCGTTGGTAATTTTATTTTATTATTTTTTGATCCATATTTTCCTAAGCCAACTATACTATTACTAGATCTTTTGGCTGGTTTCTTTTTTCTTTTTACTCTTGTATTTTGGTATAAGGCTTTGCACCAAAGTGAAGCGACCAGAGTTGTGCCGATTGTTGGGGCTTTAACACCAGTCTTTGCTTTTATATTTTCTTTTATTTTTTTAGACGCTAAATTAGACACCCAATCTTTAGCTGCTTTTATTGTTTTGATTGCTGGTGGTTTATTGATCTCTATTAAGCGTACTAAGATTCATTTAATTTCTCAGGTTTTTGAAAGAACTAAAGATATTTTAGGTAATGTTGTTGGGAGGGTCTCAGCTGAAGCTAGACCAACGCGTCGTTTAATTATTAACTCAGCTTTAGCCGCGGCTTGCTTTGCAGCTTATTATGTTTATATAAAATATATTTATTCTCACACCGGCCAACCATTTTTAGGAGCCTTTGCTTGGTCTAGGTTAGGTAGTTTTTTGGGGGTTTTAGCAATTTTACTAGTACCATCCTGGCGCCTCTTGATTAAACAATCAAGAACACATGAAAAGCAGAGTCCTAAACAAATAGTTTTCTTTTTTCTAGTTCGCTTCGTGGCTGCTATGGCGTTTATTATGCTTAATTGGGCGGTTAGTTTAGGCACTAACGTTGCCTTAATTAATGCTTTGCAGGGTACGCAATATGTTTTCTTGATTCTTTTAGTTTTAGTGTTAGCTAAAAAATATCCAGGCATGTTGGATGAAGAACTTGGTCATGGCGTTATCTTACAAAAGATTTTGGGTATTATTTTAGTAATGCTTGGTTTATATTTATTGGTGGCTTAATTTTATGATTAGTTTAATTATTGTTTGTGCTTTAGTTTTTGCCATAGTTGCCATTAAAAAATTTGAGCTGGCAACTCTTATTTTAATAGTCTGTTTACCACTTTATTTTATTCGCTTTTCGTTTTTTAATATCCCCTCTACTCTATTAGAGGTATTAATTATAATTTTGTTTATTGTTTGGTTTTATAAAAATTATCAGAGTATTTTTTTGCGATTAAAACATAATTTAGCTATTAGAAAAGTTTCAGGGCGCTATCCCTTTGATTGGGAAATTATCGCCTGGTTAATAATTTCTTTGGTCGCAGTTGTCACAGCTGGTTTATCTTTTAAAGCTTTGGGAATTTGGCGGGCTTATTTTTTTGAACCAGCTTTGTTGTTTATAATTTTTGTTAATGTTTTTAATGCCAAAGAAAAAATTATAAAAATCGCCTACGCCTTAAGCATCTCAGCTTTAGTTATCTCTTTAATCGCTGTGTTTCAATATTTAACCGGTTGGTTTATTCCCAATGATTTTTGGGCTCAAGCGACTAGTCGAAGAGCAACCTCACTTTTTTCTTATCCTAATGCGGTTGGTTTATATTTAGCGCCTATTGTTTTTTTCTTAGCAGGGACTTTACCAACTTTTTATAAGCAAAATAGAAAGTTTTTTATTTTTATTATATTAACAATTCTTGCTTCGCTGTTAGCAATTTTATTTGCTAGATCTGAGGGAGCAATTTTTGCTATCGCCCTTGTCGGCTCGTTGAGTTTATTAATAGCGACTAAAAAAACTAGGCAGATATTTTTTGTTTTATTAATCGTTGTCATAATTGGTTTGGCATTTTTTAATAATTTTAGGACTTATGTAGTTGATCGCGTATCTTTAAATAACTTTTCTGGCCAAGTTAGAAAAATTCAGTGGCGTGAGACCATTAATATGCTTTATCAAGGTAGGCTTTTAACAGGCGCAGGTTTAACTAATTATCAGTCGGCAGTTAAGCCTTTTCATCAAGAGGGGTTTTTCTTTAACCAAGAAAAATTATCCCAAGCCGAGTTTGTGAAGCGAATTAATAGCGAGGTTGATTATCGACTCAGTCATTGGCAGCCTTTAGAAATTTATTTATATCCTCATAATATTATTCTTAATTTTTGGAGCGAATTAGGTTTATTAGGTGTTTTATTGTTTATTTGGTTAATGATTCGTTATTTCCAGATTGGTACTAGAGCCTATGCTTTAGCCTTAAAAGACAAGGATTTATTTGCCTGGGTGATTTTTGGCTTGCTTTTAGCTATGTTAGCTATTATTGTTCATGGTATAGTTGACGTGCCTTATTTTAAAAACGACCTAGCGATTATGTTTTGGCTGTGGATGGCGTTGGTAGGAGCCTCTAGTTTATTAATAAGAACAAAGAGCAAAGAATAAAGATCAAATTTTTGTTTTTTGATCTTTGATCTTTATTCTTATATTTTATGAAGATTGTTTTACAAAAACTGATCGCCTCTTCTGGCATATGTTCCCGTCATGAGGCAGAAAAAATGATTTTATCAGGTCGAGTTATTTTAAATAATAAAACCGCTAAATTAGGCGCGCGCGCTGACGAAACTGATGAAATAATGGTTGATCATAAAAAATTAGTTTTTAAAAATAATTTTATTTATATTAAGCTACACAAGCCGGCTGGCTATGTTTGTACGACCGCTACTTTTCCTGGTGAAAAAAACATCTTTAGTTTATTAACCACTAAAAAAGTTTTAAGTATTGTTGGTCGACTAGATAAAGAAAGTGAGGGCTTAGTTATTTTAACCGATGATGGCGACTTAGCTTATCATTTAACTCATCCTAAGTACGGCGTTAAAAAAGTTTATGTAGTAACCCTGTCGCATGACATTGGGACTGATAAAACTGACCCTAAAAAAAGAATTATTGATCTAATTGCCAAAATGAAAAAAGGTGTTAATATTGGTTTGGGCGATGGAGTGGTGAGGGCTGAACAGGTTAAACATTTACGCGGTCGAACTTTTGAAGTTGTTTTAGGCGAAGGTAAAAAGCGCCAGATTCGTCGCATGTTTAGACGACTTAATTGTCATGTCTCACGTTTAGTACGTGTTAGAATTGGGTCTTTAAGTATTGGCGGGGTACGCCGGGGAGAATGGAAATATATTAGCAAAGAAGAAGTGGCTAAGCTAAGAGAGTTTAGTCAGGAGATACGGGAGAGGGGCGAAAAAAATAAAAACCAAAAAACAAATTTTAAAACAAAATTTAAAATTAAAAGAACATCCAGGAGTTAATGGTTGTAAGGTAAATTATATGCTTCAATATTTTGATATTAGCCCGGCTAATAAAAATCTAAAATTAGAAAAATTTTTATCTAAAACAGAAAAAGATTTAGCAAAATTTTTTGGTATAAAAATTGATAAACCGAAGATATTTTTTGTTAACTCTAGAAAAGACATGGATAAAATTTGGAGTGAAAAAACCGAAGACTGGTTTTCTGGTTGGGCTGTAAATAGTAATATTTTTATATTACACCCAGAAAAGTTTAACAAAGAATCAAGTCATAAAAAAATAGATTTTTGGAAAACCCTTAAGCATGAGTATGTTCATCTATATTTTACTAAACTAACTGGTTGCCGATATCCTAAATGGCTTAATGAGGGCCTAGCTTGTTATTTAGCTGATCAGGTTAAAGTAAAAATTGGTGTAGATAAGTCCGTAAGAGTTTTTTCTTATTTTAAAAAGTACGACTCAATGATTTATTTTACTGGTTATTTTTGGGTTAAGTTGTTAATAAAGAATTTTGGTCATAAAAAATTATTGAAATTACTAAAACAATTAAAACCAGATTTGACCGAAAAAAAATTTGCTAATATATTTTATAAAGTTTATAAAATAAAATTTACTAAAAAAGATTTAAGTAATTTACTTTAAGTTGTTATGTGGAAGGGTGGCTGAGTTACGATTTGCCAGCCAGAGGCTGGTCCGCCTTTGGCCTGCCTGCCGGCAGGCGGAAAAGCTCGCTCTCGAAAAGTAGTTTAAAATAAAATAATTATCTGGAGAGGTGGCTGAGTGGTTGAAAGCGCTGCTCTCGAAAAGCAGTAAAGATTCACGTCTTTCGCGAGTTCGAATCTCGCCCTCTCCGCAAGCTTGTTCTCCGCCGGAGGCGGACCCGCCTTTGGCGGGAAATCGCACCCTTTCCGTAGTTGAATTAATTATATGAAAAACACCGAGGCCGCCTTTCATTGGATTATTACTATTCTTGAAAATCATGGTATAACATATAAAATTTCTGGTGGTTTTGCGGCTCGAGTCTATGGTGTTAATCGAGACTTAGCAGATATTGATATTGAAGTTTCCAGGGCTGATATTTTTAAGATTATTAGCGACGTCAAGCCTTTTATTATTTTTGGGCCCACTCGATGTATAGACGAAAGCTGGGACCTTGAGCTGATGACACTTAAATTCGAAGATCAAGAAATTGATATTTCTGCAAATGAAGCAAAATTTTTTAATTATAATACAAAGCAGTGGGAAGATTTATTTAGCGATTTGCAGGACATAGAAATAAAAGAAGTCTTTGGTAAAAAGGTTCCACTAGAATCCAAAAAATCACTGATTGCTTATAAATCTAAATTGGCTCGGGCAGTTGATTTAGAAGATGTTAAGCAATTACAAGCCTTGTAAAATTTTATTTTTTAACGCCCTCTTCGCATATTCATTAAATCTGATCTTTGTTCAATTTTTCTTGTCTTCACTGTATATTTATTTAAACATGCATGAATACAGGATAAACTTGATTTTTTTGATAAAAGTGGTCAAATTAACAATAGAATATAGCGCCCATAAAAATATAGCTATAAACTTATTATATGATAATTGATGACAAAAATATTGAAGTAGAATATCGTGCTCGTTTTGATGAAAAAAAGTATAATAGTTTATCCGATTTTTTGTCTGCCAATGCAGAAGATTTGGGTATAGACGATAAAGATGTCTACTTCTTTTTATTGTCAGATAAGTTGTTGAAGACTGTTAATAATGTTTCTAAAAAAAGTGCTAAAATTGTTCTGAAACTTAACAAGATAGGTATGGGTAGTGATTTTGAAGAAATAGAAATACCTATTGGGCAAGAGTATTTTGAAGCTGCGACAAAGCTTTTCTCTCTCCTCGGTATCGCTGACTCTATGCGGTCTTTTCAGAAGAGACATAATTTTTTATATAAAGAAGTTGAGCTAGCTTTAAAATGGAGCGAGCATTGGGGCTATCATTTAGAGTTAGAAATAGTAATTAAAGATCAGTCAAAAAAAGAAGAAGCAGAAAATAAAATATTCTTAGTTGCTAAAGAGCTTGGCGTAGAATTAATGTCTGATGAAGAATTATTAGAGTTTACAAAATCCGCTGAAGCGGAATATAAGGCTAAGAAATAATATGGAAATAATTAGCTTTAATAAATTGACACATGGAGAGTTGGATCTTATAAACAAGGCGCAGGCAACTGCAAAAAAATCTGCGTCTGATCTCGGTCATCAAATAGGTTGTATTGTTAGGTGCTCTGGAGGAGAAGAGTATTTTGGTGCAACCAACATTCGTTCTCGTAATATAGGATCTACTTGCGCTGAAAGAATGGCTTTTGATCAGATGTATTTTAATGGTAATGCCGTTCCAGAAATTTGTGTGCTAATAGGCAATCTCCCAGATGCGATCTGGCGACCTCAATGGTCAGAAGATAATATTTGTACTCCTTGTGGTGTGTGTCTGGAGACTATGAGACAAATTACTCAAGCATTAAAGGTTGATGATTTAGATTTACTGTGTTCAAGTTGGAACAAAAAAAGAATTTTACGAGCCAAGTTATCAGAATTGTTCCCTCTAATATATTAATATGGCCGAAAGTCTTATATCTTTATCATTGGCAAATAAATTGCCGTCGCTACAATACATGGATCGTGAAACTATTGAATGGATTAAAAAAATAAGCCATTTTTTAAAAATTATCATAAATTGCATCTAGATAAAAAAATATTAAATTGTTTTATTCCCGATAAAAAATGGTTTTTTGATAAAAAGCAGTTTGATTCCATTCATGGTTGTCGCCACCTCTTACGGGTTGCCTTGTGGGCTATGCTTTTCCGTAAGTCAAAAAGGAGTTTGGTAAAAGTTGAAATTATTATAATAGCCGCGGTTTTGCATGATATACGTAGACATAATGATAGAGGAGATATGGGCCACGGTTTACGTTCGGCTCGTTGGGTAAAAAAGAATTTTAGTATTATTAGTAAAAAGTTTAATATTAAATTTAATGCTGATGATATTGAGGAAATATATTGGTTGATTTATTTTCATGAGCTCCCCCTAGATCTTATAAAGCTTGATAAAAATTACATAAAATTTAAGGAGAGTGTAGATATAATAAGAATGGCTGACGCCATTGACAGGTACCGTCTACCTAAATTAAAATGGTGGATTGATCAGAAAAAACTTGGCATTAGAATAAGTGACTCAATAAAATGCACTGCTTTTAACTTTATCATTTTAAGTGAAGAGTATTTTTTAAAAACTGGATTAAGCGTTGACAGTATTATAAAGAATATAAAATAGTATGAAACAATTTGATATAAACATGAAGAGATGGTCTGACGCGCATATTTTTTATAATATGTTTCTTCACGATTCTCAAGAAGTTGAAACCTCATATGCGGCTAGGGAAGAGTTAAGGTGGAGACGATGGGCTATAAATGAGGCTCCAAATGGTCACCTAATTCTGAAAAATTCATTTTTTAATTCTTTAAAGAATGATTCTAAAATGTATTTATTCCATGTGACACCAAGCTTATCCAAGATTGTTGAAAGTGGCGTAATTTACTCAAGTGGAGGGTGCTTAGTTGGGAGTATTTATGCAACACCAGCTTATTTAGAAGATGATATATTTAGAATTCATAATCTTGGAGAATATATTTATAACACTGAAGCACCACGAGCAACTTATATACAAGAGCAAGGCACAGCGCCGAGTGTTTTAATTATAGAAATCGATTTACCAAAACGAGCACATGATAATTTAATTGGTATAGATTATACAAAACTAGGCAATGTTCATTTGTCGATTTATAAAGAGCTCGAGTATCTCCTTTCTTTTAGGGAGCGCGTTTATTTACAAGAAATTACACTTAACAAAGTAAAACAATCTTTATCTTTATTAAATGTGGTAAGCAATTCTTATTTTAATCATAGAGGTGTTGATAAAAATGATTTTTTTGAGCTACTCCTATCGGCCATAGATCATCTACCAATATTGGGTTATTTATACTTTGAGGCAGTAGCCGAGTATTTAATGCTATTTGAAGATAATAAAGAAGCTAAAATAGCACATGGCTACGGTGAAATATATAATGCAAATTACAAGAATATAATGTTTGATATTTTCCCTGATTTATTAAAGGGGGTTGGGCTAGGTAGTTTTAAGCCTACCCCAGAACAGCTTGTGCAATATATTAGTAGTCATAAGCTTGTTTCTAATTTTAACAAAACCGAATTCATTAATAATTTAGTTAATAGAATAATTTATTTTATACAATCTAGATTAATGAATGATGAAAATGAGGCTATGGACTGGTGTTCTTTTAGCTGGGACTTTAAGTCATTAGAAAATTTAGCGTCACCGCTCTTAGGGCACCTTGTTCACAGAGAATTACGTAATTTTGGTCGTTTTCCTGACTTTTATTTCTACTTTGATCAATTTAAGGCCCTGCAGGCATGGAACTATTGGAATCAAATGGGTGTTATTATACCGTTTAATGGCGTGATGCCCAAAGGAGAAATAGGCGTGAATCCAGCTCTGCCCGATTTAAACGTTAAAATCTATACTGCAAAAAAACTTGAAAAATCAGAACCAGGAAGATTGCTATTTGGTATTGATAGAGAGCTTCCTGTTAAAATAGTTCCTCGTCTTATTGACCATAGAGTTACTTTAATGCGAAGCAAGGGTGCTAAAGAAATGAAGGATATTTTTGGAACATTTAGAGACTGAAAGTATATATGATTTCTAAATTAATAAGAAAAAAAATAAATAATCTAGACAAGCAGGCCAGCGAGCTATTGTCTTCAAGAGGGCTTACGCACGGGCTTAAAAGATCTTTGCAATCTTTTAAGAAAGAGGTTGTTATGTTTAATAATTATGCATCCGCTACCCATAAGCATATTAATGGTAAAAATTTAAAGGTTCAAATAGGGGGAGGAAAACACCGTATTAATGGTTTTATTAATATTGATATCTTCCCTCCGGCCGATATCATTTTTGATTTAAGGGAAAAAATTCCACTAGCTTCAAACTCAACAGAGCTTTTGTTTTCTGAGCATTTTTTAGAACACATTGATTATCCAATATCAGTTAAAAAATTTATTAAAGAATCATTTCGTGTCTTAAGAAAGGGTGGCAAAGTAATAATAGGTATTCCAGATACCAAAAGAGTTATAGAAGCTTATGTTAGAAAAGACAAAAAAACATTAAAAGAGTATGTCTCTAGGTGGTATAAAAATAGAGACAACCTTGAGCATTTTAATACCTTAATAGATATCGTAAACTATCATTTACGAGATCAAGATGATGATGAAAAATACACACCCCATTTATGGGGCTATGATAAAGAAAAAATTAAATCTCTTTTAAGTGGTGCGGGTTTTAAGCATATAAAAGATTGGAAGTTTAATCCCGTCATAGCAAACCCTAAGAGGGAGTTTGGGTCTATCTATGTAGAGGGTAAAAAGGTTCCACTAGAATCCAAAAAATCACTGATTGCTTATAAGTCTAAATTGGCTCGGGCAGTTGACTTAGAAGATGTTAAGCAGCTACAAGCCTTGTAAAATTTTATTTTTTAACGCCCTCCTCTAATGTCTAAATCATAGCTAGGTTTATTATTTTACCTTTTTAGACTATTATATATAAATAGGGGTACTACCCTTTTAATAACTGATTTTATGTCGCTATATATTCCAATTATTTTAGGTACTGCTCGCGTTGGTCGTAAATCAGAGTTGGTTGCCAATTACGTTTTAGAGTTTGTAAAAAAACTCGGCGTTGAAACTGAACTACTGGATGTTAAAAATTTTCCCCAAACCTACACCCAAGAGAAAACTGAGGCTATTGCTACTTGGCAAGCTAAGGCAGAGCAAGCCGATGCCTATATTATTGTCACGCCAGAATATAATCACGGTTATCCCGGGGAATTAAAATTATTTTTAGATAATGTTTATTTAGAATGTAATCGCAAGCCACTGGGTTTGGTTGGTGTTTCTAGTGGTCCTTTTGGTGGTGCTAGAGCGATTGAACAATTAAAGGCTGTGGCGGTTGAATTCCAGCTGTTGCCATTAAAAAATAGCGTTTATTTTGGAAATGTTATGTCATTGTTTGATGACTCTGGAGAATTAAAGGATCAAGCTACTTGGGACAAAAAACTTACTCAATTAACAACTGAGCTTTTGTGGTATGCTAAACTATTACAAGCAGGGCGTCAGGAATTAACTAAAGTTTAAATTTATTTTTAATAACTATAATTTTAATAATATGAGTTCACGCGTTGTTATTTGGTCTATTGTTGCCTTGGTATTTGGGGCTACTATTGGCTGTTTAATAGGTTATAACATGGGTTATGATCAAGCAGCTGTGCTATTAGCAGTTAAATAGTAAAAGACATTAAAAACCGCCCCAGTAGCTTGTTGGGGTGGTTTTTTGTTGTTCTATTGACTTTTTATAGGTATTGTGTTATTATTCAAATTATTATTAATTTTTTAAGAATAAAAAAAGGAGAAAAATTGATAAAGTTATTATTAGCTCTTTGTTTAAGCCTTATCTTTGTTGGTTGTACTAGGGATAAGGACGAAGTGGATCTAGGTATTTTTTCTGGGCCAGAGGTTCAGGCAGAGATTTTTTCTAATTCTCCAGCCAATGATCAGAATCCTCATGATCGTTATGAGGCAAGGAAAATATTACCGGATCATAAGCTTAATAAGACTTATAAATATAAGTATTATATAAAAGGATACTTTGATTATAAGGCTTTTTTAAAGAATCACCGCGAAGATGCGGTGACAACCAGTGGGAGTTCGCCGGAGGTTTTTACGGCGAGAATTTATTCTGACAACAGAATAGTAACTTCCGACTTGTAGGATTTTTTCCCAAGAGATTATTTTCTTGGGATTTTTTTATTTGAATTTTTTTTAATTTATTGAGACAATGTTGGTATGACTAATCTCTTGTTTTTGCATTATATAACACCTAGCTCAATTGCTCTATCGATTGGCGGTTTAACTATTTATTGGTATGGCTTTACTTTAGCCTTAGCAATTATTTTTGCGTTGTTAGTCTTTTTATATTTAGGTAATAAAAATGATTTAAGAGTTGATGATATACTAGATTTAGCAACTTGGCTAATTATTGGTGGCATAATTGGCGCAAGACTTTATGATGTTATTTTAGAGCTACCTTATTATTTAACTAGGCCTTTGGATATTTTTAAAATTTGGCAAGGTGGTTTAGCAATTCATGGTGGAATAATCGGTGGTTTAATTGTTACACTAATCTATACAAGATCAAAAAAAATTAATTTTTGGAAGATAACAAGCGTTTTAGTTCCAGGCTTGGCTATTGGTCAAGCGATTGGTCGCTTTGGCAATTGGTTTAATCAAGAATTATTTGGTCGGCCAACTGATTTACCATGGGGAATTCCAATTGATCTTTTTAAGAGGCCACTAGGATATGAAAATTATAATTATTTTCACCCTACCTTTTTATACGAATCAAGCTTGATGCTAGTTGTTAGCTGTTGGTTATTTATTTTAGTAAAAAATAAAAAAGTTAATGATAAAATAATTTTAGCTAGTTATTTAATTGGTTATGGTTTAATTCGTTTTGTTTTAGAATTTATAAAAATAGACACTACGCCAATAATCTTTAATTTACGTTGGCCACAACTTATAAGCTTAATCATGATTATGCTTGGCTGCTATATAGTTTATAGCGCTAATAAAAATAAAAAAGCGGTTATCTAGTGATAACCGCCTTTATAAATAGTATTTAAAATCTTTTTTAAGCAGCTTTTAGATAGTAAATGCTGCTACTGATAGTTTTTTTCGCAGGCAGGTCCTCCACTATCTGCCAGGCTTTTGATTCGGCGCAGGTCATGGTTATTGTTTGACCAGCTAGGTTTTTGTTAACCTCAACCGAGATTAATTTAATTGTAATGCTGACGATTTTATTTTTTTGTTGGTTTATTTCAATAACCTTACCAACAAAAGCCAGTTTTTTCTTTCCCTCAAAAATTTCGTACTTGGCGTTTAATTTGGGGGTGGGACAAAAATTGTTGCCCACTTTGTGTCTCTTGGTCTCTCTTTTAAAAGATCCTTTTCCTTTCATCAGAACTCCTTTTTTTAAGTTTAACAAGGTTTTTGCAAATTATTTTGATAATAGCCTTTATTTATTAAAAAGTCAATAAATTTATAATTTTGGTCTTGACAGGCTTTGCTTTACTGGCTAAAATGGAGCTTGTTAGCAGTCTTAATGCTTGATTGCTAAAACTCATTATAAAACCTTAATTTATAATTATTTAAACATATGAACTTAAAACCATTAGCAGATTATTTAATTATTAAGCCAATTTCAGAAGAGGCTACTACTAAATCCGGCATTGTTCTGCCTGATACGATAGACAAAGAAAAGCCAGAAAAAGGCGAAGTCGTAGCAACTGGTCCTGGCAAACTTTTAGATAATGGCAATTTAGCTAGTATGTCAGTTAAAGTTGGTGATAAGGTTATGTTTAGAAAATATTCACCAGATGAGATTAAAGTAGATGGTGCTGATTATTTAGTGATTCGAGAGTCTGATGTGATGTTGGTGATTGAATAATAGTGACAAGTGGAAAGTGACAAGTGTCAAGTAAGAAAAACTTTTTATTTTATAATTTTATAAATTTTTTAATTTAATGGTATGTCAAAACAAATTATTTTTGGAGAAGAAGCACGCGCGGCTTTAAAGCGCGGCGTTGATCAGCTCGCTAACGCTGTCAAGGTTACGCTCGGCCCTAAGGGTCGTAACGTAGTTTTAGAAAAAGCTTATGGTGGCCCAACCATTACGAAAGATGGGGTCACGGTGGCTAAGGACATTGAGCTAGAAGATAAATTTGAAAATATCGGCGCTGAAATTATTAAAGAAGTCGCTTCAAAAACTAATGATGCGGCTGGTGATGGCACAACTACGGCGACTGTTTTGGCTCAGGCTATGATTAGTGAAGGTTTAAAATTAGTTTCTTCAGGTATTAGTCCTTTAGAAATTCGCCAAGGCATTGAAGAAAAAGTTGCTGAAGTGGTAGAGCACCTTAGAAAAATTAGTAAACAAATTTCTACTAAAGAAGAAATTGCGCAGGTTGCTTCAATTTCAGCTAATGATAAAGAGATTGGAACTATTATTGCCGAAGCCATGGAATCAGTTGGCAAAGAAGGTGTGATTACGATTGAAGAAGGTCAATCTTTTGGTGTTGAAAAAGAAATTGTTGAAGGCATGCAAATTGATCGTGGCTATGTTTCACCTTATATGATTACTAATCCTGAAGCCATGAAAGCCGAGATGACTGAGCCTTATATTTTATTGACTGATAAAAAAATTGCTTCCATTCAAGAAATTTTACCACTCTTAGAAAAAGTTGTGCAGTCAGGTAAAAAAGATATTGTAATTATTGCTGATGAAATTGAAGGGGAAGCGTTAACTACTTTTGTGGTTAATAAACTCCGCGGAACTTTTAATGTTTTAGGAATTAAAGCGCCGGGGTTTGGTGATCGTCGCAAAGCCATGTTAGAAGACATTGCTATTTTAACTGGTGGTCGAGTTATTTCTGAAGACTTGGGTTTGAAATTAGAAACGGCTGAGTTGCATGATTTAGGACAAGCTAGAAAAGTTACAGCCTCCAAAGATAATACTACGATTGTTGATGGGGCTGGAGATAAAGAGGCTATTAAATTGCGTGTTGAACAAATTCGCAAGGAAATTGATTTAACAGACTCTGATTTTGATAAAACTAAATTACAAGAACGTTTGGCAAAATTAGCTGGAGGTGTAGCTGTTATTAAAGTTGGGGCGGCAACCGAAACAGAAATGAAAGAAAAAAAGGATCGGATTGAAGATGCTTTAAATGCAACGCGCGCGGCTACTTTAGAGGGCGTTGTGCCTGGCGGAGGTTTAGCTTTGGCCATGGCCGCACAAGCCTTTAAGGAGGTTACTAGCGATAACCAGTCAGTTGGAGCCAAGATTGTAGACGCCGCTATCCTAGAGCCAATTAGACAGATTGCAGCTAATGCTGGCAAAGATGGCTCTTTGATTCTTTATAATATTATGAAAGAAAATAAGGGTGCTAAATCAGCTTACGGCTATAATGCCGCGACTGATACTTTTGAGGATATGACTAGCGCTGGTATTATTGATCCAACCAAGGTAGTACGCAGTGCTTTGGAAAACGCTGCTTCAGCTGCAATTATGTTTTTAACTACTGAAACCGTGATTGCTGATAAGCCAAGCGTGAAAGAAGATGATCATGGGCATAGCCATGGTGGCATGAATCCGGGGATGATGGGCATGTAAGATTAATTTTCAATTTAAAATTTTCAAATAAATAGCTACAAATTTTTAATTATTAAGTATTATAGAAACGTGCCAGCCAAAGGCTGGTCCGCCTCTGGCGGAAAAATTATTTGAAAATTTGTGCTTGAAAATTGAAAATTGCCACTTATTGCTAGTATTAAATATTGTGCTATAATATAAATAGTTAAATACCCTCCACTTCGCTTAACGCGGGGTTGAGGGTGTTTTTTTTGTTATTTAGACCTCACCCCCAACCCCTCTCCAACTTTGTTGGAGAGGGGAGCTAATTATTAAATATCTTTTATGAAATATAAAGATACCTTAATTACCGCTAAGGAGCTTAGGCAATCTTCGACTCCTAGTGAGAAAATTTTATGGAATGCATTAAGGAACAGGCAGTTTAATAATCTCAAGTTTAGGCGACAACATGTTATCGCTGGCTTTGTTCTAGATTTTTATTGTTCGAGCATAAAACTCGGTATTGAAGTTGATGGTGAGGTTCATAGACGTGAAGAAAATCGTAACTATGACAAAGAAAGAGATCTTGTTATAAAGGAACACGGAGTCACAATAATGCGAATTGAAAGCAGGGCAATTGAACTAGCCTTGCCAGCGGTTCTTCGTGCTATTGCTTTTGCTTTAAATATTAAACCATCTCCAACGAAGCTGGAGAGGAAAGCTAATTAATTAATTTTCTCTAGTTTCCCCTCTCCATTAAAAATGGAGAGGGGCTAGGGGTGAGGTCTATGTCTTCAAAAATATTCTCCACCGCAGTCGTTGGTTTAGAGGCTGAGATTGTTGAAGTTGAAGCTGAGATGGGCGGTGGTCAGATGGGAACTTTTACGATCGTTGGTTTACCTGATATCGCGGTTAGTGAATCGCGTGAAAGAGTTCGTAGCGCCATAAAAAATTCTGGTTTAGAATTTCCGCGAATTAAAACCACTGTTAATTTAGCGCCAGCTGATTTAAGAAAACAAGGACCAAGCTATGATTTGCCAATCGCTATTAGTGTTTTAATTGCGGCTCATAAAATAAACCCCATTTTAGATTTTTCAAAATTTATTTTTATTGGTGAACTAGCTTTGTCAGGTGAGGTTAGGCCAGTCAGCGGAGTTTTGTCAGCTGCGATTTGTGCTCAAACTAAAGATTTTACTACTATTTTTGTACCCCTCGCTAACGCCTCAGAAGCTGCCTTAGTTCCTCAGCTTGATGTGCGACCAGTTAGATATTTACGAGAAGTAATTGATCATTTAATTGGTAAAGCTAAAATTAGTGCCTTGGTTGGTGATAAAATAGTTTTAAAAAATGAATTACCAGCCGTTGATTTTTCTGAAGTACGCGGTCAAGAACATGTTAAAAGAGCTTTAGAGATTGCGGCAGCTGGGGCTCATAATGTTTTAATGACTGGTCCGCCAGGAAGTGGCAAAACTTTATTAGCCAGAAGTTTGCCTTCGATTTTACCAAATTTAGTTTTAAGTGAAGCTTTAGAAATTACTAAAATTTATAGTGTAGCTGGTAGTTTGCCACCAGATAGTGGTTTAGTTTGCAGTCGGCCTTTTCGTTCACCTCATCATACTGCTTCGGGAGCGGCTTTAGTTGGGGGCGGAGCTTGGCCGCGACCTGGTGAAATATCTTTAGCTCATCGCGGGGTTTTATTTTTAGATGAATTCACAGAATTTCCTCGTCCAGTCTTAGATAATTTACGTCAACCTTTAGAAGATGGTATTGTGGCGATTAGTCGTGCGGCAGGGCAACTTATTTTTCCTGCTAAATTTATGTTAGTAGCAGCCATGAATCCTTGTCAGTGTGGCTACTTTGGTGATCAGGAAAAAAATTGTATTTGTTCTCCTCCTCAAATTATGGCTTATCGTAAACGTATTTCCGGACCAATTTTAGATCGGATTGATATTCATGTTGAAGTGCCGCGCTTAGAATTTGAAAAATTAGATACTTTAAATAGTGGCGAAAGCTCAGCTTTGATTAGACAGCGCGTTGAACAAGCGCGACAAAAACAAATAGCTAGATTTAATGATTTAAAATATGTAGCCAATGCTGAAATGTCTTCAGCCGCTACTAGGCGTTATTGTCAATTAGACGACGAAGCAAGAGCTTTGATGCGCACGGCGGTTTTGCAATATGACTTATCAGCTCGGGCTTATTTTAGAATTTTAAAATTAGCTCGCACGATTGCTGATTTGGCTAATTGTGAGGCTTTAAAAATCGAACACTTAGCTGAGGCTTTGCAGTATCGGCCGAAAGCATGAGCAATGGTTAAATAGTAAGATGGTTTGGGGCTAAGTAAAGCTTTTAGCCATTAAATCATTTAGCCATATAAGCATAAAAAATTTTGTGTTATAATGTAGGTATAAAATACTTACACAATATGAAGAAAAAACTATTTATTTTAGGGCTCTTACTAGCGGTTATTACGACCACTGGTTTTGGTTGTAAAACTGTGTCTAAAGATGTGCAACAAAAAATGCAACCAATTACTATTAATTATTGGCGAGTCTGGGATGGGCCAGATGATTTTGAGCCTTTGATTCAGGCTTACCAGCAACTTCATCCTTTCATAAGTATTAATTATCGTAAGCTTAATTATGATGAATATGAGCAAGCTTTGTTAGAAGCTTTAGCTGAAGATCGCGGGCCAGATATTTTTTCTATTCAAAATACCTGGACCAGAAAATATCAATCTAAATTAGCTCCTCTGCCAGCTTCTATCTCCATGGTTTATCCAATTACCAAAGGAACTTTGAAAAAAGAAGTTATTCCTGAAATGCGTACCAGTAAAAGCATTACCGCCACTGATGTAAAAAATAATTTTGTAGACACGGTTTATGGCGATGTAGTTTTAAATGATAATGGTCAACCTAAGATTTATGCTTTGCCTTTAGCGCTTGATACTTTGGCAATGTATTATAATAAAGATTTATTAAATAACGCGGGCATTGCCGAGTTACCAGCTTTCTGGAATAAAGATTTTCAACAAGCTGTTAGAAAACTAACTAAACAAGATTTGAAAGGTGATTTAATTCAATCAGGGGTAGCTTTGGGTGGCTCAAATAATATTGAGCGCTCAGCTGATATTTTAGCGGCTTTGATGATGCAAAACGGAGCTATCATGATGGATGGAAATGCTGTTAGCTTTAACTTGATTCCGCCACTATTTCAAGAACGAGGTTATAATCCAGGCATGGAAGCGGCTAGATTTTATGCTGACTTTGCCAATCCGGCTAAGGAGGTTTATACTTGGAATAGTCAATTGGATAATTCCTTAAAACACTTTATTGACGGTAAGCTAGCTATCTTTTTTGGCTATTCTTACCATCTGCCAATAATTCAAGCCCAATCAGCTAAGCTTAATTTTGCGATTGCTAAGTTTCCACAAATCGAAGGTAATCCTAATGAGGCTAACGTGGCTAATTATTGGGTAGAGGGTGTGTCGACTAAGAGCAAATATATTAATGAGTCTTGGGATTTTATTCAGTTTATGACCACTAAGCCAGAGCAAGTTAAAAAATACCTAGATTTAACCAAGCACCCAACCGCTCTACGCTCCTTAATTAATGAACAATTAAATAATGATGACTTGAAAGTTTTTGCTAGTCAGTTATTGGTAGCTAAAAGTTGGTATCGCGGTAAAGATTTTCCAGCCGCTGAAAAAGCTATAAACGAAATGGTAGACGCGATCGTCGCTAACCCAGAACAATTAGAATCGGCCGTGAACGTCGCCGCTGGTAGAGTGCAACAGACCGTGGGACAGTGAGATCAATTTTTAATTTCTAATTTTTAATTTTTAAATATTGAAAATTTTTCTTTATTACCTTGCTAAAATTATGAGTTTTAAGAAAACAATTACATCGCTAGCGCTTTTATTAGCTTTCTTTTTGCCCCTAGTGGCTTTGGGAGCTATTTTAGATGATTCAATTATTGCTGAAGCTAGCTGTCTTAAGGGTGGCACCTGCAGTCTTAATACTTTTATTAAGTTAGCTATTAGCGTGGCTAATTTTATTTTGGGCATTGTCGGAGCTTTAACTTTATTAATGTTTGTTTACGGTGGTTTTATGTGGATTTTGTCTGGTGGTTCTAGTGAAAGAGTAAAAAAAGGTAAAGACATTATTGTTGGTTCAATCGTTGGTTTACTAATTGTTTTTTCTAGCTATATGATTATTAGTTGGGTTAGTAGTACTTTAGGTGCAACTGGAGGTTTTGAGTTTACTGGTAAGGCGCCGGAAGAGACAAAAACAACAAATGCGCGTTGTGAAGAATCTAATTGTAAAAGTTCTTGCGGTCCAGATGAAGAAAAGTCTGATAAGAGTTGTACCGATAATACGGCTGGGAAAAGATACTGTTGTTATAAAAAAATTGATTTTGGTGTTGAAAAATGTGACACTGGCTATCGTTGTTGGGATGGTATACTTTGTGTTAATCCGGCCCCTGTAACACCCAGTGGAGCTTGTCCAGAAGGTCAAATTTGTTGTAGGGTTAGATGATAATAAATTTTTTAATTTAATGTTATATATAACATGTTTTTCCAAAAAAAATCATTAATGTTTGATTCTGACAGTATTGGTCAGCAATTACGTTTAGCTCGTGAGGAGAAAAAAATAAAATTAGAAGTAGCTGCTAAAAAATTATTAATTAAAGTTGATTATCTTAAGGCCCTAGAAAATAATGATCACAGTAAATTACCTCAAGGAGTTTATGCTAAAAATTTTTTAAGAGAGTATGCGCGTTTTTTAGGTCTTGATTATAAAAGCTTAGTTAAGGAATTTTCACTAGATAATACAAGCGGCAGGATTAGTGAGCCAGCAACTTTATTTGAAAGACAAATTGTTCCTAAAAAATATTTAGTAGTTGTGCCGGCCTTAATCAGAAATTCATTAATTATTATTGTCGCTTTGATTTGTTTAATTTATATTGGATTTTTAGTTAATAAAATTTTTCAAGCGCCCTATTTAAATATTAGTTATCCGGAGGGCGATTTTTCTACTAAAGAAAAGCAATTAGAAATTAGTGGTCAGACTGAATCTGAAAGTGAAGTACAAATTAATGGTCAGGTAGTTCAAGTTAGCGCTGATGGAAGTTTTAAAAGGAATATTTATTTAGAGCCAGGACTTAATACTATTATGGTTAGTGCTAAGAAAAAATATAGTCGTTCAGCTACAGTATCCCGTCGTATCTTATTTGAAAACAATCCTTCCTTACTGCCTTAAGGTAGTAAAATTATTAAAACCCGCTTAGGTGGGATAAGTTAATTAATTAAATTTATGCCAAAAAAAGAGACTGAAAAAAAATCCGTAGCTGCTGAAACTAAAGGTGATATGAAGCACCAAGCGGCCGACGCTGCCATGGAACAAATTAAATCAATGTTTGGTGAGGGTTCGATTATGAAGTTCGGCGACGTTAAAGCGACCGATATAGACGCCGTGCCTACGGGTTGCGCGTCACTAGATTTGGCGCTCGGGATTGGCGGGATTCCCCGCGGTAGAGTAACAGAGATTTTTGGTCCGGAAGCCTCTGGTAAAACTACTTTGGCGCAACATATTATTGCTGAGGTTCAACGTCAGGGCGGGATCGCGGCTTTTATTGATGCTGAACACGCGCTTGATCCAGAGTATGCTAAGAAAATCGGAGTTAATGTTAAAGATCTTCTAATTTCTCAACCTGATACTGGTGAACAAGCTTTAGAGATCCTAGAAACTTTAGTCAGGTCTAATGCGATTGACGTCGTCGTGGTTGACTCGGTAGCAGCCTTGGTGCCAAAAAAAGAAATTGAAGGTGACATGGGTGATTCTCATATGGGTTTGCAGGCTCGTTTGATGTCGCAAGCTTTGCGAAAATTAACCAGCATTGTTTCTAAGACTAAAACTGTGGTTATTTTCATTAATCAAATCAGAATGAAGCTCGGAGTGTTTTTCGGCAATCCTGAAACTACTACCGGCGGTATGGCTTTAAAGTTTTATTCTTCGGTACGAGTTGAAATTAGACGCGCGGCGCAGATTAAACAAGGTGAGAAAAGCATTGGTAACCGCGTTAAAGTAAAGATTGTTAAAAATAAAGTTAGCGCTCCGTTCAAAACCGCTGAATTTGATATTATGTATAATGAAGGAATTTCAATTGCCGGAGACTTACTAGATATTGGACCTGAGTATGGCGTTATTACTAAGTCAGGTAATTCTTATAGCTTTGGTGATATTAAATTAGGTACGGGAAGAGAAAATGCGCGTGCCTTTTTACGAGCTGATCAAAAGTTAATGAAAGAAATTAGGAAAAAAGTAATGGCCGCAGCTAATGCCAAAGATATAGTAGATAGTAAGTAAGGTAAGAAAAAAATAAAAAAACACCCTCATTAAACTGGGGGTGTTTTTTGTTTGGTAGTTTATTCACCTTTTCTCCTGAACCACAGATACCACAGATAGTAAGATTAACACAGATATTTATTACGTATTAAATTGCTTGGATGTAGGGTTTGGTAGATTTGAAAAATTAAAATAACAAATTATAAAGTATTATAAATATGGAATATTATAAAGCCGATATTACACAAAAAATTATTAAGTGCGCCTTTAAAGTGCACAATAATATTGGCAATGGATTTCAAGAATTGATTTATCAACGAGCTTTGGCTTATGAATTTGCTAAAGAGAATTTAATATTTGAAAGAGAAAAAGAAATGGATATTTATTATGATAATATAAAAATAGGTAATCGTCGTGTTGATTTTTTAGTGGACAACGATATCATGGTTGAACTTAAAGCTGTGGCAGAATTAGAAAGAGTACACGTTGCTCAGACTATGAATTATATTGAAACCTATAGAGTTAAAATTGGTCTATTAATTAATTTCGGAAATCGCCGGGTTGAAGTAAGAAGATTTATAAAGTGAAAAATGTTAATAAAAAAAATCTGCGTGCATCTTTACATCTGTGGTATCTGTGGTTCAAACATTGATTAGGCACTTAAATAGTGAAGCAATAGTAAAGAATGAAGTCTAGCTAGTCTATAACAAAAACTCCCATCTTTCAGGGAGTTTTTGAGAGCCCCTTTCCCATCCCTCCCCCATTTTTTTAACAAAAATGGGGGAGGGTGCCTGAAAGGCGGGTAGGGGCAAAACTTAATTTCTAAGCTCTTTCTACGTACTCTTCACTATCAGTATTAATTCTAATTACATCACCAGTTTCAACAAACATTGGCACAGAAATAATTGCACCAGTTTCTAGCTCAGCAGTTTTAGTAACATTGCCAGCTGAGTTACCTCTTACTCCCGGAGGAGCACTCGTAACTTTTAATTCAACTTTAATTGGTAATTCAATGTTCATAGGTTGGCTTTCAAAATATAAAACATTAACTTCAATACCGTCTTTCATGAATTTATCTTTACCACCTAAATCTTCTAAAGCTAAACTAAATTGTTCAAAACTTTCAATGTCCATGAAATAAGCGAAAGTTTCATCTTTGTACAAAAAATTAGCTTTGCGTTTTTCAACGTCAGCTTCTTCAGCTTTATCATTACCTTGCCAAGTGCGCTCCATGATATTACCGCTGATTAAATTTTTTAATTTAGTTTTTAAAACCGCGCCACCACGAGCAACTTTATTATGCTCTGATTTTACAACCATATATGGCTCACCATTAATAGTTACAACAGTGCCGAGTTTGATTTCATTTAAGCTAAGCATAAGTTTTTATATTATCTTTATAATCTGTGTTAATCATAAAATCTGTGGTATCTGTGGTCGGTCTTAGCGGCGTTGATTAGGAAAATGTAGTAAAGCCATAATGCGCGCGCGCTTCACAGCCTCGGCTAGTTTTCTTTGATACTTTGAAGACACACCAGTGCGTCGCTTTGGTAAAATTTGTCCATAAGAGTTGATAAACTTTTTTAAAAGTTCAACGTCTTTATAGTCAATTTCTTTAATGTTATTACTTTTAAAATAACATTGTTTTTTTTCTTGAATAGCTGTTTTAGTCATAGAGGGTTTTTAGTGTCAAGTGGAAAGTGTTAAGTGGCAAGTGTGCCTACTTGTCACTCTCCACTTGTGACTTATTACTTTTTAAAAAGGAATATTCTCAACCTTGATTTCATCATCAGCATTAACATCAAAACCACCCATTGGTTCGTCATAGTTAATAATTGGTTCTGAATCAGGAGCTTTTTGAGCATATTGATCATTTGAAGCATTGGAGTTTTGGTAAGCTGGTCTTTGACCACCGTTACCATTAGTGCCGGATTTATCAAGCATAATCATGTTTTCGCCAATAATTTCGGTTGAATAGCGTTTAACGCCGTCTTTACCAACCCAGTCACGAGTTTGCAAACGACCTTCAATATAGATTTTGGAGCCTTTGTGTAGATATTGACCACAGATTTCAGCTAACTTTCTCCAAACAACAATGTTGTGGTATTCAACGCGTTCTTGTTTTTGGCCACTTGGGTCATTCCAGACAAAATTAGTTGCGACGCTAAAGGTGGCGACTGAAGCACCACTAGAAGTTTGTCTAACTTCTGGATCACGGGTTAGATTCCCGATAATCATAGCTTTATTAAGATTCATATTGTTTTGCCGCTTAAGGGAAAGGCGGCTTAAGAATAATCAACTTATTATCCCTACTAAAGTAGGGGTTTAGTTGTTAAATTAATTAAATAGTTTTATAGCAAATTAGCAGCATCAATAATTTTATCTAATTCCTCGTCAAGATCCTTAAGATCAGCGCGAGTATCATTTTCAGATTTTAATTTTTCGGTTTTTTCGGTTTCTAATTTTGCTTCTTTAGCCTTAGCTTCTTTTTTAATAGTTTCGGTTTTTTCTGCTTCGTCTTTACGAGCCGCAATTTTAGCAGCAATTTTACTGTCTTCAGCAATTTCGTCAGCTGTTTTTTGGTGCTTCTTAATAACCTGGTGACGTAAAACATCTTTTGATAAACGAAGGCGATTAGTTATTTCATTAAGCTTAGAACCTTGTTCTAAATCAAACTCAAGTAAATAATAATAACCATTACGAAAGCCATCAACTCGGTAGGCTAACTTCTTTTTTCCCCAGTAATCTTCTAGGGTGATTTTACCGCCTTGGTCATTAATGATTTTAACAACGCTAGCTTTAATTGGTTCTACCTCGGTTTCGCTAAATTTATTAGAGAAGAGACAAAGCAATTCATAATGCGGTAGCTCAGATGATTTTGTTCTAGGCATAGTGGTTAAATTTTCAATTTTCAATTTAAAATTTTCAAACAATTTTCAATGACTTAATTTTAAAATTAAAAATTTGTGGCCATTTATTTGAAAATTTGTGCCTGCCTGTCGGCAGACAGGCTTGAAAATTGAAAATTAATTAATAAAATTATTTGTTAAATTAACAATCTGGTATTAAAAAACCCTCCAGCATTCTTGCAGTACCATAATGGCACTTACACCTTGGAGGGGGTGATCAAGAATACCTGAAATATAGTCATATAAAGCTATATTATCTACCTAAAGGTAGATATGGAAAAGGTATTAATAAATTGTCTTGTTTATAGACTAACATAAGCTTTTTAAAAGATCAAGTCCCTCTCGCCAAGCCGTAATTCTTGTGATATGGTTGATTTATGGACTATTTTTTTATTTTAGGTAACCACCCCTTATTATCAATGGCGGAGATTTTAGCAGTTTTACCCACTGCCAAAAACCCTCGTCTTTGTGGCACTAATGCTTTGGTGCTAACTTTGTCGCAGTCAATTGATATACCCGAGTTTTTAAAAACCGTGGGCGGAGCCATTAAAGCCGGTAGAATTGAGGATAATTTAAGTAAAATTTCTGAAGCCACTGACATTGGCGTGGCAGTTTTATCAAAATTTTTGCCAGAGACTGGTAAATTTTCTTTTGGTATTTCAAGCTATGGCCATAACGGACCAGTACCAAAAATTGTTGGTATGACTATAAAAAATAAATTTCGTGAACAAGGTATTTCTTGTCGTTGGGTCACGAGTCGCGAAACAACGCTCTCTAGCGTAGTGATTGAACAAAATAAATTATTATCTATTTCAGGTAGAGAATTAGTATTTTTAACTCATAATAAAAAAACGCTTATCGGCGTAACTTTAGGCGTCCAACCGTTTAAAGATTTGTCGCAAAGAGATTTTGGTCGTCCAGCGCGCGATGATTTGTCTGGTATGTTACCGCCGAAGCTAGCGCAAATTATGATTAATTTAAGTGAGGCAAAAAAAGACGATTTAATTTTAGATCCATTTTGTGGTTCAGGTACAATTTTAACCGAAGCTATGCTTCTGGGTTATAAAAAAATTCATGGCAGTGATATTTCGGCTAAGGCGGTGGCTGATTCAGAAATAAATATCGCTTGGATTGCAAAAAGATATGATCTTAAATCAACGCCAACCTTAAAAAAAGCTGATGCCAAAACTTTAGAAAAATTATACAAAGTAAATAGTGTGGCTGCAGTTGTCGCTGAAGTTTATCTTGGTCCACAACGCGGACGAATTGATTTAAAAAAAGTAATACCTGAATTAAATTTATTATACAGTCAATGTTTAAAAAGTTTTTATCAAATTTTAAAGCCACATGGCCGAGTAGTTTTAGCTTTGCCATTATTTAGACAAGGTCAAACTTTTACTAACCTAGATTTAGAATTTCAAGGTTTTAAGATTATTAATCAGCTACCAGATAATTTATTAGATCGAGAAGATTTAACGCCACGCCAAACTTTTATTTACGGGCGCGAGAATCAAACTATCTACCGAGAAATTATTGTTTTAGAAAAATAATTTTTTACGCTGCCGCTAGGGCTTACTTTTGTAACCAAAAGTAACAAAAGTTTTGGGGGCTTCAATTCGCTATTATCATTGTTCACCTTTTATATCGCCAATCACGGCGCTCAATTCAGCCCCCAAACCCCCTGACTCTTTTAACACCTTAATAGTTTTTAATCTATATAACTTATTTATACTAGTGTTTATGTAAACACAAGTCACCCCTCCCTATTCGCTTGCGAATGGGGAGGGGCTGGGGGTGGGGTAGGTTTTCAAAAATAAAACCCGTAAGCTAGTTGCTAAATTATTTAGCTTAAGTTTACGGATTTTTAATTAATTCCCGACCCATCACACTCATCACAATATTCTTCAATCTTTAATTTTTCATTGAAAATTGAACCTACTCCATTACAGGTTTCGCATTTACTAACATAACTAGCATTGCTTGCTTTTGCGTTATGATTTTCAATGTTGCCTGTCGGCTTTGCGTTGTGATTATTTTCTGGGTTTCGGTTGGCTGAATTTAAGTTATCTTCCATTTTTGCCTTATTAGTTTGTGTTAAAAAATAATTAAGGGCTTGCAGAAAAAATACAAGCCCTTCGCCTTAGGAGGATAAATATAGAAAGAACACTAAAACATTATTAGTTTATTACAAGTTATTTATTCTGTCAATTTTTAGCGGTTCACTAAAAAATTACAAACATCACCATCCTTAACTACATAATCTTTACCTTCGGTTTTAATTAAACCTTTAGCTCGCGCCTCAACTTCAGATCCAATCTCAACAAATTTTTCCCAATTAATTACTTCAGCCCGAATAAAGCCTTTGATAAAATCAGTGTGAATTACGCCGGCCGCGATTGGCGCTAAACTGCCCTGCTTAACAGTCCAAGCGCGAGTCTCGTCTTTTCCGGTTGTGAAAAAAGTAATTAAGCCAAGTAATTTATAACCAGCTTGAATCATACGATCTAAGCCACTTTCTTTTAAACCAAGTTCAGTAATGTAAGCCCCTTGTTCTTCTTCGGGTAAAGATGCGATTTCAGCTTCTAATTTCGCATCAATCGCAATGACTGAGCCATCTTCCCAGTTATGTCTTGCAACATTGTCTTTATCATTAACATTTAAAACATACATCAAAGGTTTAGCCGTAATTAAGCATAAACTTTTTACAAAGGCTTTATCATCTTCATGAAATTCTAAATTACGAACGGCTCCGCCTGCTTCTAATTCAACTTTAATTCTTTCTAAAACTTCTTTAATTCTTAAAGCTTCTTTAGTTGCCCCAGCTTTAGTGTCGCCAATCGCTTTTTTTAATCTTTTATCAACGCTTGAGAGATCAGCTAAAGCTAATTCAATATGAATGGTATTGCGATCAGAGTCAGGATCAATTTTATTATTAACATGAATGATATTAGTATCTTCAAATTGTCTAACCACTTCGCAAATCGCATCGCACTCTCTAATATGAGATAAAAATTGATTACCCAAACCTTCGCCAGTTGAAGCGCCTTTAACTAGCCCTGCAATATCAACAAATTCAATCACAGTCGGAATGATTTTTTCCGGTTTTGAAACCGCTGCTAAAGCCTCTAGGCGATGATCCGGTACTTTAACCAAACCAACGTTTGGTTCAATCGTGCAAAAAGGATAATTAGCTGCTTCAGCTTGTTTTTTAGTTAGGGCTGTAAATAAGGTTGATTTACCAACATTAGGTAAGCCGACGATTCCGATGGAGAGGGGCATAGATTTTAGTGACAAGTGGCAGGTGAAAAGTGGCAAGTAAAATTTGTGACTTGCTACTTATCATTTGCGACTATTATTCTTAGGCTAACAGAAAATGGTATAATTGTTAAGAGGCTTATTTTAGATTATGTTTTTTATAGCTTATATTGACTGATTAGTGACTAAATGTTAGTATGGTTTAGTAAATTTTATAGTTTTTTATGTCATCCCATGTGTCATCCTGAACTTGTTTCAGGATCCATAATAACGCAGTAACTACGGAGTAATAGTCGACAAGGCTATATCGTATTATTACGAAATAATGGATCCTGGCCTTCGCCAGGATGACGATTAGTTGGAGCGGTAGTTCAGTTGGTTAGAATGCTGCCCTGTCACGGCAGAGGTCGCGGGTTCGAGTCCCGTCCGCTCCGCATTTATTGGCTAATATTAGAGAAGATTTAGGTCTTCTCTTTTATTTTGTACCCCTTTTTTTATTTTCTAAAATATTTTTACAATTTTTCTAAGGTTTTTAAATAACTTTCAAAACGTTATCCCGTCCGCTCTTTATTTACAAATGTTTTTATGAGGCTTATTATTAATATAAGGATATAATGTATAAACTATAAATATGAAAATAATATGAAAATATCTTCGGTTCATGTAATCAGCCTAAGCGTCTTATTGATGGTTTTGGCTTTTTGTTACTATTTATTAATAATTTTGCCCGGTATAAAAAATAGAGAAGTTGATATAAAGAGAAGTTCAGTAATATTAGAACAACAAAGGGAATGCGCAAAAGCTGGAGAAGAGTATAATAAAAAAATTGAGAAAGAGCTTTCGTCTGGCGAATTAATAATGAACTGGGCTTATAAATATAACGAAGAGTTAAATACCTGTCTTTACAGAGGAGGCGTTATTAATGAGACTATAACACAAGAGTATATTACAGATCTTTATTCCAATAAAACTGTTGCCGAGTATTTTTGGAACAATGAGAAAAAAGAGCTTATAGCCGGAGATGAGGAAAATTTTGAATTAGCGGTCAAAAAATATAATCTTGAATTTTAGTTTTAATTAAAATAATAAAAATATTCAAAGAGCTTGTTGTCTTTTAAAAAAATGGTTCATATTTTATGCTTATGCGGGCTTTAAAATAACATGATTTTTGCATACAAAGGGTTGATTATGGTCAGTCCTTATTTATTTTAAGATGTTAACTTTTAATATATCAAGTAAGACGTTTCATAAATATCGGCAGCAGCTAATTAGCTGTTTTTTTGGTTTTATTATAAAGAAAAGAATTGAGAATAGAGTATATTTACGTTTGTTTTATATTTTATTTTCTTTTGTAAACAGATTCTATTATGAACAACCGTTTAAAAAAGAGAACCACCATTATATACCTCAGTTTATATTAAGAAATTTTGCCATTCCAGGGACTGGTTGCATTTATGAATATAGTCTTAACTCATTAAACCCAAAGCGCATATCAATTAAGAAAGAAGCCGCAAGTGTTGTTAATTTTTATTCGTTTAATAAATACAATTCTGGCGGGTATTCTAATTTTACTGAAAAGAATGTTCTATCAGAAATTATTGAGAAATATTCATCTAAAGTCATAAAAAATATAGTTGAATCAAGGTTTGATAAGTTAATTTCACTCGAAGAAAATATGTTATCTCATTATGCTGCTTTTCAATATACGAGAACACCCGCATTTCATTTGCAGCTTAGGTTGTTTTTACTATTTTTAATAGAGAATAAAAATCTTGATTTGAAGTATTTTACCAACAAATATAAATATGAATTAATGGATGTTGTTATTAATAATAAACTAGAAGTTGATATTTATGAATTTAAAAAATATTTTTATAACGAAAATCATATTGATATTTATGGCGATCTTTCGAAATATTTAGACAACTCAAATCATGTTGTTTTGCTTTTATCTAATACTATAGCAAATCATATTATAGAGCCCCTATTCAGAAAAAAGATATATATTTTAGAGTCATTTAAACCATTATATTTTATGATGCCTGATACGGGGGTTCTGGTTTTTGATTTTAAAGATTCAAATAATTTATGGCCCTATGGTTGGGATTTTTCAAAAAATAGTATGTCGCTAATGGCGCCACTTAGCCCAAATAAATGTATTATTTTTACTAATTCAGAGATAAATGCAGTGATAAGAGAGGAGTATATTAAATTAGGCGTAGGGTCTGTGTATTACCAGAAATTAAAATATATTTATTCTGATCGGAATGACTCTGCTATACAAAAAAATATTTTTAAACATGATTTTATTACGTAGTGGTAATTTCGTCAGCATCTCTATTGAGGGATTCTGCCGTTTTTATCCATCATTTAATTTATCTATTTAATAATATTTATTTTATTTTCTTCTAAATATTTCTCAACATCCTCAGGTCTAAACCTTAATGATCCCCCGGTTTTATAAAAAGTAATTTTTCTTCTTTCTATTATGCGATAAACAGAAGCTCTTGATATATTAAAATATTCAGCCACCTGATCAACTGATAAAAGTTTATTCATATAATTATCATTAATATTACTAAGTAAAAACAGACTGGTTTTGCCAGTATTTTTTTATTTCCTTTAGCCACCTTATCCTATATCGCATCTTTGATCATAATCTAAAATTGTGATAAAGATTTTAGCCAATAAGGCGTTTAAGGAATAAAAATTGTACCCGTATTGTACCCAAATAACAATAGTTTTGATATAGCTAGATATATCTAGTAACAAGACAAATTTTACTTACTTTAGCTAATATCTCACTTTATATTTGTTTTATTGAAATTTTTTTACAAACTTTTTTTGCTTTCGAGCCCCGTCCGCTCCGCAGTTAGTTTCCTGTTATCGGGAGACCCGAAGACCCCGTTTTTACGGGGTTTTTTGTATGCAAAAAAGTTCGAGTCTCGGATAGAGTGTTAGGGACTAGAAATTTATTTTTTTATTTACCAAATCTTGACCTTTTCTTCGATATAACTTTATACTTCACATATAGGCTATTGACGCTGAGTAGATTATAAATCTACGTTAATATAATACAAAAAGACAAAAATTAGAAAATATGAACGATTTTCCATACGATACTATTTTAGAAAAAATTAAATCTGAAGGTGAGAGCGAAATTGAAAAATTAATTCTCAATCAAATAGAATCATTCTATATTGATTTTAAGGAAGTCGTGGATTATCAAACAACGCAAAAGCTTTCAGAAAGTGATAGAAAAAATTTAGCTAAAGCTGTTTCTGGATTCTCAAACACATCAGGCGGCCTTATCATTTGGGGGGTCAAAGAGAGCGGTGGAAAAGCAATGAAGGCACCCTTTAAAAACCCCAAAAATTTGCTGAATTACTAAACGATGCGGTGCTCTCCCTAACCCAACCAGTTCAACAGGGAGTTGAGTCGTTTGTTGTTTTATCAATAGAAGACAGCGAATTAGGTTATGTTATAAGTGTAATACCGAAATACTATCTTTCTCCTGTGCAAATTATTGCCAAAATAAAAGATCTTCAATTTAAGTACTATATAAGATCCGGTTCTTCTTTCAGCCCAGCAAACCATGACTTATTATCTGGCCTGTATAATAGGCAGCGATCCTCGGAACTAGTATATTTATGGCAAGGAACCGAACATAATTCAGTAGAAGAAAACGAAAAAATTTTATCTTACCAATTTAATTTTGTTCTACAAAATAAAGGCTTGGCAATCTTAAGAGATATATGGGCAAACTTTTCCTCCTCTGGCTTCACAGTAGACCTATTACAAACAAATGATAGTCAAAGCTTTGATATTTGGAATGCTTTTGGAAAAGCTGCAAACTTTATCAGCAAAGATGGATTCAAAAGAGGGCCTCAGGGTTTTATCTCACCCTTTGGATTACAAATAAAACTAACTAAAAATGATCTTCCAGAAAACCCCTGGATATATATTTCATACGGATCAGACCAAGTTGCACCAACAGAGTTAAAATCTACTCCATTAACTAGAAAAGATTTGGAAAATATAGATAATACAAGTATTAATCCAAATTGGAGTGGTGATTGGGTTAATACTGTTTTAAATTATTATAAAGTTGATTTTGATAAAGATGTAATATATACAGTAACAGGCAAGGTTAATTGGGTTGATTGTGGAGTTGATGATAAATGTAGACCTGATATAGAGATTATTAGTATTACTAAATAGTTTAAAATATATTTATGATAAAAATATTTTATAAAATGAAGTCATTGTCAACGCGTTCCATATCTATAATTATTACCTTTATCGTAGTAATTTCTATGTTTACTTTAACAACTTACATGAGGAGTGAATTTAATAAAAAACCCACTAATTTAGAATCAAATAGTGGAAAGGATTTATCAGCTGAAACAGCAGCTATCCTGGCCGATATAGATAATAATAGTAGCATTAGTTTGTATAGGAAAATTTGGACATATGATGCTTTAATATTTTTAAGTGGTGCGTTTTTGATATATGTTATTAGAGGTAACAAAACATAAATAAGAAAAATAAAATTAAAAACGCTGGCCTTTACTTTTACTCTATTTTAAGCTAAATTTTAAGCACAATTCATTTTAATTTAATTACTATGAGACTCTATCTTTCATCATATGGCCTGGGGAATAAGCCAGACGAGCTAGTGTCATTAATGGGTAGTAATAAAGAGGTTTTAATAATTAATAATGCTCAAGATATTTTTCCAAAAGAGTCAACTAAAGATCGTCTTGATCAAAATATAACATTATTTAATGAACTTGGTCTTAATGCTAAAGAGCTTGACTTACGTGTATATTTTAACAAAGAAGAGGAGCTTGAAGAAAAATTATCTAGCACTGGCTTAGTTTGGGTTAGAGGCGGAAATGCATTTGTCCTTCTTCGCGCTATGTATCAGAGCGGCTTTAATAAAGTTATTCGTAAGCTTTTGGGGGCTGATTTACTTGTTTACGGAGGCTATAGTGCCGGTAGCATAGTAGCTACGCCAACGTTGAAGGGGGTAGAGTTAGTCGATGATCCAAATACTGTACCAGAGGGGTATGATAAAGAAATTTTATGGGATGGCATTGGGCTAGTTGATTTTTGTATAACCCCTCATTTTGAATCAAATCACCCAGAATCAGACAAGATTAATGAAGTAGTACAATTTTTTAAAGCTAATAATATTTCATATAAACCATTGAGAGATGGCGAGGTAATTATTATAGATGGCGATGAATTGAGATTTGTTCAGTAATTAAGTCGTATATGATTATACCGATTGATAAGAGTGGTTTCTTGGTCAATAATGGTAATAAAAATAGGATTGATAAAAAACTTCTAGCAGTTTTAGATGAAGTTTTATTTTTTTGTGAAAGAGAATTGGCTAATAATATTTTTAGTATTTATGTAAGAGGAAGCGTAGCGGCCGGGAATTTTAAAAGGAATATATCAGATATTGATTTTGTCATTGTGTTAAAACGTAAAGCATCTTTCGCTGATTTAGAAAAAATTAAAGATTATTCATGGAATATGGATAAAAAATATTCTTGGGTAAGGGGATTTGATTTATTTTTAGTAGATAAAGAATTTCTTTTAGCTTCAAAAGATTTAAATAAATTAAGAATATATTTAAAAACACAGTCGATATTATTAGCTGGTAATGATATTTTAAAAAAAATAAAAAAGTATAAGCCAAATGGAATGTTGGCCGAAGAACTGCTATTAAATATAAATGAAGATATCTCTTTTATAAGTAAAGCTTTGTCTGGTAAAGAAATGTTATATAATGGTCAGCCTCGCTCAATACGTTTCTGGTGTGTTTGGATGTCAAGAGTTATTTTACGCTACTCTCTTTATGCATCCTTAGGCAAGCATCATTTATATACTAATGATTTAAAAGATTGCTTTAATATTGTTACTAAAAATTATCCATGGACAAAGCCGTATTTAAAAACCGCATTGGTCTTGTCTCAAAAACCTATAAATAATAAAAAAAAGCTGCATAATTTTTTTAATGAAGCATTAAGTGAAATTAAAAAATTAATGATTCTTAATAATTTATATATAAAAATATGAAGAAAAAAATAATTTTTGTGATTTTGGTTGCATTAATTATAGTAGGTGTTTGGTTGGTTATACCAAAACAAAAAAATCAGGAAAATAAAATATCATCCGCACTTGAGAAAGTAAAAGTGCAGGCTGGTTGGATTTTAAATGGTGAATTTGCCAATATTTGCTCGGCTATCGCTCAGGGTTACTATAAAGATGAGGGACTTGATGTTGAATTAGTCCCAGGCGGGCCTAGCGGAGCATCATTTATTATAGCTACTAATGCATTAGCCCAGGATAAATCAATTGATATTGCGGTTGATGGTGATATTGTCCCGCTTTTAAGGGGAATAACTAAAGATAAGCCAGAAGAAAGGGTTAGGGTTAAGGCCTTTGCCGCTTTTTGGAATGAAAATCCATATGGATTTATTGTTAGAAAGGATTCTGGTATAAATAATTTTATTGATTTAGCAACTAAAAGAAAAAAAGATGGCTCGAAATATAAAATTGGTGTAGCTGCTGATAGTGTTGCTCAGTTCGCTATAGCTAATTATGCCAAAGTTCCTGTAAAGAATTTAGATATAACAACAGTTGGATTTGATGCCTCTCCTTTTTTGTTAAATAAAGTAGACGCCTTGGCGGGTTATTGGACGACCCAGGTTTATGAAGTAGAGAAGGCGGGAATTGATTATAAATTTTTAAATTACGGTGATATACCAGGGTTCAGTCAACCCTCTATGGTAGCTATGGCAAGAGAAGAGACTTTAAAAAATAATCCAGATATGTTGGTAAAGTGGTTAAGAGCCACTATTAAAGGTTCGGAATTTGTCAGAAATAATCCAGATAAGAGCGCTGATTATGTGGTGTCTGATATTTGCGGCGGGAAAGCCCTTAATAAAGATCAAGAGCTTTGGGTAATCAAGAAGTCTATTCCTTTGTTAGATAATAAGTCTATTGGTCAGCTTAACAAAAATCAGCTAGAAAGTTTTGCTAAATCATATAATAAGTTGGGGCAAATTCCTTTTTCCCCCAGCATAGAAGCAATTGCTGATTTTAGTATATTAAATCGTGTCTACGGATTAAAAAATAATGAAAAATAAATTATTAGCAAAAAACATATCCAAATCTTTTTTAAATAAAGATAGAACAATAAGGATAATAAATAATTTAAATTTTTTAGCACAATCCGGTGGTATTACTACTATTCTCGGTCCGTCGGGTTGCGGTAAAACAACTTTATTAAAAATGGTTGGTGATATTATTAAGCCAGACGAGGGGGCCATATTGTTCAATAATGAGGATATTTCTTTACTTAGACAAGAACATAAAATTGGTTGGATACCACAATTTCCAACGCTATTAAAAAATCGAACAGTGGAGCAGAATATAAAATTACCCTTGGAGATAATTGGTTTAAAGACGTCTATTAAGAAAGTTGTTAATTTAGTTGGTTTAAACGGGAAGGAGAACAAGTACCCCTCTCAGTTGTCTGGAGGAATGAAACAGCGTGTTTCTTTGGCGCAATGTTTGGTTTATTCGCCACAATTATTGTTAATGGATGAGCCATTTAGCGCTTTAGATGAAATTACTAGAGAAGAAATGCAACTGGAGGTTTTACGTTTGGCGAATAAATTTGAGCCAACAATAATTTTTGTGACACACAATATAGAAGAAGCGGTTTTTATTTCTGATCGTATCATTCTCTTATCTAAAAAGGGGTCCTTAGTAAAAAATTTCAAGATATTAAGGGGTGGTTTAACCAATACAGACTTTAGATCATCTATGAGGTTTTTTTATTATACCGATAAGATAAGAAAAATTTTTAAATTATTATGAAGATGATAAAAATTAAAAAATTTTTTATCCCACTCATTTCCATTGTATTTATTTTATTGTTATGGCAAGTATTAGAATCTGCCAGCAGCTTAAAAATGGTTAATAGTGGACAAACTAGTTTAGAAGCATTTATACCATTGCCAACAACTATCGTTAAAACTCTATGGAACGATGGTTCTGTAATTTTAAGTGAGTTATTAATTACATTGGCCAGGGCATCTCTAGGTTTTATTATCGGTTTTATTCTAGCTTTGGTCATTAGTTTGATTTTATATTTTTTCCCTATTTTGAAAAACTTGGTCATGCCGCTATCTTTTGCTATCAACTCCTTTCCTATTATTGGATTTTCTCCTTTAATTGTTTTATTATTTGGCCAAGGATCTTGGTTTGGGATTGTCAGCATTTCGGCTATTATTTCTTATTTTCCTATATTAATCTCTTTGGAGGCCGCTAGTAGAGAAATTGTAAGTCAGAGCGTAATTGATTTAATGAAGGTTTTGAACGCTAGTCGTTGGCAAGTATTAACTAAAGTTATTTTGCCTAACTCTTTATCTTATTTCTTTATATCCCTAAAACTAGCCTTGCCAGCTAGTATTATGGGTGCGGTTATTGGAGAATGGTTAGGTGCTAATAGTGGGGTAGGTAGGTTGATAATTTTGTCTTTTTATCAACTTAAGCCTGGCTTGCTTTATGCGTCTCTTTTTTCGGTTATATTATTAAGTCTATTTTTAGTTTATTTAATGGTTTTATTAGAGAGAAAAATTTGTTTTTGGAAAAAAGTTGATTAGGTAATAAAAAAGAGGGTGTTATTACACACCCTCTCGGTAGGAATTTTTAGAAAAATATTTTTTTTGATAATAATAATCCGGGTAGTTTTTTGAATGGCATAGCTTGAGTCAGCTTTTGTATTTCGTTAATTATATCATCTAAACTCATATCTATTCTTCCCTCACCTCTTATTCTCACGTTGAGTAAACTTCTTTTGTTGTCTACTTCTCTTTTACCAATCACAATTATATAAGGTATCCATTCTTTTTCGGCTCTCATTATTCGGCGGTTTATGGTATTTTTTGTATCATCAATATCAACTCTTATTTTTTCTTCCTCTACTTTCTTAGCTAAAGAGTAGGCAAATTCGAGGTGATGTTTATTAACAGGGATAATTCTAATTTGAATAGGAGCAAGCCAGAGTGGTAAGGCGGGTGTTGTTTTTAACAAGGCCTCGTTAAGAAATATGGTTATCCATCTTTCAATCGCGGCCAAGGAATTATGAACTATAACAAAGTTATTTCTTTTGCCTCTTTGGCTGGTATGAGATAAATGATGAAGTTCACCATTATTTGAATCAAGCTGAGAATGAAATAGCCTATGTTCACCAGATACGGTTATGATGTGTTTGATAGACCAATACTGGGTTTGGTTTTTGTAAATTTCCACAATTGTCGTTTTGTTGTTTTTTTTAACTAAATTAATAATAAATTTTTTTTCTTTATTAAAAAATTTTTCATTAGTTTTTATTATCAACTCACTTTTCAAGCCCAGTTTTTTTATTATTTGCAGCTGTTTTTCTAAGCTCTCTTCATACTCAGATTTCCCCTGTTTAATATTAGCGCAAAAACTATGAATATCAATTAGAGAAAATGACCGAGCTCTTTTTATCCCCGATAAGCTTCCGCTCTGACCAAGTCTAAAGCAAAGTGCTCTTTCATAGAATCTTAATGGCAGGATTTTTGTAGAAATTACCTCTTTCTCCAAGGTTTTAAATAATCCAATATCTGAGTTTGGTCTTAAGATGAATAAGCGGTCACTTTTAGAACCGATTACTTTATAAAGTTCCTTATCAAATATTTCCATTTGTTTATGAGTTGCGTCATCACCCCATTTATAAATGGTTGGAGTTTTAACGGACATTGCATCAAAATAATTTACAGCCATATTTTCAAGCCACTCACCTATTAGATCATGTATTAAAGCCCCTTTAGGTAAAAACGAAAAATGGCCCTTATCACTATGTTCTTCTTTGGCTACTAAACGAAGTTGGTTGATTATTTCGGTGTGCGAGATAGAGGTGGGTTTATCCTGATTACTTGTTGTTAAATTAACTTTGATTTTCTCTTCGTTATTATTTTCAACAATTTTACCATCAGGATATATTAACACTGTTATTTTTTTTATTTTTTCCATCTTTTATCCTTTCTGGTAAAAAGTTTTTTAAAATATTTTATTGTCAAAGAATTTAATCAATTTTTTGTCTCGATTAATTTTAAACTCTAACAAAAAAATATTATTTTGTCAACCCCATATATTTTCTCATTTTTTTAAAATACTAATAAAATTTGGCTAATTTTATGGATAATATATATCATTTTAATATATTTAAGGAGGTGTGGTTGGACATTAAATCAATCAACTTGGGGGTGTCTCTATCAATATCATTATAGCCAAATTGTATCCAAAATGAGACAAAAATTAAAACCCCTTATAGTGTCTCATTTGTCTCATTTTATTAAGACCCGAACACTCTAAAATTGTCTCCGCCTCGTATCTTAAAACCCCTTGTAAAGCGCTCTAATTTTGGTACTAGACGCCAACACACCGCAGTTAGTTTCCTGTTATCGGGAGACCCGAAGACCCCGTTTTTACGGGGTTTTTTGTATGCAAAAAAGTTCGAGTCCCGGGTAGAGTGTTAGGGACTAGAACTATTCAATAGGGGTATCGATGGTTAGAGGAAGATTTTCAACGGCGTCTACCTATAGCTCTGTGGATTTTTACCCATTCTAAGATTATTCAGGATCTGGGGGGAAAGTTCTCTCAAATTGTCGCTAAGTATAAGAATGTTTTCTATCAGAAGAAAGATCAAATCTTAAAATATAAATATATTGAATTTCGATCTGATAGACATAATTTACGACAAGCACTATTTCATGGGCAAGAGCTAGCTATAGATCTGCTTAAATCAAATGTCGTTAAGAATTTTCTCGAATTAGTTCTTTTGGCGAACGGACATGCTTACCCTTATAAAAAGTTACTTTCCGCAGAGGTGGTGAATGTAGCAAAGGATGAAAAATATGTTGAGTTATCCGAAAGTTTCTTGAAAGAAAGAGATTGTGATGGAATTATTCAACTTAGTGATACTTTAGTGGAAACAATGACTGTACTTTTAGAAAACAAAACAAATCTAACCAAATCCATTTTAAGGGAATGGTGGTTGAATCTTTAATTAACAACAATACCTCGTCTAATGTATTAACGTGACGAGGTATTTTTTATACTCAAAAAACTTAGACGGATAGCCTCTTTATCTTCTGCCCAGGTTAATTTGTGTATCGCTTCATTTTTGGAAAAGAAATAATTCTTATAATTTTCGTTTTTTCCAAAATCTTTCTTTATTTTACGAAGTGAAACTATGGTAACGAGAAAGCATGTTATTATTTTTTCAATAATTTTTTTCTGTTTATAATATCTGATTTTATATGAGTATATTTTTTTACCGACGGTGAAATCAGTAAATCCAGTTTCTTCTATCATTTCCCGTCTTATTGTTTTTTTAAGTGTTTCGCCTAATTCTACGTGACCCTGAGGAAAAACATATTGACCGTGCTTAGGAGAATATATTAATAGAATTTTGTTTTTATAATAAGATATGCCAGCAGCACAATATTCTTTTGTTTCATTGATTAACGTCTGTGACTTAGTATTGTTAAAAAAATTTCTTAAATATTTTTTTATAGTTATATTTTGAGATTTATTTAGTCCGATTTTAACAGCTTTAACATTAAGTCCAAGCTGAGAAGGTGCTATTTTAGTAAAAAAATTAATATAGTTTTTGTAAAACATCTTATTGCTAACAATAGCTTTCTTTACTGTCCTGTCTTTTATTTGAAGAGTTTTATTTAAGAAGATCTTTTGTTCATCATAAATAAATAAAACACTCATTTGCTCCATTGCGGAGAGTTGTTTCCGTATACTGTTTGTCCAGTTAGGTAGCTTACCTTTTTGAGCATAAAAAAATGCCAAGCTTGATAGAATGGAGCGCTCTAAAATTATCGTTTCCCCCATCTTTATTAGTTTTCTTGCAGACTTTATGCGCTGTAAGTGCTGCTCTCTATACCAACTAGAAATCTGACGCTTTATTTTTGATTCTTGGAAGTTTGGTTCAGCGATAAATAAAACTTTCCATTCTTTACGAATCCAACTGATTAGCGAGGACTTGCCAGCTCCCCAGAGTCCTTCGATAATAAGAATCGGTATTTTATTTTTATTATATTTCATATCGTTGTGACGGGTTGTTTATTTATTTATTATATGTTAAAAACATAAAGGTAGCAATTTTGCAAATAAATTTTTTTATGTTAAAAACCACCATTTTTTCAGCGAAAGATCTAGAGAATAAGGTGTTATCAAATCTTCCTGGTTATTATGATATAGAGGGTTGGTTAATGCCGAACGAAGCAGTTGCCTTATATACAATCGCTAATAGTATTTCTACGCAGCACCCAATTGTATGTGAAATAGGTTCATGGCAAGGTAAATCGGCCTATGTTTTGGCATCAGCCATTAAAGGGAAAAAAGGGAAGCTTTATGTGATAGATCCTTTTGATGGTAGTGGTGATATTGCTTCTGTGTCCACATATCATAAAAATATGGACAAATTAGGAGTAACACTTCTAGAAAATTTTCAGAGCAATATGAAAAAATTCGGAGTTATGAACGTTATTGATATTATGGCTATGAAAAGTGATGAGGCTCGTACTAATTTTTATGAAGAGCAAATCAACATGCTTTTTATTGACGGTAACCATGAATATGAATTTGTTAAGAAGGATTATGAATTATGGGAATCACTTATTATGAAGGGTGGAGTACTTGTACTGCACGATGTTGGTGCAAAGCACGTTGATGGCCCTCTACGGGTTATGGAAGAGTATATTAAAAATAATCCGCAATGGTGCAACATTTCTATAGTGGGAGAGATGTGTATTGCTTATAGATCTTAATCTTCAGTTTTATATTTTACAGGTAGCTTACCGGTATATAAATATTTAACAGCCCTTGCAGTTGCGATCCATGCCCGGTTGTCTGTCCTAAAAAGGAAAGAAGGGAAAGATTAATCAGAAGAGATTCAATAATAAAGAGTGATTTAAAAAGAATAAATTCTGCCCATGCTCTAGATAAGGATAGGCTAATAAACTGTCTTTATGCAGAGGCTAATTGGTCATTTTGTAATTATGGGTCATCTGATTTTATAGACTTACAAATGAAAGAATTTATAAAATTTCGTGAGTAGGTATTTACAAACTAAAGCACATGATGGATAATTTAATTAATATCTATACATGTGCTTTTTTATAAAATTATGACAAATGAAACGCTAAAAGCTGGTGGCATTATTATTCATAAAAATAACAACAAACTGCATGTTTTGTTGCTATATAGAGGAAAAGAAAAAGATTGGTCATTTCCTAAAGGGCACATTGAACCTAACGAAAAAATAGAAGAAACTGTTATAAGAGAGATGAAAGAAGAGACTGGGTTAACGGTGAAGTTGGTTAGAGAGTTGCCACCTCATGAATATATTAATACTAGAACAGGAGAAAAAAATAAAATTTTTATGTATATACTAGAGCCTCTTTCACTCAATTTAAAAACAGAGCACATAAACGATGCTTTAGAGTGGGTTGAAATAGATAGAGTTGCTAGTATTGTTAGCTACGAAAATATTAAAAAATATTTTTTAAGTGTATTAGATATAATATACGAACAATATCAAAGACAAAATGGAGGGTACCCCTTTTATTAGACACATTGTCTATGGAGTAGATAATAGCGCCGGCTGTATGAAACAGGCGGCATTTTTAGTTTAGAATGAATTCTTAGATGGTTATACTGATAAATAGTTCTGTA
>Ga0265297_10000294_pt1 | contig 164528 bp, 141 predicted proteins | sample Munlanlwell13791_FD_192502 | JGI IMG/M metagenome (GOLD analysis project Ga0265297, IMG submission 192502) | Leachate microbial communities from a municipal landfill in Southern Ontario, Canada - Leachate well 137-91 | ecosystem: Engineered > Solid waste > Landfill > Unclassified | place...
CTCCGCCGTCCGGCGCGGAGATTTCCTCCGCAAGCCGGGCCAGCGCGGCCTTGCGCAGCGGCCTGCGCTCCGGCAGCAGCGGGAACCGGCGTATGCGCTCCAGCCGCCGCGCGCGCGGGACAGCCTCGGTATCGGCTATGGTGTCCGCCGCGCGGCACAGCAGATACGCGCACGAAAACGCCGGGCGCATGTATGCCGGCAGCGCCCGCGCGCTCAGGTAGAGCGAGCGCGAAGTGCGTTTGAGTATTTCCCGCGTTGTCATCATCTGTATCTGTCTATGACGGTGGGGCGCAGCCAGTCCGGGCTGGAACGGGGATAATCGGCGTTGTAATGCAGCCCCCGGCTTTCGCGCCGCAGCGCGGCGCTGCGTATGACCGCCTCGGCCACGCAGGCGATATTGCGCAGCTCCGCCACGTCCCTTGTAACCAGAAAATCCCAGTAATACTGGCGAATCTCGTCGTTTATAAGCTGCATCCGGCGCGCGGCGCGCTCCAGCCGCTTGTCGGTGCGGACTATGCCGACATAATTCCACATCAGCGCGCGGATTTCCTCCCAGTTCTGGGCCACTATCACCGCCTCCTCGCTGGCGACGGCGCGGCCCGTTTTCCAGTCGGTAAGCCGGGGCGCGCCGCGCCTGAACGACGGCAGGCGGGATTTTATATCGCCGGCGGCCCGGCGGGCGAAGACGCAGGCCTCCAGCAGCGAATTGGAGGCCAGGCGGTTCGCGCCGTGCAGGCCGGTGCAGGCGGCCTCGCCCACGGCGTAAAGCCCGTCCATTACAGTGCGGCCCTCGGCGCCGGTTTCTATGCCGCCGCAGAAAAAATGCGCCGCCGGCACCACGGGAACAGGCTCTTTTGCCATGTCTATGCCGTAGGAAAGGCAGGTCCTGTAGATATACGGAAATCTCCGTTTTATGAAATCCGGCTTTTTGGCGGTGATGTCCAGAAAAACGCAGTCCGCGCCGGAACGTTTAAGCTCGCTGTCTATGGCGCGGGCCACTATGTCGCGCGGGGCAAGCTCGGCCAGCGGGGAGTATTGTTTCATGAACGGCCTGCCGTTTGCAAGGCGCAGTATCGCGCCCTCGCCGCGCACCGCCTCGGAAATCAGGAATGACTTGGCCCTGGGATGGTAGAGGCAGGTCGGATGGAACTGCACGAATTCCATGTTTTTAAGCGGCACGCCGGCGCGGTAAGCCATGGCCATGCCGTCGCCGGTGGCGCAGTCCGGGTTGGAGGTGTAGCGGTACACCTTGCCCGCCCCGCCGGAGGCGATAACGGTGAACTTGGCGGAGAAAAGCTCCACTTTCCCGGTGCCGGACAGCGCATAGGCGCCGAAGCAGCGGTTTTTATCCGGCGGGATGTCGCGCGCGTGGCCGCGCAGGATGAGGTCTATGGCGGCGCGGCTTTCAAAAATTCTTATATTGGGATGTTTGCGGCAGGCGGCTTCAAGCGTCCTGGAAATTTCAAGCCCGGTCAGATCGCGCGAGTGGATGATTCTGCGCCTGCTGTGCCCGCCTTCAAGCCCCAGCTCCAGCAAGCCGTTTTTGCGCGAGAACTTCGCGCCCAGCTCCAGCAGCCGCCGTATGCACTCCGGCCCCTGCGAGACCGCGATTTTAACCGCGTTTTCGTCGCAAAGCCCGGCGCCGGCCAGCAGGGTGTCGGCCTCGTGGCTGGCAAAGGAATCCTCCGGCGAAACGGCCGCCGCCACGCCGCCCTGCGCCGCCGCGCTGCTGGAGGCCAGCGCGTCGCGCTTGGTGATAATATTGACCGTGCCGCTACCGGCCAGTTCCAGCGCGGCCATCATGCCGGCCAGCCCGCTGCCGACTACCAGAAAATCGGATTCAGCCATGTATTCTGCTTATAATAGCGGTTGTTGATTTGCCTTTGACAAGTTTCACCCGCGCCACTTTTCCGGCAAATTCCCGGCCTATTATCTGGCCGGTCCTGTAATCGGCGCCTTTTACCAGGACATCGGGGCGGATGAGGCTTAGAATACGCTGCGGCGTGTCCTCGCCGAAAACCACCACGCGGTCCACCGCCTCCAGCGCGGCAAGGACGGCGGCCCTGTCGGCCTGTGGGTTGACGGGGCGCGAGGGGCCTTTTAGCCTGCGCACCGAATCGTCTGAATTAAGCCCCACCACCAGGCAGCCGCCTGTGGAGCGGGCCGCCTCCAGCAGCCGGACATGGCCGCTGTGGAGTATGTCAAAACAGCCGTTTGTGAACGCAACTTTCCGGCCCGCGCGGCGGCAGGCCGCGCGCCACCTGAGCAGGGATTTTAGCGAAACCGTTTTCCTTGACGTTTTCATAAATCATTCCGGCAGTGTTTTGAGCAGCTGCAGCGCCGCCCGCGCTATGAACGGCTCCTCCTTCGATTCCGCCGCCGCCAGCAGCCGGGGCCGCGCAAGCGCGGGCCGGCCTGATTTCATATACGCCAGCGCGGCGGCAAGCGAGGCAAGCGGGTCGTCGGGGCGCTTTATAAGCTCGGCCTGGGAAAGGGCGAGCGACTTGTCCGTGTCGCCGGAGGCGGCCAGCCAGAGCGCGCGGCGCAGCACGATATCGCTCCTTTCCGGCGCGGCGGCCTGGGCGCGGGCTATTTCGGCCAGGGCGGCGGTTTTGTCGCCGCTTTCGCCGTAAATGCGCGCGCTTAAAAGCAGGGTTTCGGCGTCGCCGGAATCCATGGCAAGGGCGCGGTCTGTTATCCCGCGCGCGGCCTCGTATTTACGCTGGGCGAAGGCGCTTTCCGCATAGCCGCGCCAGAGCGCGGCATCCCGCACCGCCATGGATTCAAGCGCGGCGCTGTAATGCTTCTCCGCCTTGCCGTGAAAACCCTCTTTCATGTAAATCTGGGCCAGTCCGATATTTGCCTCAAAGCTGCCGGAGTCCAGATTCAGTATTTTGAGAAAAATCGCCTGCGCATTGTCCAGCAGTCCGGTTTTCTGGTACAGCCGGCCAAGCGCCAGCAGCAGTTGCATATCCTTGGGATAAATCCGGACCGCTATCTGATAATCGGACAGGGCGCGGTCGTCCTTGCCGGCGCGCTCGTGGCACTGGCCAAGGAACCAGTAGGCCAGCTTTTTATCCGCCGCGCCGGCTGCGGGGGAGGCCAGCGCCGCCTCAAACAGCTCCGCGCTTCCGGCATAATCGCCGCGCGCGAAAAGCTCCCTGGCCGGCTCCAGAACTGAGGGCTTCTCCCCCCCCCAGAACAGAAAACCCGCCCTGGCCGGCGCGCAGGCCGCCGCGAAGACGCAGGCAAGCAGAATGCTACTTATTATATTGCGACGCGATTTCATTTATTGAAAAGAAAATCAGCGATTCCTCGGCTGAAGCTATATTTTCATTCATGGCCAGCACGCCGCGCTCTCCGGCCTGCGGGCAGCGGTTAAGCTCCACGAAGCTTATGTCGCTTACATGCGGCTCTACCACGAAGTCGGCTTTTTTCATCGCGGCCTCGGCCAGAATGGCGCCGCGTATGTCCATAACCTGCATTACATATGAAAGTATGCTGTGGAATTTCGCCGCCGAATAATCGCCCAGCGTTACGCTGGCCAGCACCCAGTCCGCCCCCATGTCGCGCGCGGACTGCACGGGCAGGAAATCCGCCACGCCGCCGTCCACCAGATAGCGCTGGCGGTACTGGACGGGGCTGAACAGCCCCGGTATGTTCATGCTGGCGCGCACCGCGATGGCGACGGGACCTTCCCGGAACACGATATTCTCGCCCGTTTTGAGGTCCATGGCAGAGCAGGAAAAAGGGATTTTAAGCTGGTCAAATGTCTTTCCGCCCATGTAGGAGTTTACGAAGCTCTCCATTTTCTCGGACGAAAACAGTTTCTGGGACAGCACCAGTTCCAGCATTCCCACCGCGTTGTAGTCGCCGGATACTTTGGCGAAGGAGGCCGCGCCGCCTATTTCCCAGATTTTTTCAAAAGGCAGCCCCGCGCAGTACATGGAGCCGACCACCGAGCCCATGGAGGTCCCCGCCAGGCAGTCCACCGGAAACCCCGCGTCGGAGAGGATTTGCAGCACCCCCACATGCGCAAACCCCTTTGCCCCGCCGCCGGAAAGCGCCACGCCCACCCTGGGCCTTGCGTCCGCGGGCAGCTCCCGGAACTGCTGCCACAGAAATTCGCGCGCCACATCGTCCTGTTTTGCCGGCGCGGCGCAGGCGCGCGGCGGAAAAACTACCGCACAGGCCGCCGCCAGCAGGCAAAACAATGTTTTCATCGGTTATTGCGCGGGCAGTTCCTGGCCCAGCGCCCATTCAAGCCGGGCGCGGCTGTCCAGCTGGCCGCGCACCGCCTCCAGCCAGGCAAGCTGGGCCGCGCACACCTCGCGCGCGGCGCGCAGCGCCGAAATTCCGGGCACGGCGGAGCGCGCCGTCTCCCCGTAGCGTCCGGCCAGGCGGCGGTAAACCGCCTCGCGCTGCGGGACCTCTTCCTGCCAGAAGGCGTTGTCCTCGTAGGCCTGCCGTATCTCAAGGCGCACCTTGTCCTGCAGGGCGGAGCGTTTAAGGTCGCCCTGACGCTGCTCGGCGCGTTTCTGCTCCACTTGAGTCCACAGATTGTAGCTGAGCGGGAACTGCACGGCCAGAGTGGTCTCCCACGAGTTGGATTTAAGCGGAAACTGCTCGCCCACCACGTCGTAGCTGGCGCCCAGCATCACGGTGGGGTAGCGGCGCGACATGGCGAGGTTGACGGCTATTGAATCCATCTCGGCCTTGTAGGTTTCGCCTTTAAGCTCGGGGCGCATCTCCATGGCCCACACCGTCAGCTTGCCAAGGTCCGCCTTCGCGGGCTGAGGGGCGAAGTCGCCGGCAATGTCAACGGCACTGTCCAGCTCGCGGTTTATCGCGCGCAGGAAATCCAGCCGCAGGTTCTGGTGGCTGCGCCAGGCGGACTGCTTCTGTGCGGACATCGCCTCTATGGCGGCATCCTCCTCCAGCGCCTCCCAGGCGCCCGGCTTTGACTGCGCGGCGGCGCCGCGCATCCCGGCTATCCAGTAATCCATGGCGGCAAGCGACGCGCTGGAATGCAGCAGGCTGTAAAACGATTTGCGCACGGCAAGCGAGGCGTCGCGCTTGGCCGAATCGTAGCGGGTCTGCGCCTGCATCAGCGAGGCTTTCGCCAGCCGCAACGTGCTGGAATTCCTGCCTCCCACATATATCGGCTGCAACAGGCTGGCGCGCGCGGTGTAGAAATTCTCGTAATCGCTGGGGAAAAGGATATGCGAGGCCGTCTCCGGCATCAGCAGCTGCGGATATTTCAGGTTGGATTTGGTGGCCGTGCCGGTCAGGCTGGTCTGCGGGAAAAACAAAAACACGGCCTCCCGCACACGCTGGCGGGCGATTATAAGGTCCTGCTCCGCCGAAAGAACGTCGGTGTTGTTGGCAAGCCCCAGCCGCAGCGCCTGGTCCAGGGTAAGCGTCTCCTCCGGCGGGGAGAAATGCGCGGGCGCCGCCTGAGCCGGCGCGCACAGCGCCAGCGCGGCGGCGCACAGCGCGGCAATCATACCGTGAACTCCGATGTTATGCGCGCGACTTCGGAGGCGGTTTTCTCCATATCCGCCTTCTCCTGCGGGTCCTGGCATTTTTCGGCCAGCGCGCGCAGCGACTGCGCGGCGTCCTGGGCGCGGCGCCTGTCGCCAGACACTTTGGCGCGCAGCGAGGCGGCCATTTTGTTAAACTCGTCCTGCAATTCGGTCAGCTGGTCGCCTTTTCTGAGGTGGATGTCGCGGGTCAGGTCGCCCTCGGCCAGCAGGGCGGCGATTTTTTCAAACTTGTACACCGGCCCGGCCATGCGGTGGGAAACCACGCTTGCCACTATCAGCACGATTCCCAGATATATCGCCATTTTCAGCGCCAGCACGGGCATCGCGCCGGTAATCTCGTCCATCAGCGGCTGCACCAGCGCCGGATGCGCCGCCATCATGCGGGAGAGGTTCCACACCACCTCCGCCGCCATTATCATAAAGCCCAGCAGCACGCTCATAAACAGCATGGCCATGTACTGCACCTGCAGCCTTTTCTTGATGATGATGGTGTGCCGCTTGCAGCTTCTTCCGGTCCTGATTGTGGTTTCGGTGTCCATAATTGCGCCTCCCGCGCGCCCGCGGCCCTGCGCGGGCGCGCCGCGCGTTTTTAGAGCATGGAGTCGGCGAATTTAAGCCATTGCTCGCTCACCGTCTTGAGCTGGCCCACCGCCGTTTCCAGCGGGACGGGCGTTATCTTGTCGCCGTTAAGCGCGGCCATGACGCCGAACCTGCCCTCGCAGGCGAACTGCGCCGCCGCCGCGCCCACGCGGGAGCCCAGAATCCTGTCAAACAGCGTCGGCGCGCCGCCGCGCTGTATGTGGCCGATTACGGCATGGCGGGTTTCTATGCCGGTTTTTTCCTCTATGATTTTGGCAAGGCTCTCTCCCACGCCGCGGCCCTTCAGAATGACATGGCCGAAATCGTCCAGGTCCTGGGTTTTGCCGCCGTCCAGCGCGGGCAGTTCCACCGCCTCGCTGGAAACCACCAGCGCGTATTTGCGCGCCGCGTAGGCCTCTTTGAGCTTTCTGGCCAGGTCCTCTCCGTCCACCTTGCGCTCCGGCAGGCAGACATAATCCGCCGCGCCGGCTATGGCGGTAAACAGCGCCACCCAGCCCGCGTGGCGGCCCATCACCTCAAGCACTATTATGCGGTGATGGCTGCGCGCCGTGTCGCGCAGCCGCTGCAGCGCGTCCACCGCCACGGTAACGGAGGTGTCAAACCCGAAGGTGTAATCCGTGCCGGAGAGGTCGTTGTCCATGGTCTTGGGCACGCCCACAACCGGGAACTGGAAATCCTTGTAAAGCCTGTGGGCCACGCCCAGGGTGTCTTCGCCGCCCATGGCCACCAGCGCATCCAGGCTGTTTTTGCGGAAAGTATCCTTGAGCGCCTCCACCCCGCCTTCCTTCTTATAGGGGTTGGTGCGCGAGGTGCCCAGCATCGTGCCGCCCTGCATGATGATTTCGCGCGTTATGTCGCGGTTCAGCGGCAGGGTGCGGTTTTCTATGATGCCCTTCCAGCCGTCGGCGAAGCCGACGCACTCGCAGCCCAGCTTTTCCGCCGCGAATACGCAGCCGCGTATGGCGGGGTTGAGGCCGGGGCAGTCGCCCCCGCCGGTGAGAATGCCTATCCGTTTAGCCATTACAGCCTCCTAGAAGCTCGTGACATAGCGCAGCTGCACCACACGTTCCAGCCGCTGGACGCTGCCGTCGGCAAGCTGTGCGTTCTTGCCGATATCGCGCAGCGCGAAATCTATCTGGAAAAACGGCGACACGTAAAACCGCGCCCCGGCATTTATGCGCGACTGGTCAAAGCGCTGTATGTTGTCCCACTCGCCCATGAGGGCGAAGGTGTCCTCCACCGTGAAGCTGGCCGCCAGTGAGAGGTAAATGCTGTTGCTCTGGAAATCCGAAAGGTTCACGCCCGGATGGAGCTGGAACCATTTGCTGAACACCGATTTGGTGCCGGCGAGGTAGAGGCCACGCTCCTTTTCCAGGAATTTGTCGGTTGAGCGGTCGTAATAATAGCCCTGCCCGTCGTAGCCCACGGCCAGCGCGGGAAAAAGCGCGCTGCCGTCGTAGAAGCGGTATTTGGCCTGTATGGCGGGCCGTTCCAGCCGCACGGATGTTCCCGTGCCGATGAAATTTTCCAGAACCGCGCTGACGCCCAGATTCAACTGCGGCAGCACCCCGAAAGACACCTCGTCCAGCAGATTCCCGCCGGAAAAAAACCGCGTCTTGTTGAGCAGGCCGTAATAATCCAACGTGCCCGCCGTGGGAATGTCTATAAGGCTGGTGTCTGCCGCCAGCGCCTGCCCGCCGCCGCTGCTGTCGGAGACGGCCTTGGGCAGCTTGCGCATATTGGCCGCCAACGCGCCCGGCGCGGCCAGAACGCAGGCCGCGGCGGCTGCAACGAAAAATCTTTTCATTCAGAGCCTCCTCAAAAAACTATTATACCCGATTATTGGGCGAAACATAAACAACGATGCCTGCACGACATCGCCCATTTTTTTCACAATGCCGTATTTTGCTGTCCCGATTGCCGGAAACAACCGCGCGAACAAAGAAGAAAATGCCAAAAATAACGGCGTCCCTCTCTGAAACACACGAACAGGCTACTGGAACAAGGCGGGAACAACTACCGGGAACTTTTTTGTTCCCCTTTCGTGTGTTTCGTGGTTTGATTCTGTTTCCGTTGTTGTTTGCCAACATACCACAGCTCTTCAAAAAACGTGAGATGCCGTACGATGCCTTGCGGATGAACAGTGTTGACAATGGCGCGGCGACTATGTAGCATTGCTGTGCCCTGTTTGTATTGTGCAGAAAGAGAAATGAGGAGACAAGATATGGGCGTTTTCCCGCAACAGCAATCACTGTGTCTGGTCTTCCGGCATCGGGCCAGGGCGGTTATCGCGGCGGCGGCTGTCGCCGTTGCAGCCGCAAGCGCCGGGGCCTCGGATTCCTACACGATAGCCAACGGGGCATATCTGGACATCAGCACTTTCAGCGTCGCCTGCAAGCGCGTTACCAACAATTCCGGCGCCAGCCTCTATGTCCCGGCATACACGTTAACCGAGTACAACTCTTTCCTTAACGGCACGCAGCATCCGGCCGGCATCACAATAGGGAACTGCTACACGCTGACTATTTCGGTTTCCGGCAGCGGCAGCGTGGACCCGGCGTCCGGCAACACTTATGCCGACGGGCAGGTGGTAACGCTGACCGCGACCCGCAATTGCGCGAACACATTTTCCGGCTGGAGCGGCGACGCCAGCGGCACCTCCTATCCGTCAACCACGGTTACGATGACCTCCAACAAGAGCGTAACAGCCACTTTTGCCGCCGGTTATTATTATGCGTCTCTCACCTCCGGCTCAAGCTGGACAGTGCCCAATGAATGGCTCTCGTCCTGCAACACGGTGGAGGTTATAGGCGGCGGAGGCGGAGGCGCCGGCGGAGGGTTCACCAACCTGGCCGGCGGCGGAGGCGGAGGCGGCTATTCAAAGACGAGCAACATATCCCTGACGCCCGGCGGCTCGGCTTCCTACAGCATCGGTTCCGGCGGCGGAGGCGGGGCCTCCGGCTGCCATGCCGGAACCGGCGGGGGAACCACATCGTTCGGCAGCGGGCCCAGCGCCAGCGCCAACGGCGGCGCCGGAGGCGCCTGTCCCAGCGCCGGCGCAGCGGGCGGCAGCACCACCGGAGCCGTGGGCGACACCAAATACGCCGGCGGCAACGGCGGCGGAAGCTCATCTTCGACGGGTGACGCAAGCGGAGGCGGCGGCGCGGCGGGGCCGAACGGCGCCGGCAAAAACGGGGGATTGGCCTACAACAACGGCACTTATCTCTGCAGCGGCGGAGGCGGCGGCGCCGCCGGCGGCTCCTCCACGGCAGGCAGCAACGGTTCGGACAGCGGCGGCGGCAACGGCGGCAAGAACCGCAGCAACAGCGGCGCCGGAACCGGAGGGGCCGCCAGCGGCAACGGCAACAGCGGCACGGCAGGCAGCAACGGCGGCGGAGGCGGCGGGGCCTCCGCGGGAGGCATGTATGCCTTCAGCGGCGGCAACGGCGGCGCGGGCAATGAATGGAGTTCCTACGGCGGCGCAGGCGGCGGGGGCGGCGGGTCCGCCTCGGCGCTGGGCTCGGGAGATTCCGCCGGAACCGGCGGCAATTACGGAGGAGGCGGAGGAGGAGGCGGCCACGCGGGCGGCGCGGGCGCGCAGGGCGTCATCTATATAGTTTATTAATCCGAATGCTCCAGTCGGTTTTCGCTGCAAAAAAATTGCGAGCAGACACTACCGCCGGCCGGTGCCGGCGGTTTTGCGTTTTGATGAGAGAGCGGATTGCGCCACAAACCGCGCCAGCAGCGCCATTGAGCATATCCCGTATTTCACGCTGCGCCTGAAATTGATTGACGAGGCTTCCGCGAAGTACTTCGCCGGAACCGGAATGTCGCCTATCCTCAGCCCCGCGCCGACGGCCTTCAGCAGCATTTGCGCGTCAAAGACAAAATCGTCCGAATTGCCCCGCCAGTCCGCGGCTTCCAGCGCCTTGCGCGAATAGGCGCGCAGCCCGCTGTGCCATTCGCCCAGATTCTGCCCGGTGGCCAGATTCTCCACAATGGTGAGGCAGCGGTTTGCGATGTATTTGTACAGCGGCATTCCGCCTTTGAGCGCCTCGTCCCTGGAGCGTATGCGGTTGCCCAGCACAATGTCGCAGATGTCCAGGCGGATAAGCTCGGTCATTATGGAAACCACGCGCGGGTCGTACTGATAATCGGGATGCACCATCACCACCACGTCGGCCCCCGCCTCCAGCGCATGGGCGTAACAGGTTTTCTGATTCGCGCCGTAGCCGCGGTTTTTATCGTGGCGGAACGCTTGTATGCCCAGCCCGGAGGCAAGCTCGTAGGTGCCGTCGGACGAACAATCGTCAACGAGGATGATTTCGTCCACCGGAGGCAGGGCTTTCACGGTGCGCTCCAGCGTTTTCGCGGCGTTGTAGGCGGGCAGCACCACTACGGTTTTCATGGATAAATTCTACAAAACTATTTAGAATCTGGTTATGTGCCGTATCGCCGATTACTTTTCGCTTGAGGAAAACGGGACTTCCGTGCGGACGGAGCTTTCCGCCGGGCTTGCCACTTTCCTGACAATGTCCTATATACTGTTCGTGCAGCCGCAGGCGCTGGCCGCAGCGGGGATGGACGGCGGCGCGGTTTTCACCGCCACCTGCCTGTCCTCCGCGCTAGCCTGCATCGTGATGGGTTTTGCCGCCAATTATCCCATCGCCCAGGCCCCGCTTATGGGCGAGAATTTCTTTTTCGCCTATGCCGTGGTGCTGGGGATGGGGATAAGCTGGCAGAAGGCGCTGGGGCTGGTTTTCGTCTCCGGGCTGGCGTTCATGCTGCTTAATGTCACCCGCGCGCGGGAGTATCTGCTTAACGCGATACCGGATTCGCTCAAGTTCGGCATTTCCGTGGGAATAGGGCTTTTCATCTCGTTTATAGGGCTTAAGGAGGCGGGAATAATAGCCGCCTCGCCCGGCACACTGGTGCAGCTGGGGCCGGTAACGGAAGCTCCGGTTGCAATCGCGCTGGCCGGCTTCGGGGTTACGGCGCTGCTGTTTGTGCGCGGCGCGCGCGGCGCGATACTCTGGGGAATAACCGCCTGCGCCGCGCTGGCCTGGGCCCTTGGCGTCATAAAGATAGGCGGCGTATTCAGCGCGCCGCCTTCAATGTCGCCCACTTTCATGAAGCTGGATGTTAGCGGGCTGCTGAACTGGCATTCGCTGTCCATCGTGCTGGTCTTCCTGTTTATGACGGTGTTTGACACGGTTGGGACGCTGGTCGGCGTGGGAATGCAGGCAGGGCTTATGAAGAACGGCAGGCTGGCCCGCGCCAACCGCGCCATGATATCCGACGCGGTGGCCACCTCTGTCGGGGCCTGCCTGGGCACCTCCACGGTGTCCAGCTATATAGAAAGCGCGACGGGCGTCGCCCAGGGCGGGCGCACCGGGCTTACGGCGGTGGCCGTGGGGATTTTATTCCTGCTGGCGCTGTTTTTCTCGCCGCTGGCGGCGGCGGTGGGGACGGGGGTCAAATTAAGCGGCGGGCAGCTTGTGCATCCCGTAACCGCGCCCGCGCTGATAATGGTGGGCGCGCTTATGATGCGCGCCGCGCGCAAAATCAACTGGGACGACATGGCCGATTCACTGCCCGCCTTCCTGATAATAATACTCATCCCCTTCACCTTTAACATAGCAGACGGCATCGCCGCCGGTTTTATCGCATTCCCGCTGGTCAAGACCGCGCAGGGCCGCCGGGCGGAGGCGACGCCGCTTATGTGGTCGCTCTGCGTCCTTTTCATCCTGCGCTACATTTTCCTCAGGTGAAGCCGAGTCTTTGCCGGCCACTGCCCAATCACAATTTCCGGGGTAAGTTTCAGAATAAATTTTGTAGACTGGCGGTATGCTCTGGCACAGGTTCCGGCTTTTCTGGGACAGATACTGGCTTTGGATAGCCATAATCACGCTGCTTGCCGTTTCGGTGGCGGTGCCGGTGGCCTATCTGCGCGGGCTTGAGGAAAACACATACAAATACATAATCGCGCTGAACATGGCCTCGCTTCCGGCGGGGGTGCTGCAGACTCTGATTTTCGTGGGATTCCTGTACCTGCTGCAATTCGGCGGCGGGTTCGCGCGTTTCAAAAAAATGCGCGTGCGCACCGGGGCGATACAGGTCAAGTTCACCGATGTCATCGGCCTGGGCCAGGCCAAGCGCGAGGCCTGGGAGGTGGTGCAGCTTATACGCGACAGGCGCCGCGTTACCACCATCGGCGGCAAGATACTGCGCGGCGTGCTGATGGTGGGGCCGCCGGGCTGCGGCAAGACGCTGCTGGCCAAGGCCATCGCGGCGGAGGCGGGGGTGCCGTTTCTGGCCGTCTCCGGCGCGGAGTTCACCGAGATTTTCATAGGCGTGGGCGCCTCCCGCGTGCGCAAGCTGTTCCGCCAGGCCAGAAGCTACGCGCGGGCTTACGGCTCCTGCATAATTTTCATAGACGAGATTGAGGTCATAGGCCGGCAGAGAATTCTGCACGACGCTTTCGGCGGCGGGGCGGAAACCAACAGCACCCAGAACCAATTGCTGATAGAGCTTGACGGCCTTGAAGACAGCGACGCCAACGTGGTGGTAATCGGCGCCACCAATGCCGGCGAGAAGACTCTGGACGAGGCGCTGCTGCGCCCCGGCAGGTTTGACCGCAAAATCCACGTAGGCCGTCCCAATCTGGAGGAGCGCGAGCATATTTTCCGCTATTATCTGGGCAAAATAAAATGCGACCCGCAGCTGGACGTGGCCCGGCTGGCGCGCAAGACCGTCCGCAAAACCCCGGCTGAGGTGGAAAATATCGTAAAAGAGGCGGCGCTTATAACCGCCCGCTCCCGCCGGGACGCCGTAACCATGCGCGAGCTGACCGAAGCCATAGAGCGCATAGAGCTGGGCGTGGAGCATAAGCTCAACCTCACCCCGCGCGAGAAGGAGATGACCGCCTGGCACGAGGCCGGCCATGTGCTTGCGCTTTACCTGACCCATCCGACCAGCGACGTGTTCAAGGTTTCCATACGCCAGCGCGGCGGAGCGCTGGGGGTGGTGCATTCCGTCCCCAGAGAGGAGCTTTACGCCGCCGACAGGGAGACTTTGCTGGCGCATATCCGCTTCGCCCTGGGCGGCTACGCGGCGGAGCGCAAGCGCTACGGCCTTTCCACCGACGGCGTCAGCGCGGATTTCGCCGATGTCATGCGCGTCGCTCACGATATGGTCTGGCGGCTGGGCATGGGCAGTTCCGGCCTGGCGGGCGACTACACCGCAATTCCCGAAAACCAGCTTTCCGAAACCTTCAAGCAGCAGCTTAACGAGGACACCCGCAAACTCATCGCCGAGCAGCTGGCCTCCGTGGAAAAGCTCTTAAACGACCAATGGCCCATAGCCCAGGCCCTTGTGGCCGAGCTGCTGGCGAAAGAAGAGATGGATTACGACGAGGTGTCCGAGATTTTCTCCCGTTTCGGCAAGCCGCCGCGCCTGTCGCCCGCGGCGCCGCCGCCCGCCGCGCCGGAGGCCGCGCGATGAGGCGGTTTCGCGCCGCAGCCGGGCGGAATTTACGGACCGGCTTGCCGCTGCCCGCGCTGGCGGCCGCCTTCTGCTGCGCGCTGGCGCTGTCCGGCTGCGGCAAGGGCGGCGCGGCATACGAGGCGGCAAAAATATTTGCCGCCAACAGCGCAAAAAAAATCACTTTTGAGGATGCCCGCGGGGCCTTCGCCAAAGGCCGGGTCAATGCCATAACTTCCCTTGACAGGCACTGCCGCATAGCCGGCGCGGCGCAGAAGCGGCTTGTGGCCGCCGCGCCGCAGACGCGCGTCATGGGCGTTGGGCTACGCATAGCCGCAAGGGGCAAATTTTTCGAGATAACCCAGGTGATGCGGGGCTCCTCCGCCGAAAAAGCCGGCCTGGCCGAGGGCGACAGGCTGCTGGCCGTCAACGGCATGCCGGTTGCCGGCCTGCCCGCCGCCAGAGTGCGCGAGATGACGTCCGCATCTTCCGGCGGGGATGTGGACCTGGCGGTGTCCCGCGTTCTTGGCGGGCTGGAGCGGCGGCTGCAATTTTCCGTGCGGCGGGAGATAGTGGAGGTTCCCATAGCCACATCCGCCATATACCAGCAGTGGGCGGGATATTTGCGGATGACGTCGTTCGCGCTGGGATCGGCGGCGCAGGCCCGGCGCGAAATGGCGGATTTGCATGCGGCGGGGATACAGGCCGTCCTGCTGGATTTGCGCTTCAACAAAGGCGGCCTGCCGGCGGAGGCCGCGGATTTTCTGAGGCTTTTCACGGGCGGCAAAAAAACGCTTTTCCGCGAGATTTCCGACAAGGCCGCCTACAGGCAGTCATACGAGGCGGGCCCCGACGCGCAGTTCGGGGATGTGCTTGTGATGGTGCTGGTCAACGGCAAAACCGCCGGCTGCGCGGAGATAGCGGCCCAGTCGCTGCGCGAAAACACCGGCGCGCTTGTGGCCGGCTCCAGAACCGCCGGCGAGGGCGGGACGCAGCGCATGTTTAACCTGCCAGACGACAAGGGGTTGTGGATGACGGTGTCCTACCTTGTGCCGCCCTCCGGCAGGGCCATAGAGGAGGCGGGCATTATTCCGGACATGACGATAACCGCAAGCGCCGGGGACGAGGCCCGCATAGAGCAGGGCTGGAGCGAAACGAAGTATCCCGTCCTCAACGACCCGTATTTCAGGGAGGCGGTGAAAACCCTCGCCGCCAAGGCTCAACAACAGGGCCTGAAAATGGTAAAATAGTTCTCACATGACCGCAGTTGAAAAACAATTCCTCTCAACCGCGCTTGCAGGCGCGCTGCATGACATGGAGCGCAAACGCGCAGGGAAACCCCATTTGCGCGAGCAGGCGCGCTGCGTTTTCTGCGGCCAGCCGATAACGGCGGACAGGTTTTATGTCATCCGCGACGGCGGCGGCTACGCCGCAGGCTGCCTGCACTGCGGCGCGCTGCGCGAATCTTTTCCCAGCGTGAACCCGTTCATGTTCTCCAATCTCGCGCGCAGCAGAACCAACTGAACCAGAGTCTAAATGTCCGGCGAAGATTATTACAACCTGCTTGGCGTGCCGCGCAACGCGGACCCGGAAGAGATAAAAGCCGCCTACCGCAGGCTGGCGCTTAAATACCATCCCGACCGCAACCCCGGCAACCGCGATGCGGAAGAGCATTTCAAGCAGATAAACTCCGCCTACGAGGTCCTCTCGGACGGGGATAAGCGCGCCTCCTACGACCGTTTCGGCCATTCCGGCCCCGGCATGGGGGCGGATGCCGGCTTTGACGGTTTTTCCGGCGTGGACGTGAACGAGGTTTTCAGCAGCGTCTTTGAGAATATGTTCGCCGGCGCGGCGGGCGGCGGCTCGCGCAGAAGCCGCGCGCGCAGGGGCGCGGACCTGCGCCATGCCGTGGAAATAAGCCTGGAAGAGGCCGCCTCCGGCGTAAATCTGCCGCTTGAATACGAACGGGCCGAGTTTTGCCGCGCCTGTTCCGGCACCGGCGCAAAGCCGGGCCATCCGCTTAAAAAATGCCGGGCCTGCGGCGGCGCGGGGCGCATTCAGTTCGCGCAGGGCTTTTTCTCGCTTTCGCAGACCTGCCCGGAATGCGGCGGCGCGGGCGAGGTGATAACCAAACCCTGTCCCGATTGCGGCGGCGCGGGCCGCGTCCGGGCTAAGGCTTCGCTCACAATCAAAATCCCGCCGGGCATCGCCTCCGGCAACGTGCTGCGCGCCGCGCGCGGCGGCGACGCGGGCGACCGGGGCTCCGAAAACGGGGACCTCTACGTGGAAACGCATGTCAAAGAGCATCCCCGCTATCAGCGCGAGGGGAACGACCTGATTTACAAGCGCACCATCGCGTTCCCGCAGGCCGCGCTGGGCTGCGCCATGGAGGCGCCGCTTCTGGGCGGCGGGAAGGCGGAGGTTAAAATCCCCGCCGGGACGCAGCACGGCGCGACTATCCGGCTGCGCGGCATGGGCATGCCCCATCTGGGCGGCGGCGACCGCCGCGGCGACCTGCTGGTGCGCGTGGCGGTTGAGATTCCCCGGCAGCTGGGCGCGCGCGAGCGCGAACTGCTGGAGGAGCTTGCCAAAGTCATGCAGGCCGAAGAGGAAACCGGAAACGGGGGCGGATTTTTCAAAAAGGTTTTCGGAGGCTGATGTGAGCGGCCAGTATTATGTCCCGCCGGAGAACATAACCGCCGGCGGGTTTTTCGTTTCCGGCGGGCGGGCGCGGCATATCGCCGGCTCCATGCGGCTGAGAAAAGGCGACGAAATCACTATTTTTGACGGGACCGGAAATCAATGGCGGGCCAGGCTTTCCGCCGCCAACGCGGAAGAGGCGCGCGGCGATATTATGGAGAAGCTGCCCCCGCGCTCCCCATCGTGCCGGATAACCGTCTGCTTTGCGCCGGTGTCGCGCCAGTCAACGGAGCTGATGCTGGATTTGTGCGCGCAACTGGGCTGCTCGGCATTCGCGCCGGCGATAACCGCGCGCACGCAGTTTGACATAACCTCCCGCTGGGCGGAAAAATCCGTCCGCTGGCGCGAGGTGCTTATACAAAGCTGCTGCCAGTGCGGCGTGCCGCAAATACCGGAACTGCTGGCCCCGCGCCCGTTTTCCGCCGCCGTGAAAGATTTTGCAGGCGGCGTTGCGGCCATAGCCAGCCCGGGGGCCGGCCTTTCGCTGGCGGAGTTCTGCCGCAGCCGCGCCCCGCTTTCCGAAATAGCCGTTTTTATCGGCCCCGAAGGCGATTTCACGCCGCAGGAGTTGGAGCTGGCGCGCAGCGCAGGCATAACGCCGGCGGGGCTGGGTCCCTATATAATGCGCGCCGAAACCGCCTGCGCCGCCGCCTGCGCGCAAATCCTTCAATAGCCTGATGAAAATATATCTCAAGACATTCGGCTGCCGGGTGAATCAGGCCGAGACCCAGTCTTTGCGCGAGCGCATTTCCGCCGCCGGCCATGAGATATGCCGGCGGTTTGAGGAGGCGGACGCCGCCGTCATCAACGGCTGCGCCGTAACCGCCGGGGCAGACAAGGATTGCGCCCGGCTGCTGCGGCTTATAGCGCGGCGCAATCCGGGCTGCCGCATAATCGCCACGGGCTGTTACGCCTCGGTGTCGCCGCAGTCCGTGCTGGAAAACGCGCCGCGCGCGGAAATAATACCCAACCACCGCAAACAGGATATTCCGTCGGAATTTTTCGGCGCGGAGAAGGCGCCGGGTTTCGGCTGGCGCGCCTCCTCGCATCACGGGCGCAGCCGCGCCTTCGTAAAAATCCAGGACGGCTGCTCCGGCGGCTGCAAATACTGCATAGTGCCGCTGGCGCGGCCCCATGTCTCGTCCAAACCCGTTGAGGAGGCACTCTCCGAAATCGCGGCGCTGGCGGAGAACGGATACGGCGAAATAGTGCTTTCCGGCATCAATATCGGCTGCTACCGCTGCCCGCATACCGGCGCGCGGCTGGAGAATTTGCTGGGCGGGATATGGCGCGCGGGCGGGGATTTCAGGGTGCGGCTGTCTTCAATAGAGCCGCGCGACGTTTCGGACGGGCTCGTGGCCGCCGCGCTGGCGGGAGGGGACAGGTTCTGCGGGCATTTCCATATCCCGCTTCAGTCGGGCGCGGATACGGCGCTGCGCGCCATGGGCAGGAATTACGATTGCGCGTTTTACCTCTCCGTCCTGGAAAAAATCAAAAAGGCCTGGCCCGCCGCCGGGATATACAGCGACGTTATAGCCGGCTATCCGCAGGAAAGCGCGGCGGATTTTTCGGCAGGGCATGAATTCATCTCTGAAGCCGGTTTCGCGGGGCTGCATGTGTTCCGCTATTCGCCGCGCCCCGGCACCGCCGCCGCCGCGCTGAAACCGCTTGACCCGCGCACGACATTTGCCCGCGCCGAAAAGCTGCGCGCGCTGGACAAACAATTGCGCCGCGCCTTTGCCGCCGCGCTGGTCGGGTCAACGCAGCTTGTAACCGTGGAAACCTGCAAAAACGGCGCGGCCTGCGGCATCACGGGGAGTTTTGTGAATGTCGCGCTGGACGGAAATCCCGGCTCGCCGCTTGCGCGGGTAAAAATCCTCTCCGCCTCCGAAGGCCGCTGCCGCGGCGTTGTCATATAGGCCCTCCGGCCCTTCCCCGGCATTTCCCGTTTCGCGTAAACTTGATGTGGAACAAAATCGCTCCGAGAGGTGTGGGTATGAAAAAAACCGCAGTATCGCTGCTGGCCGCGCTGGCATTCGCGCTTCCCGCGTGCGCCGGAATTATGTCCGACCTGCTTTGCCTGTCCGGCCTGAAATCGCCGGAACAGCCGCCGGATGCCGCCATGCGCGCGGACGCCGGGCTTGAACTGGCCCCCATGCTGGATGACTATCTGATTACCGACGCCGTGTTCCAGACCACAAAGGAAAAGGCACATGTCTCTTTTGCCAAGGTGCCCAACTGCGCCGGAGGCGGCAATTGCGAGGATACCCAGTATTTCGCCATGTTCAGGACGGATTCCGGGGCGGTTTACGGCGCGAATCTTTATAATATCGCCAATTACGGCATTTTCAAATCCGGGCAGAAGGATATTTACTTTGACGGCCCCGGAAACCCTGTCTATACGGTCAAGCTGATGGTGGAGGACACCGACAACACCGACCGGCAGATCATTACCGTAACCCGGAACGGGCGCCAGGTTTTCGGCATGACCATAACCCAAATCCTCGCCGCGCGCGACAGGCGGGCCCGCCGTGTTTCGCTGGACAGGCAGTATATGGTGTTTCTGTCGCACGGGATTACGCAGGACGCAAACCACGAGCTTGTGATATCCCCTTCCAAATCCATGCTCACCTTCCTGCCGGCGCAGAAAACCGACGAGTATATCATGATAAACGCCAACGCGCTTTCGGAGAAGGCGACGGCCATCCCCCAGCTTGGCGGCTGGAAACTGGCGGTGAAAGACGGCAGGCTTTTGATGACGAAGTAACCCGCGTTTGAAATCCGCCGCCCCGCGCCGCCGGCGCGGGGCGGCTTGTTTAACCTGAAAGTTTCAGGTTAAGGTTGCGGCAGGAGGTTTTCTTTCGCGCAAAAGCGGGATTTTATTGCGGCAGTTCATGCAGCGTGAACTGATACCGTCTTTCCCTGCCGCCGGATTTCAGACCGATTTCCTGGGAAGTTTCCTTGACCACCGCAAATCTGGAGCCGGGCCTGAACAGAACTTCATCCTCGTTTCGCATTATGGATATGCCCTCAAGCGATTTGGCGGTAAGGGCATGTATTTTAAGCACAATATCGCTTTCGGATATTATTTGCCGCCGCGTCGCCTGATTGGTGACGCGGCTTGCGCTTAAAAATCCCCGCGTAATAAAGGGCCTGCGCTGCGCCATGGCCGCCCTGTATTCGCCGGCGCGCCGCTCAACGGTTGCACAGTCGGAATTGCCGCCGGACGCCAGTTTGTAGAAATCCGCGCGTATCACCCCGCCTTTGTAATCGGGGAGTTTGTTTATTCCGGAAAGCAGAAGTTTTATCGTGCTTATCTCGCCGGGACTGTCCGGCAGTCTTCCGTGCCAGAGCGGGGAGTTGATGTATTTGTATATGCTGCCGGTATAGGCCATGACAGCCGCAAGCTCTTCCGGCAGCATTATCCGCAGCGCGGGGTTCATTGCCTGTCGTGCGACAGCCTGCTCCCGCGCCGGAGAATCGCGCCAGGGTCCAAAATCCGCTTCGCCGGCCTGGTAGCCGCTCAGCGGCGCGCCGTTTGAAAGGGCGAGGCAACCCTGCGCGTTGATGACCAGTTCCTGCGCGCGCGCCGCGGCGGCCAGCAGAACCGCATACAGAAATACCAGCCATGTTTTGCGAAAAAACCCGTTTGTGCAGATCATATTATCTTGCGAGTTTCTGATGTCCGGCTTCGTTCGGCTGCCTCATAAAAATTGTAGCACCATTCTTCCGATACGGCATGGGCCCTCTGGTCTGATGCAGCGGACCCTATTTCGCGGTTTTTCGCCGAATCCCGCGGCCAACTGAAATTTTCAGGTTAATGTGCGGTCGAATTGCGGCTATTTGCGCTCTTCCGTCCGGGCCGGAAGCGGCGCCGGCGTTTTTTCCTTGGGCGCCGCGTTTACCCTGAGGGAACCGGCGGAGAATTTTTTCGCCGCGCCGGACTTGGCGCGCGACGGAGCCGGTTTGGCAGCCCCTGCTTTGACAGCCTGTGATTTGGCCCGGCGGGGTTTTTCCTTTGCGGCAACCGGCGCAGCCGCGCGGGGCTTATCGGATGAAACCGTCCTGGCCGCGGCATGGCGCGGCTTGGCGGTCGCGGCCTCACGCTGCGGCGGCGCGGCGAAAAGCGCGGTTACAGCTTCGGCTATGGCGCGGGCCAGCTTGTCGCGGAAGCCGGCGTCCATCACCATGGCCTCCTGCTCCGGCAGCACCATGTAGACATTCTCTATCAGGATGGACGGCATCTGCGTCAGCCGCGCCACATGGTAATCGCCGTAACGCAGCCCCTCGTCCGGCAGGGGGATATTTTTCCGATAGGAAGAGTAAACCGCGCGGGCCAGGTCCATGCCCTGCTGATGGTAGAAGTAGACCGAAAAACCCCTGTCGCCGCCAAGCGGGCTGACGCCGTCGGGCAGGGCGTTATTGTGTATGGAGATGTAGATGTCGCTTTTGGCGCGGGCGGCTATGCGCGGACGCTCGGCCAGAGGGATTTGCTCGCTACCGTAACGCGTCAGATCCACATTGGCGCCCAGCAGGCCCAGAGCCTGCGCCGTCTGTTTGGCGATTGCCAGATTGGCCTCAAATTCGTAATAGCCGGAAGGGCCTATCGCGCCGTCCAGCGGCGGCGTGTATTTGGGAGAATGCCCCGGGTCCAGCATTATTTTAAGCCCTTCAAGCGGGCGGCGCGCGGTGGCGGCGGAAAGGACGGGCTTGCCGCGCAGCTCCAGCGAAAACCCGCTTCCGTTCCAGCTCATGTCATAGCCCCAGAGCTTTTCGGCCAGATTGACGGTGATGCGCGCCGTCTGCGGGTCAAGCTGTTTCCAGCGCACGTCGCGCACTATGGCGTCCGACGAATCGTAGACGACCCATTGCATGTTGGCGGCGGTGTAGTAAAACGTAACCTCCAGCGCGCCATCGCGCTCGTCCACGGCGTATGGGACGTTGCGGGAGAGGTCTATGTTGAGCCTGGAGGAGCGGTTCCCCGCCTTTATGAATATGCTGCCCATGGCGGCATGCGGCGGCGGGGTGCCTTCCGGCAGAAAGCGGAGCTTGGATTCCTCCACAAGGCCGGACTCGGCATCGTTGAGCCGTATGCGGTAGAGGCCGCCTATCTTCGCGTCGGCGGAGCCGCGCGTGCCGGGCTGGAGGAACATGAAATACCCGCGCGCGTCGGTGCGCAGCGGAATGGTGTCGGTGGAGCATTCCACCTCCCAGCGGCGTCCGCGCAGCGCGGTCAGCCTTCCTTTGGCGGCGTATCTGGCGGTTTTGCCGTTCTTTTCAAAGCGGAATCTTATCTCCGCGTTTTCCGCCGCGTCTTCGGCAAGCAGTTGATACGCGCCGTAATACATCCCGCCCGGAGATTCGGCCATGGGGATATTTTTCGCGACGCCCCGTATGGAGAAAGAGGCTTTCGCCCCCTCGCCGGCCCGCGCGGAGACCGTTACCCAGTCCCCCGGCTGGAGCGCGATGTCGGAGGAGGGCAGCAGCGACGTCTCGTCCGCCCCGGGACCGTCGGCGGAGAGTTTCGCGGGCGTTTCCACAACCACATTGCGCACGAAGGAATGGACCGTCGTCCCGTCGTTAAGCTCCAGCCTGTACTGGAAATTGCCGGGGCCAAGCGGCAGGAAAGCTATGAAAGTCCCGCCGGGGTGGACCGTCACATTCTCGCCGTTTATGGCCAGCGAGGCGGTGGACGGGGAGACATTGCCAAAAATAAAATTGTTTTTCACCGGCGGAATTTTCGCGCCCTCGTAGGGATAGATGACGTTTACCGTCTGCGCGCAGGCCGCGCGGCAGAAAGCGGCCAGCAGCGCGGCAGCAATGGCCTTTGTCATAAATTCTCCTCCGGCGGCTTGAACGGAAGCTTTATCTCCATCTGTTTTATGCGGGTCAGAAGCTGGTTTTTGGTGAACGGCTTGGGCAGATACTCGTCCGCGCCGATTTCCATGCCTTTAAGCGCGCTCATCGCGTCGGCGCGTATGGTGAGCAGCATTACCGGGATGGAGGCCAGTTTCCTGTTGCCGCGTATTTTATGCAGCAGTTGGTAGCCGTCCAGCCCCGGCATATTGATGTCGGAGAGCACCATGTCCACCGGCTCGTTCAAAAGCACCTGGAGCGCGTATTCCGCGTCCTGCGCGATTATGACGCTGTAGCCGCCGCCCTCCAGCACAATCTTGAGCAGTTCCAGTATGCTTCTGTCGTCATCCACCACCAGAACCGTAAGCATTATTGAACCTCGGCCTCCAGCAGTTGTTTTTTGCGCTTCAATCCGCCCGCGCCGGAAAAGCCGCCCAGCCCCCCGCCGGAAGAGACGACGCGATGGCACGGCACATGCGGCCAGAAGGGGTTTTTGGACAGAGCCTGCCCCACCGCCCGCGCCGCCTTCGGCGAGCCGACGTCCCGCGCAATCTCGCCGTAGCTGCGGGTGCAGCCTCTGGGGATGGCGGCGCAGGCCAGCCACACCTTCCGGTAAAAAGGAGGATACTCCTCCAGCGCGGACAGGACGCGCTTTGGCAGCGCGGGCCGCGCCGGCTGCGCTGCGGGGGGAAGTTTTTTTGTCAGGCGCAGCAGCGTCATTTGTTTACGGAGATTATCTCGGCCTCGTAATCCAGGGTTTTGCCGGCAAGCGGATGGTTGCAGTCCAGCACGATATGCTTTCTGCCGGTGTCTTTAATCACGCAGGCCAGCTTTTTGCCGTCGCTGGTGGCGGCTTCCATCTTGTCGCCTGTAACCGGCTTGCGATCTTTTGGCACAAGCGACATGGCGACTTCATGCACCAGTTCCTTCTGGTACGGATACGCCTTTTCAGGCGGAAGATGCAGCTTGAAAACGGCCCCGGCGGTTTTTCCGGCAAGCTCGGTCTCCAGCGCGGGCGGCAGCCCGCACGAACCGTAAGAACAGGAGACTACTTTGGCCTCCACGAATTTCCCGGCGCTGTAGAGCGAGTATTTAAGCTCCACCCGCGCGCCCGTTTCCACCACCGGTTTGCGGCAGCCGTACAGCGCCATGGCTTGCGCCAGCGCGGCGGAAAATATGATTAGTTTTTTCATAAATCCTCTGCGAGTTTTCTGCTCCTCAGCCATCTATGATACTTTATTCCGAAGCGGTGCGCCTCGTCGCGCACGGCCATCAGCAGCCGCAGCGCGGGGCTGGCGCGGTCCAGCACAACCGGCCCGCGCCGGCCCGGGACGAATATCTCCTCCCGCTCCTTGGCAAGGGAGATTATAGGAATTCTGACGCCCTGCCCGCTCGCCGCGCGGCAGGCGGCGGCAAGCTGGCCCATGCCGCCGTCTATAAGCAGCAGGTCGGGGAAAGGCCCGCCCTCCGCTTTCAGCCGGGCGAGGCGGCGGCCCGTAATCTCGGCTATCATGGCGAAATCGTCGCCGCCGCGCGCCGGCGCCGGGGTTTTGATTTTGAAGCGGCGGTAATGCGCGCGGTTGGGCTTTCCGGCAATAAAACAGACCATGCTGCCCACGGGCTGCCTGCCGAAAAGATGCGAGGTGTCAAACCCCTCTATATGCACCGGCGGGCGGGCAAGGCCGATATGCCGTGCCAGCTCCGCGGCGGCGGCGGAGGTTTCCATCTCGCGCTCAAGCTGCCCGGGCCCCACGCGGCTTACCCGCGCGCGCTGGCCCATATGCTCCACCGCGCGCGCCAGGTCGCGGTAAAGCCCGGCCTCCTCGTAGCGCATGGCGGCGGCGGAATTTTTCATCCGGGCGGAAAACCGCTTCAGCAGCGTCCCCAGCCTTCCCTCCAGAATCATGGCGGCGCGGCGGACTATTTTGAGGTAATCCGCCCGGCTGATTTTGCCGGCGCAGGGCGCGGGGCATTGCCCGGTGTGGAAATACAGGCAGCCGTTTATCCTGCGCGTGTCCAATGGTTTGGACAGCGAAAATTCCCATTTGCACGGCCTGAGCGGCAGCAGCCGGCTGCGCCAGAAATAGCGCAGCAGCCTTTTTATGCCCGCCGCGTCCGGGTAGGGGCCGTAGTATTTCCCGCCGCCGCTTTTGCGGCGCACGGCCAGAATGCGCGGGAAATCCTCGTCCGTGATTTTGATATACGGGTAGGATTTGTCGTCCTTCCACATGCTGTTGAAAAACGGCTGGTGGAGCCTGATGAGTTTGCGCTCCAGCACAAGCGCGTCACGCTCGCTGTCGCAGACGATGCAGTCTATCTTTCGGATAAGCGGCACTAGGGCCGGGGTTTTCCAGTCCCCCGCCGCGCGCGAGGCCTGGAAATACTGCGCCACCCGCGCGGCCAGACTGTTGGCCTTGCCGATGTATATTATCTTCCCGGCGGCGTCGCGCATGATATAGACGCCCGGCGCCGCCGGCAGGTTTTTATAGGGTATGGTCTGCATCGGCCTGCAATTTGGCCTCAAACCCTTCCGAGGCGATGAACACATAGTTTCTGCCGCTTTTTGTTTTCAGCATAAGCCCGCGCTTTGCCAGATCCATAAGGTCGGCATAGGCGGTGCCGTATGCGACGTTCTGAATTTGCGCGTGCCTCCGTATCGCATATATTCTGCCGGGCTTTTTCAGCGCGTCGCCGAGTATTTCCCGCTGCCTGTGGTTGAGCCCTGGAAACTTCCGCAGCATGCCGGCGGAACGGGCGGCCTCCTCGTTTTTTCTGGCTATATGGCGCATTATCTCGCTGGCCGCGTCATGTATGACGCGCAGATTGTACATGATGAAATAAGTGGCGTCGCCGCCGTCCAGCTCGGAATGCAGGAAAGCGCGCATGTACTGCCCGGAGCTTTTGAGGACTATGCGCGAAATGGAAATATATTCAAAAGGCGAGTAGCCGCTGCGCAGCATGTGCCAGTAGAATATCGCCCGCGCCGTCCTGCCGTTGCCGTCCACGAAAGGATGGTCGTAGCCTACCCAGAAATGCAGCAGAATGGCTTTAACGACCGGATGCATGAACTCGGAATCATCATTGGCGAAGGCTATCAGCCTGTTCATCCTCTCTTCAAGCTCCGCGCCGGAAGGCGGGGTGTGCAGAATGGTGCCTTCCCCGTCAAAAACTTTGACATCGTCGTCTTCCGGGCTGCGCCTGAATCTGCCCGAATCCGCGGGGGTGTCAAGAGTGCCTTCGGTAACTATTGAATGCAGCCGCCTGATGGCCTCAACAGTCAGCGACGCATCCTTGAGGTTTCTCCGTATTTCCTCAATCGCCCTGTAATTGTTGACCACCATTTGCTCATGCCTGTTGGCCGGAGCGCGGTTGGAACGCAGCATTTCCTTGGCCTCTTTTCTTGTAACGGCGGCCCCTTCTATCTGGCTGGACGCGATGGCCTCTTCCATAAGGGAACTGATTATGTATCGGATTCTCTCCTCGCGCGAAGGCATCCCCTCCAGCCGGGCGCTGACAGCGGAATTCCTGTCAATGAGATGCAGCCATTCCTGCGCCTGTTCGGGAAGCCAGTACGAAAAATGCCGCCCCCCCCTGTCGCGAAGCGGGAATTCCCTTGCCTGTCCGAATGAATATATTTTCCTCGCAGCCCATGCTTTTTCGGCGGATATGCCCGCCGGCATCGGCAATTGTCTGAATTGCTCCCAATAGTAGTATTTCCTGTTCCATTCTTTCAGCGCAACTTTCATTTCAGGATTGGACAGAATATTCAAACCGGTCCTTAACAGTATGTCGTTAATTGTTGGCGGCGGCACTGGAAGTTTCATATGTTATCAGTTTATATCAAATTGATACCATTGTCAACATCATCATCCTTTTACAACAAAATGTGCTTTGAAAACACGCAGTTTGTATTCTTGTCAATTATTTAATAACAATACATATCAAATTAAAACTAATTGATAAACTAAACACCCTTATTGCAAATGCTTCGCTGATTTATCCAATCCCCGAACAATGCGCCGGTTCCGTTTAGTTTGCGTATCACCGGCTCATAACAGTCAAGCGAAGGGGAGGGACGCTCGTTCTCAAACGCGGTTCCGGGCAGCGGCATGAAGGTGTGCGCGTGTATGCGCGCGCCCATGCGGGCCAGCTCCTCCATGCAGCGCGCGCTGGCGGCGGCGTCAGCCTCCGTCTCGCCGGGCAGGCCGAAGATGAAATCCACATTCGCCTTCAGTCCGGCCCTGACGGTTATCTCCGCCGCGCGCATGAAATCCTCCGGGGTATGTCCGCGCCCGCAGGCCGCCAGCAGGGACGGGCTTGCGGTCTGCGCGCCGATGACTATGTTATCGTTGTCGCAAAACCGCCTTACAAGGGCTATGGTTTCCGCCGTAACATGCTCCGGCCTGACCTCCGACGGGAAGGATCCGAAAAACACTTTGCCCCCGCCCGGATGCAGCGCGCCGGAAAGCCCCGCCAGCAGATTTTCCAGCGCGGGAAGGTTCAGCGCCCTCCCGTCCGGCGAGCCGTAGGCGAAAGCATCCGGCGTAATGGCGCGGAAATGCGTCAGCCCGCGCGCCGCCAGCGCAGCTGACGCGGCCAACACCGCCTCCGCCCCCCGGTGGCGCATTTTCGCGCCGAAATATCCGGAGGTGCGGCAGAATTTGCAGGCATTGGGGCAGCCGCGCGTTATCTCCACCGCGCCGAAAATATCGCGTGGAAACGATACCGGCGGGTATTTGTCCAGATCAACCGCCGGCGGCGGCGCATTGGAAACAAGCCGCCCGCCTTCCAGATGCGAAATTCCGGGCAGCGCGCGCCAGTCGCCGCCGCAGGCGAGGGTTTTAAGCAGCGCGGGGAACGTGGCCTCGCCCTCGCCGGAGATAACGGCGTCAAAGCCGCGCTCCAGCATCTCGCGCGGGCGGGCCGAGGCATGCACCCCCCCTGCGGCAAGCAGGACTTTTCCCCCCGCCGTCGCTTTGGCGGCGGCTGCCAGCCCGCAGGCCTCTTTCGCCTGGAATGTAAAGAACGTGAAAGCCGCGACCAGCGGCTTTGCGCCGGAAGCGGTTTGGAGCGCGGCCTGGAACTCCGCCGCGTTTGCGGCGCGCAGCAGCCTCCAGCCGGAGAGTTCCGGCTCGGTATCCAGCGCGCCCGCCAGCGCGCAGAGCGTGTTCTTGTTCTGCGGCGGACAGAAGAATATAAGCGTCGGCGACGTCATAAAATGTAGAATCACATGATATGAAAATAGGGTTCCCGGCTGCGATGATTGCGGCCCTGCTGGCGACGGCGGCGGTTTTGTTCATGCCGGCGGTCAGCGCGGATTTCACCAACTGGGACGACGATGTTTATATCACAAACAACCCGCTTGTCCGGGATTTTTCCGCAGAAAACGTAAAACTGGCGTTTTCCTCCGCGCACAAGGGGCTCTACAAGCCGCTGACGCTGCTGAGCTTTGCCGCCGAGCATAAGCTGTTCGGCCTCAATCCCGCGGCCTATCACGCGGACAATCTGATTCTTCATCTGTGCAACTGCCTGCTGGCGGGAAGACTGGCATTCCTGCTTGCCGGGACGGAGGCGGCATTTGCCGCCGCGCTGCTGTTCGGCGTGCATCCGATGCATGTGGAATCCGTCCTCTGGCTGGCCGAGCGTAAAGACCTGCTTTACACCATGTTTTTCCTGCTGTCCGTGCTGGCGTATATGGAATACCGCCGCGCAGGCTCGCGTCTTTGCCATGCCGCGTCGGCGGCGGCGCTGGCGCTTTCCATGATGTCCAAGCCGCAGGGCTTCATGCTGCCCGCCGCGCTTGTGCTTGTTGACTGGCTGCAGGGGCGCAGATTTACGCTGAAGGACAAAATACCGCATATCATCCTGGCGGGCGGATTTCTGGCGGCGGCATTATTTTCGGTAAACAAGGCGGACGCGCTGTTCCGGCGGCCCGGTTTCACCGTGTTTGACAATTTCTGCGTCGGCTGCTACGGACTGCTGTGCTATGTGCGGCGGTTTTTCCTGCCTTTTGACCTGGCGGCGGTGTATCCCTATCCGCAGAAGGCCGGCGGCTGGCTGCCGCCGGTGTTTGTGGCCGCGCCGCTTGCCGCGGCGGCGGTCGCTGCGGGGGCGTTATGGCTGTGGCGCGCGAACAGGCGCGTCATTTTCGGAATTCTGTTTTTTCTGGCTGCGCTGCTGCCGGGGCTGCAATTTTTGCCGGTAAGCCCCAGCGTCGCCTTTGACCACTATTCGTATCTGGCCTATTTCGGGCTGTTTTTTGCGGCGGCGGAGCTGCTGGCGCATTCCCCTAAAGGCCGCGCCGTGCTGCTGGCGGCGGCGCTGGCGCTGGCGTTTGCGGCGCGGGAACGCGCTTTCGCCTGGCAGAACAGCCTGACTCTCTGGAACGACGAATTATCCAAATACCCGGGAGAGCCTATAGCCCTCAACAACCGCGCGCTGGCGTATCTGCGGCTGGGCGAGACAAAGGCCGCCCTTTCCGACGCCGGCGCCGCCATAGCCGCCGAGCCGGGCGAGGGGCGCAACCTGCTCACGCGCGGGCTCATTCACGAAACCGCGGGCAGCCCGGGCAAAGCCATGGCGGACTACAACCGCGCGCTGGAAATAAACCCGAATCTGCCCGAGGGATACATAAGCCGCGGCAATTTGCTGCGGGACGGCGGGGATTTGCGCGCCGCCTTTGCCGATTACGCGCGCGCCGCCCGGCTTAGCCCGGAGCCGGACGGGGCATACAACAACATGGGCAACTGCGCCTTCAAGCTGGGGCAGCGCGACAAGGCGCTGGAATTTTACGGCGCCGCGCTGAAACTTAATCCCAATTACGCCGACGCCTGGTTCAACAAAGGCCAGATCTGCCTTGCCCGGGGGGAGCTGCAATGCGCGGAGCACGGTTTTTCGCGCGCGCTGAGGCTGGAACCGCTCAACTCCGGCGCGCTGGCGCTGCGCGCGCAGGCCCGGCTGAGAAGCGGGGATTTCCGCGCCGCGCTCGGCGATTACGAGGCGGCTTCCGCGTCCGGCGGCGGGAACGCTGATATTTTTTCCGGCATGGGCGCGGCGCGGCTGCGGCTTGGCGACGCGGAGGGCGCAGTCGCCGCATTCTCGCGCGCGGCGGAGCTGGAGCCGCGCTCCGCCGCCGCGCATTACAATCGGGGGCAGGCATTTCTGGCGAAAGGGGACTGCGCCGCCGCCCTGGCGGATTATTCGCGCGCCGTAAAACTGGACCCGCATTACGATAAAGCCGTCTCCGCGCGGGAGCAGGCCCGGAAAAACCCCGCCTGCGCCGGGCAACCCGCCGCAAAAGCGGAACGCGCAATCCGTTCCTCCGTTATCCGGGAGCAGGTCCGATGAAAAATTTCAATGTCAAAACCGCGCTGGCGGCTGTGCTGCTGATAACCGGAATCTCGCTGTCGCCGGTGATGAAAGCCGGGTTTGTAAACTGGGACGACGACTCCTATGTCGTCGCCAATCCCAGGATAGTGCAGCTTGACGCGCAGAACGTCAAGGCGATGTTTACCACCTTCCACCGGGGGCTTTACAAGCCGGTAACGATGCTGAGCCTCGCGCTGGACTACAAAATAGCGGGACTCAACCCGAAGATGTACCACGCCACCAATCTGGCGCTGCATCTGGCAAACTGCGCGCTGGTGTTATTTATAGGGCTGGAACTGGGAATGGGGGTGTGGGCCGCTTTTTTCTTCGCGCTGTTTTTCGGCATTCACCCCATGAACGTGGAATCCGCCGCCTGGGTGTCAGAGCGCAAGGAAGTGCTGCACGGGATGTTCTTCCTGTCGGCGTTTTACTCCTACCTGCGCTGGCGGGCGGGCGGCGGCAGGGCGCTATTGGCATTGTCTCCGCTGCTGTTTGCCGCGGGGATGATGGTAAAGCCGCAGGGACTGTTCCTGCCCGTCGCGCTGCTGATTGCTGACTGGGCGAAACGGCGGAAACTCTCTCTTGCCGACAAAATCCCGCTGTTTGCCGTGTCGCTGGGGTTTGGCGCCCTGGCGTTTTACACCCTGCATTCCGCCAATATGCAGGTGCAGAGCGCCAGCTTCGGCCTCTGGCAGAGCATCTGCATAGCCGCGCATTCGCTGCTGGCCTATACTTTCCGTTTCGCAATGCCGGCGGGACTGTCGGCCATGTATCCGCGCCCCAATCCGGGAACGGCGCTGCCGTGGGATTACCTGCTGTCCCCGTTTGCCGCGCTGTTAGTATGGGCGGGGCTGTTTTACGTCGCCAGAAAAGACAGGCGCGCCGTCGCCGGGCTGCTGTTTTTCCTGGCGGGAACCGGGCCGCAGCTTCAGTTTTTCGCCACGTTGCCCAATATCACTTTTGACCATTACGCCTATATCCCCTATCTGGGGCTTTTGTGCGCCGCAATTGCAGCGGCGGAAAATATCATAGCCGCCAGCCCGCGGCTGAAAAGCCGCGTTTTCGCGCTTGCCGGCGCGGCGGCGCTTGTGTTGGCCGGCATGTCCTTCGCGCGCGCGCGGGTATGGCAGGATTCGCTAAGTTTGTGGAGCGACGTGCTTTCCAAGCATCCGAACAGCATTTACGCCTGGGCCAATTTCTCCAACGCGCGCGCCGCGCTGGGCGACAATGCGGGCGCGGAAGCGGCCATAAACACGGGCATGAAGGTAACGCCCAAAACGCAGCTTGAGGAAGCCTCGCTGATAATTCAGCGCTGCGGGCTGAAAATCGCGCGCGGCGACTTTGAAGGCGGCGAGGCGGACTGCCGGCGCGGAATCTCCATCTCGCCCTACAATATCGCGGCATGGCAGAATCTGGGCGTGCTGCATGCCGAACGCAAAAATTACACCGCCGCGCTGATAGCCATTAAAACCGCCGCCGCCATGAGTCCCCGCGCAGCCGATGTAATAGGGCGGCTGGCCGGCATATACGAGCTTATGGGCGACACCGAAACGGCCCGCGCCGCGTATCTGCACGCGCTGGAACTGAACCCGGAATACGCCGGCGCGCGCAAAGCGCTGGTGGCGATGCTCTCCAAGTCCGGCGGGGACGATTTGCGCCGCTGGCTGGCAGAACACAGCGGCATTGATCCGAACTCCCCGCCCGCATATCTGGAAAGCGGAAAAACGCTTCTTGAAAACGAAAATTTCCGGCAGGCGGCGGAAGATTTGTCGCAGGCAATAAATCTCGGCTACGGCGGCGCGCAGGCCTACGCGATGCGCGGCGCGGCCTACGGCGCGCTTAAAATGACCGATAATTCGCTGAAGGATTACGAATCCGCCATCGCCGCCCAGCCGGATTTCATAGACGCCTATTACAACCGGGGCTTTATGTTCATAGCCATGCGCCGCTACGGCGACGCGCTGCGCGACATGAACAAAGTGCTAAGCCTCAAGCCGGATTCCGGCGGGGCTTACCTCAACCGCGGCGGCATATACCTTTCCACCGGCAAACCCGCCGAGGCCGCCGCCGATTTCAGCCGCGCCATAGAGCTGGGCTACGGCCTGTCCGCCGCGCTTAGCAACCGCGCCATAGCCTATATGGCCATGGGCAAAGGCCCCGAAGCCATGGCCGACCTCAACCGCGCGCTTTCCAGGAATCCCTATGATTTCAAGGCGCTTGTAAACCGCAGCGCGGTAAGCCTGCGCCTGGGCGACGCCGCCCGATCGCTTGCCGACGCGCAAGCCGCGGTTAAAATCAAACCCGGCGACCGCGCCGCGCAGGACGCGCTAAAGCGCGCCCGCGCCGCCGGCAAAAAAGCGGGCAATGCCGCCGCGCGCGCAAGCGCAGCGCCCCGCGCCGCCGGCGGATAGCTATCCCGCGAAACTTGATGTATACTATAATTGCAGCAGCCAATCTATTAAAGGAGGCTTACAAGATGCCGGAGATTGCATATAAAAGCGGGCGTCGCGCCTCCTTTTCCCTGTAAACAATTCCGTTCCGAAGGAAGGCGCGGGGCATAATTCCCGGCTGGCGGCTTTTGCGCGCCGGCAGCCGCGCATGGCAATGCCATGCCGCTTTTTACCTGAATGATTCAGCTGGTTGCGTGAAACGAGGCGAAAAAACGCGAAATAATGCCGAACAAAATTATCCGCGCGCGCCTCACTGCGCAAAAGGATAATTTTGTGAAGGCAGTATGAAGCGATTTTTCGCCGAATTCCGCAATCCAACTGAAACATTCAGGTTTACGAGGAATACAATGCAAAACGACATTACCGCGCTCGTAACGGCGGAACACAGGCAGGCTTACAGTGTTTATCTGGACGGCAAAACCATCCCTGCGCAGGTGGCGGGAAAATTCAGGGCAAGCGCGGTTTCAAGGCTGGATTTTCCCGTGGTCGGGGACAGTGTGGCCGTAACATTGCATGACAACGGCGAGCAGGCGGTAATCAATGAAGTGCTGCCGCGCAAATCCATTCTGCTGAGAAAGGAGGTTTCCGGCGGGCATGACGCCCAGCCGCTGGCGGCGAATATAGACAGGGTGTTCATAGTGATGGGGCTGGACGGCAATTTCAACACCGCCCGGCTAGAGCGGCTGCTGGTCGCCGCCCGGGACAGCAATGCGGCCCCGGCGGTGATTCTCACCAAAAAAGACCTCTGCCCCGAAGCGGAGCTGGCGGAAAAGACGGCCGCCGCCGCGCGCTGCGCGCCCGGCGCGGAGATAATATGCGTCTGCGCCGTCTCCGGCGAGGGGATGGAATCCGTGATCCGGCTGCTGGGCAGCGGCGCCGCCTGTTTTGCCGGCTCCTCCGGCGCGGGCAAAAGCACGATTATAAACCGGCTCTGCGGCTATGAGGCGGCGGCAACGCGGCCCGTCCGGGAAGACGACAGCCGGGGCAGGCACACCACCGTAGCGCGCCAACTCTATATCCTCCCGAACGGCGCAAGGATAATAGACACCCCCGGCATCCGGGAATTCGGGCTTGAATGCGCGGAGGGCGGGCTTGGCGCGTCTTTTCCCGATATAGAGGAGCTGGCGGCGCAATGCAGGTTCGGAAACTGCTCGCACGATACCGAGCCGGGCTGCGCCGTAAAGGAGGCAATCTCTGGCGGCAGGCTGCCGCCCGCCCGGCTGAAAAATTACCTCAAGATGCAAAGGGAGATGTTCCACGGCCAGGCAAAGCATGACGCGAAAAAGCGAATGCTGGCGAACCGGCAATCCAGGGCATTCGCCCGGCGCTGCCGCGGCGTGTTGGAGGCCAAACGCAGGCTGCGCGGCGGCTGAAGCCGCAACTGGCGGCAGGAACCGCAACGGCGGAGCATCCGCTCCTCCGCCGCCTCGGTTCCTGCCGCCAATTTCAGGGTTAGTTGTTGCAGGCGCAGGCGCGCGGGCAGTTGTAAGCGCTTGCGTCGGCCGTGGTGTCGCCGGAGCATCTGGCCACCCCCATGCCGAGACTGTTTGAACAGCCAATCTGCAAAGAGCAGCCCCCCATCCATGACCCCAGCCCTATCGCGCTGGCCACCGACTGGCAGTGCGCGTCGGTCCCGGTGGAGCCGGCATATGTCTTGGTGGCGGCATTGTAGCCGCCATGCGAGGAGCAGGTCGTTGTGCAGGAATCTCCCGCCGTCCCCTTATACCAATGAAAACAGGCTGCCGAGCTTTGACTCAACGTTCCGCTGTTGCAGGTTACGGTAACGGCGGAGCCCACCCACACGGACCTGGAGTCTGAGACAGACGTGCTTCCCCCGTGGGCCAGCGCGCCCACGCTGCCGCTGCAATTTGACCATGTAACGGACTGCGCCAGGCAGCCGCACTCGCTGAGCGTTATATTGGCGCCGTGCTTTGCTATAAACCCGTTTGTTCCGGTCCATTCGCCCGCGCTGTAGACCGGAACGTAAAGCGCCTGCCCCGTATTGTTGGTTACGACTTTACAGGTCCCGAAGGCATCTATGCGCAGATTGCCGCCGTTGGCGATGCTGATATTTTCCTCCGCGTAAGCGGCGGCAAATGCGATTGCCAGCGTTATGACGGAAACTATTATTTTCCCCGCGCCGAATGAATTCATATCCCCTGCCTCCAAACTCCGCAAAACGCGCGAATTGCCAGCGCGCAGAATTTTGAACCGGTAGATGGCGGATAAAATCAAGCAGGAAAACAAAACGGCGGCCACCGTTCCGAACGCACCATGCTATTGCGCATGGCGCCGATGAAGCCCAAACTTCTCAAATTGCGCTTTGGTTGCCGGTTAAACCTCCCGCGCAACACCTCTCACTTGAAATTGTATACTCTGGCGGCAGCCGCGTCAACCTCCGTTTTCCGGCCTCCATTTTCCGCGGTTGGGCAGCGGAGGCCCGTGGCGGAGAGCGGGGCGCTTCTGCCATGGTTTTTATAAGGGAAAAGTCCGGATAATCTGTGAAAATCTGTGGTCAATCTGTGGATTATACCGCCGTTAAATCATAAGGAAACCAACCGCTTTGCGGTGGGGCGGTTTTTCCCGTCGGAAAAAAATAACGCTTGACACTTTGAACAGTTTCTGATACAATCGTATCAGACTTGGGGAGCCGCCATACGGGCCCTTTACGGGCCGGAGGCGCGCGGTTTCGCGCGGCCTGAACATGGCGACAGGCGGTTTTTTAGGGCATAACAAGGCGCTGCCGTCCGCGCGGCGCGCGCCGCTTTCGCGGCGCAAGGCGGCGCAGCATGATGACTGCGCCTCCCCTGCGGAACAGCGCGCCGCGCAGCCGGGCGGGCCGGAAAAGCCCGCCGCTTCCAGAGGCAGGACGCAGCCTCCGGCGCAGGCCGGCGCGGCCAGGACGGCGGCGCGGGCCGCGGCCTCAAAAAGCGGGCCACAGGCCCCTTCCGCGCAGGATGCCGGGGAATTTTTTCTTGAAATGGTCTGCCGCTGCGCGGATATCTCGTCCGCGCTGAGAAAATCCGGCTTCTCGCTGCCGGAGCTTTACGGCAGGCTGCTTTCCGACCATGATTTCCGGTCCAGATTTGACGAGCGCGCCAGCCTCAAGCTGGAGCTTGCCGCTTTTGACACCGCGCTGCGCGGCAACGCCGCGCTGACGGGTTTTTTGCTCTCAAACCGCCTGCCGGACAGATACCGCAAGGGCGCGCTGGCCCCCAAAACGGCGCAGCCGCCCCAGATAGTGTTTGTGGCGCACGACTCCGGAGCCGCGCATGAGGATTGAGGTGCGGACCACCCGGATATTCTCGGCCAACCTCGCCGCGCGGGCGGCGGCGGTGGTAAATGTGGGCGGGGCGCGCTCTTCCAAATCGCACAGCCTGGCACAACTGCTCATCATGCGCGCCGCAAACGAGCAGGGCGCGCGCATCGCCGTTACCCGCAAGACCATGCCCGCGCTGGAGCGCACCGCCTACCGGCTGGTGATAGACCTGCTCAAGGCCTACGGCCTCTACGACAGCGCCTTCCACGGCAGAAGCAAAAAACTCTATCAGCTCGGCGACAGCGTGTTTGAATTCTTTTCGCTGGACGACCCGGAAAAAATAAAAAGCTCCGAATACAACTATATCTGGATGGAGGAGGCCAACGAATTCTCGTGGGAGGATTATCTGGCGCTTTCCACCCGGCTTTCGGCAAAGCCCGCGCCCGGAGAGAAAAACCGCATTTACATCAGCATCAACCCCTCCGACACCGGCGGCTGGATTCCAAAGCGGCTTATGCGCCAGCCGGATGTGGAGGTGATACATTCCACCTGGCGCGACAACCCCTTCCTGCCGCCGGAGTATGCGGCGACAATCAACGGGCTTAAAGAGCAGGACGAAAACGCCTGGCGGGTTTACTGCCTGGGGCAGTGGGGAATGCGGCGCGGGCTTGTTTACCCGGACTGGCAGCCCGCGGACTCTCCGCCCGAAAACCCGGACGACACCGTTTTCGGGCTGGATTTCGGCTTCAACAACCCCACCGCCCTGGTGCGCGCCGACCTCAAGGACGGCGCGCTTTTTCTGGACGAGCTGCTCTACGAATCCGGCCTCACCAACAGCGCGCTCTGCGAGAGGCTGCGCGCCGTTATCCCGCCGGAGCTTTCCGGCAGGCCGGTATACGCAGACAGCGCCGAGCCGGCGCGCATAGAGGAGCTTGTCCTGCGCGGCTGGGACGCCCGCGCCACCGACAAGGCGGTGCTGGAGGGCATTGAAACCCTCAGGGGGTTCCGGCTGCGGGTAACGCGCCGCTCGGCCAATTTAATAAAGGAGATTGAAAATTACTGCTGGCGGACCACGCCCTCCGGCGCGGCGCTGGACGAGCCGGTGCGCTTCAACGACCATGCGCTGGACGCGGCGCGCTACGCCGCGCGCACGCATTTGCGCGCCAAACCGGGGCCGGACATCAGCTTCATATAGGAGAGAATATGAACATATTCAGGCAAATGCTGGACCGCGCCGCGCAGACGCTGGGATACGGAAAATCGTTTATCGCTCCGGCGGCGCAGGAGCTGCCGCTGTCCGGAGCGAAACTGCCGGACCCCACCCTTAATTTCTACCGCCCCTACGCGCGGGCCTATGCCGACAGGGCATGGGTTTATGTCTGCGTCTCAGCGGTGGCGGACGCGGTGGCCTCCACCCCCATGCTGCTTAAAAACGGCAAAGGGGGCAATGTGGAAAAACACGCGGCATTGCAGCTGCTGTGGCGGCCCAATCCGTTCATGTCGGGGCGGGCGCTGCGGCAATGGCTGGCCGCCTCGCTGGAGCTGACGGGCAACGCATACCTGCTTAAGGATTCGGTTTCAAACGGCAGGCCGGGCGAGCTGTGGCCGCTGCTTAGCCATCTTGTTGAAATACTTCCCGGCAAAAGCGCGGAGTCGCCGGTGGAGGGCTACCGCTACCGCGCCGGCTCAAACTCCGCCGTGTACGCGCCGCAGGACATAATCCACTTCAAATATTTCAATCCGCTGGACTGGTTCTACGGCCTTGCGCCGCTGGCCGCGGCGCGATTTGCCTGCGAATCCCTGGAGGCGGCGGAAAATTTCAACCGCGCGTTTTTTGAAAATTCCGCCACGGTCTCCGGCATACTCTCCAGCGAGGCCCGGCTGGACGACGCTTCCCGGCGGCGCATAGTAAGCTCCTGGAACGAGACCCATGCCGGGCCGCGCCGGGCGCATAAGGTGGCGCTGCTGGAGGGCGGGCTTAAATGGCAGGCCATCTCGGTCTCGCAGAAGGACATGGATTTTATCGCCGGCATGAAATTCAGCCGCGAGGCGCTGCTGGCGATTTTCCGCGTTCCGCCCGCGCTGGTGGGCATTTTTGACAACGCGCCGCAGTACGGCACCAGAGAGCAGCAGCGGATATTCTATCAGGGCTGCGTGATGCCCAAATGCCAGCTCGCCTGCGAAACGCTGACCGAGTTCCTGCTCCCGGATTTTGACCGGACGGGAACCCTGTACCTGGACTCCGATTTTTCGCAGGTGTCCGCGCTGCGCGAGGACGAGCAGGGCCGCGCGCTGGCGGCGGAGACGTATCTGCGCGCGGGCTTCCCGCGCGACGAGGTTATAGACGGGCTGGCGCTGCCTTTTTCCAAAAGCGCCCGCCCGAAAGGAGACGCCCAATGAGCGCAGAGAGCAAAGGCGTCCGCGTAAGCGGCACGCGCGGCAGGCCGGCGGTCAAGATAGTCCCCATTTACCGCCCGAAAATATACGAGCAGGGCCAAAACACCGTCATAGAGGGCTACGCCAACACCAAAAACCGCCCGGACCGCTACGGCGATGTTCCCGCCGTCTACCCGAAGCTGCGGGATTACGTCTACGACTGCGCGGAATTCCTGAAAAACCCCGTGCTGATGATAGACCATGTCAACGCGGTGGACCATGTGGCCGGCTCGGTGGTGGACGTGCACGAAGACGAAACCGGCCTGTTTTTCCGCGCGGTTTTTTCCGCGTCGGATTATCCGGTGGTGGCGCACGCGCGGCAGGTTTACGCCGAGGGGCACGCGCGCGGCATCTCCATGGCGGGGCAGTTCCTTTATGAAAACCCCCAGTCGCCGGAGCAGCTGACGCTGGCCCGCATCTACGAGATTTCGCTGGTGGCCGTGCCGGCGGACCCCAACGCCCTGGCCGAGGCGATGAAAAAAGCGATGGAGGCGGTCTGCGACGGCTCCTGCGACGAGAACACGCGGGCCTCGCGCCTTCTTTCGCTTAAAAGCGCCATAGACCGCTGGACCTGCGACATGCGCCGCAGAAAAGCGAAAACACAGCCGCCGGCGCGGGGCTGACAAACCCAAACACAAGGAGACACCATGAACGAATACGATGAAGCGGTAAAGTCAATATCCGAACTCAGAAAAACCCTTGAAACCCGGCTGGACGACTGCATCACGCGTGAAAACGCCGAGAAAATCGCCGAGGACGCCGTGCGCCGCCTGCACCCGCCGGAAAAAAAGGCCCTCCTGCCCCAGACGCCCGAGGACCTCGCCGCCCGCGCCGAGAAATTCAGGACCGGCGCGGCCAACGCGCCGGAAAAGCCGTGGACTTCCGCCTACGGCGCGAAATTCGGCAACATGCGCAACTTCCTGATTGCCGCGCGGGAGCATTACGGCATGTCCGCGGACGGCAAAGCCGCCCCGCTGGCCGAGGGCGGCGGCACCGGCGGCGGCTACCTCGTGCCGGCGGAGTTCACGGCGGAGGTGGTGCGCATAATGGGCGACGTCTCCGTCATCATGCAGCTGGCCAACGTGATTCCGATGTCCGGCTGGAAGCGGCATCTGCCCAAGCAGCTCACCAACGTGGCCGTGGGCTGGGTGGCCGAGGGAGCCGCCAGGCCCGTTACAAACCCCACCTTCGGCCAGATAGAGCAGGTGGCAAAGGTGCTGGCCGCCGTAATCAAATGCTCCGACGAGCTGCTGCGCGACAGCGCGGTAAACCTCACCGCCTTCCTGGCCGAAATAGTGGCCGAGAACATGGCGCTGGAGATAGAGCGCGTCGCGCTGGCGGGCAGCGTATCCGGCGGGGACCCCTTTGACGGGGTGCTTAACGGCTCCGGCGTAAACCAGGTGAGCATGGCGGGCGCTTCCGTCTGCTTTGACGACATCGCCTCGCTGCTGTTCTCGCTTAACGCGCAGTACGCGCGGGACGGCGTCATCGCGCTCAGCAGAACCGGCCTTAAAAAGCTGCTGGCGCTCAAGGACACCACAGGCAGCTACATCTGGCAGCCGCCGGCGGGAAACCTGCCCGCGACGCTCTGGAACACGCCGTATGTCGTAAGCTCCCAGATTCCGACCAATCTGGGAACCGGCTCCGACCTGACGGCGGCGCTGTTCGGGAGATTCAAAAACTACCTGATAGTCTCGCCCCGGCAGCAGCTGGAGGTGCGCGTCTCGCAGGACGCGGCGGACTGGGTGGATTCGCAGCTCCAGTCTGCGTTCATGAGCGACCAGACATGGCTGCGCTTCTCGCAGGCGCTGTCCGTGGACGTCGCCTATGGCGCGGCGTTCTCGTGCCTGAAGTTCAAATGACAGGGCGGCGGGGGCGGATTGCGTTTGCAGTCCGCCCCCGCCCCGGCGGAGGATACATGGCTTTATCGGCAAATGCGCTTACAACCCTTGCGGCGGCCAAGACCAGCCTGCAAATACCGCAGGACGACACGTCAAAGGATTCGCTTATAGAGCTGCTCATAGAATCCATGAGCGCGGCGGCGGAATCCTACTGCTCGCGCGCGCTGGCCCGGCGCGTCATCCTGGGCGAGCCGCACGAGGTCTGCGGCAGGAAATTCACGCTGGACCAGTATCCGGCGGCGGGACTGGCGAAAATAGTCCTCAACGGAAGCGAAATCGCGCTGGACGGCGTGGAGCTTGATTCGCAGGCCGGCATAGTGAAGCTGCCGCTGGCCGCGCGCGGGGCCGCGCTGGTGGATTATACCGCCGGGCTGTGCGCCCGCCCCGAGGAGACGCCGCGCGACATCCAGCTTGCGATATGGAAATGGCTGGAAGACGTCCTCTCCCGCGAAAGCGGGGAGGGCATCTCGCGCGAGCAGCTGGGCGATTACGTGGTGGATTATTCAGACCGCAACGGCTGGCCGCCGCCCATAGTCTGCTCGCTGCTGGAAATCTACCGCGCGGAGAGGCTATGACGCCCGCCTCGCTTTTCAACTCGCGCTGCGACATAGAGACTGCCCTGTTCTCTAAGGACCAGGACAGCGGGCAGAGCCGCCCCTCCTGGCAGGCGGCGGCCTCAAATGTGCCGTGCAGGCTGCGGTGGCGCGCGCAAAGCGAGCGGCTCTCCGGCAAGACGCGCTGGCTGGAATCCGATTATGTCCTTTACCTCAAATGGCGGGCGGTGGAGCCGCTGTCCTCGCGCATAAAAACGGGGGGCCGCGTTTTTACCGTAACCGGCGCGGAAAATATCGGCGGGGCGGGCCGCTACGCGGCCCTTTACCTGCGGGAGGTTTGCGATGAGAATTGAAGCCGCGTTTGCCAACGCCGGTGAAGTCTGCGCCGCGCTTTCCGCCGCAAGCGGGGCGGCGAAAGCGGGCGTCGCCGCCATGCTTGAGGAGGAGGGGCTGGCGGCGGCGGAGCGGCTGCGCCAAACCCTCTCCGTCTCCGCGCGGGACAACGGGCCTTCCCGGCCCGGCGGGGCGCCGCGCTCTGTAAACGGGGCATTGGCCGCATCCGTCTCGCATGCCGTTGAAACGGAGGAGGGGCAGGTTTCGCTTTCCATCGGCGCGGGCGCGCCGTACGCGCCGTATCTGGAGCATGGCACGGGCCGCATGGCGGCAAGGCCGTTTCTGCTGCCCGCGTTTGAACAGTTGAACGAAGCGGTGGAGCGGCGGCTGCAGACGCTTTTTGCGGAGGCCGGGCTATGATAATGCGCCAACTCTACCGGCTGCTGGCTTCGGACGCGGAACTGGGCGCGCTGCTGGGCGCGGCGGGCGCGGACGGGAAAATATACCCCAATTCCGCCGCCGCCGACGCCAGGCCGCCGTATCTGGTGTACCGCTGCGCGGCGGGGCAGGCGTTTATCGGGCCGTTGCGCGAGGAGACGGCGGTCTTTGAAGCCGTGTCTGAAAATTACTCGCTGTGCGGCCTTGCGCTGGCGCGGGTGGACGAACTGCTGCGCGCCGCGCGGGAAGACTCGTTTCCGCCCGGCGGCAGGCGGATATTCTGCGCGCTGCCAAGCGGCGGCTCGGATTGCCTGGACCCGCGCGGCCTTCACGTGCGCGGCGCGGCCTACAGGCTCAAATACATATAGGAGGTAACATGGGAAACGTCACCAACATAGTCGTGGGAATGCAAAGCGAGGGAACGCTCAAAATCGCCGCGCAGGGCGCGCAGGAATCCTCCGCCGCGGACGCGGGATATATAAAAGGCGGCATAGCAATAGCGCATGACGAAAACAGATACGCCGTGAAGGTGGACCAGGCGCTCGGCGCGGTGGACATGGTGCCCACCGACGAGAAGATGACAGTCAAGCTCTCTCTGGCGGAGGCCACCCTTTCCAACATGGCGCTGGCCTTCGGCTATCCGGACGGCGGGGGCGGCTTCTCCTTCGGTTCCAAGGAGGGGGCGCAGTACCGCACGCTCTACATAAACGTCAAAGGCCCCGGCGGCAGCCTGAGAAAATACACTTTCTGGAAATGCTCGCCCACCGGCAAAACCTCGCAGGCCTACAAGCTGGACAGCGAAACCGTCGTGGACGTGGAGTTTGACGTGCTCTGCGACACCGCGCATCCCGCCGCGCAGCGCTTCGGCTGCGTGAGCGATTCGGGCGCGGACAGCACGCCGCCCGCAGCCGCGCTTACCGTTCCCGCGCCGGGGGGCGGCGTCGCCGCCGGGACTAAAAACCCGCTGACTATCACATTCACCGAGGCGGGGCTGATGGACGAGGGCTCGCTGCGCTACGGCATCGCGCCGGACGCGACGGTGATGGCGCTTTACGGCTCCGCCCCAGCGGCGCTGGTGGCGGGCGCGCTGTCTTACTGCGCGCAGAGCAAGACGCTCTCCTTCACGCCCGCCGCGAACTGGAGCGCGGGAAGCTACATGCTGGTTCTGACCACCGGCGTGAAAGACGCGGCGGGCAACCGGTTGGCCGCGCCTTATTTCGCCAACTTCACGGCGGCCTGATATGAACCCTATAGACGCCATAACCCCCAGATGCAGGAAGCTTTCCCTCTCCTGCGGCGATTTCGCCATGAGCGAGATGTCCGTGCGCCGCGCCGTGGAGCTGATGCGGCTGCTGGCCGGCATGTCCGGCGAGGTCAAGGCCGCCCTGGCCTCCGGCGCGGACAATATAACGGCCATAGCCGCGTTTTCGGCGGCGGCGCTGCCGCATATGGACGAAATCGCCCGCCTGCTGATAGACGGCAGGGAGGAGACCCGGCTGCTGTGCGCGCAGATGACGGCGCGCGACGCCTCCGAGCTGGCCGCCGCGGCGGCGGAAATAAACGACTTTCCGCTTATAGCCGCGAATTTTCGCCGGGCGGCGCGGATTTTGACGACGCGCTCAGCGCCGCCTTCGCGCTAGCGGCGCGTCAATTCGGCTGCCGGTTCGAGGATACGGCGGAGAAAACGCCGCGCTGGCTGGCCTGGGCCTGCAAGACGGCGGCGGGGCCCAAAAAACCGCGGCGAGAGGCCGCGCCGGGAGAACTGGCCGCGATGGGCATAGGAGCGAGAACATGAACGATTACACCGTCAACGCGCTTATACGCACCGTCTACGACGACAGGGGAATCAATTCCTTCCGGCAGGACCTGGCCGCCGCGTCGCAGGGCGCGGGCGAACTGGCCCGTGCCGCGGGCGCGGCTTATGCCGCGCCCGCGCGGACGCCGGCGCGGGCCGCGCAGGCCTCCGCCTCGCTGACCGGCCCGGACGCGGACGACTTCGCCGATATTATAAGGGAGGAGCAGGAATATCTGCTTTCCGCCTCGGAGGCGGCGAAACTGTGGGGCGACACTCTGGAATCCACCGCGCGCGGCGCGACTAAAAAGGCCGCCGGATACGTGCATGACTTTTTCAATTCCGCCGGCGGGGATTTCCTGAACCTGGAAAAGCTGGGCGAGGGGGTGTTCAAAAGCATAGAGGACGCCTTCTTTTCCACTCTGGAAAAAATGGCGGCCAAGGCCGCCGTCTACGGCGCGCTGGATTTGCTGACCGGCGGCGGCTTTGGCAGCATGTTCGGCGGCTTCGGCAAATTCCTGAGCTTTGACGCGGGCGGGCCGGTGCCGGGGCCGGCGGGCGCGCCGGTGCCCGCGCTGGTGCACGGCGGGGAATATGTCCTCAACCGGGAGCAGGCCGCGGCCATGTCCGGCGGCGCGGGCGGGCAAATCAACGTTACCGTCAACGCGCCGGTTACCATAAGCGGCGGCGCGGCGTCGTCGGCGCAGGACGCGCGCGCCATAGCCGAAACCATAGCAGACGCCGCCCGGCGCGGCGTCGCCTGGGCGGTGGAAAGCGCGAAAGTCGGCTACAAAGTGGGGCTGGCAAGGTCCGGGGAGGGCGCGCTATGACAAATCCGGTGAAGCTTTTCAGCGCCAACTGGCTGGATGAAAATTGCGCCGTAACCGCCTCAAGCGGCGGGGGGAGGCTGGCATATCTTTATGACGGCAAACTGTCGCCGCAATGGTCGTCCTCCGGTTCCGGGCAGGGAACGGCGGAAACAATATCCGTTTCCTTCCGCAGCCGGTGGGGCAATCCGGTAACGCGGCAGATAGACCGGGTGCTGCTGCTAAACACCAATGCCGCCGCAATCTCGGCGCAATGGCAGGACTGCGCCGGGCAGTGGCATAACATCGCCGAATGCGCGCTTTCCGGCATCACCGCCGCAAACGTGCTGGCCGAGCTTGCCGCGCCGGTGGCGGCGCGCGGGTTTGCGCTCACCATAAGCGAAACCAATCCGCCGGACGGCGAAAAGCGGCTGGGCGAGCTGAAACTCTGCAAAAACCTGGCCGATTTTTCGCGCGCGCTGACCGGCGTCTCGTTCTCGTGCAAAGACAAGGGCGGCAGCTATTACCTCTGCGGCGGCAAACTCGTAACCTGGCGGCAGTACCGCAAAACCGCCGCCTCGCTCAAAGCCGACAACCTGGCGCGGGCCGACAGGGACGCGCTGCTGGCCGCGCTGGAGGAGAATTTGCTGGTCAACCTCTGCGCGGAAGACGGCGCCGACAAAACCCTGGAGCTGGCGCAGAGCGCGCCGCCGCAGCAGAGCTATGACCGGCGGACGGGGTTATACTCCGTCTCGCTGGAGCTTACGGAGCGCTGATGAGACAGATAACCCCTGCCGCCTTGTCCGCGCTGATGAGCGCCCAGCCGCCTTATGTAAAGCGCGCTACGCTGCAACGGAGGTTATGGAACGGCTCCGCCTACGAGCTGGGCGCGGGCCAGGACATCACCGCCGATATGGCGGAATGCGGGCGCATAAATTTCAAGCTGGACGCGGAAGGCTACAACGTCTGGTCGCTTTCCAACTGCGCCTTAACCGTCCGCAACGAGCGCAACCAGTGGAAAGAGGGCAACCCCGAAGGCTATTTCCCCGACGGAACCTCCGCCGCGATGAGCCGCATAGTCATAGAAGCCGGGGTTTTGCTGGAGGACGGCTCCGCCGAGCTGTCGCCCGTATTCTGCGGCTATATCTCGGACGGGATAACGCTGCTGCCGGACGAACGGAAGGCGCAGTTCACGGTCATAAGCCCGATGTCGCGGCTGGACCTGTCGCCGGCGCAGGACGCGGCGCAGTTCACTGAAAACGAGGCGGCGGGCTCCGATTCCGGTACGGAATTCACCACGCAGAATCCGGGAGTTGGCAGTATGGACAGGGTTCTGCGCGGCCAGACCGCCGACGGGCCGGAAAACGCGCAGGAGCTTATGCCGGGCGCGGATTTCTCGGTCAGCCAGCTAAGCCAATACGAACTGGGCGCGAAAATAACGCTGGCGCAGCCGCTTTCCTCGGGCCAGTCGCTGTGGGTAAGCTACCGCCGCTGGCTCCGCGACAAAACCGTGGAGCAGACCGTAAACGCGCTGCTGGACCTGGCGGGGGTTTCCGCGCGGCAGGTGGAGGCGCCTCAATTCTCATACGGGATACGGAACATATTCCCGCAATCGGGACAGGAGCAGTTTTCGGAAGGCGGGTTCTGGCAGACGATGTGGTATGCCGGCGGCGGGGGGGTGTCGCTGCTCTATAACAGTTTCGCAATGCAGTGGTATACGCCGGGGACATACACAAGCCCCGTCATAGACGGCGGCGCGGATTTGCTGCGCTGGGGCCGGTTCGGCGCGTCCCGGCAGGTTCCGGCGGGCACAACTTCGTCTTTTTCCATACGCGATTCCGCCGACGGCCAGAACTGGTCCGGCTGGAGCGATATTTCCCCCGGCGCGGCGATAGCGGCGGGCGGACGCTATATACAACTGCGCTGGAACGCGGCCTGCCAGCTTAACCCGCCGTCGCAAACGCCCGTGCTGCTGTCGTGGAGCGCGGAGTATTTCACCTCGCGCGTAACCATCTCCCTGGCGGACATGAGCGGGCTTTCCTGCCGGGCCGCGCTTGAGGAGCTGGCCAAAATCTCCTGCTGCGAATGCGGTTTTGACGCGGCGGAGACTTTCATATTCAGGCCGCGCGGCGAAGGCGGGCCGCCGCTTGCCGCGCTGGATGAAAACGCGGTAGTTTCCGCGGACAATATGTCGTCGGGGGCGGAGAGGGTCTACAACCGCATTGTGGTGGCATTTGGCGGCTACTCCCGCACGGCGGACTGCGAAAGCCAAAACGACGCCGCGCCCTCGTCGCAGCAGCGCTGCGGGACGCGCACCTACGAGATTTCCGGCGGGAACTTCCTTCCCGCCGATAACGTGGACCTTGCCTACGCCGTGGCGCCGGCGGTGTGGAATTACTGCTCCCGCGCGCGCAGGCGCATAACCGTCAAATGCCGTTTCCTGCATCACCTGGAACTGGGCGACGCGGTAAGCCTTTCCCTGCCCGACAACGCGGTTCTGCGCGCCTGGCGCTGGGGCGACGCGGGAGCCGCCTACGGCATGGCGCAGCTTCGCTGGCACGGCGACGGTTTCGCCGCCGCCCGGCTTTGCGCGTGGAAAAGCCTGTTCCGGGTGGAAGGGATAATCCACGACCTTGAAAACTTCTCCACGGAACTGGACCTTACGGAGGTGCTGTGATGCCGCTGCCAAACAACATACAAAACGGCGATATTCCCGACGCCGATGTCCTGATGGCCGACCTGAATTATCTTGCCGACGGCAAAGGCATCAGAGTGGCCGATTACGGGATGCTCAAAAGCTTCGCCGCCGGCGCGCCGGGGCAGCCGTTTCTGTGCATAGCCTCGGACTTAAAGCAGCTTATGGCGTATATGGGCGACGCCAACGTGGGCGACGGCGGGTTCATCGCCATAGGCGGCGCGCCCGCGACAACAACGGAGGTTGGATAATATGATAAGACGCGCTGTTTTTCTGGCGGTTCTGTTCCCGGCCAATGCGGCGGCGCAGTCCGCCTACTACGGGGTGAGCATGTCAACCGGAACGGGGAAAGCCACGCTTTCGCTGTCGGGGCAGGCCCTGATTGCCGCCTCCAGCTCCACTGCGGCCTCGCCCACCATAATACTTCAGGGCAACGGGGGCAGAATCACGGCCAACGGCATAACCCTGAAATCCTCGGCGACGGTGCAGGGACCGCTGGCGGTGGCAAGCTCGGTAACGGCGTCTGCCTTTTTCGGCGACGGGTCGCATTTAAGCGGAGTGGGCGTGCAGAACCTGCTTAGTTCCACAAACACCTGGACGGCAACGCAAACATTCGCGCAGGGCATAATCGGAAACATCACCGGCAACGCGGCGACGGTTACAAATGGGATTTACACCACCACACCCGCCGGGGGCGCGCTGACCGGAACCTATCCCAATCCGGCATTGGCCGCCACGCAATCCGCCGCGCACACATGGTCCGCGGCGCAGACGTTTTCAGGCAGCGTCAACATGCAAAGCCTGGTCAGTCTTTCCACGACTGCAATAAACTCCGGTCAATCCGTTCTGATTGGAGGGGACACCAACAGAAACAATCCCATAGTTCGCATCCAGCCGTACGGCTCGGCAGACGGCGGCGGGAATGCGGATTCCGGGCTTTTGGTGGACTTTCCGCACTCCAGCGGCAACAACAGGCTTTTGAGCGTTAAAAAAACAGGCGCCTACCTGTTCACGGCAACGGACGGCGGCAGGGTTGGAATCAGCACAGGGACTCCGCAATTCAATCTGGATGTGCAGGGAACCGGCAATATTTCCGGCGCGCTCACGGTCGGCTCAATCAACGCTTCCGGCGGCGCGGCGGCGGGGGACTTAAGCGGCACCTATCCCAATCCGGCGCTGGCGGCGGCGCAAACCGCCGCGCATACGTGGAGCGCGGCGCAGACTTTCACCGGCAATGTAGGCATTGGCGGCGCGCCCGCGGCGGGACTTGCCCTGAATGTGTCGGGGCTTCCGGCCCTGGGCGGTTTGAATCTGTACACGGACACGCTTTTGTCGCCGTTAGCCAATACCGGGAAGGCGGCAATCGGCTGGAATTATTCCGGCGGCGGCGGTGAAGTGGATATAATAGCCAACCGCGGCGCCGGTTCTATCGGCGGAATGAGGTTTTACGATTACACCAACGCAGGGACAATGGCACCCCTGATGGCGCTGCTTGGGAACGGGAAAGTCGGCATCGGGACACTTTCCCCGTCCACCGCGCTGCAGGTGGCCGGCGCCGTAACGGCGACCGAATTTTCCGGCGGCGGCTCCGGGCTGACGGGCGTGGTGCTCTCCGGCGGTTCGGCGGCGGGCGAACTGGCCGGCACATACCCCAACCCGGCGATAGCGGCGGCGCATTACTCCGCCGCGCACACCTGGGGTGGGACGCAGACGTTTAGCAATCCCATCGCGGGCAGCATCACCGGCAACGCGGCGACGGTTACCAACGGCATTTACACCACCACGACAGCGGCGGGGGATTTGAGCGGGACATATCCCAACCCCGCGCTGGCGGCAAGCGGGGTAACAAGCGGAAGTTACGGCGGCGCGGCGCAGTCCGCGCAAATCACCGTGGACGCCAAGGGCCGCGTCACCTCGGCCACCAATGTGGCAATCGCGGCCCCGCCTTCAGGTGCGGCGGCGGGCGAGCTGGCCGGCACGTATCCGAACCCGGCGATAGCGGCGGCGCATTATTCCGCCGCGCACACCTGGGGCGCGACGCAGACATTCAGCAATTCCATTGCGGGCAGCATCACCGGCAACGCGGCCACCGTTACCAACGGGATTTACACTACCACGGCGGCGGGCGGCGCACTGACCGGGACCTATCCTAACCCGACGCTGGCGGCGACATATGTCCAGTCCGGCGGGACGGCGGCGGGGGATTTGGCGGGAACCTATCCCAATCCCACGCTGGCGGCAAGCGGCGTGATAAGCGGAAGTTACGGCGGCGCGGCGCAGTCCGCGCAAATCACCGTGGACGCCAAGGGCCGCGTTACGGCGGCGACGAATGTGGCGATAAACGGCGTTTCCCCCGCAGGAACGGCGGCGGGCGAACTGGCCGGCACATACCCCAACCCGGCGATAGCGGCGGCGCATTACTCCGCAGCGCACACCTGGGGCGCGACGCAGACATTCAGCAATTCCATTGCGGGCAGCATCACCGGCAACGCGGCCACCGTTACCAACGGGATTTACACTACCACGGCGGCGGGCGGCGCACTGACCGGGACCTATCCTAACCCGACGCTGGCGGCCACATACGTGCAGTCCGGCGGTGCGGCGGCGGGGGATTTGAGCGGGACCTATCCCAATCCCGCGCTGGCGGCCAGCGGGGTAACAAGCGGAAGTTATGGCAACGCAACGCAGGTTGCGCAGCTTACCGTTGACGCCAAGGGGCGCATCACTTCGGCCACCAATATCGCAATCGCCATCGCGCCCGCCGGAGGCGCGGGCGGAGATCTCTCAGGCACATATCCGAACCCGGTATTGGCGGCAACGCAGACGGGCGCGCACACCTGGACGGCAAAACAGACGTTCACCGGCCCATCGCCGTCGTTTGCATATGGCATAGGAGCCAGCACCGGAGCATTCAGCGGCGACGTGCAGATGGGCTCCTTCGGAATTCCGGGACGCCTGTCGGTCCACGGCGACGCGGCGTATTATTCATACGGGGGGATATACACTTCCTCCAACGTAATCGTGGGCTCCTCCCTCGACCCGGGGTTTGGCGGGCTGTCGGTGTTCGGACAAACTCTTCTGGCGACGGGGCCGACGCCGTTCGGGCCGTATTCGGTGGGGGTGCGGAAATACTTCCCATCGGCATCCTACGCGCTGGACGTGTACGGCACCATCAACTCGGACTTCGGGGTGGTGGCGTCCACGGCCAGCTTCAGCTCGGCCAGCATGGGGACCGGGACATTCTCCACAAGCGCGACCATCAAAGGGACAGTGGACTACGGCGCGGCCACCCATGCCGATATAAGAAGCATGGCCTGCGCGTCATACTCGGCCTCGCCTGCGGCGACGTGCAGGGTGCAGTCTTCCGACAGCGCGTTTGACATATTCGTCGCCACCGGAACGGCGGCGGGCGCGTGGATAGGGGTTTATTCAAGGGGGGCGCCGTAACCATGCGCAAACGCGCCCCCTGGGTTATGATATGAGCAGACTCGTGCAAAAACTGTTTGACGCCAGGCCCAACGGCAGCCCGGACACCGTAACGGTGGATGTGCGGCGTCTGAAATCGGTTATCTGGCTGCTGATGCTGCTGTTGCCGCTGTCTTCGCTGGCGACATTTGTGGCCACGGGCCAGCGTCAGATAAACGAGCTCCGCGCCGAACTGGCGGCGCAGCGCCGGCGGCAGGACAGCAAAAGCATGGAGTTGGACGCGGCGCTGGCGCTTATACGGCAGCAGGTTGAGCGCGCCAGCCGCGACATCAGCCTGCTGCTGGACATAGAGATGAGGGGGATACGATAATGCCGTCAAGAGACATAAACGACCTGACAAAAGACCTGCAGCGCGCCTACCTGCATATGAGGGAGAAATACATGCGCCGCTTTCCCGGGCGCGAGGTTATACTGGTATGCACCCGCCGCTCCCCCGCGGAGCAGGCGGAACTCTACCAGTCCGGACGCTCCCGCCCCGGGCCGGTGCTGACCAATTGCGACGGGGTGCGCAAACTCTCGCCGCATAATTCGGACCCGTCCCGGGCGTTCGACCTGGCGGTGATAGACGGCGGCAAATACCGCGCCGACGCCCGGGCCTACGAGCCGCTGGGCGGGATGGCGCTGGAAACGGGCATAGTATGGGGCGGAAGCTGGAAAAAATTAAGGGACTTCTGCCACTTCGAGCAAAAGGAGGCGAAATGAAATTCCTGCTGAACCTGCTGCTGCCGAAAAAAGCGGGGGAGATTTTCTCCGCCGCGCAGCGGTTTCTAAGGGGCAAAAAGACATACCTCGCGGCGGGGGCGATGCTGCTCCAGTCGCTGGCCGCGCTGGCCGGGCAGCTTTGCGGGCTGGACGGCATAGCCGGGCTGCTGGAGTGGCTGCGCGGCGCGGCGCAGAACCAGACGGTGCTGGAACTGGCCCAGTCGCTGGCTATTATGGGACTGCGCGCGGGGATAGGCGCCGCTTCCGCGCCGCCGGATTCGGCGGCTAAAGCGGCCTGAGCGCGGCGCGCTCCCGCGCCGCCGGCGCGGGAGCGCGCTATCCCGGCAATTGCAGCCGGACAGCAAAATTCGGCGTTGGACTGTCCGCGCCAGCCGCCGCCCCGGTTCACGCTGCCAGCTGCGGAGAATGGGTTTGCCCGAAAATTCTACGCGGGAGCATCCCGCCAGTTCCCGGCGTTTTCCGCGCGCTGCGACGAGTCCAGCATCGGGTGGCGGATGTCCTTGCCAAGCACCATGTAAATCACGTCCTCGGCGATATTGGTGGCATGGTCGGCGATGCGCTCCAGGTTGCGCGCTATCAGAATCAGCCCCAGCGCGCGCTGCACCGTGGAGGAATCGGCTTGCATAAGCTGCATCAGCTCGTGGAAAGCCTCGCTTTTAAGCTTGTCCTCCTCGGCGTCGCGCTGGAGGACGGCGCGGGCAAGCTCGGTATCGCGGTTTACAAGGGCGTCCAGGCTGTCTTTTAGCATGGAGCCCGCCAGCACGGCCATGCGCGGAATGTCCAGCAGCTTGCGGTCCAGCGGGGGGTATTCAAGCAGTATCCCCCCCGTCTGGGCCATGTTGACGGCCTGGTCGGCGATACGCTCCAGGTCGGAATTGATTTTTATGCACGCCACCAGAAAACGCAGGTCCGATGCCGCCGGCTGGTGAAGCGCGATGATTTTTATGCAGCGGTCGTCCAGCTCCAGATGAAGCGCGTTGGCGCGGGCCTCGTCGTCCAGCACGTTGCGGAACATGGCCGCCTCGCGCGTTACAAGGCCTTTTACGGCGGACTGTATCATGCCCTCGGCCACGCCACCCATATAGAGCAGCCGCTTTTTAAGCTCCGCCTCGGCTTCCTCAAAATGCCTGTGCATTTTCGCTCTCCTATCCGAATCTGCCGGTTATATAATCCTGCGTCCGCGAATCCGCCGGGTTTGTAAACACCCTGTCCGTAACGTCAAACTCCACCAGCTCGCCCAGCAGCATGAACGCCGTCCGGTCCGACACCCGCGCCGCCTGCTGCATGTTGTGCGTTACTATGACAATGGCGAGATTCTTTTTGAGTTCGGTCAGCAATTCCTCTATCTTGGCGGTGGCTATGGGATCCAGGGCGGAGCAAGGCTCGTCCAGCAGAAGCACCCTGGGCTTTACCGCCAGCGCGCGCGCTATGCAAAGCCGCTGCTGCTGCCCGCCGGACAGATCGGTGGCCGGCTTGCGCAGGACGTCTTTGACCTCGTCCCACAGGGCGGCCTGGCGCAGGCTGGCTTCCACGATTTCATCCAGCTCCGCGCCTTTGGCGGAGCCGTTCAGCAGCGGCCCCGCCGCCACATTGCGGTAAACCGACATTGACGGGAACGGGTTGGGCCGCTGGAACACCATGCCCACGTCGCGGCGCAGCAGCACGGGGTCCATGCCGAAAATATCCGAGCCCTCAAGCCTCGCGCTGCCGGAGACCGTGGCGCACGGATACTCCTCGTGCATGCGGTTGAGGCAGCGTATCAGCGTTGACTTGCCGCAGCCCGACGGCCCGATTATGGCTGTAACCATGCGCCTGTTGAAGGCTATGTTGACATCCCGTATAACCGGCCCCGCGCCGTAACCGGCGCAAAGGCCGCAGACTTCTATAATAGGTTTTTCAGTCATATTTTTCGCATGATAAGCCGCGCGGCGATATTGCCGGCCAGCACCAGCGCAATCAGTATCAGCGCGGAGGCCCAGGCCTGGCGGTGCCAATCCTCGTACGGCGAGATGGCGTAGGTGAAAATCGCCAGCGGCAGCGCCGCCATCGGCTGCAAAAATCCGTTGTCCCAGAACCTGTTGCCGAAAGCGGTGAATATCAGCGGCGCAGTCTCCCCCGCTATGCGCGAGACCGACAGTATCACCCCCGTCATTATCCCGCGCATGGCCGAAGGCAGCACCACGCGCAGCGTAACTTTCCAGCGCGGCAGCCCAAGCGCAAGCCCCCCTTCCCGCACCGGGGAGGGGACAAGGCGCAAAAACTCCTCGGTGTTGCGCAGCACCACCGGTATCATTATCACCGCCAGCGCGCAGCTGCCGGAGAGCGCGCTGAACCGCCTCATCGGCAGCACCAGCAGGGTATAGACGAAAATCCCTATTATTATGGAAGGCATTCCGTTGAGTATGTCGGAGCAGTATCTTATGAAAGCGCCCGTCTTGCCGCGCCCGTATTCGGCCAGGTAGATTCCGCCCAGCACGCCGACCGGCGCGCCCATGCAGGCCGCCAGCGCCACTATCTTTGCCGAACCGGCTATGGCATTGGCAATGCCGCCGCCGGTTTCGCCCACCGGTTTGGGCAGTTTGGTGATGAAATCCCAGTTCACGGCCCAGATGCCCTTGAACACGATGTAGCCCAGAATAAGGAACAAGGCCAGCACGGAAATCAGGGCGCACACCCCGCATAAAACCGCCATAGCCGCGTTCAGCGCCTTGCGTTTTTTCATATTCTGGCCCCGGACGTTTCAAACTTCATCACCAGAATGCGAGCCAGCGCGTTCACCGCCAGGGTGATGCCGAAAAGCGCCAGCCCCACCGCCACAAGGGAATGCAGGTGCAGGTCCGAGGTCGCCTCCGCCATCTCGTTGGCTATCACGGCGGCCATCGTATAAGACGGCGCCAGCAGCGAGGCGGAGATTTTGGGCGTGTTGCCTATGACCATTGTTACGGCCATGGTCTCGCCCAAAGCGCGGCCCAATGCCAGAAAAACCGCGCCCGTGATGCCCGAACCGGCATACGGCAGGCTTACTTTGCACAACATTTCCCACCGCGTGGAACCCAGGGCCAGCATCCCCTCTTTCAGCGGACGGGGAACCGCAAGCAGCAGCTCCCGCGTTATCACCGTTATATACGGCAGCATCATAAGCGCCAGTATCAACCCCGCCGCCAGCATCCCCACCCCCGCCGGCGGGCCTTTGAACAGCGGGATAAAACCCAGATAGCGGTCCAGAAACGGCTCCGCCGCGCGCACCGCCGGCACGAGCACGAATATGCCCATCAGCCCGATTATGACGCTGGGTATGGCCGCCAGTATCTCTATGAAAAAGCACAATATCGCCGAAAGCCGGCGTGGCGCGTGTTCCGCCAGAAACACCGCCGCGCCCAGCCCCAGCGGCAGCGCGACAGCCAGCCCCAGCAGCGAGGAAACCAGAGTCCCGTATATGAAAGGCAGCGCGCCGAAACGCTCCGCCACCGGGTCCCACGCGCCGCCCCATACAAAAGACAGCCCGAATTTGCGCCACGCCATTGAGGAGTTGACCGACAGCTCAACCGCCAGCGCAACCGCCAGCGCGGCGACAAACAGCCCGCAGGCCGCAAGGACAAGACGGAACCGTTTGTCGCCGGATGTTTTCATTTTACTGTGGAGGCCAGCTTGCGCGCTTTTTCCGCGACCTGTTTCGGCAGCGGCGCATATCCCAGCGCCGGGGCGGATTTTTGGCCTTCGTCCAGCATCCAGAGCAGGAAGTCCTTTAATATGGCGCCGGCGCCGCCGGTATTTTTCTGATGCACCAGCAGCCAGGTGAAGGTGGCTATGGGATAGGCCTTTTCGCCTTTGGCGTTTACAATGGAGACCCTGAAGTCAGAGGGCATTTTAACACCCGCCGCCGCAGCCGTAACCGCCTCCACCGAGGCTTTGACGAATTTTCCCGCCGCGTTTTTGACTGCGGCATGGGCCAGCTTGTTCTGCTCCGCGTATATCAGTTCCACATAGCCTATGGAGCCCGGCGTCTGCTTGACCAGGCCGGAAACGCCCTCGTTGCCCTTGCCGCCGATTCCGGCGGGCCAGTTCACGGAAGCGCCCTTGCCGGCTTTCTTTTCCCAGTCCCTGCTGACTTTGGAGAGATAGTCTGTAAAGCAGAACGAGGTCCCCGAACCGTCGGAGCGGTGCACCACGGTTATCGCCTCGCCGGGCAGGGCGGCGGAGGGATTGTCTTTGGCGATGGCAGGGTCGTTCCAGCGGGTTATTTCGCCAAGGAATACTTTCGCCAGCGTTTCGGGAGAAAGATTAAGGCTGTCCACCCCCGCCACGTTGAACACCGGCACCACCGCGCCCATCACGGTGGGGATATGCAGCAGTTTGCCCTTGATTTTGGGATCGGCGAGCTGCTGGTCGCTCATCGGGCCGTCGGTGGCGCCGAAGTCCACGGTGCGCTCGGTTATCTGCCGTATGCCGCCGCCGGAGCCTATGGACTGGTAGTTTATCTGCACCCCGGGTTTGAGCTTGTGGTAATCGTCAAACCACTTGGAGTATATGGGATAGGGGAAAGTGGCCCCCGCCCCGTTTAGCGTTATCACATCCGCCGCCCGCGCGCCCGCCGCGCATACCGCCGCCGCAACCGCCGCAACAAGTATTTTCCTCATTTTTCCTCCTTGATTGAAAATCCGCTTCACAAACAGTCTAGCAGCGCGCGCGCCGCGGGTTAATAGAAGCCGCCTAAAATGTGTCTGACAACCGGATGACGGAATTGCAAACGCGCGGCGGCGCGTATTGCGCCCGCCGCCGCGAAAGCGGTATCATCCCGCTATGCCTAATATCAGAAACGCCGCCAAAACCCATTCCCCAACTGCAATTTCCGGGTTTACCCGGAAATTGCAGTTGGTTGCGAGAACCGAGGCGGCGGATGGCGCGGACAGTCCGACGCAGAATTTGACGAGCATACCCGCAGGGTATGTAAGGAAAATTATGCACAGGAATGCCCCGCCAGCCACCGCCGAATTCCGCAATCCGGCTGCACTTTCCGGGTTTATCCGCCACGGCGGCTGCCGGCTCTATTATGAAGTCTGCGGACAGGGCAGGCCGCTGGCATTGCTGCACGGCCTTGCGGCGGATTTAGCCTCCTGGCTGCCGGTGAAGCGGCTGCTGGCGGAGCATTTCACTCTTATCCTGACCGATAACCGGCTTTCCGGCAGAAGCTCGGCGGGGCCGTCCGCCGTTACGGCAAAGACCGTTGCCCGCGACCTCAAGACGGTGCTGGACGGTCTTGGCATAAAAAAAGCGGCGGTGCTGGGCCATTCCATGGGCGGCTATGCCGCGCAGGAATTCGCGGCGTTGTTTCCGAAGGCGGTTTCCGCGCTGATTCTTGAGTCCACCGCAGCCACCGCCTCCGCGCGCGACAGGGCTTTGTTTGCCGCCTGGTCGGAAACGCTTTCGCGCGAAGGTTACACGGAACAGTTCTGGCGGTGCATGTTCCCCTGGATGCTGTCGCCTGAGATTTACGCGGAAAGGCCGGATTTCGCCGAGGCCGCCGTAAAGGCGGCCAGCGGCTATCAATACCTTCCCTCGCCGGATAAGTTCGCAAGGCAGGCCGGGCTTGCCGCCGCGTTCAACGGCGCGGGCATTCTGAAAAAGATAAAAGCCCCGGCTCTGGTCATCTCAGGGGAGCGGGATATTCTGATAACCCCGCATGAAAGCCGCGCGCTGGCCGCCGGCATCGCTAAAGCGCGTTTTACGCTTATGCGCGGGGCGGGGCATATTCCCCATCTGGAGCGTCCCGCCGCCTTCTGCCGGCTGCTGTCGGATTTCCTGGCAAGGCATCCCTGACCCCCTCCGCGCCGCCGTCCAACCGCACTTTCCGAATACATCGGGACTTTGGACCCATGCGCCGCCCGCGGATTTTTGGGAAAATATTGCCATGAGATATATAGCGGCAATACTACTGGCGGCGCTTCTCCCCTCCCGCGCGCTGTGCGGCGGCATTGAAAAATGCGACATGGCGGACCTGCGCCCTACGCAAATTTCAGTCGGCATGAAGGAAGTCAAAAAGAAGGCGCGCAAGCTGGCCGAACTGGGCAAACAAGAACTGCGCGGCTTTGAAAAGGAAAACCCGGAACCCGCAGTGCTGGGACCGAAAGGCAAATACTATATCGTGGACCACCATCATCTGGCCCGCGCGCTTTTTGAAGCCGGGGCGGATTCCACTTATTGCAGTATCATAGCGGATTTTTCGGAATACGATAAAGACGCCTTCTGGAACGAGATGTCCGCCAGGCGCTGGGTGTACCCGTACGATGAAAACGGACACCTGCGCCCCTATTCCGACATACCCAAACACATACAAGGGCTTAAAAACGACATTTACCGCAGCCTGGCCTATTTCGTGCGCAAGGCGGGCGGCTACGATAAAAGCGACAGGCCCTTCGCCGAATTCCGGTGGGCGGATTTTTTCAGAAGCCGCATTTCGCGCGGCGAGCTTGAGGATGATTTTGACGGCTCCGTGGAAAAAGCCGTGGAGCTTGCCCATTCCCCGCAGGCGCGGGAACTGCCGGGCTACCGGGAGCGATAACCCCCCCGCCCTGAATTTGCAGTTGGACAGCGGGATTTGCCGGCGGGGACGCGGCGTTTTAGCGCGCGCATGGCTTTGAGGTATTCCAGCGAGAGGGGGATTACGTTCACGCGGCTGTCGCTGCTGTCGGTCCAGTCAACCGGCAGCTCGCACATGCGCAGTCCGGCGCGCTGCGCGGCCATCAGCAGCTCGGTGGCGAAAAACCAGCCGTCGCTTTGCGCGCCCGCGCCAAGCAGGGTTTCATAGACGGAGCGTTTCAGGAATTTGAAGCCGCACTGCCCGTCCGAGAATTTCGCGCCCAGATAAGTCCTTAGCAGCAGGTTGAAAACGCGGGATGTTGTCTCGCGCCAGAGGCTGCGCCCGTATACCCTGCTGTCCCGGTGCAGCCGCGTGCCATAGACCAGGTCACAGCCTAATTCTACCGCCTCCACCGCCTGGCGGACATGGCGCAGGTCCGTGGCAATATCCAGGTCGAAATAGCCGATTATATCGGCGCGGGAGGCGCCCCAGCAGGTTTTCAGCGCAAGCCCCACCCCCGCGCGCTCCACCCGCACAAAGCCGACCCGCACCGGAAAACGCGAGGCAAGGCCCGCCGCTATCCCGGACGTGCCGTCGGAGGAGCCGTTGTCGGCTATTATCAGCTTCCAGTCATGGCGCTTGTAAAATTCCTCGCCTTCCAGCCGGGACAGCATTTTAAGAATGCTGGGTTCCAGTTCCCTTTCCTCGTTAAGAACGGGGACGGCTATTTCTATTTTCATCCAAGACAGGCTATCAAAAAGCGGCGCACACTTACAAAAAAGCGGATTCGGAAACACCACAGAAGCATCCGCAGAGTGTTGTTTATAAAGAAAAGTCCGGATAATCTGTGAAAATCTGTGATCAATCTGCGGATTGCCCGTTAACCTGAAAGTTTCAGTTGGCGCGAGGACCGAGGCGAAAAAGCGCGAAATAATACCGAGCAAAATTATCCGCGCGCGCCTCACTGCGCGAAGGGATAATTTTGTGAAGGCAGTATGAAGCGATTTTTCGCCGAATTCCGCAATCCAACTGAAACACTCAGTTTATGCCCTCAAAGCCGAAATCGCAATAGGAGCGGATATTGGCCAGTTCCGAGGGCGACATAACATTGAGCGAGCTGTCATTTTTCTGAAGCTGTAGCGCGCGGTAGTAAAAAAGCGCGGCGCTGTAGAGCATGTCGTCGCCGTCCCCTATCGCTTCCTCGACTTCTTTCAGTTTCGGCTCGGCTCGCTTGAAATAGCGCGTTATCATGTCCTCGTCCGCGCGATAGCCGCTCAGCGGCGCGCCGTCGGAGAAGGCCAGATAGCCCTCGCCATCGATTACCGGCGCGGCAGTTTCGCCGGCCAGCGCCACGCAAGCCGGCAGGCTCAGGCACAAAAAAACCGCGGGCCATGCCCGTTTGGATATTCCTGTTATTGTGTTCGTGTCGTCTTCTCCCTCAGACGGACTCTGACCTGAATGTTTCAGTTGGATTGCGGAATTCGGCGAAAAAATCGCTTCATCTGCCTTCATAAAATTATCTTTTCGTGCGATAAGGCGCGCGCGGATAATTTTGTCCGGCATTATTTTGCCATTCCTCGGCTCTCGCAACCAACTGAAGCATTCATGTAAATGAATTATCTCACAAAGCCGCTTTTTGCGCATGGACCAAAGGACCCGGAAAAGTAAAATGGATTTGTTCCCGAATAAGAGGATTTCCGGCCTGCCGACAATTTCCGGCAAAAATGCGCGTTTTGCAACAGGCCCGGCTTATGAACTTGTTTTTGAAGCGGAAGCCGCGTGTCGGGCGCCAACTGTATTCGGATGATGAACAAAAGCGGCATGTTTGCTATAATGAGCCATGCTCAACAAAGTCTCCAAGACGGCGGCATTATGCTCCGCCGTTATCGCATTGTGCGCGCTTTCGGCGCGCGCCGGCGGCAGCTTCGGACTGGACAAGCTGTCGCTCAAAGACATGAGGCAGGGCCGCGTGGCGCTGTCCGATGTCGCTACTCCGCAGCAGTCGGACGGCAGGACCTTCACCGTAAACCCCAAACCGCTTCCCGCCAAAGACCTTACGGTGATGATATTCCTCAACGGCAAGAACAACCTGGAGCAGATAGTCTCCACCCACCTCGACAACATGAAGCAGGTAGGCTCCACCGACAAGATGAATATCGTGGTAGAGGCCGGCATATTGTCCAATAAAACGGTTAGAAGAATACTAATCACCAAAGGCGGCGAGACGGTGTACGAAACCCAGCAGGCCGATATGGGCGATTACAAGGAAGCCGGCGATTTCATACGCTGGTCCAAGGCCGCCTTTCCCGCCAAGAAATACATTTTCATAATATGGGACCACGGCATCGGCTATCTGGACCCCAAGCCCAAGAAAGGCGAAATGCCGGACAGCAGAGGCATTTCCTTTGACGACGACACAAAAAACTATATCCGCACCAGCCAGATGGGCGAGATATTCAAAATCGGCGGACATGTTGACATTTTCGCCGGCAACTCCTGCCTGACCCAGATGGCCGAAGTCGCCTACACCATGAAAGACGGCGTGGACCTTATCATAGGCTCGGAAGAGGTGATGTCCGGCATGTGCTTTGAGTACCAGAAAGTTCTCGGCTGGCTGGCCGAAAACAGCGGCGCCAGCAACGAGGATTTCGGCAAGCAGATGAACGTCTTCTACGGCGAGGCTTACGAAACCTGCCTGTGGGGCGTCATCTGCCCGCTTAAAGACAAGGGCGGCACGTTGTCCTCCATCCGCTCCGACAGACTGGACGCGCTTCCGGGCAAGCTGGACGCCTGGGCCAAGGCCGTGCAGGGCGGCAGCGAGGAAGAGGCCGTCAAATACGCGATGGGCTCCGTCATCCGTTTCGCCATAATGCCGGACAAGGACAATGACAAAAAGCTCACCCCATACGCCGATCTGGGCGATTTCGTGCTGCGCGTGGATTCCAAGGCGAAAAGCCAGGCCGTCCATGAGCAGACCGAACAGCTTATGAACTTCATAGACACCGAGCTGGTGTCCAGCAAAATCGGCGTCCACTCCGACAAGCACGGAGACGATTACAGCAAGACCCACGGCGTCGCCATCAACATGGCGATGGAAGCCAAGCCCGTGCCGGACAACCTCAAGAATGCTTTTGAGGGCAAGTATTCCGACCTGGCTTTCGCCAAGGCGGGCGGCTGGTCGCAGTTTGTGGACTGGGTCTCGGCAGTCTGGAACAAATAACGCAATACGCGCCATTCAACCGCCCCGTCCATCCGGACGGGGCGGTTTTTTTTGCGCCGAAAGCGGGCAATCTGGTATCATAACGGAGTGCCGTATTTACGGAGGCTTTGATGCCGGCTTTAGACACCATTTCCCGCGGGCTTATGCTGGACAGCCTCCGGGAATACGCAAAACGCAAAATCCCCTTTGACCTTATAAGGGAGCTGGACCAAAAAAACGAATTCCCCGCCGATATTCTGGAGGAGATGTATAACCACGACATACTGGGGATACATCTGCTGCTCATCCCGCGCGAGCATGGCGGGCTGGGCGGCTCCACGGTGGATATTTACAGGGTATGCGAGGCGCTGGCCCGCATTGACCTGGGCATAGCCACATCGGTTTTTGCCACATTCCTGGGAACCGACCCGCTGCGCGTCGGCGGCACCGAGGAGCAGAAAAGCCGCTGGATGCGCCGCATAGCGCAGGACAACCTGCTTGTCGCCTACGGCGCCACCGAGGCGGACGCGGGCAGCGACCTGGTCAATCTGCGCACCCGGGCCGAGCATGTCATCACGGACGGCAAACTCTCCGGCTACAAAATAACCGGCAACAAGCAATGGATTTCAAACGGCGGCGTGGCGGACCTCTACACCATACTGGCGCTGACGCCGGGCGGGCCGTCGTGGTTTCTGGTGGAAAAAGACGCGCCCGGCTTCTCCACCGACAAGCACGAGGACAAGCACGGCATACGGCTGTCCAATACGGCGGGCCTTTCTCTGGACGAGGTGGTGGTCCCGGCGGACCGGATTATCGGCGGGGTTGAGGGGCAGGGGCTTGTGCAGGCGCAGGCGGTGTTCGGATACACGCGGCTTATGGTGGCCTCCTTCGGGCTGGGCTGCGGCTGCGAGGCGGTGGAAACCGCAATCCGCTACAGCCAGCAGCGCATACAGGCCGGCGGGCCGCTTTCCAAAAAGCAGGGGTACACCCACAAGCTGATAGTGCCGCACATGGTGAAGCTGGAGGCCGCGCGCGCCTTCATCCACGAGACCGCGCTGCGCCTGGACGGCGAGGAGCACGGTTTGCAGACCGAGGGCGCAATCGGCAAATACTACGCCACCGAGGCCGGCAACGCCGCCGCCGAGGATTCCATTCAGGCTTTGGGCGGCTACGGCTACACCCGCGATTTCCCGGTGGAGAAAATCAAGCGCGACGTCAAAATCGCCTGCATTTACGAAGGCACCAGCGAGATAATGGAGATGACCATTTACCGGGGCCGCTGGCAGGAACATCTCAAGAGCCGGGGGCAATTTTATATCGGAATGGCCGCGGAGATGGACGCTCTCCACTCGCGGCAGCCGGACTGCGGCGCCGACAGCGCCGCGCTGGGGCTGCGCGCATTGTCGGTTGTGCTGGAGGAATGCCGCGCCCAGCGGCTTACCCGCCACCAGCATGTAACCTTCAAGCTGGGCGAAATAATAGCGGGGGCCGAGGTGGCCGCCGCCTTCTGCCGCGCCGCCGCCGCTAAGGAATACAACGAGGGCGTCCGTTTTGACAGGGAAGCCGCGCTGGCCATGTCGCGCGTCTGCGCGCGGCAGACGGCCTTTGACACCGCCTCCCAGGGCATGAAGCTGGTGCTTGGAGCCGGAACCGGCAATGCGGAAGAGCTGTCCCGCGCGGCGGGCTTTGCCGCCATAATGGACAAGACCCGCGGCATAACCGACGACATGGATTTAATCGCCGCCAAAATAAACGAAACGTTCAGGCCCAAATAACATGAATATCACAGTCTGCCTAAAGCAGGTGCCGGATTCGACGCAGGTCAAGGTTGACCCGCAGACGGGAACCCTCATCCGCGCCGGGGTGCCAAGCATACTAAACCCTTACGACCATTTCGCGCTGGAAACCGCGCTCGCGCTTAAAGAGAAAACCGGCGCGCAGGTAACCGCCATCACCATGGGGCCGCCACAGGCCAAATCGGTATTGCGGTTGGCGCTGGCGCTGGGCGCGGACCGCGCGGTGCTGCTGTGCGACCGGGCTTTTGCCGGCTCCGACACCTGGGCAACATCGTATGCGCTGGCAAAGGCCGTGAAAAAACTGGGCAAAACGGATGTCATCCTCTGCGGCATGATGGCCATAGACGGCGACACCGCCCAGACCGGCCCCGGCATCGCGCAGCAATTGCGGCTGCCGCAGATAACTTTCTGCGAATCCGTGTCCGTAACCGGCAGAAAGCTGGCCGCCCGGAAACTTATAGACGGCGGCCACGAGATAGCGGAGGCGAATCTTCCCGTGCTTTGCACCATGGTGATGCCGCACGGCTACGCGCCGGCGCAGCCGTCTTTCCTTAAAATCGCGCAGTCGCAGGAAAAGCCGCTGGAAAGCTGGACCGCCGCCGACATCGGCGCAGACGAAAATTTGACGGGCCTCAAAGGCTCGCCCACGCGGGTGGACAGGGTTTACGCCCCCCCGCAGCGCAAACGCGGCGAGGTGTTCCAGGGAACGTCCGCGGAACTGACGGAGAAGCTGCTGGCCATACTTGAAAAGGAGAATTTCATCAGCCATGATTGAAATATCTGCATCCTGCATCGGCTGCGGCAAATGCCTTTCCGCCTGCCCGTTCGGCGCGTTAAGCATGGACGGCAAGCTCGCCAAAATAAACGAAAAATGCACGCTCTGCGGCGCCTGCGTTCAGGCCTGCCCGGTTGCGGCCATCACCATCACCCGCAAGGATGAGGCCGCCGACCTCAGCGCATACAAGGACATCTGGGTATTTGCCGAGCTTTCAGATTCCCCCGGCGGCAAGACAGTCCGCCCGGCAACTCACGAACTGCTCTCCTGCGGCAGGCGCCTGGCCGACGAGCTGGGCCAGAAGCTCTGCGCCGTGCTGATGGGCCACAACGTATCCGCTCTGGCGGACACGCTTGCCTCCTTCGGCGCGGACAAGGTGTATCTGGCCGAGCATGAGGCGCTCTCCGAATACAGCACCGACGCCTGTTCCACCGTCATGGTCGCGCTGATTTCCAAATACAAGCCGAACGCGGTGCTTTACCCGTCCACCTATATCGGGCGGGACCTGGCCCCCCGCGTCGCCAGCGAGCTTTATGTGGGATTGACGGCGGACTGCACCGGCCTTTCAATAAAAGACGGCAATCTGCTGCAAACACGGCCCGCCTTCGGCGGCAATATCATGGCCGATATTCTAAGCCCCAGCACCCGCCCCCAAATGGCCACGGTGCGCCCCAACGTGATGAAAAAAAACGAGCCCAAGCCCGGCGCGAAGGCGCAGGTGATACGGGAATCCGTCGCGCTGGATAAAAACGCCGCCCGCGTCAAAACCGTGGAACGTTGCGTTGACCAGACGCACGGAACCGGCAGCATAGCCGGCGCGGGCATAATAGTTTCCGGCGGGCGCGGCATGAAAAACAAGCGCGGATTTGAAATGCTCTCCGAACTGGCCGAGGAGCTGGGCGGCGCGGTGGGTTCTTCGCGCGCGGCGGTGGATATGGGCCTTATGCCCAAAAGCCATCAGGTGGGGCAAAGCGGGACAACGGTTTCGCCCAAGCTGTATCTGGCCTGCGGCATTTCCGGCGCGGTGCAGCATATAGTGGGCATGAGCTCGTCCGAGGTTATCATAGCCATCAACAAGGACCCGTCGGCGCCCATATTCAATGTCTGCAAATACGGCTTCGTGGGCGACGCGGCGCAAATCGCCCCCAAACTGGCCGAGGCCGCCAGAAAACTCAAAAAAGGCAAATCCTGCCGCCCGGCCTGAACCGGCGCGGCGCGTCCGCGCAATTGCGGACTGTCAGAAAGGCAGGAGTCAACAGCTGCAATTTCCGGGCGGTAACACCCGTGTTATACCAGCGGGTTGGAGACCAGGCCGTCGGCCAGTTTCGGCTCGAACCAGGTGGATTTGGGCGGCATCACTTGATTAACGTCCGCCACGGCCACAAGCTCGCCCACCGACGTGGGATAAAGCGCGAAGGCGGCCTTCATCTCGCCGCTGTCAACGCGCTTTTCCAGCTCGCCCAGGCCGCGTATACCGCCCACGAAATCTATTCGGTCGGATTTGCGCAGGTCCTTTATGTCCAGTATCTTGTCCAGCACAAGGCCGGAGAGCACGCTCACATCCAGCGACAGCACTGGGTCGCCCTCCGGCGTATGCACAGACGGCTTGAGCAGATACCATTTCCCGTCCATGTACATGCCGAATTCTCTGCGGGCGGCGGGCTTTGCCCGGCCCTGCGCCTCCTGCACCGAAAAGCTTGCGCGCAGCTTTGCCATAAACCCGTCCGGCGTCAGGCCGTTTAGGTCGCGCACCACGCGGTTGTAATCCCAGATTTTCATCTCGTCCACCGGGAACGCGGCGGCCAGAAAACAGTTGTAGGGCTCCGCGCCGGTGTGCGCGTCCTCGCGCTCCTGCGCCATCATTTTTTTAACTCGGGACGCCGCGGCGGAGCGGTGGTGCCCGTCGGCTATGTATACGGCTTTCTGCCTTTCAAACGCTTCGGATATGGCGGCAATGTCGCCGTCGCCGTCAATAATCCACATGGTGTGGACTACGCCGCCCGGCCCGGTGGCTGAAAAAACGGGCGCGCCGGCAGAGACCCTCTTTATTATCGCGTCCACCTCCGGAATCTGCCTGTAGGCCAAAAGCGCGGGGCCGGTCTGCGCCCGGACGGCTTTTATCTGGCTGACGCGGTCGTTTTCCTTGACGGGGCGGGTGAACTCGTGCTTTTTTATGCGGTTGGAATCGTAATCGTCAACGCAGGCCCCGGCCACAAGCCCGGTCTGCACATGGCTGTCCATCTTGAGGCGGTAGACGTAGAAGCAGGGTTTTTTCTCGCGCACGAGAATGCCCTCGTCCAGCATCCTGTTGAAATTTTCCGCCGCTTTCGCGTATACGGCGCCGGAGTAGGCGTCGGTCCCCTCCGGCAGGTCTATTTCCGCCTTGGAGACATGCAAAAAGCTGTGCGGCCTCCCCCTGGCAAGCTCGCGCGCCTCGGCGGAATCCAGCACGTCGTAGGGCGGAGCGATAACGTCCTGCGCACGGCCTTTGGCGGGCCGGATGGCGCAAATCGGGCTGAACAGGGGGAGCTTTGTTTTTATCATAAGCACCTCAGTAGTTGGCTTTAAGAGCAAGCTCGCGCTGCGACATGCTCTGCATGTATACCGCAAACGGCGGGTTCTGGCGCAGCAGCATGGCCGCTAGCTCGTCGCCGGACAAATCGCGCGCCCGGAGCAGGAAACGGGCGTCGCCGTTGGAATAGGATGTGAGCGATATTTTCTCAAGCCGCGGCACCGCGCGCAGCATGTCCTGGAAGCGGCGCAGCTGCTCCAGCCCCGTCAGCCCGGTGATTTTCAGGGTGATGGACGGCGTTTCGGCGGCGGCGCGCTCCAGCCGGGCGGGTAAATCCTTTGCGGCAAGCTCCGCGGCGGCGGCGGCGGCCCTGCGCGCGGCAACTGCGGGCGCGGCGTCCAGCGCGCTGGCTTCTTTGACGGATTCCGCGACCAGCTTCCGGGAGGCAGCCGAATAAACCCTCACCGCCGCCCGCGCCCGGTACGGGGCCAGCCCGCCGCCAAGCTCCGGCATAGGCTCCACCTTATATGAATCCGCCGCAACCGTAACGGCGAAATCCGCATTCGCGGAGGAGGCGGCGTCCAGCGCGGAGGCCGCGTCGGCGGCGTTTGCCGGCGCGTTGGCGGCCACAATGTCATAACCCGCCTTTGAAAGCGCCGCGCCCGCGGCGGAGGCCGCGTCGGAAGAGGAACCCGGCCTGCCGTCCATTGTCTCAACCGAAAAAACGGCGGCTGTCCGCGCGCCGTCGCGCATTTTATCCAGCGCGGAACTGATATCGCTGACTTTCACGACGGCCTTTATTTTGACGGTGTAATACCCGGCTTCCTGGCGTTCGTTGAGGATTTTATAGCGTTTTACAAAGCCCTGTGTCCCCGCCATCAGCTTGCGGCTTACGGCGACGGCGTCCTGCACCCGCGTGCTGCCTGAGACGAAAACGCCCACCACCTGCTCCACCGCGCTTTCCTGCGCGGCGGCTATGGCGTTGGCGCGCGCCAGCGCCATGTTGCCATTGAAGGGGGCCATCCCCTCGGCAATGACCTGTTCGCCGTCCTTGTCCGGGCCGGTCTGCACAGAGGCGCAGCCGCCCAGCGCCAGAGCCAGCAAAACCGCCGCCGCGCGCGCCTTCAGCGTGAAAGACATGCCGCTATTTCCCGGCGGGGCAGCCGGCCTCGCCTTCCTGGCAGAGCGTTATCCCCAGGCCGCTTAACGCAGAGCGCGGCAGCCGGATGATGACGGTGCAGCCGTCGTCGGACATATACTCGGACGAGAAAACCTCCGCCCCGCGCACCGCGCCGTTGACGCGGGTTTCAAGCGTGGAATCGCGGGAAACGGCGTCTATCACCCTGGCCTGGGCGATTACGCCCGCGCCCTTTATATATTCCACCGCGCGCTGGTAGCCGTTGGCTATGGCCGCCTCGCGCGACATCGCCATGCGCTGCGTTTTGCTGGTATGCTCCGGGTTGGCCGCGGCTATGCCACGCACCCAGAGATAATTCTTGTCAACTTTCGTGTCGGCAAATGCCGGGGCAAGCTCGCCTTTTACCACCGCGCTTTTAAGCCCGCCCGAACACCCCGCCAGCGCCGCCGCCAGCAGCGCCGCCGCAACCAGTCTGGTTTTCATGCGACCTCCTGTTTAGCTTCCCAAAGCCTCTTCACTTTATCAAAGTGCCTTTTGCGGTGTCTGATTTTTTCCACTTCCTTTGGATAAAAAGTAAAAAGCTTGTTGCACAACTCCAACATCCATGCTTTGCGACGATTACCAGGATTGATATTCACACAACAGGCATTGGCAATTTGAATCTGTCCCCACCCCAAAGCTCCGATACGAAGACAGTCCCAGCAGAAAAATTCTATCGGCGCAAGTGCAACGCTCCTTACGACTATTTGGCGGGGGCCCGCATTCTCATAATCAATATTCAAAATGAGGAAATAATTCTTATCGCTTTGTCCATAGAATTCCGCCAACCGTTTGACTGAAGTCAGATTAGGCATGTGAAACCCTTTTTCCAGCAAATGGGTTTTCACATCCACATGGTAAACGAAGCCATCTCGGTCAGTAAAGGAAAAATCCGCCATTGCTTTGCGTGAAAGGGGATAGTGGTATTCTGCCGCAGGGCTGCCGGCAGCGTCAAGAATTTCTCTGAATTCCCGTCCGACCATGTCCGCCAACCTGTCGCCGACTTCGCGGGGAGTTCCTGCGCTAATATTTCGACTGCGCATCAATTCCAGCAGGCGCCCAGAAAGAACGTCATAGCGGATGGTCATAATGGCATGGCCGTGAACAAGCCCTCGGATAGTTCGGGAGTGTTTTTACCAACGCGAACGCCGGTCCGCGGGTTAAGGCTGTTTCGCTCCCAGAACATCCCATCGGAATAACCCTGTATAGTTTTATCATGCTCAACTACGGCCAGCCTCTTTTCGGCCAGCAGGGCGTAGCGCTCGTCTATTTCTATTCCGGTATATCTCCGTCCAAGCTTCTTTGCAACCACCGAGGTGGTGCCGGAACCCAGGAACGGATCAAAAATCATATCGCCCGGCTTTGAACTGGCCAGAATTATTTTCGCGGCCAGTTTCTCCGGTTTCTGGGTTGGATGCTCTGTGTTTTCAGGCATTGACCAGAAAGGAATCGTTATATCGGTCCAGATATTTGACGGATGGGTAATGCGGTAATTTCCATTTGCGGTTTTAGTCCAGTCTTTTGGTTTGCCATATTCGTCTTTGTAAGGAGCAATTACTTTTCGCCTTATTTTAACGGCATCAACGTTGAAATAATACTCGTCGGACATTGTGCAAAACCAAATATCCTCCGAACAGTTCTTCCAATTCGTTTTTGCGCCGCGGCCTTTTTCTCTTTCAAAGGTTATGCGGTTTAGTATATGAAAATACTTCTGCGCGACGTTAAACACCAACGACGAAGACTTCCAGTCTCCGCAAATATAAACCGACGCATTGGGTTTAAGCAAGCGGACAACCTTTTTTATCCAGGAATCCAGCCACTGCGCATACTGCTCCGATTCCATAGCCTTGAACGCGGTTTGGTTAAATGTCTTATTCAGGTTATATGGCGGGTCGGCAAACAATAAATCAACAAACCGGTCCGGCAGATAATCAATTGCCTCAAACACATCCTGATTGATGGTCTTGTTTTCAATTTGGGCAAGACTGACCGGCGAAGTCAGTTTCAGGAGATTATGCCGCATAGCCAGGCAATCTGCTTCGGACAATTCAATGCTTCTGTTGCGCGACGCTTTTTGCTTAAATGCTGGTGACGTCATACAATTTCACCGTATCCTCCGCCGGCGGATGTAGGCGGGAATCAGAATGTTGTCGGCGCCCTCCCCGGCCTCGCGCACGGGCGAGAAGTCGTCAAAACCGGGCGTCATCGGCAGGCGGCGCTTTTTTGCGGCGGAGGCAACGGCGTCCGCGCGCTCGAAACCGGTGGCTATGACGGTTATGCGCAGGGTGCTTCCCATCGTATCGTCGTAGACAAGGCCGTATTTTATCATCGCGTCGCGGCTGGCGCGCTCTTTTATGAACTCCACCGCCTCGCGCTGCTCGTAGGCTTTGTGCTCGCTCGCGAGAAAGTGGACTATCAGGCCCTTTGCGCCCTCCAGGCTGGCGTTTTCCAGCAGCGGAGACGAGACCGCCATCCGCGCCGCGTCTGTATGCCTGGTGGCCGAGGCGGACTGCCCTATGCCTATAAGCGCCTCCCCCGACTTGGACATAATGCGCCGCACGTCGTTAAAGTCCACATTCACCTCGCCGGGCGTGGTGATGACCTCCGATATGCCCTGCACCGCCTGGCGCAGCACATCGTCTGCCATCTTGTAGGCCTCTTTGGTGGGGGTGTTGCGGTCTATGATGTCAAAGAGCTTCTCGTTGGGAATCACCAGCAGCGAGTCCACATGGCTGCGCATGGCGTTTATGCCTTCCTGCGCCTGGCGCATGCGCTCGTGCCCTTCAAAGTCAAACGGGCGGGTTACCACGCCGATAAGCAGCACATCCGCCCCGGCAGCCTCGCGCGCCACGCGGGCGATTACCGGCGCGGCCCCGGTTCCGGTGCCGCCGCCCATTCCGGCGGTGATAAACAGCAGGTCGGCGTCGCCCACCAGCTGCTTTATCTGCTCCATGGATTCCTCGGCGGCGGCGCGGCCCCGGTCGGGGTCTCCGCCCACGCCCAGGCCCTTGGTGAGATTTTCGCCCAGCTGGCAGCGGTAGGGGGCCAGGTTGCGCCGCAAATCCTGCGCGTCGGTATTGAGGGCCAGAAAATCCACCCCGCCGATTTTGGCGTCCACCATCCTGTTGATGGCGTTGCCGCCGCCCCCGCCCACGCCGACGACCTTGATATTGGCCCGCTTGCCGTTAAACCGCGCCTTTAGGTTTGTCATATTTCAATCCCTTCCGAATATTTCCAGCCCCTTGAAGAGGCCGCACACCTTCTCCAGCGGCGAGCGGCGCGACACGGGCCTTTCGGTTATATTGTCGGTCCGTATGGCCGGGTACACGGCAAGCGACAGCGCCGAGCCGTAGGAGGGATGGAAAAATTTCTCGTCGCCGCAGGCGAGGCTGCGCTGCACCCCAGCCCGGCGCGCCTCGCGCAGGCTGAGAGACTGGCAGCACAGTTCCGGCAGTCCTTTCAGCAGCGAGCCGCCGCCGGTTATAGCGCCCACGCCGGGAATGTCGGCGTATCTGGTTTTCTCTATCTCCTCGCGGACTTTTTCCAGTATTTCCTCGGCGCGGGGCTGTATTATCTCCAGCAGGAAGCTGGGCTTCACATTATGGACGGCGCGCCCGTCCAGGCCGGGGACGGGAATCTCCTCGTCGTCGGTCATCATGGCGGGCCAGGCGGAGCCGTACTTTTCCTTGATTTCCCGCGCGCCCTCGCGCGAGGTGTGCAGTCCGTAGGCGATATCGCGCGTGATGAGGTCGCAGCCGTAGGGCAGGTCTCGCGAGAACTTGATTCCGCCCTCGTGGTAAAGCGCGATGGAGGTGGTCTCCCCCCCGAAATCTATAAGCAGCGCGCCCAGCTCCTTTTCCTCCGGCGTAAGCGCGCATTCGCCCAGAGTGATGAGGCTGTAGAACGGCTCCTCCACCGCAAAGCCGGCCTTGGCGACGGACTTTATGAGATTGTTGAGATGCGAGGAAGACGCGCTCACTATATGCACGTCCACCTCCAGCAGCGAGCCTTCCATCCCCTCGGGGTTGGGCACGCCCTTCTGCCGGTCTATGGAAAAGCCCTGCGGCAGGACATGCAGAATTTCCTTGTCGCTTTCCAGCGGGAAGGCCTTGGCATTTTCTATGACGGAATGCACATCCTCGGAGGTGATTTCCTTGTCGGCGCGGGCGATATTGTATGCGCCGTGCCCGTTGGCCGATTTCAGATGCGCCCCGCGCACGCCCAGGCAGACGGTTTCCACCTCGGCTCCGGCGTCGCGCTCGCACTGCTCTATCAGGCGGGCGACGGTGTTGGAGGTCTCTTTTATATCCACCACCACCCCGCTTTTAAGCCCCCTGCACGGCGCGGACGCGCCGGAAAGCACCTTTACCGCACCGGTTTCGCAGTCACGCTCCGTAACTACGGCGGTAATTCTGCCGCCCCCCATGTCCAGCCCCGCGGCGATTTCGTTTTTCGGCATTGCAGTCTCCTTTACCGGCTCAGCAGTATCCTGCCGTCCTCGAAATATTTCATGTTGATTTTGTACGGCCCCGCAAAACGCTCCCTCGCCTTGCCGTAAACCTGCGCCAGGCGGGCAATTTTCTCCGCGGTGTGCGCGCTGCCGCCCCATTCCACAACCGCGCCGTCGGCCAGCCGCAGCCGGAAGGAGGTTTCGCCCCTGTCTGCGGCGACAAGCACCGGTTTCGCGGGCAGTTCGGATTCAAATGCGCTTATGCTTTTAAGCATGGCGGCGGTTTCCGGCCTGAATACGCGCGCGCGGCTGCCCGCCGGCAGCGCAACTGCCAGCAGTTCCGGCGGGGGCGACGGCTCCGCCCCGTAGATTTCGCCGCGCTCGTCCATATAGGCGGTGGATGCTCCCAGCAGCACCCTGGCGCAAGGCTGGCGCCGCCCGGCGGAAACGGAAAGCGTGCGCGAAGCCCATCCCCTGCGCACCGAAACGCCGCGCAGTTCCGGGAACACGGAAGCTATTTTCCCCTCCAGCCCGCGCGCGTCGGAGGAGGTAACCTCGCTGCCCTGCGGCAGCGCGGCCAGTTTCAGCACGGCCTGGCGCGAATCTTCGGGAACGCCGCCCGCGTCAACCGCCGCCAGCCGCCATTTGGCCCATTCCACGGAATTCACGGCCCGGCCCGCGGCGTCCGCCGCCTTGCGCGCGGCGAAAAAACAGAACACGGCGGCAACCGCCGCCACCGCCGCCATCCTGATGCGCGCGGTTCTGCGGCGCACTGTCTGCGGCCTTGCCGTAACTTTGTATTTTCTGACCCGCATAGCGCGCCTCTGTATTTTCAGTAATTATAATAACTTGAGCAGCCCCGCACAAATCAGATAAACCGACATGGCGGCCAGCGTCAGCCTGCCGATATTGGCCGCCCGCTCCGAGCGCAGAAACGGCTGCAAAGCCGCCGCCGGCAGCACGAAAAGCGAACTTGCCGCGAAAAACCCGCCAAACATCAGCAGCGCCGCCGGGCCGGGGAGGCCGGCAGCCTTTATGACCGCGCCCGCAAGCGGCGGGCAGGGCGCAATTCCCGTCATAAACCCCAGCGCAAGCGGCCCCGCGCGCAGCGCGGCGGCCCTTTCGCAGCCGGACCGGCACTGCCACCTGAACACAAAAAACGCCGCCAGCATGTAAGCGCCGGAGGCTATGGAGACGAAAGCCGCGGTTTGCGGCCCGGCGGCCTTTTCCAGATACCCGCCGGAAAAAGACGCCGCCAGCGCCGCCGCAGCATAAGCCGCCAGCCTGCCGCCCAGAAACAGCGCGGTGATGCGCGCCGTCCCCGCCTCCGAAAAAGCCAGCAGCCAGGGCAGCAGCGCCGGACCGCAGGCGGCGGCGCAGTACGGCCCGGTGGCAAAGCCCAGGGCCGCGCCTTCGGCGATTACCTTAAAATAAGCCGCCATAACCCATATAACGCTCCGGGAACAAAAAGCGAGCCCAAAGCCCCGCCAACAGCCAGCCCGCAGAACACAAGCAGCGCGCGCGCGTCAACCGGCGGCTTGCGTCCCAGCACGGTGTATGAAATCGCGCCATGCGGGCATTCGTCAATACACCGCCCGCAACGGTTGCAGTATGAAGTTATAGCGGGCTTGCCGCCGGCGGCCTCTATCGCCAACACCGGGCAGGTTTGCCCGCACTGCCCGCAGCCGGCGCAGGAATTTTCGTCCCTGCTGACGCGGAACGGGTTTATTCTGCCGAAAAAAGACTGCCATGCGCCGAAAGGGCATATCAGCCCGCAGAAACTGCGTTTGCCGCTTAACACCGGCAAAATCACTATGAACACAACGCCGAGAATTATCATCGCGGCGTTCTGTATTTTCCCCGCCATTCCGGTTTCCGCGAAACCGCATGTCATTTTAAGCGGGCAGCCCCACAGGCAGAAAAGCGGATACATCGCCGCCAGCGAGGCCAGCAGCCACAATATCAGCAAAGCGGCGGGAATATCGCGCAGCGGCGGCGGGATTTTCAGCCGCAGGGGCCGCCATCTCTCCGGCAGCAGCCGGGAAAACCCCTCGTCCAGCCCGCCGTAAAAGCATGCCCAGGAGCACCATGCCTGGCCCAATACCAGCGTCGCCGCCAGCCACAGCCCGCCCAGAGTAAGCGGCCCCCACATTTTCCAGCCGCCGGAGAATGCCAGTTGCTGCTGGTAAACGAAATCCAGCGCGTTGGCCGACATCGCTATGTGGCAATACGGCGCTTTTCCCGGCCCGCCCAGCCCCAGCTTGTGCCGCAAAATGAAAGCCGCCGCCAGCGTGATGAAAAAAACCGCCCGCCAGGGCGAAACCTTCCCCGTCCTGATTATGAAAAACCCGCACAGCGCGCAGAACCCCGCCCATGCCGCCGCGAAAACCCGCTCATGCGGCGGCGCGACCGGCACGGTAACAAGCAATGCCGCAAGCACCGCCGCCGCGAACATGGCGGACTGCGCGGGCGTCTTTGCATGCTGTCCGTTCGGAGCGTCCATGATTTTTATAGTATATCAATTGGAAATGAGGGCCGCGTATCTTTCATACGGTTTCTGCGCCGTGATTTTTCAACTCGCGCTGCTGCGCGAGCTGGCCGCGCTTATGACCGGCCACGAACTGATGATAGGCCTGTGCCTGTCGTCCTGGCTGGCCTGGTCGGCGGCGGGCTGCGCGGTGCGCGTTCCGGCCTCCGCGGCGGCGGTTTTCGCGGTTTCCGGCGCGGCTTCCGTCGCGCTGTGCAGAATCGCGGGGGGCTTCATAGACCCCGGCATAATTCCGGGAATATTCCGGCAGGCGTTTTTTGCGGTTGTCCTGTGCGCGCCGGCGGCGCTGGCCTCCGGCATGGCGGCCCGCGCGCTGCTGGGGAAACCGCGCGAATTCTATTGCTGGGAAGCGGCGGGGGCTTTTATCGCGGGGATAATTTACTCCGCCTTTCTTGCGCCGGTTCTGCGCATTGAGATAATATGCGCCGCCGCCGGAACGGTGTTTTTCGCGGTTTGCGCCCGCAAAAATCCGATAGCGATTGCCGCCGTGGCCGCGACCGCCGCGCTCGGCGCGTGGCTGGCCGGGCAGACCGTCGCGCTGCGCTACGGCGGCTTTGCCGTCGCCGAAATCGTCCAGACGCCCTATTCCAGAATTGCGCTGGCCGGAAACTATTCCGCCGGAACCCTGTTTGAAAACGGCCTTGTCTCCGCCGCGTGGCCCGCGCCGGAGTATTACGAGCCGCCGGTGCACATCCCGCTTCTGGCCGTGCGGCAGCCCCGGAAAATACTGCTGCTGGGCGCGGGCGCGCCGCTTGCCGCGCGCGAGGCGCAAAAGCACGGGCCGCCGGAGATAGACATCGTCTCCGCCGACGCCGCCTGGCTTGAAACCGCGCGCGCGCTGGCCCCGAAGGAAAAAAACATCTCTTTCATCGCGGCGGACCCGCGCGCCTGTCTGCGCGGCGGCGCGCGCTATGACGCGATAATAAATCTCTCCGGCGAGCCGGCCAGCGCCGCGCTGAACCGGCTCTACACGGCGGAGTTTTTCCGCGCCGCCTCCGCCGCGCTGACGCCCGGCGGCATTCTGGCGTTTGAGCTGGCCTCCTCGGAAACCTATATTTCCCCGGCGGAGGCGGGGCTCAACGGCTCGGTCATTTCCGCCGCGGGAGAGGCGTTCCCGGAAATAAAACTCGTGCCTGGGGCGAAAATGCTGGTTCTGGCCTCGCGCGAAAAAATAAATCTTTCGCCGGAGCGGCTGTCCGCCGCGTGGAAGGCGCGGAAAATCCAAAGCTCTTTTGCCAGGCCGGAGACTTTTCCATTCCTGCTCTCGCCGGAGCGGATGAAATGGCTTGCCAAAACCCTGCCCGCCGCGCCGCCCAATACAGACGAAAAGCCCGCCGCGTATCTGCATTCGCTGAAGCTCTTTTCGGACAAAAGCTCCGCGCCCGCCGCGCTGGCCTGCTGCGCGCTGCTGGCGGCGTGCGCGTTTTTCGCGCGCGGGAAAATAATCGCCGCCGCAAAATACCTGAAGGAGCCGGCCCACGCGGCGGTTTTCGCGGCGGGGTTTGCCGGCATGGCGGTTGAAACCGCGCTGCTGCTGCGCTATCAGCCGGTTTACGGCGCGCTTTACCGGCAGCTGGGGCTGCTGTTTTCGGCATTCATGCTGGGGCTGGCGGCTGGCGGGCGGCTGGGCGGGAGATTTGAAGGCCGGGCCTGGCTGCCCTGCCTGTGCTGCGCGGCCTGCGCGGCGGGGGCGGCTTTTTATCCGAATCAGTGGCTGCCGCAGGGACTTGCGGGCGGGACCGCCGTTTTCTGCGCGCTGCTGTTTGCGGCGGGGGCGTCCGGCGGCGCGGTTTATTCCGCGCTGGCCTCCGGCGGAGCGAAGGTCTACGCCGCCGATTTATGGGGAGCCTGCGCCGGGGCGGTAATGCCCGCGCTGGCCGCTCCGGCATTATCGGTAAAAGCCGCGCTGCTGATTGCGGCGCTGGCCGCGGCGTGCGGCGCGGCGGCGGCGCGGAGCGCAAGGCATGAATAAACCCAAATGGCCGTATGCGGTTATAGCCGCCGCAATCGCGGCGGTGTTTTACCCCTGCCTTTGCGCCGGATACGTAAACTGGGACGATTTCAAGACCGTGGTGGAAAACCCGCTGCTGCAAGACCGCTCCGCGCGCGGTATCGGCGCGCTTTTCTCGTCTTTCACCGCGGGGCATTACCAGCCGCTGGCGCTGCTGTCATTCATGGCGGAGCAGGCGGCGTTCGGGACCGGCGCAGCCGTATCCCATGCGGTCAATCTGGTTTTGCATCTGCTTAACTCGTGGCTGGTTTATATGCTGGCAGTCAGATTGCTGGCGGATTGGCGAAAATCGCTTTTTGCCGCGCTTTTGTTCGCCATACATCCGCTGCATGTGGAATCCGCCGCGTGGATAAGCGAGCGCAAGGACCTCGTCTACTCGTTTTTTTATCTCTGCGCGCTGCTGGCGTATCTGCGCGGCTGGTACTGGCGGACGCTGGGGCTGTTTGCGCTGTCGCTGCTGGGCAAATCCATGGCGGTTACGCTGCCGCTTGTCCTGCTGCTTGTGGACTGGCGCGCCGAAGGGAAAATAACCGCCCGGCAGCTGGCGCGGAAACTGCCTTTCGCCGCGCTCTCGCTTGTGTTCGGAATAACCGCGGTTGTTTCCCAGCACAAGGCGGATTTCGCGGCGGCATATTCGTGGGACAAAGCTGCGGGCGGGTTCTTTATCGCCTGCGGAAACCTGCTGTTTTATCTGGCGAAATTTATCGCCCCTCTGGGGCTTTCGGCCTTTTATCCGTTTCCCGGAAAAGGCGAGTTCGCCGTGCCGGGGCTTTATTACGGCGCGCCCGTGCTGATAGCCGCCATACTCTGGTTTTTACGCGGGCATTTGCGCGGCATGGCGGCATTCGGCCTGCTGTTTTTCGCGGCGGCGATAGCCCCGGCGCTGGAATTTGTGCCGATAGGCCGCGCCATCGCGGCGGACCACTTCACCTATTTGCCGTATATCGGAATCATCCTCTGGATTTGCGGCGCGGTCCCGTCCGGGAAACGGGCCGCGGTTTTTGCCGCGCTGTGGCTGGCCGGGCTGGGCGCGCTGGCGCATCGGCGCTGCCATGTCTGGCAGGACAGCGTTTCGCTCTGGACCGACGCGGCGGAAAAATTCCCCCTTTCCCCGGTAACGCGGATTAATAAAGGCATCGCGCTGCGCCGCGCCGGGCAGAGCGATGCCGCGCTGTCCGAATTCAGCGCGGCGCTTGCGCTGGACCCGCGCTCGGCGCTGGCGCATTCAAATATCGGGATAACGCTCGCTGAAAAAGGCGATATTCCCGCCGCGCTGGAGCATTTCCGCATCGCCGCGGAAACGGAGCCGCAAAACCCGGATTTCCGGCGTAATCTGAAAATTATTCAGAAGCACAAATCGCGCTCGCCGGAAGAGACGCGGCGGTAATAATCACTCAGGGTATTAAACATCTCCTCCGTGAACTCGCCCGGCATTCTGGCCTTTATTTCCGCGATTTCCTTTACGATAAGCGCTTCCCCGGCGGTTTTGGTTTCCGGCGAGGCGAAATCGTCCAGCCATTCGCGGAATGTGAGAACCGCGTTGAGCTTGCAGAACCGCCCCTCCCTGCCGGAGCGCAGCATTTTCATTATATGGTCGCCCGTCCTGCCGCAGCGGTAGCCCGCAGTGCAGAAAGACGTTATATACCCCATCCCCGCAAGCTCGCGGATAACCTCGTCCAGGCTGCGCGTGTCGCCTAGAATAAACTGCTGTCTGCTGGGCTGCTGGCCGCCGCGCTCGCTGTAGGAGCCTATGCCGATTTTGGTGGAGGCGTCGCGCTGCGTGCAGACCGGGATGACGGAGCGTATAATCTCCGCCCGTTCACGCGCGGTTACAATCATGCCGGCATACGGGATTGAAAGCCGGATTACCGACACCAGCCGCTTGAAATCCGCGTCGGAAACCAGATGCCCCGTCTCCTCAGCATACGGCGTGTTGGCCGCCGCTTCCAGCCGGGGAAAAGAGACGGTGTGCGGCCCTATGCCAAAGCACCGCTCCAGATCCCGAGCGTGGGCGTTTAGGCCCATGACCTCGTATTTCCAGTCGTAAAGCCCGAACAGCGCGCCCACGGCCACATCGTCAATTCCGGCTTCCTGCGCGCGGTGCAGCGCGTAAAGCCGCCAGCGGTAATCGCCTTTGATTGTATCCGCCGGATGCGCGGCGGAATAGGTTGTGCGGTGATAGGTTTCCTGAAACACCTGATAGGTGCCTATGCCCGCGGCCTTGAGCTTTTTCAAATCCTCAACCGTCATCGGCGCGGCATTTACGTTGACGCGGCGGATTTCGCCCGTGCCGCGCCGGGCCGGAACCTTCACGGAATATATGGCCCTTATGGTCTCGGAAATATAATCCGCGCCGGTGGAGGGATGCTCGCCGTAAACCACAATCAGCCGTTTGTGGCCGATTGCGCCGGCAAGCACGGCGGCCTCTTTTTTAACTTCGTCTATGGTCAGGACGCGCCGGTTTATGGCGGAGTTCTCCCGCCGGAAGCCGCAGTAGCGGCAGTTGTTGACGCACAGGTTGCCGCAGTAAAGCGGCGCGAAAGTAACGACGCGATTGTCGTAAACCTTGCGCTTTACTTTTGACGCCGCGTCAAACATCTCGGCCAGCTGGCCGGGGTTTTCAACGGCAAGCAGCGCGGCGGTTTCCTGCGCGGAAAGAGTGTTTATCTCCAGCGACTTGGCCAGAATATCGCGCAGCCTTGCATCGTCGGGCGGGGCGGCTTGGCGCAAAAGCGCCTCCGGCGCGGAATTTTCAATGAAATCCTTCCCGCCGGACAGGTATTTTTCGTATTCCTGCGGCTTTATGTCTAACTGCATTTGGCCAGCGCGCTTTTGACCGTTACGTCTTTTACCGCGCCCAGCTTGCCGGTCAGCGCGCCGATTTCGTCATTCGTGCCGTCAACGATAAGCGTGATGACATGAAGGTCGCGCTGATGGTAAGGCATCCCCATCCGCCCTACGATAATATCGCCGTGCTTGGTGAGGATTTCGTTCACCTTCGGCGCGCTGTGCTTGCGGTCCGCCACCAGAACAGCCACCACTCCCACATGCTTGCCCATAACTCCTCCTTTTCAAAACGAAAACCGGCCCAAAGGGCCGGTTTTGTGTCGGCTACCCTTGGCTTCAGAAAAAATTCCTGACCGCAGGCTGTCAATTTGCCGCCTTTGCGCCCGAAGGGCGCAAAGGCGGGTTAATCAGGCTAATGCGCGCAAACGTGCTCTTTTTTGCACGCGGGTTTTTCCGCTTTGACATCGTCCGGGTGAACGCCGCGCGGCGTGTAATGCGTATGCAGCAGCTCGTGCGACTTGTGGCCCAGCGGCTTTTCCAGAAACTCCGCATACAGCTCTTTGACCGCCGGATTTTCATGCGATTTGCGCATCGGCATGTCCTTATCCTCTGCGTAAATGGCCTGCGCGCGCTTTTTGCGCGTCTCGGCATTGGTGGTGAAAGGCTGTCCGCCGCCGCCGAGGCAGCCGCCGTCGCAGGTCATTATTTCTATGAAGTGGTAGGGCGACTTGCCGTCCCGGATTTGTTCCAGCAGCTTTCTGGCATTGCCCAGGCCATGCGCCACGGCGACCTTCACTTTGAGGCCGTTGAGGTCAACCTCGGCTGATTTTATGCCTTCCATGCCGCGCACGGATTCAAACTCCAGCTTCGTCAGGGTTTTGCCGGTTACCACCTCGTAGACGGTGCGCAGCGCGGCTTCCATGACGCCGCCGGTGGCGCCGAATATCACACCCGCACCGGTGCTGATTCCCAGCGGCTTGTCAAAATCCTCGCCGGGGATGGCCGCGAAGTCTATGCCGGCCTCTTTAACCATGCGCGCGGCCTCTCTGGTGGTCAGCACGTAGTCCACATCCTGGAAGCTGTCGCCGTCCTTGAGGTTGAGTTTCTTTTTCCAGTACTGGAATGCCGAGTTCATCTCCGGCCTGCGGGCTTCGTACTTTTTCGCCGTGCAGGGCATCAGCGAAACCACCACTATATTGCGCGGGTCAACGCCCAGCTTTTCGGCGTAGTAGGTCTTTGCCAGCGCGCCGAACATCTGCTGCGGCGACTTGCAGGTGGACAAATGATCCAGCACGCCGGGGAAGAAATGCTCGGCGAACTTTATCCAGCCCGGGGAGCAGGAGGTTATCATCGGCAGCGTCCCGCCGTTTTTGACGCGGGAGAGCAGCTCGTTGCCTTCCTCCAGTATGGTGAGGTCGGCGGTGAAATCCGTGTCAAAGACCTTGTCAAAGCCCAGCGCGCGCAGCGCGGCGGCCATTTTGCCGGTCCAGGCGGTTCCCGGCTCCAGCCCGAAATCCTCGCCGATTGCGACGCGCACCGCCGGCGCGGTCTGGACGATAACAGTCTTTTTCGGGTCGTCTATGGCTTTCCAGACGTCGGCAACCTCGGATTTTTCCATGATGGCGCCGGTGGGGCAGACAAGCGCGCACTGGCCGCAGTTGGCGCATTCCACGCCGCCCAGGCCCATATCGCCGAAAGTCGTTACCACCGACTCCTCGCCCCGGCCCGCAAGGCCGATGGCGCAGACGCTCTGCTTCTCGGCGCAGACGGCCACGCAGCGGCGGCAGAGAATGCACTTGTCCGGGTCGCGCACCAGAGAGGGCGAGGTGGCGTCCTGCTCATGTTTTTTGGCGGTGCGCTCGTAGCGGGATTCCTTGATGCCTAAATCCGCCGCCAGGAAACGCAGCGAGCAGTAGTCGCTCTTCTGGCATACCAGACAGTCCGCCGGATGGTTGGCAAGCAGCAGTTCCACGTTTGTTTTGCGCGCGGCGCGGACGGCGGGGGTGTTGGTGGAAACCTCCATCCCGTTTGCGGCTTTGGTGATGCAGGCGCGCGCCAGCGTGCGCTGGCCCTTGACCTCCACCACGCAGACGCCGCAGGAGCCTTCGTCGTTTACGTTCTCAAGATAGCACAGCGTCGGCACCTTCACACCGGCGGTTTTGCACGCCTCCAGCAGGGTGGCGCCGTCCGCCGCGCGGCAGTCTTTTCCGTTGATTTTGAGATTGACGGTCATTTCTTGTTTCCTCCGCAGGCGCAGCCGGCGCAAAGGCAGGCTTCCCATTCCCCGGCGAACTTTTTAAGGGACTGGGAGAGTATATTTGCCGCAGTCTGGCCCAGCGGGCAGAACGAGGTCTGCGCCATCACCCTTGCCAGGCTTTCCAGCTTGGTTATATCGTCTTCGGCGGCCTTGCCGTCCCGGATTTTCTCCAGGATGCGCACGATTTGCGCCGTCCCCGCGCGGCAGGGCGTGCAGCGCCCGCAGGATTCATGCTTGAAAAACCGCGCAATGTTGAGTACGGCCTCCACGACGGAGCGCGTCTCGTCCAGCACGATGACCGCGCCGCTGCCGGGGCCGGCTTCAATTTTAGCCAGCGAGTTGAAATCCACCGGCGTGGCAATTTCGCTGTCCGTCAGAAGCGAGCCGGAGACGCCGCCCAGTATGACGGCCTTGAGCTTGCGCCCGCCCTTGACCCCGCCGCCGATTTCGTTGATGATTGCAGACACCGGCGTGCCGAACGGAATTTCCACCACGCCTTTCCAGTTGAGGTCGCCGGCGATGCTGAATATCTTTGTGCCGCGCGCGCCTTCCGCGCCCAGCGCCTTGTGCCAGAGCCCGCCGTTGAGGATTATATGCGGCACAGCGGCCAGCGTTTCCACGTTGTTTACCACCGTCGGCTTCTGCCAGAGGCCTTTCTGCGCCGGATAGGGCGGCTTGCGGCGCGGCTCGCCGCGTTTGCCTTCTATGGATTCTATGAGCGCGGATTCCTCGCCGCAGATGTAGGCGCCCGCGCCGCGCGCGATTTCAATGTCAAAGGCGAAATTGCCGCCCAGCACTTTTTCGCCCAGGAACCCCTTGGCGCGCGCCGCCTCCGCCGCCTTCTCAAGCCGCGAGATGGACAGCGCATACTCCCCGCGGATGTAGATATAGCCCTTTGAGGCGCCTATGGCGTATCCCGCTATTATCATGCCTTCTATGAGTTTGTGCGGGTCGCCTTCCATTATTTCGCGGTCCTTGAAGGTCCCCGGCTCGCCCTCGTCGGCGTTGCAGACTACGTATTTGATGTCGGCTTTTTCCTGCGCCGCGGAGGCCCATTTAGTCGCCGTCGGGAATCCCGCGCCGCCCCTGCCGCGCAGCTCGGAAGTCTTTATTTCCGCGATAACCTCTTCCGGCTTCATGGCCAGCGCCTTTGCCAGCGCGCCGTAGCCGCCGGCGGAGACGTATTCGCCGATATTTTCCGGGTCTATGACGCCGGCATTGCCCAGTATTACGCGCTGCTGCGCGGCGGCCAGCTTTTCGGCATGGCTGCCGGAGGCCGGCATCTTCCAGCTTTTGGAAACCGGTTTTGCCAGCCGCTCAAGCGCGCGGCCTTTGGAGGCCGCCTCTATGATATCGGCAGCGTCCGCCGCGGTTACCGGCGTATACACCACGGCGAGCGGCATCACCAGGACGCAGGCCCCGCCCGCCTCGTAGCCGAGGCTGCCGGTCGCGGACACGGAAATATCTTTATCCAGCCCGCGTTTGGAAATTTCCGCGCGCAGGGCGGCTTCCGCCGCGGCGGCTCCCGCCGCCATGGCGCGCCTGTCATGCGAGACAAGAATTGTGGTTTTCATGGTTATTCCCCCTTTCTCACGCGGCGCAGAATCTCTTTTACGCCGGCGGCGGTAAGGTTGCCGTACTGTTTGTCGTCAATCATCATGGCGGGCGCGGCGGCGCACATGCCCAGGCAGCTGGATTCTTCCAGCGTAAACTCGCCGTCGGCGGTGGTGCCGCCGAGTTCCACGCCCAGTTCCTTTTTCAGGGCGTCCACGATTTTGCAGGCCCCGTCCATATGGCAGGCGAGGTTGCGGCATATCCTTATGACATGCTTCCCGCGCGGCTTGACGGAAAACATAGTGTAAAAGGTGGCCACGCCGTAGACCTGGGACGGCGGCGCGCCGCAGTCCCGCGCGGCGTCGCGCATGGCGTCCGCGCTGAGGCTGGTATGGCTTTTTTTGTCCGCCTGCGCGCGATGCAGTGTTTCCACGACCGAATTTTTCTTCATGCAGTCTCCTTATTGATTCTATACACCAGAGTTTCAAGCTCGCACGACATGTCCATATCCGAAACATGCACACCCGCCGGCAGCTTCAGGCTGACCGGCGCAAAATTGAGTATCGCCCGTATCCCGCTTTTGGCGGCCAGCTCCGCCGCCTGCCGGGCGGAGGTTTCGCCCACGGCCAGAATGGCCACGGTGATGTTTTCGCGCCGGGCCACGGCGGGCAGCTCGCCCGCGGGATAGACCCGTATGCCGTTTATCCGGCGGCCCGCCTTGGCGGGGTCGCTGTCAAAAGCGGCGCGGATGCGGAGGTTGAAATCCCAAAACCCCCTGTAGCCGGTAAGCGCCGCGCCCAGCCTGCCCGCGCCGATTACGGCCACATTCCACACCCTGTCGGTTCCCAGTATGGCGCGTATGGCGGTTGCCAGCTGCTCCACATTGTAGCCCACGCCCGTCTTGCCGAACCTGCCGAAGCAGGAAAAATCCTTGCGCAGCTGCTCCGCCGAAAAATTCATCGCCGCCGCCAGGTCCGCGGAGCTTACCGTCTCCACCCCCTGCCCGCGCAGCCGGACCAGCATTCTCAGGCACAGGCTCATTCTGCGTATGGTGTCCAGCGAAATGGCGGGACGGCGCAGGGTGTTTGTTACGGATTTCACAATTGAATTATACCATAAACCGCGCGATTGTAAAATATGGTATTTTATAGCTGATGAAGAACATGTCCGAGGTGGCGATGCTGGCGTGGAATATCGCCGGAGCAGAGGCTATAAGCGCGAATTTCGAGCTTATAGAGCGCGAGCATTTCTTCATCAGCCTGACCGAAATAAACAAGCTGCTGGCGCACACCGCCGCCAAATTCAATTTCACGCCGGAGCAGACGGCCTCCGCCGCGGCGGAGTTCGCGCGGCTGGAATCGGCTTTCAAAAAGCTGAACCTTGATATGGTGACGCTGCGCCGCGCGGTGCGCCAGAAACTGGGCGAGGGGACCTATTTCCTGCGCCGCGGCGACATACACCGCAGCGCCGACAGCCGCAAAGTTTTTGACCGCGCCAAAGACCTCTGCCGCCCCGGAAAAACCACCGGCGTCGCCATCATGCGCGCGCTGATGGAAAATCCGGGGCCCATAATAACGCAAGCGCTGGAGAAAAACGGTTCCTCCCCCGGCGCGGTGCTAAAGGAGATGGAGGAGCTTTCCGCCCCGCCGGAAATAAGACTGGCCGCGCAGCCAAAGAAGCAGCCCGACCCCCGCCCTCCGGCGGACATGGGCGCGCTGCTCAAATACGGGCGCGACCTGTCCGCGCTGGCGGGCAAGGCGCAGATTTTTCAGTGCGCGGGCCGCCTAAAGGAAATGGAGCGGCTGCTTGCGGTTCTGTGGATAGGCCCCAAGAAAATACCCGTGCTTATCGGCCCGCAGGGAGTTGGCAAAACGGCCATGGCGGAAACCCTGGCCGTGCGGATATTTGAGGGCAAGGCGCCTGGCCATCTGGCCGGCAAAACCTCCGTGGAGATAGACACACCCGCGCTGCTGCGCGCGTCGCCGGAAAATAATTTGCAGGCCAAGCTGGGGGACATAGCCGCGGCTGCCGGCGCCGCGGCGCAGGAAATTATGCTTTACATCCCAAGCGCGCCTCAGCTGCTGGACGCGGAAAAAGGCGCCTGCGCCGCCAGGGGCGGGCCGCAGGAACTGCGCGCACTGCTGCTGTCGGGCGCGGTCAGGGTCATATTATCCGCCGACGAGGCTGGCTTCGCCAGAATGGCCGCCGATGCGGAACTGGGCCCACGCCTTGAAAAAGTGCCCGTGGCCGAAACCGGCTCCCAGGAAACTCTGGAAATCCTGCGCGCCTGGAAAGCCAGGCTGGAAAAGACGCACGGGGTCAGGATAAACGACAAGGCGCTGCCCGTGGTACTCAGCCTGGGAGAGGCGTTCCGCTCTCCCGGCGCGCAGCCCCGCAAGGCCATAAAAATTCTTGAACGCGCGTGCGAGCGCGCCGCGTCCGCCGCCAAGGACCCCAAAGGCGTGGCGGCGGTCCAGTACGCCGAGCTGGCGCGCAAATACGGCGTCACCGTCTCCGGCGAAATAGACGAGTTGCGCGTGGCCGGCGCCGTGGCCGAGGCCGCCGGCATTCCCGCCGGGCAGGTGGCCGAAAAGCTGGACAATGCGGTGCAGTCCAGGCTTGCCAATCTGGAACGGATAGTCAAGGAAGGCTCGGTGGGCCAGGCGGAGGCGGCGGACATTCTGGTCAAACGGCTGACCGCGCTTGTCTCCGGCACGATTACGCGGCCCTCGGTGCCTTTCATATTCCTGTTTCTGGGGCCGGAAGGCGCCGGCAAGGACGAGCTGGCCCGGCAGGCCGCCGCTGGCATGTTCGGCTCGGAAAGCGAATTTGTTTCCTACGACATGTCCCAGTACAGCCGCGAGGAGGGGGTTAAAAAGCTCTTCGGCAACCAGTACTCCGCCGGAATACTGGTGGATTTCCTTTCGCGCAAGCCTCTCAGCGTGGTGCTCTTTGAAAACGTGGACAAGACCCCGCCCATATTTTTTGAGGAATTCTGCCGTTTCGTCCGGCGCAACGACATAACCGGCGACAACGGCAAGCGGATAGACATAAGCCTGCCGCTGTTCATACTGTCCTCCTCGCTTTTCTCGCAGGCGCAGCTGGACCAGAAAAAACTGCCTGACGCCGCCGAACGCGAGGTGGCCAAACGTTTCCGCGGCCAGTTGCCGCGCAGCTTTCAGGAAATCATAACCGAAATAATAGTGTTCAAGCCGCTGACAGAACAGATAGCCGCCCGCATACTGCTGGGCTGGATTGAGCAGGCGCGCGCCATGGTGCGCGAACGCTGCGGCGCGGACATGCGCATCGGCCGGGACGTGGAACGACTGCTGATGGAAAAAGGCTTTTCCAAATCCTTCGGGCTGCGCCACCTGCGCGTGGCCTACGACGAGTATTTCTTTTCCGCGGTGCAGACCGCGCTCAACAGCCGCGAGATGTTCTGCAGCCCGCTGTGGAACATGACTGTGGCGGATGGGCGGGTAACAGCCTCGCCCAGACAGCAGGACAAGCCGCCGTATTCCACAAATCCCACCGGCTAGGGCCGCCCATGAACACGCCCCCGGAACCCCGCGGCGGCCAGCCGCAGGTCATAGAAGCCGAAATAGTCTCCGGCCCGCAGGATGGCGGCAACGTCAAGGCAAGGCCGCCGAGGCCGGCGCCGTTGCGCGCGCTGGGCTGGATTCTGGGAACGGCGGGCGCGGTGGCGGGCGCGGTTCTCTCGTTGATGTTTGCCGGCGTGTTCATAGTAGCGGCGCTGGCGCTGCTTGTTGTCGCCCTGGCGGTTTTCGCTGTATGGCGGCTGTTCGGCGGCAAATACTTCATCCGCATCCGCAGATAGGCCTTTGGGCCCTGTATAAATCTCCGCATCCCGTTAAACTGTTATAGTCGCAGGCAGAACACGGTTATGAATCCCGCCTGGCGATAAGGACGCTAAAATGACGCGAAAGCTACTGTACGCCATTGCGGTTGCGGCCATATGCGGCGCAGCCGTGCACGCGGCATCGGAAACTCCCCAAAACACGGCCCCCGCGCCGTCCGCACAGCAGGAAAACGAGAGCCCGGATGCAACCGCCCCCGCGGAAACGCAGGGCAACGGCCCCATGGATGCTATGGAGCTCGCTTCCAACCCAGAAGACGAGGCCTCGCTGAACGCCGGAGAGGACAATGAATTCTCCGAAGCGGCGGCGCGCCCTAAAAAAGACCCCTGCCGCGCCTACGGCCAGTATTATGCCGGCATAAACCCCAAAAACGGCAAGATTCTCTGCTGCCACAAGGGAGAACACATAAAGCCCGGCACCCTCATGTGCGTGGGAGGACACCATGGCGGAGGGGGCGGCGGTGGAATTGCCCCCCCCGGCAACTGCTACAGCCAGCCGTGCCCTGCCGGTTACTACTGTAATGGCCAGCATTGTATTTCCACCGGCGGCCAGTGGCACAAAGGCTGCTACACGGATACGGACTGCCGGCCGGGATATCGCTGTGATTCCAGCAGCGGGAATTGCTACCAGGAAAGGTCCGCCGCGCAGCAGGACCGGGGCGGGAACAGAGGAGGGTGTGATTGCAATTCATATACCGGCACATCACCGGGCAATTGCTTCTCCCATTATGGTTGCGCGTGGAATTATGAGAGCCACGGCTGTTCCGGCACCTGTGATTAAAAATCAAGGCGGCGGGCGGCGCATTGCGCGCCGCCCGCCGCCGGACCCAGTTGTTTGGCGACAAGTGAGGATAAAATGACACGGAAACTGTTATCCGCAATTGCGGTTGCGGCCATATGCGGCGCAGCCGTGCACGCGACATCGGAAACTCCCCAAAACACGGCCCCCGCGCCGTCCGCACAGCAGGAAAACGAGGTCCCTGATGCAAACGCCCCCGCGGAAACGCAGGGCAACGGCCCCATGGATGCTATGGAGCTCGCTTCCAACCCAGAAGACGAGGCCTCGCTGAACGCCGGAGAGGACAATGAATTCTCCGAGGCGGCAGCGCGTCCTAAAAAGGACCCCTGCCGCGCCTACGGCAAGTATTACGCCGGCAGAAACCCCAGAAACGGAAACATTCTCTGCTGCAACAAAGGCGAATTCATCGCCCCCGGCACCACCATGTGCGCGCGCTGGTCTCACGGCGGCGGCCACCATGGCGGGGGAGGAGGAGGCGGAGGCCATCATCCCCCTGGCGGAGGGATATGCAGCGCATATGGCGCATCCGCAACCCTTTGCAACGCCCACGGATGCTATTGGGACGACCGCAGCCGCAGTTGCTCCGGCACACCCAATTAACCTGAATGTTTCAGTTGGCTGCAAGAACCGGCTGCGGGCGGCGCACAATGCGCGCCGCTTCTGCTCCATTTTCCTTACTATAGACTTGTCCCCCAATAGCATTTACGGCATAAATTTCGGTTTTTGGCCCGCAGCTTCGCGGTGTTCGGCTTGCACACGCCCGTCGGTAGTGTGCGCGCCTCACACCGCTGCGCTGCGGGCCAAAACCCTGTATTTCTGCCATAAAGCCTATTGGGGGACAAGTCTTATGAAGGTGGCCACGTCGTCGACGCAGGCGCCGGAGCCGAAGCCCGCGTCGTAGCCCAGCTCCACCGCCAGCTTGTTGCTTATCCGGGGGCCGCCGGCTATGACTAGACTTGCTCCCGAATAAGGTTTATGAGGCAAAAAGACAGGATTTTGGCCTGCAACGCAGCGGACAGAGGCGAGCACACTCCGGCGGGGTGTGTAAGCCGATGGCCGCGAAGTTGCAGGCCAAAAGCCGTGATTTTTGCCCAAAAAATTATTCGGGAGCAAGTCTACTATGAATTTGTCGCGCAAATGCCCGGCTTCCAGCAGCTCTATCAGATTGGTCAGGTTCCGCACATGCACTTCCTTCTGCGTAACCACCTGCGACACAAGCAGCGCAAAGATGCCGGGGATATAGGCATTGCTTCAACAGTATATATCATGTATACTATTAACAGGAAGACATGGCATGGAATATTTGATTGAGATGTATCAGACGCCCGGCGGGAATTATCCTGCGGCGGATTTCCTGAAAGAGTTACCGGTAAAGGTCCGGGCCAAAGCGGCGACATGGATAAACCTTTTGCAGAAGGAAGGTCCGAATCTTAAGCGGCCTTATGCGGACAGCCTTCAGGGAAGCATACGGGAATTGCGGGTTTCATTCGGAAGACTTGAGATGCGGATACTTTATTTCATTCACGACCGGCATATTGTCCTGACGCATGGCTTTTTGAAAAAAACAGCGCAAACTCCGCCCTGCGAAGTTGAAAGGGCGCAACGCTATATGGCCGGCTGGCTCCGGCAAGCGAGGCGGTTATGAAAGCTAAAAAACTTCTGTTCAATGACTGGCTCAAGGCGGAGATGAAAGACCCTGAGTTCAAGAAGGCGTATGAGGAAGAAGACATCAGAACTCGGCTTGCCTATCTAATCGCCGAAAGACGGCAAAAAAAGCATATAAGCCAGGCCGAGCTTGCGCGCAGAATACACACCAAGCAGCAGGTGATATCGGATATAGAAACGCTCAAACATCCGAATATCACGCTAAACACTTTGCAAAAAATCGCCCGCGCGCTGGACACGCAGCTTCGCATTTCGCTGATGTGACAGTGGATTGTTAAGTCTTTCGCTATCGTCCATTTATGCAGCCGGTTTTAAAATATCCCAATTGCTTTCATGCTTTTTAAAATCTTTCATGAAGTTTCCCTGCTCAGATGATATTTTGAGAGAATACCACCCTTTCTTGACCCATGATTCTGTTTGCAATTTATCATCCAAAAGATCGACAGCATCTTGGTAATCCAGCAAAAAAATTCTTTGACTGCCTCCTATTGTCCATATATACACAAGCAATAAATTTTCAATTCTCTCCCACTCCTTTTTAACTACAAATCGTTTTTCGGATGCGGTATTAATTCTAACAGGTCTTTCCCAAGAGTGTTGTTGGGAAACGATATAACCACTAACGCTGTTTCCATGAAGTGATTTTTTGAAACTAAATCCATGCTGTACCAATTCACGTTCAAAATAATCCATTCCCGTTTCCCTTATGGTCCCTTTATTCATCATGTATCCCTTGTCTTCCGAACTAATTTGGTTTTCTATGGCAACACTAATAAAGCTTGCCATATTTGGATATTTACCAGATTCAACCATGGAATTTATCTCCTTAAATTGACGCGGTGTAATCTCTGTGTATAGTTTCATAGCAACGTCCTCCTTGTTACAGCATACACCATTTTTTAAGATTAGTCAATACCTTTTGCAATAATAGTATCTCATTTCACACTATTAGCACATTGATTGTCAGCGACACTAAACACTGCGCCACAAGCTTATTCGCTCAACGCCGTATGCTTTCCTCCATCTTTTTTACTATGAAGGTGGCCACGTCGTCGGCGTAGGCGCCGGAGCCGAAACCCGCGTCGTAGCCCAACTCAACCGCCAGCTTGTTGCTTATCCGGGGGCCGCCGGCTATGACTATGAATTTGTCGCGCAAATGCCCGGCTTCCAGCAGTTCTATCAGATTGGCCAGGTTCCGCACATGCACTTCCTTCTGCGTAACCACCTGCGACACAAGCAGCGCGTCGGCGTTGACCTGGAGGGCGAACTCTATCAGCTTTTCGTTGGGGACCTGCGCGCCCATGTTGTGCGCCTCTATCATGGGGTAGCGCTCCAGCCCGAAATGATGGTTGAAGCCTTTCATGTTCATGATGGCGTCTATGCCCACGGTGTGCGCGTCCGTGCCGGTGCAGGCGCCCACCACCACCACATGCCTTTTGAATTTTTCTCGGATAAAAGCGTTGACCTCGTCCATGCTCAGGCGGTCCTCGCCCACGGCATCGGTGTAGTCAACCCTGTCGTAATCAATGGCGGCGTCGGTTCTGCCGTAAGCCACAAAAAACGTGAATTCATCCGAAAGCGGGGCGGCCTCCACAATCTGGCATTCCCTGAAACCGAGTTTCAGCACATACAGCCGCGCGGCCTCTTTTGCCTTGCCGGAGCATTTCACCGGCAGGGTGAAGGAAAGCTGGACCGAGCCGTCGTTAAGAGTATCGCCGTAAGCCTTGACCATCATAAGCCAAGCTCCTTTTTAAGATAGTCTTCAAACGGATTCCAGTAATCGGGGCCTTTTTCAACCACGCCGTCAAAGCCCTTGCCGCCGTTTTTGGGGCGTTTTATGTCGGCGAACATCCCTTTTTCTATCGCGCCGAAAAGGCCGGTTTCCGCGGTCTGCTCCAGGAAATCAACGGTTTCATCCAGCACCTGCGCCGCGCGCTTTGCGATTATGCCGCCGCGCTTGAACTCTATTTCCCCGGCCAGGCCGTCCATCGCGTTCATCACATACAGCGCGTTGGTGACAGCGAGGTAGCGGTCCTGCAGAAACGGCGTGTGTATCGCCTCGGTCAGCATTCCCAGCAGATGAATGCTCTGCCCCGTCGCCTTTGAGACGAAGTTAAACATCGCGTTCATCGCGTATCCCTTGAACACGTCGCCTGTCATAAACTTGGTGGGCGGCATGTATTTTAGCGGATGTTCAGGGAACACCTCGCGCGCCAGGCGGGCCTGCGCCAGCTCGTAGAGGAAGCCGTTTTTGAGCGAAGGGTCTATTTCAAAGGCATGGCCAAGCCCCATAAAGCGCTTTTCCATCCCGGCATTGAGCGCGAAACGCTCGTTTATAAGCTGCGAGGCCAGCACGGTATGCGCCTTTTCCACGGCGTCGGAGGTGGTGAGGTAATTGTCCTCGCCGGTGTTGATGATTATCTCGGCGCGGGCGTTTATCATGCGCGAGAAATTCTGGTCCACGAAGGTGCGGTACATGTTGATGTCGCGGAACAGGATTCCGTACATGGAGTCGTTTAGCATCATGTCCAGCCGTTCTATCGCCCCCATGGCGGCGATTTCCGGCATGCACAGCCCGGAGGCGTAATTGACCAGCCGGATATAGCGGCCCGCCTGCGGCTCCACCTCGTCCAGCGCGGCGCGCATGATTTTGAAATTCTCCTGCGTGGCGTAGGTGCCGCCGAAGCCTTCCGTCGTCGCGCCGAAGGGGACGTAGTCCAGCAGGCTCTGCGCCGTGGTGCGTATTACGGCTATTACATCCGCCCCCTGCAAAACGGCGGCCCGGGCCTGTTTTACATCCTCATGGATATTGCCGGTGGCCACGATTACATACAACAGCGGCGACTTCGCGTTTTTCCTGTAGCGGTTCAGCCGCCCGTTGCGGCGGGCGACGTGGGCGGATACTTTCCTGTCAAACTGCGCGGCCAGCCCGGAGGCCGCTTTTTTTATCGCTGAAAAATCCGCCAGCGGCAGTTTTGAGATGTCCAGCCCGCCGGCGATATCGGCGTTAAGCTCCTGCGGCGTCTTGCCGGTTTTGAGCAGCGCGCTTATATACCAGCGGGAAACTCCGCCGGACAATTTGTCCCTTAGCGAATCCACGGCGATATTGGGAACCGGAACGCCGCCGGAACTGACCATGTCCGCGCCCATCAGGCGCAAAGTGGCGCGCTCCACCGTTGTGGTGGTATGCCCGGCTATGAATTTCTGCACCGGCGCGGCTATTTGCGCGGCCAGCCTGCGCGCTTTGGCTATCTTTGCCGCCGAAATTCCCAGCTTGCTTTTCATTTTCCCTCCAGAACAAATTTTGCCCGCGAAATTATGCCGCCGTCAAATCCCAGCAGCCGCGCCACTTCCAGCGCATCGCAGTTGGCGGCTTTTCCCGAATCCGGCGCAAGCTCGTAGCGCATGAACCTGTTTATCTGCCTGAGCCGCCCGCGCAAATCGCCCGCCGCGCCGCCGTGGCCGGAAAAAGCCGCGCCGTCAAAGCCTTTCATCCGGTAATACGCCGCCGGCGCGCGCAGCCCGGAAAAATGCGTGGAGACAAAGGCGTAAACCCCCTGCTTTGCGCAAAACGCCGATATTATGGCCGACAAAAGCGCCCCGCCCTCGCGCGAGTTGGTGGCGCGGGCAAACTCGTCCATCAATATGAAGCAGCCCCTGTCCGCATCCTTCCACGCCGACATGAAGCCGTGCAACTCCAGCCCGAAGCTGCTCAGGCCGGCAACCTCCCCGCCCCCGCCGCCGGCAAAATGCGCCGCCGCAAAAACCGGCGCGGAGTATTTCTCCGCCGGGACGAAAAACCCGTGCTGGAGGCAAAGCTGGCAAAACCCCAGCGTTTTAAGCGCGACGGTTTTCCCGCCCATATTGGAGCCGGAAATCACGGCCACCCGCCCCGAAAAACCGCAGGACAACGGGCTGTAACGCAACTTCTCCGCCGCAAGGCGCGCCTCAAGCGGGGGCAGCCTGCCTTTTTTTATGACGATTGCCGCGCCGGGTTTGAGAATAACCGGCCTTGTCAGGCCATGCGCCGCCGCCAGCCGGGCTTTTGCAAGCAGAATATCCGCGCGCTCCACGGCGGCGGCGCAGCGGCGCATTTCCGGCAAATGGCGCGCGGCCCCGCGCGCAAGGGCGGAAAGAATTTTCGCCTCCTCCCGCTTTTCCGCGCGCGCAAAACCGTCCCGCTTCGCGCATAATTCCAGATATTGCGCGCCGAAGACCGGCCTGACAACCACATGGGACGAATCATGCGGCTCTATGAAAAAATCGGGATTGCCGAAGAGTTTCGCGGCGGAGGACTCCTCAATAACTATAAATTCCCGCGCGGAAAAATCCAGTGAATGCTCCCGCTTCAGGCGGGCCAGCGTCCGCCCGCGCAGCCGCGCGATTTCCGCGGACACCGCCGCGATTTCCCGCCGGACCGAGACCAGCTCCGGCGAAAACGAATCGTCTATATGGAAATTCTCGCCCCCTTCGCCGCGCGAGAGGGTTTTCAGCAGCCCCTCCAGCCGCCAGTCCGCGCCAAGCGCGGCGGCAAGCGGTTTGGGCAGCAGCGCAAAAGCCGCTTTTGCGTTGAGCAGGAATTTTTTCAGGCAGAACAACGCCGCGCAGTCCGGCGGCGCGTTTTCGTCTATAAAAGGGATTCTGGCGAGGTGGAATTCCAGCTTGTCGGCGCGGACGGGGAATTTGGCGGCGAAAGAAATAAAGGCTTCGGTCAGGCCGAACTCGCCTTCCAGTTCTTTCGGCGAGGAATAAAACAGCAGCCTGTCCTTGGCGGCGCGGCCATAGGGCGTCCGCGGCAGGAAACGCCCGAGCAGCCAGTCAAACTCCGCGAATGTCTTCATAGGGGTTGAAAACCAGTTTTTCAGGCGGAAAATCCTTCAGCATCTCCGCAAACCGCCCGCGCGAAATATCATACAAATTAGCGACGGCGAAAATAAGCCCGAACCTGCGCCGGAAATATATTTTCCGCCCCCGCGCGAAAGCGCGCCACTGCGGGAGATTCAGGAAGACTTTAGTGCAATCCTCCAGAACAATCCTCTTTTCCTTTTGCGGAACAGCCTGCGCCCTCTGCGGCGTCAGCGCGCCTTCAATAAAAAGCCCGCGCATCCCCGCGCGGAGTTCCGACAGCTCCCGCAGCAGCGCCAGCGCGTCGGCTACCGCCTGCGCGCGCAGCCGCTCCACCTTCGCCACATAGACAAATCCCGCCCCGTCCGCCGCCGAAAGCTGGGTAAGCCGGTTTGCCGCGCCATCCACCAGCACGGTCTGCGCGCCGAAACCGCCGCGCAGCGATGCGATAATTTCCGCCAGCCGGGCATTGGAGGCCGGGCCGGAAAGCTCCATAAACCCGCCGCGCAGTATGCGGACAACGGCCATTTTCCCCAATGCCGTGGCCGCCGGGAAAACCTCCAGCACCTCGCAGCCCGCATCCGCCGCGGCAAGGGAGGACTGGGAAGTGGCTATTATCTCTCCGGGAAAAACCGCCACGCGCGGCTTGCGCCCGCCGAAAGCCATATCCTCGCTTTCGCCGTCCAGCCCGGAGGAAAGAAAAGCCAGCCGGGTCCTGCCGCGCAATTTATTCAGAGCGTAATTGAAAAAACAGGTTTTGCCCGCGTTTTTTTCCGAACCGGCGATGAAAACCGTTTTGCCAAGCAATGCTTTCATGTCCGCGCTATGGAAAGAACGGCGGGCAGATTTTCAAACCGCAGCAGCCGCACCGCCTCCATCCCCAGTTCGGGAAAATCAATCACGCGCGACTCGGTTATAAACCGCCGCGCCGTAACCGCCGCCGCGCCGCCCATCGCCGAAAAATAAACCCCGCCGGCGCGCTTTATGGCGGCACGGGCCTGCGGGCCTCTTGCGCCCTTGCCTATGGTTACAAGCCCCGCCCCGGCGGAAAGCAGAACCGGCATATAGTCGTCCATGCGGGAGGAGGTGGTGGGCCCGAAAGAGCCGCAAGCCAGCCCGCGCGGCGTCCTGCACGGGCCGGCATAGTATATCGGATAACGCAGGTAGTCCGGCTTTTTGCCGGATTGCAGCAGCGCGGCGAATCCGGCATGGGCCAGGTCGCGCGCGGCTATGGCATGGCCGCTTAAAAAAACCCGCGTCCCCGCCGGAACCCCGTCCAGAGAGCGGAGCAATTCCCTTGCGGGCAAATCCAGATTCAATTTCAGGCGGGAAAATTTTTCAATCAATTCCGTCCTGCCGGGCGGGAGTTGCGCCCGCCGCTCCAGCCAGATGCCGCGGCGGTTTATTTTCGCAAGAACCATGCGCGGCGCGCAGCAGGAAACCGCCATCGCTATAAAAAGCGAAGCGCCATGCCGGGACATTCGGACCGCCCGTACCGAATGCGCCTGATATTTTCCGCCGAACTGCGCGCCGGCGCCGGTTTTTTCCGCGGCGGCAAGCAGCCGTTTTTCCAGCGCGGCGTCGCGGAACATGGCGCACGGCTTGTGCGGCAGGAAATCCAGCAGGCCCGACGCGGCCAGCGAGGCGGTTTTGACGCACAGCTCCGGCGAGGTTCCGCCCGCGGCAAAACCAAGCGAATACGGCGGGCAGGCCTGCGCGCCCAGCGCGGCTATGCGCGAGGCCAGAAATTCCTCCAGCCGCCCGCCAGACAGGAAATAGCCGGGTTTTGCATGAAACTCCGTCCGGTTGGAGGAGCCGCCGCCTTTTATTATGAAGGCAAGCAGGTATTCCGCGCCCGGAACGGCCAGTATTTCGGCCTCAACCGGCATATTGTCGCCGCTGTTTTTTTCGCCGCGCGGGCCCGGCAGCATCTGGGAAAAGCGGAAATCGCCTTCAATATAGGCGTCCCGCGCGCCCAGCGCGAGATATTGCGCGTCGTCGGCGCCGGTAATCACGCGCTCGCCTTTCAATGCGCGGATTATTACGGTGCCGGTGTCCTGGCACAGGGGCAGCCTGCCTTCCGCGGCGACGGCGGCGTTTTCCAGCAGCATGGCGGCGGCGAATTTATCGCCGGAAGAAGCGCGCCGGTCCGCGCTGATATGCGAAAGCTCCCGCAAATAGCCGCGCGGCAGGAAAAACTGCGCCTGAGCTACCGCCGCTTTTGCAAGCGCGCGCAAACTCCGCGCGGAAACGCGCACGGAGCCGCCATCAACGCGGACATCGCCGGCTTTTGCGAACTCCGCGGATTTCACGGCTTTGGCCAGGACGGACAAGTCCGGCAGATAAAGTTTTTTCACAAATCCATCGTTATTCCGACGGGGCAATGGTCGGAGCCCTGCGCGTCCGCCAGTATGAAGGCGTCCTTTAACTTTGGCAGCGAAGGCTTGTCTATCAGGAAATAATCCAGCCGCCAGCCGGAGTTGCGCTCCCGCGCGCGGGTTTTCATGTCCCACCAGGTGTAATGTCCGCCGTCTTTGTTGAAAACGCGGAAGGTGTCGGCAAAACCGGCGGCGAAAAATTTATCCAGCCATTGCCGCTCCTGCGGCAGGAAGCCGGAGACGGCTTCATTCTCTTTTGGCCGGGCAAGATCCAGCTCGGTATGCGCCGTGTTCACATCGCCGCAAACGATGACGGTTTTGCCGGAGGCCAGCAGCCCGCCCGCATGTTCAAGGAATTTCGCGTAAAAACGCAGCTTGAAATCCAGCCGCTCCGGCCCGGAGCCGCCGTTGGGAAAATAGAAATTCAGGAAATGGAAGCGCGGATACTCAAGGGCCGTCATGCGCCCCTCGCCGTCAAATTCCGGCTCGCCAAATCCGTATCTGACAGACAGCGGCTCCTCCCGCGCAAAAACCGCCGTGCCGCTGTAGCCGGGCCTTTCGGCGGCGTTCCAGTACGCAAACCAGCCCGGCGGGGCCGCTATTTCCGGCGGCAATTGTTCCCGGCGCGCCTTTGTCTCCTGAAGCGCGCAAATTGCAGCGTCCTGCAACAGAAGCCAGTCCAGCGCGCCCTTTTTAGCGGCGGCGCGCGCGCCGTTTACGTTCCAGGAGAGGAATTTCAGCACCGCTTGCCCTCCACCAGTTCCGAGATAGAGACGGCGCAGCCATGCTCGGTGCGGTACCAGTGGGAGGAGCGTTTATAGCTGAATACGCTGGCCGCGAAAATCGGTATTCCCAGGAACAGATAGAACCAGGGCATGACGATGTAGGTCGCGTAATCCCGCCAGCCGGAACGCTCGCGGTAGAGCGCGTAGGCGGGCCAGAGGTAAACGGGAATCCAGTTCATCAGCTTGACCGAAAACCTCGCGCCCGACGGATGGTCAAAAATCCAGTACAGGAGGTTGAAGGCGTCGCGGTAAATATATATCAGCGCCGCCGCGCTGCCGACGAGAAGCAGCCGGTAGCACATGGAAAACCGGCTAAACGACTCCAGCGCGCGCAAATCGCCGTGCATCAGGAAGCGGCGGAATGTGCCCCAGATATGCTTGTTGGCGGCGTAAAGCGCGCCCTTTGTCCAGCGCAGGCTGCGCAGCACCATCTGGCGCATGGTAACGGGGGATTCGTCAAACACCACCGCCTGCGGCGCGTAATAAATCGGCACGCCGTGGCGGATAAGGCGGGCCTGCAATTCTATGTCCTCTGTCAGCGCGCGGGGGTCCCAGGGGAAACGGCGCACGATATCCGCCGAAAAGCACATCCCCTTGCCGTGCAACGTGGCCGACAGTCCCAGCCGGTATTTAGGCAGCTGCCCGTAGTAAATCTGCATGACCTTGCCGACATGGCAGATGCGCGAGAGGAAATTGAAATCCGGGTTTTTGGAACGTTCCATCCCCTGCATGGCCTGATGCCCGGCGTTGAGGTGGTCGCTCATCGCGCGCAGGAAACCGGGATGGGCCAGCGAATCGGCGTCAAAATAGCAGAACGCGTCGTACTTGCCGGTTTCAAGCAGGCTGCGGTCCAGCGCCAGCAGCGCGCGGGCCTTGCCGCGCGGCGAGTCGCCGTCGTTGAGGAACACATTCGCGCCGCGCGATTTGGCTATCTCCGCGGTGCGGTCGGTGCAATGGTCGGCCACCACCCAGACGTCGAAGAGCTCGCGCGGATAGTCCAGCTTGAACAGGCTCTCAACCGCGTGGCCGATGACCTCCTCCTCGTTATAAGCGGGCAGCACCACGGCAAAACGGTTGAGCCTGCCGCCCGGCGCGGGAAGCGGCACCCGCTTTTTAAGCCCCCAGAAACTCATCACGAAATACGAGGTCCAGACCGTGAAAAGATACATCTGCACGGTGTTGGAGAAAATGACCAGCGCGTCGCGCGCCGCCGGATGATAGAAAAACGAGGGTATAATGCCGTTCATAGCGGAATCTCAACCCGGACGGCCATGCCGCCGGCGGAATTTTCGGCGCGGATGGAGCCGCCGTGCGCCTTCACGGCCAGCAGGCAGTAGCGCCGGTTAAGCCCCGCGCCGCGCCGCAGCCGGCGCAGCGCGGAGGGAGGATGCTTGGCGAAATAGCTTTTCAGCAGCGCAGGCGGGCAGCGCGGCCCGCTGTCGCTTACGCAAAACACGGCGCGGCCCCCGTTTGCAAAAGCCGACAGCCTGACACCCGCGCAGTTCGGGGAATATCTGGCGGCGTCAAGCAGCAAATTAACGATAACGTTGCGCAGCATGTCCGGGTCCGCGCATATTTCATGGGGAAGCCGGGGAGAAATTTCTATTTCCGCCCGCGCTCTGGAAGAACCGCAAAGCGGGGCAGCCTCGCCCGCAGCCCGCTCCAGAAGCGGGCGCAGCTCAACCGCGCGCCGCTCCGGCGCGAGGCGCCCGTCCTCCAGCGCGCAGGCCCGCTGCGCGCAATCTACCAGCCGCTGCACGAGCAGCGCGCTTGAATAAGCCATGCCCAGCATCCCGCCCAAATCCGGCGGCAGGCCCGGCCTGGACTGGGAAGAGGTTACAGCCAGTATGACCGAAGCCAGCGGGTTCTTGATATCGTGCATCAGCGCGTCCATGACGGCGGAGGAGAGCCGGTTTTTTCGCATCATTTGGATATAGCCACGGAGTCTATGACCTTGTTTTCGCGGTTGTAAACCGTGAATTTGAAACCGGAGCCGTTAATTTCCCCGACGCCGAAATGGTATTCGGACGCGAACTTGTCGGACCAGGGGTTTTCGCTGCATTTTATGTAAAGCGGGCTGCCGCCGCCGCCCAGGGTGATATATATGACCCCGTATTCCTGAGAAACGGCTCCGGCTTTGAGCGGCTGGGTGCGCTCGTAATCGTGGTCGTGGCCCTGAAACACAATGTCCACGCCGTATTTTTCAAACAGCGGGGCCAGCGCGGCTGTCAGCGCCTTGCCGGAGCCGTGCCCCCCGCTGGAATAAAGCGGCACATGCAGGAACACAAATTTCCACATGGCGGCGCTTTTGGCAAGCGTCTGCTCCAGCCAGAGATACTGCGGGCTGCCTCTGGCGGCGGAGGGGGCGTATTTCACCACGGGATAATTGGTGTCAAGGCAGACAAAAAGCGCGTTTGCGCTTGAAAAAGAATAATAATGCGGCGAGCCGGGGCTTTGCGGCATCCGGTGATACCGCGCGTAGTTGGCGGAGAAAAAATTGCGCGCGGCCTTTGCCGCAACCTTGGGCGGGGCGTATTCATGATTTCCCGGAGAGATGAAAAACGGGGCCTTGCGCATGACGGAGGCAAATGGCCGGAAGAATTTATCGTCCGCGGTGGAATCCAGGCCGTTATCAGTCAGGTCGCCGGTGTGTATGACGAAATCGGGATTGTATTTTTCCAGCCGGGCGGCTATTTCGTCCTGCGCCCCCTCGCCGGTGCCGGAATCGCCCAACGCGGCGAAGGAAAGCATTCTCTGGTCCGGCGGGCGCAGCGTGCGGAAAGAGCCGGTGGACGCCGCCACCGCGCCATCGCTCTCCGGGACATAAACCTTGTAACACAACTGCCCGCCCGGCACAAGGCCGTAGAGCGAAACCTCATGTTCCATGCCTTCGGGGGAGATTGCCAGGAACTGCCCGCATTCCGGCGGCGGGCCGTAATTCAGCCAGGCCACGGTGGATATGTCCGTGCGCCAGCGCACCTGCGCGGAGTTGACCGACACATCCTCCACATACGGCCCGCGGGAAAGCGACGCGGCCCCCGCCGGAGCGGCCGCAGTCAGCAGAATGATAAACGCAGGGAACATAAGGCGCGTCAGGGATACGCGCCGTAAGAGGATGAGTCGGGAGCGTTTTCCTGCTCCTCGCCCTGCTCCTGCCCGCCGGACGCAGCGGCGTCCTTTCCGCCGGGTGACGCGGGGACCTCTTTGACGGGGGCACAGTTCTGGACCGGGCAGGGCTGGGGATTCAAATAACCGTCGTAAATCATCTTGTCCAGCCTTTCCCGCTGCAGCGGAGTCAGGAACTCCCGCACTGCGGCGGCTATGGCGAATTTATGCTGAAAAATGCGGAAATTGACGTCTCCCAGAACATAGCGCAATTTGCGCGCACGGCGCTTGCGCGCCTGGTATTCGTCCTGGGCGCGCTCTATCACCGTATCCGCTTCGTCGGAGAGCGCATCCTCTATCCGTTTGCGTTGATTGCGGCTGAAATGCAGCGGCGCATACAGCTCCGCCGCCAGCGAAGCGCCCACACGCTCATGCGTGGGCAGGGAAATTTCCTCCACCGGAAAAAGCTTGGCTTTGCCGGAAGGCTGTTCCCCCGCCCCCAGAGCGGACGAGGCCGCCGCAAAAAGCAACATGAAAACCAGACTCGCTGTCATATGCGCAATCTCCATCCTGCTGTCTATTATGATACAAAGTTTGGCGGCAGGCAGCCGACTCATTTTCCGGCAATTGCGCGGCGGAATTTCCCGCTTTTTCCGCCGCCCCGAGCTCAGCGCGGGGAGAGCAGAAAGATTTTCGCCTGCGCCATATCCCGCCGGTAGGCTTCCGATTTCAGCATTTCATCATGGAACATGACGCCGAATTTTTTGCCGGCGGAGATGTCGGAGGGATAATGAACGCCTATCACCACCCTGTCAAAAGCAATGCCGTCTGCCGCAGCGATGAACTCGTCCCGCCGTTTCGGGACCAGGTCCGCCAGCGCCTCGGCAAAAACTCTGGAGATGGCGGCATGTGTGCTGGGATACGAATACCCGCCGCCCCCGGGCCGCCCGTCCGCGGCGCGCGGGTCCGGGCAGGGATTTTGGTTGTCAGGTCTGGGGCGGCGGTAGCGGTTTTTCATCATTCGGGCGGCTGTTCCGATATCCGAATCCACGCGGCTGAAAAAATCCCGAACCTCCGGGGGGAGCGGCTGCGGGAAGGGGCTGTTTTCCCCCCACAAATGAGCGAATGTGATATAGAAGGTCCGGTTGGCGCGCAGGCAGTCCGCATCCGTGCGCTTTTTGCGCCACTGCTCCAGAACGGCGTCGTCTGCGCGCTGCTCTTCGGAATCCACAGACGGAGGCGGCGGAAAGGCTGCCTGCGTAAACCGCTCCGCCGGCACATAGTATGCGGCTGCGGCCCCATCGCGCGGGCCGCCGGCGCAAATTCCGGCGCACTGGGCCGCCGCCAGAATCAGCGCCGCCGGCAGCAGGCGCAATCTCCCCGATAACCCGGAAATTGCAGTTGGTTGCGAGAACCGGGACGAAAAAGGGCGAAGCAGATTCGGCACAAAAAAGTGCGGGCAGGCCCGCAGGCCTGTAAACCCGGAAATCGCAGTTGGATTGCGGAATTCGCCGGCGGCTGGCGGGACATTCCTGTGCAGAATTTTCCTTACATACCCGGCGGGTATGCTCGTCAAATTCTGCGTCGGACTGTCCGCGCCAGCCACCGCCTCGGTTCTCGCAACCAACTGCGATTTCAGGGTAAACGCTTTTTTGTGCCGGAGATGCGAAGCCATTTTTCGTCGAATTCCGCTACTCACCTGCGATTTCAGGGTTTAACCTCCAGCCGGAACTCGTCCGAATGGGCCGAAAATTCCGGCGCGTACATGGACTGGATTTCCGCCGGGCCTATGGTGTAGACGCCGGGCGTGGCGGGACGCATGGAGTATTTCAGCGTGTATTCGCCCTGCGGCAGCCACTGAATGAAAAAGTCCGTCATGGAATCTCGCGGCTCCTCGTAGCGGGACAGCAGGTCCCATTTCCAGCCGCTGGAGAGGCCCTCGTTTTCAAAACCCGCGCCGCGCATATCGCGCGCATGGACATATTCAAACTGGCTGCGGGCGGTTATCACCAGATGAACTTCTATAAGGTCGCCCGCATTGACTTTCGCGCCCGGCAGCAGCCTGCGCAGTGTATAGCCGCCGCCGTCTTTTACCCGCGCAAAGAACCGGCGCGATATGTTTAGCATTCCCAGCGGCGAGGAGGCAACCGGCCCCTCCGGAGTATACACGGCGTTAAGCCAGCAATAGGCCGTGCCGGGGCCGGTTTTGGCCACGCGGGCGTCCGCGCCGGAACGCGCGCCCGCTCCCGCCAGCGCATAGCGCAGCGGTTTGGCAAGCCAGTCATAGGGGCCGATTTTTTCCGTCACATCGGTTCCGGCCCAGTTGACGCTGAAGGTTTCCGCTTTTTCCAGCGCGCCGCGCTTTTTTAACAGGTCTGTCAGCGCGAACACCGCCGCCGCCGCGGCCTTGGGCGATTTCCATTCATTGTTTTTGCGGTTCAGCAGCAGCCAGCGGGCAAGGCCATTGATGTCGGGCGAATCGGGCCGCAGCGCAAGCAGCGCGCGCAGCATGAATGCGTGTTTTTCCGTGGTGTCGTTGTACCAGAGCCAGGAATTTTTCTCCTGCGCCCAGTGCGTGCCGTATTCGTCGCGGATTGCGCCGTCCATCGCGGCGGAAAGGTACCGGTCCGCCAGTTCGCTGTTGCCCAGCCGTAGCCAGGCATAGGCCAGCCGCGCCTTGCCGTAGGCGGTGAGCATATCGGAGAATTCGCCGGCGAAACCGGCCCATTTCCGGGCCAGGGCGAACCCCTTTTCGTAATCCGGCCACTGCTCAGGGAAGGAACTCATCACATAGGCGGCATACACCGCCAGCGCAAGGTCCGGCGGCTTTGTATCGTCGCCAAGCAGCCGCGGAGCAGCGCCGGCGACGTAGCGCGCCGCTCTGGCGGTTATTTCGCGCGGGGCGTCCACACCGTGCGCCTCCGCCTGCGCAAAGCCGTCCAGCACGTAGAGCGTCATGTACAAATCCGCCTGGCCGCCGGGGAACCAGGGGAATCCCCCGTCCTCCAGCTGGTACTGCGCCAGCTTGTCCAGGGCGCGCTTGCGCTCGTCCTCCACCAGCGCGGGGTTTAGCAGGTCAACCGCGTTTGCACTGGCGGGGCGTCCGCGCGCAACCTCGGCCCAGGGCGTTTCCTCCAGGCTTATGCGCCTTGCGGGATTGTCGGTTTCCCAGGGCGGGGTTATGGAGCTTCTGGACGGGATTTTTGCCGCGGACGCGGCCAGATTCAGGTATGAGCCGTACAAGGCATTCACCACCGCCAGCGGCACATACCGGTCCACAAGCTGTTCCACGCAGTCGTAATCGCGCTTTTCCAGCGCGGGCAGGCTGTTTAGCAGCGTAAGCGCAAGCTGCGGCTCTATCTGCAATTGGGCGTATTCCGCGCCGGAGGAATTGGCCAGTTCCGGCAGCTCAAGCCGCGCGGAGGCGTCGCCTTCCAGCACCGCAAAAGCCGACGCCGCCTGCCGCGGGCGCGACGGCAGCACCGGCAGCTCGTTTTCCTGGGCGTCTGCAAGCCCGCCCGCCCGGGCCGAGGCCGCGACCTTGTATATCCGCGGGCCCTGCGGCGCCTGCACTTCCCACTCCAGCGAGACTGTGCCCAGCGGCTCCAGCGCGAATTTCTTCGGCGCGGCGTCAAGCGAAAACGCCTCGCCCGCCTCCGCGCCGCCTTCCGCCGTAATGGACAGCGCGGCCTCTCCCGCCAGCGGGTTATTCCCGCCGTTGCTGACGACGGTTTTTATAACGCTTCTGTCCCCCTCGCGCAGGAATCTGGGCAGTTCCGCGCGCGCCATCAGCGGCTTTACGGTGGCGGTGTTGAAGGAGACGTTCCCCGTCTTGACGTCGCGCGTCATAACATAAGCCGAGGCCTTCCAGCTTGTAAGCCGCTCCGGCACGGTGAAAGCGAAATCCGCCGCGCCGGAAAGCACCTTAAGCTGCGGGTTGTAATACGCCGTCTCGGAAAAATCGCGCCGGACAGGGGCCGCTAACCTGCGCGGACGGGAGGGCAAAGACTCGCTTTTCGCGGTCATTACCGCCGTGCCCGCTCCGGCGAAGGACTCCAGCATGACCGCAGACGCGGCCTGCGGCGCGGCGGCTAAATTCACGGCGGCGGCATCCATTGACTTGACCGCGCCGCCGGCGCTCATCGTCCTGAACACCCTCCCGCCCCAGGCGCGGGTCATAAAGGGCCGGACAGCCTCGCGCGCGAAACGGGCCGCCGCCTGGAAAAGCGCCGTAAGCGGGCCGCTTTCAACCGGCATGTCCCAGCCGCGAAACTCAAGCAGCGAATTGCTGAACCCGGACTGGGAATCGCGCGGCGGATAGAGCATGGCGGGCCACGGCTGCGCGTCCCGCCCGTAGTATTCCAGCGAGCGGTCGTAAACTTTCACCAGCGCCTCGCCGGAGACGGGACGCCCTGTCCCGTCCGACGCGCGCAGCTTCCACTCCGCCTTCTGGCCGGGGGAAAAGGAATCCTCATGCTGCACCGTTACGGACAGCTCCCTGTCCGCGCGGGGGACCTCCGCCCTGGCCGACGCGGAATAAAACCGGAAATCCGAGGCGCCGAACCAGCCCAGCGCAAATCCGCCGGCATGTTCCGCGCCGATTTTTATATCCACCACGCCCGCGCCCGCCGGCGCGTTAAAGCGCGAAAGCAGGTTCCGCCCCGCCCGCACCTCCACGAATTTGGGGCCTTTGAGGCTGCCGCAGCCGACAAGCGCGCGCGCCGTGTCCCCCGGCTTGTAGGAGGAATGCTCAAACACCGCCGCCGGCGGCAGTTCCGCCGGGGCCGCGCCGGAATCGTCCACAAAAACCAGCACCGCGCTGTCTGCGGCGGCGCCGCCCCAGCGGTCCGGCGCGGACAGGGTGAGCCGGTACACCCCCTTCGGCAGCGGCGCAAACGCGATTTGCGACGGCGCGCCCGTGCTGAAAACCACTTTCCCGGAGGCCGCCTCCGCCCCGTCTTTTACGGAGCGGTATATTTCCTCAAGCGAAGGAGAACGCTGCCCGCCGTAAAACGGCGCCATGGCCGGTTCCGCGCCGCGGAAGCCGCCGGGTTCCGGGCCGGCGGAAGTCCGCTCATAATCCGCTGGCGGGGGGCCGAGTCTGTATATTTTGTAGGAGCCTTCGCCGGAAAGCGGCTCCCCGTTCACATTGGTCATGCCGGCGGAAAACCCGGCGGCGGCCCCGGCAAAGAAAAATCCGGCGTCCGGCTCCGCCCGCACCACGGCGGACTGCGCGGCGGCGCGATAGGTCCGCGAGTCGGCTATGGTGCGCCCGCCGGCGTCGCGCGCAAGGACCTCAACGTCAAAGTAGCAGGGAGCGTCGTCTTCGCCGGAGGCGGGCGACGGCGTGAAATCAAAAAAGAACCTGCCGTCCGGCCCCGTGCGCGTTTCGCCGGAGGCGGCCTCCTCCGGCGCGGCGGCCTGCCAGCCGCGCCACGGGAAAACATATCCCGCGCGGCGGACCGTGTACTTCACCGAAGCCCCGGGCACGGGCGAGCCGAAATAGTACCGCACGCCGCCTTCCACCCTGGCCGGACTGCCGTACCTGAAGGAAGCCGCGGCGGAGGCCAGCTTAACCTCAAATTCGGGACGCTTGTATTCCTCAACCGAAAATTCCGCCTGGCCGGAAAATTCGCGCCCGTACTCGCTTACCGAAGCCGACACCCTGTACTGCCCCAGCAGCTTGCCCGCCGGCACGGTAAACGCGCCCGCCGCGCTGCCCATGTCGTTTACGGACAGCTCCTTATGGTAAAAATTCTGCCAGCCCGCGTCCGAGACGGATATTTTCACCCGCGCGCCGCCGCCGTATACCCGCCAGCCGCCCTTGCGGCGGGAGAGAACCGTAACCTTGAACTTGACTTCCTGCCCGGGGCGGTAGACGGGGCGGTCGGTCTCGGCGAAGACGCCAAGCGGCTCCGGGGAGGAGCAGTCCGCGTACAAACCGCCCTGCCACCAGCCGTAAGAGCCGTTGGCGTAAAGCAGCGGGTCTATGAAAGCGCCGCAGCCCCCGTCCGCGCCCGGCATGATGCCGGCGGCATAAGAGGCGGCGCCGTCCTGCCCGGTGAAAAGCCCGCCGGTCGCGGGAACCGAGTTTGCCTCCGCGCGGTAGCTTATCCGCGCGCCGGGGACAGGCTTGCCGGTAACTGCGTCAAGCGCGTAGAGGCGGAACAGCTCCGCGCTTATCCTGCGGCGGGGCTGCTGCGGGTCAAACAGAAAATCCTCCGGGTCGCCCTTGAGGCCGCCGCTGCCCGCCAGGAAAACGGAGGTTATATTGGCTATCGCCGCCGACATGGGCGCGCGGCCCTTTTCGAATTTCGCGTCGCCGCAGGCGGCGGTTACATATATCCCCGCCCCCAGCGCGGGCGACGAGGAGAGGAAATTTTTGTATCCGTGCGGCGCGGGGTAGGACACCGCGTCCGACCATTGCGCGTCCGGCCTGCGTCCGAGGAAATGGTCAACCGCCTGCGGCGTCAGGAAACGCAGCGTCTCCGCGCCGCCCTGTCCGATACCCTGGCCGGAAACGGAGGAAAGCTCCTGCGGTGTGGTCTTCCAGGCGCGGAAATGCACCTTCTCCAGGTTGCGCGCGGAAACCTCCGCGAAACGCCCGCCGGGCGGCGCGCTCCGCGCGGAAAATTCCAGCCGGGGCAGCCGTATCTCCGCCGACAGGCGGGCGCAGTTTTTTCCGTAATACGAATCCGGCGCGGCGGACTGCGCTTTTTTGCAAATCTCCACCGCGTCGCCGTATCTGCCGGCATCGTTGAGCAGAGAGGCGGCCTCGAAAGCGGCGCGCGCGCCCGCCGCCCCCGGCAGGGCGGACCATTTCTGCAGAACTTTCAGCGCGGCGGCCCCGTACTCCTTCTGGTTTGCGGACACCAGCCAGCCGTATTTCACCGGCAGCAGCAGCCGGTCCATTTTCCAGTTGTCGCAGGCGGGCTGCCTGCCGGCGCAGGGCGCGCCGGCGCCCTCGTATACGGCGGCGGCCTTAAGCGCGGCGGGGGCGGAGCCGTCGTAATCGTGTTTGTACTGCTCCGCCGACAATGCCCAGACATCGGGTTTTGGCCCGGCAGCCGGAGCGCCCTCCAGCAGAAAAGACGTCCAGCGCGAGACGGCGAAATCCCACAGCGAGGGCATGTCGCCCAGCTCCGCGTTTTTGATGTTTATGAAATACCCCTCGTCTTTGAGCGGGGCGGCGGCCAGCTTGTCGCGCAGCGGCCACAGCGCGTCGTAGGCCGCGTCTATGCGCGCGCGCCACTGCGCGGCGGTGCGGTGGGTGATGTCGGCGGACTGCTCCTGCGCGTCCTCCGGCAGGCCGTAGCCGTAATGCGCCAGATAGGCGCGCCCGGCCTCGGCCTCCAGCAGCAGGAATCTCGCCTGCCACAGCGGCGCGGAGGGGCGCGGCATGGCCTCCAGCCGGCGGACGGCCTCGCCGCAGCGGTCCAGCAGGATTTCGCAGTAAACGGCGCGGTAGGCGGCCTTCAGCCCGTCTTCGGACGAGGGGGAGGCGGCTTTTCCGTAGGAGGAAATCGCCTCGTTGTAAAGCCCGCGCCCAAACAGCGAGTCCGCGCCGTCAAGCGCGCCCGCGGCGGCGCAGGCGGCAAAAGCGGACAGGAACAACCCGGACACGCCCGTGATTTGCAATTTCATGCAGCCTCCGGCAAAGCCGCGCCCGGCGGGCGCGGCGGTTTCAGGTGAAAGTTTCCAGATACGCGCAAAGGCCGCAGGATTTCGCGTCCGCGACGGCGCGGTCGTACTCGGCGACGGCGCGGGGCTTGCGGCCCAGCAGGTACAGGCATTGCGCGGCGGAAAGCCGGCTTAAAATCTCGCCCCGCTTCTCGTCGGAGCCGGAGAAAAGCGCCCGCGCCTTCATAAACTCCGCCAGCGCGGATTTCACCGCGCCGCGCTTTAGCAGTATGTTTCCGATTCCCCAGCGCACAAAGCCCAGGTCCGGCCTGTCGCCTATGCCGGAATACAGCCTGTCCGCCTTCCGGTACAGCCGCAGCGCGGCGGAGAGATCGCCTTTCTGGCGCAGCGCGTTGGCCAGGCCGCAGCTTGCATAGGCTTTGCCAAAAGCATCGTCGGAGCCGCGGAAAATTTTCTCCGCCATGCGGTAGTATTTTTCGGAAGAGGCCACGTCGCCGGCCACCCGGCACACCCCGCCCAGCCCGAACCACGCGTATCCCAGCGCGGCCCTGTCGCCCGCCGAGTATTTGGCGGACAGCCCAAACTGCGCGATTGAGCGCCCGAAATCCCCCTCCAGCCGGTAAATGCCGCCCCGCGCCCAGCAGACATAGCCCATGGCGGAATAATCTTTTTCCGCCGCAAAACGGGAAAACAGCGCGTCCAGCAGTTTCATGGCGGGCCTGAGTTCGCCTCTGGCGCGCAGGGCCAGCGCAAGCTCCAGTTCGCACTGGGTTTGAAGCTGCGCGTCGCCGCGCGCGGCTTTGGCGGCGGCGCGGCAAGCGGCAATCGCGCGAACGGCAAGCCCGGATGCGCGCAGGCATTTGGCAAGCCCCAGCAGACAGGCGGCGTTTTGGCCGCCGCGGGCCAGCTTCCGCGCGCTTTCGTACTGCGCCGCCGCCGGGCCGAAGCGGCCCAGCATTCTGGCCGCCTCCGCTTTCAGATACCGCGCCTCAAAACCGCCCTGCCCGTCCAGCAGCTTCAGCGCGGGAGAGGGTTTGTCCGCGTCAAGAAGCCGTTTCGCTTTTTCCGTTTTTGTCATAAAGGGGGCACCCGCCGCAGCGCGGCTTTTTCCTGCAATAATTCTTTCCCAGAGCCACCAGCAGCGCGTGGAATTCGTTGTAAACCCGCGCGCTGCGCGGCAGGCTTGCCTCCAGAAATTCCTGCGCCCGCGCATATCCCGCGTCCGGGCCGAACCAGCCCAGCCTGCCGCCCGTGCGCAGCGTGTACGCGTCAACCACGAAAACTTTTTTTTCGCCGGCGTAGAGCAGAATGGAATCCGCCGTTTCCGGCCCTATGCCCCACAGCGACAGCAGCTCCTCCCGCAACGCGGCGGCCGCGCCGCCGCCAAGCCAGGCGGCCATGTCCGAGCCGGGCTTTGCCGCCAGATGGCGGCAGAACAGGCGCAGCTTTTTCTCCTTCTGGGCGAAATAACCGGAAGGGCGGATAAGCGCGCGCAGCCGCGCGGGCGGGGTTTTCAGCAGCCGCCCCGGCGTCCTGACGCCGGCGCGGTTGAGGTTTTCAAGGGCGCGCTCCGCATTGGCCCACGCGGTGTTCTGTGTCAGTATCGCGCCCAATGCCATTTCAAAGCGGGCCGCGCCGCCGCCGGCGGAATAATCCCCCGGATGATAGCCGGGGCGCGCCGCGCCCTTTTCCGTAACCGGCCACCAGCCCTGCGGCCCGAAAAAATCCAGCAGCCTGCGGTACACGGCGCGCGGCGCGCCGGAACAAATCATTTCGGCAGAAAACGCAGCGCCTCGTCCAGAATGGCGTCCAGGTCGTAGGGCTTGGCCACGAAATGGTCCGCGCCCGCCTCTCTGGCGCGGTCCACCTGCTCCGGCCTGGTCAGCGTTGACATGATTACAATCGGGATTTTCCAGGTGGCATTGTCGGTCTTGAGCGTTTTGCACACGTCGTAGCCGCTTATCTTGGGCAGCATCAGGTCCAGCAGCACCAGCGCGGGCTTTTCGCGGCGGGCCAGCTCTATGGCGGCGACGCCGTCGCGCGCCAGAATCACTTCCAGCCCTTTCAGTTCAAGAACGCCGCAGAGCGCGGTAGCAAGCTCCTTGCTGTCTTCCACCACCAGAACCTTGTGTTTGGGTTTGTCAGCCGTCATGTCCGGCCTCCTTGAACGCCGCCGCAAGCTCCAGATAGGCGGTGTTCGCCCTGCGCAACTGCGCAAGCTCCTCCGGCGAAAGCTGGCGCATTATCTTTGCCGGCACGCCCATGACAAGGCTGCGCGGCGGGATTTTCTTTCCGGGATTTACCACCGCGCCTGCGGCCACGAGGCAATCCTCGCCAATCTCGCTTTCCATCACCACGGCTTTCATGCCGATAAGGCAGCGGTCGCCCACCTTCGCGCCGTGGACCACGGCGCCGTGGCCTATGGTAACGTCCCTGCCGATTATGCAGGGCGCGTTTTCGTTGACATGGATTACGCAGCAGTCCTGAACGTTGCTGTTTTCGCCTATGGAAACTGCCGCGACATCGCCGCGGATTACGGCCATGGGCCACACGGAAACGTTGGCGGCAATATCCACATCGCCTATGACGACGCTGGTCTGGTGCAGGTATGCGCTTGCGGCAACGCGCGGCGAGGCGCTTTTGAATTTCTGTATCATCAGGCCTCCGTTTCCATGGCGATGCGGCGCTCCTGCTCGCGCTCCTCGGCCAGGTCCAGCGGCTCGGAAAGTTTAAGCCCCCAGTAGATGAACACGCTCAGCAGCGCGGGAACCGCGTAATAGGCCAGCCGGAATATCAGGCAGGCCACAAGCGCGGCGTCCCAGGGAACGCCGAATTTGGCGTAGGCGGCGGTCATGGTAAGCTCCATCGCGCCCAGCCCGCCGGGGAGCACCGGAATCAGTGTCATCACCTGCCCCATGGCAAAGCCGCTTATAAGCGGGCCAAGGGCTATATGCTCATGCACCGCCAGGAAGCCCATGTACACTGCGATTATGGTGAAAACCCAGTCCCCGCACACAAGCAGCACCAGCCCCGCCAGCCGCGGCCCGCAACCCTTGATGGTGCAGATGCCATGCTCCAGCTGGTCTTCGAACCGGGCGAAACTCTCATGCGGCACCTGCCCGCCGGAGAACCAGTAAATCACATGGTTGAGGCCGCGGAACATCATCCGTATCCACCGGGAGCGGAAACCCTGGTCAAAAAACGCCTTGAAAAACGCGGAGCACAGCAGCGCGAGAAACGCCGCCCCCAGCCCCGCCTGAAGCGCGTCCAGCCGGCTGGTGCCGGGGCTGAACACTATCCACAGCGCGCCCTCCAGCACTATAAGCGCCAGCGCGGAATAGAGTATCACGCTTATGATGACGCTGCTGGTTACCGCGGCGGCAAAAGGCACGTTGCGTTTTTTGAGCAGATGGGCGCGCAGCGCGAACCCGCTCATCCCCATGGAGGAGACGAAATAATTCACCGTGGTGGCCACCACCGCTATGCAGGAAGCCTCCGCCACGGTTACCTTGTGGCCCAGCAGCCGCAGCGCCTCGCGCAGCGAAAGGCCCATGCACACGTATGCCGACAGCGCCGCCAGCACCGCGCCGAACAGATACCCGTATCTCACATGGGCGATGACGCGCGTCAGCCCGTCATAGCTGCTGCCCACCAGCAATGCCAGCAGGCACAGCGACAGTATCACCCCGCCGGAGATAACCAGAGTCTTCTTACTTGGCATGGCAACGCCATTATATAAATATTACGCCTGTCACGGATGAGCCCGCGCCCGGTTCCCGCGGCTGGCGGCAGGGGGCGCGTCTTTTCATCCGCAGCGGACGAACGAGGAGTGTATGTCGTAGGCGGCTTCGTGCTGCGCCATTATTCTGGCAAGCGAAAAATCGTTTTCCGCGCGGCGGCGGGCGCGGATTGTCTGCGCCCGCCGCCGAGCTCCGGTTGCGTTTAGAAGGGGTTGACGCGGCAAGTCATGCTGTCGCCGTAAGTGATGGTATCCGCGCGAACCTGTATGGATGCCGGCGCGGAGGTGTTCCCGTCAAAAAGCGTCGCAGGCAGGCCTATTACAAATTCGGTGCTGTGTTTCTTTTCCGACCGGAAAACAAGCGCTTTCTGCGAACTCGTTCTGGTGCAGGGATAGAGTCCCATCTCCCGCATTTCGCCGGACCTGGGATTGCGCTCAAACAGTTTGAGCATTCCGGAATCGCGGTTGATGACGCCGGCCACGGAATAGGTTTCGCCGTCGCATATTAATTGCACGCGATTGGCCGGAGCCGCATCCTCGGCGCGGGCCGCGCACGCAAAAACCGCCAGAACCGCCGCTATTGCCAGTTTTTTCATATCATGTTCTCCTTTGCGCCAGTAATTCAATCCTTCTATATTTTCCCAATAAACCGCGCCGCACGCATGAGCCAAAAGTCCCAGACCAACAACTGGCGAAACATTCCAGCGCAAAATCTTCATATGGGGAAAAGTCCGGATAATCTGTGAAAATCTGTGCTCACTCTGCGGATGAAACGCCGTTAAATTATAGAGAAGACGACCGCTTGCCGCGGAGAAGTTTTATCCCCGGATTTGCGGGATTTTCCCTTCGCAAAATAATTCGCGTCATCCGCAGCGGACGAACGAGGAGTGTATGTCGTAGGCGGCTTCGTACTGCGCCATCATTCTGGCAAGCGAAAAATCGTTTTCCGCGCGGCGGCGGGCGGCGGCGCCCATGGCCTGCCGGAACTCCGCCCCGGCGGCAAGCTGGGCCAGCGCGTCGGCCAGCGCGCCGGTATCTGCGGGGGGGACAAGTTTCGCGGTCTCGCCGTCCGCGGCGATTTCGCGGACGCCGTCCACCGCGCTGGCGACCGAGGGCAGCCCCATGCTCATCGCCTCCATCAGCGCGTTGGGCGTGCCCTCCCACAGCGAGGGCAGCGCGAATATATCCGCGGCGCACAGCCAGGGGCGCAAATCCTCCTGCTCGCCGGGCAGGACGTCGCCGCGCAGGCCGCGCGCGCGGGCGCGGGCCTCAAGCTGGGCGCGCAGCGGCCCCTCGCCCAGAATTACCAGGCGCAGCTTCAGGATGGCGGCGGCGTCTATAAGGTAGCGGTGGCCCTTCTGCTCGTCCAGCCGGCCCGCCGCGACCACCAGAACGTCCTGCGGTCCCAGCCCCAGTTCGGCCCGCTTGGCGTCGCGCAGCGCCTTGTGAAAACGCCATTTTACCGTGTCCACCCCGTTGCGGATTACGGCGGCGCGCGCCGGATCATACCCCAGGCTGCCCACCAGGAAATCCCGGCTGGCGGAGGATTCGCAGACGGTAAACTCGTCTTTTGTCCTTGTAAGCGCGTCCAGCCACAGCAGCGGCAGAGCGCGGGTGCGGTAATTTACGCGCGGAGAAGTCAGCAGCGCCGCGCCGCCGCGCCGGGCCAGCCGGCAGAACTGTATCGCGCGGTAGAGGAGGGCGTGTATCACGTCCGGCTTGTGCCGGGCTATTATGCGCGAGAGCTTCATAACATCAAACGGCGCGGGCGCATAGCCGGAGCCCAGCGTCTCCACCGGAACGCCGGCATTCTCAATATCGGCGGCCAGATGGCCCCGGTGCTTTAGCGACACCGCGCACACCGGCTCGTATTTGGCGCGATTGAGGCCGGAGACTATTTTGAGCAGCGTATTCTCCGCCCCGCCGCGCGAGGTGGAAGTGATGACATAAAGTATGCGCATATCAACGTTTGAAATCCGCGCTCAATGCGGCGCGGCGGGGGCGGAAAGCATTTTCTCCCGCAATTGCGCGCTTGCGGCCTGCGGCTCCAGATTTTTGCTGACGCTGACCATCACGGTTTTGGCGCGCGTGGTGACTCTGCCGTGCTGGTTGCGGATGATGTATTCAAACTCCGTCTTTATCTCGCTCATGGCGGTTACTTTGGTTTCTATCTCCAGCTCGTCGCCGTAGAAGGCGGGGTATTTGTAGTCCACCTCCTGCCGGTAGACGACAAACATCAGCCCCTCGTCCATCAGCTTTTTGACCGACAGGCCGCGCGCCTCCATGTACTCCGTGCGCGCCTCCTCCAGGAACTTGAGATAGTTGCCGTAATAGACAACACCGCCGCAATCCGTGTCGTGGTAATATATCCGTTTTTTCATTCGCCTATTATTTTGACAAGCACGCGCTTGTCGCGCCGCCCGTCAAACTCCCCGTAGAATATGCGTTCCCAGGGGCCGAAATCCAGCCGGCCTTTGGTGATTGCGACCACAACCTCCCTGCCCAGCAGCGTCCGTTTGAGATGCGCGTCGCCGTTATCCTCGCCGGTGAGGTTGTGGCGGTAGCGGTCAACGCCGTAAGGGGCCAGTTTCTCGGTCCAGTCCAGAAAATCCTGATGCAGCCCGCTTTCATTGTCGTTTATAAAAACGCTGGAGGTGATGTGCATGGAATTGACCAGGCACAGCCCCTCCCGGACGCCGCTTTTTTCCACGGCCTCCTCCACCCGGTCTGTGATATTGATTATCTCATACCGCTTGCCGGTGTGAATTACAAGGTATTCGGTGAGTGATTTCATGACACCCGCTCCAGAACGCGGACCGCGCATTTGCAGAGTTTTGCGAAATCCGCGCCGTAATTTTCCTGCCCCGGCTTCCAGCCGTAATGCATGGGAACCGCGATTTTCGGATTGATGAGCGCAGCCGCCTGCGCGGCCTCCCCGGCATCCATGGTATAAGTTCCGCCCACGGGAAGCAGGGCTATGTCCGTCCGGCAGGCGGACATTTCCGGGATTTTGTCGGTGTCGCCGGCGTGATAGAGACGCTCGCCGTCTATTTCCGCGATAAAGCCGGTGTGGCCCAGGCTCCCGGCGTGATTGGGTATTTTCAGGTTGTATGCCGCCACCGCTTCAAAGGCGATTCCGGCGGCGGTATTTTTTTCGCCCGGCTTTACCGCAAGGATTTGCCGCCCCAGCTTCGCCGCGACGGCGGCATTGCCCGCGATGACGGTGGAATCTTTCGTTATCAGCGCGACATCTTCCGGCGAGCAGTGGTCGTAATGCTCGTGAGTTATGAAAATAACGCCGGCCTTGTCCGCGCCGGGCTTGAGCCGGAACGGGTCGAAATAAACGGTCAGCCCCCCCTCCGTTTTCACGCGGAACGCGGAATGGCCCAGCCACTCAAGCCTGTCAATCAGCATATGCGCCGGACCTTGTAGCCGGCGGCTTTAAGCTCGGCCTCCACGAAGTCGCGCCTGTCGCCCTGAAGCTCCAGCACGCCGTGCTTGACCGTCCCACCGGAGCCCAGCCGTTTCTTGAATTTCTTCAGCAGTTCTTCCTTGCCTTCGGGGTGCATTTGCAGCCGCTCTATAAGCGTAAGCCCGCTGCCCTTGTGCCCCGCGCGGAAGGAAACGCGCACCGGCTCCGCCTGTTTGGGCCCCGGGCATTTGCAGGGCGATTTGCCGCAGGAGGGGCAGGGCGGTTTCCACCCCGGCTCGTTGGAATAGACCACGTTCCCGTCGCAACTCATAAATCCATTTTAGATAACCTTGCGCGCAAAAAAAAGCCCGCCGTCAGGCGGGCTTTTCTGCCGGCGGGAAACTTACTGCGCGCCGTACCCGTTAAACTTCATTTTCTTTCCGTGGCGGCTGCCGGTATGATGCAGGTTGTAAATCTGGCCGTCGCCGCGAACGACATACATATTATTGCCCATCACGGTGGAGGTGAAGGTGGTTACCGCCCAGGACACGTTCACATTCATGGATGCCACAGGCTCATCCGCGGAACCGGCGTTGACTATGCCTTCCTTGGGTATCTGGCAGACTATATCCATCTTGTGTCCCCAGGAGGCGTAGCCGTCCACCATAACCGTAACGCCCTTGAGGTACTGCCCTTTCCCCATAAACTTCATGCCGGGCACGCCCACTATGGTGTATGTGGCGTCCACCACGGTAAAACCCAGCCAGGTGACATTCATGTAATAGGACTTGGCCACCGGCGGCTGCGCGTCGGTAAGCTGGTCCCATTCCGTCGCGGCGGCGGGGATGGCGTTGGCGTACTGATTCGTGGCCGCAACGACGCCCTTGTTTGTCACCACCACCTTGAATATCTGGGTGCCGGTGTTTATTATCTGGTTCACCGCGTCGGCGATATCGCCTACGGACGTTTTTCCGTCCGGCAGTCCGGGCATGTCCTCCCCCTGCCGAACCTGGGGCGGCACCTCGCGCACGCGCACTGACACCGCGTCCTCCGGGCTGGTGGCCATGGCCTTCTCATACAACTCCGGCGAAGAGCGCCTGAGTTGCTCCAGAAAAGGCTTCATATCGTCCGAAGGGCCGGCAAATCTAAGCCCGGAGGGTCCGGCAGGAATGAAAGCCTGCGCCGCCGCGCCCGCGGCGAAAACTGCGGAAACTGCCGCTGCCAACATCGCTTTTTTCATGTTTGCCTCTCCATGCCGCCCATCGTTATCCACGCGCCCCGCCGCAGGCGAACCTGCGGACGGGACTTTATAACAGGCGTCAGGTAAATGCTATCACGGCGCGGCAGGCGCGCGACAGGGCCAAAAGGCCCACACTCTCCGGTAATTTTACCGGCGGCGCGCATAAATGTTATAAAGGAAGAATATGGCCTTTGTCATCGCCTGGATTGCCATCGGGTCCGTTGCGGCGGCGGCGCTTATCGTTGCCGCAGCCTATTTATACAGCAAGCGCATGCTGCGCCCGCCCCATCACCGCGCGCCGGTTGCCGTATTCCCGGACCAGTTCCGCCTGCCGCACCAGAACACTGTTTTCACCTCGGAAGACGGGATAACCCTGCGCGGCTGGTTCATCCCGGCGGACAATTCGCCCAAAACCATAATTCTGCTGCACGGCTGGGGCAACAACAGGGGCGACGCGCTGGCCGCCACGCATTTCCTGCACGAGGCCGGCTTCAACCTGCTTTATTTTGATTTCCGCTGCTGCGGCGAAAGCGGGGGGGCGGTATCCACCGTGGGCTATCTGGAAACGCGCGATATGGAAGCCGCCCTGGAGTATCTTAAAACGCGCAAGCCGGAATGCGCGCAGGCCGTAGGCGTCTACGGCATGTCCATGGGCGCGGCGGTGGCGGTATACGCCGCCGCCCGGCACGACATCATAAAATGCGTCGCCCTGGAGGCGGCTTTTGATTCTTACGAGAAAGCGGCGGGCCGATATGCCTGGACACATCTCAGGATTCCCTATTATCCGTTCGTGCCGCCCGCGCTTATGTTTGCGCGCATGAAGCTGGGAACGGACCCGGAAAAATTCAGCCCGCAATACCACATACGGGCCGTCAGCCCCAGACCGGTGCTTTTCATACACGGCAGCCACGACGCGCTTGTGCCGCTCAAAGACGCCAAGGCGCTTTTTGAAAAGGCCGGCCAGCCCAAGGAATTCTGGACCGTTGCCGGCGCAAGCCACGCCAAATGCGCCGAGACCGGCGGCGCGGAATACCGCAAGCGCCTGACGGACTTTTTCACAGCCAATCTGAAGGGTTAACCCGGACCATTGCGCCGCGCGGCAGGCCATGATACAATAGATTTGCGCGGGCGAGAGTCCGCACATATATCAAAATCCCGCACGCAGCGGTTCAACGCCGTCCGGCGGAGTTTGCGCGTGATTGGCAGCCGGGGCGGGATTAATCCGGTAAACCGAGGAGAAACTGATGGCAAAGGCAATGATGTCGTTGTGCGCCGCCGCGCTGTGTCTGTCTGCTGCGGCGGTTTCGGCCCAGGATTTTGATTTCCGCTCGTATTACACGGACCATCAGGATGAAATAGAAGCCCGCCGGTCGTCCATGGAATTCCGGTCCCCCGATAGATTCATAGCGCAGGCCGGCCCCGGGCCGGACCTTCCCTGCCCGGTGGACAGCGATGTGCCGGAACGGGTGCAGCAGCAGCTCTCGGACGATTTTGCCTTCATCAAAACCATAAGAGGCTCCTCCGCGTCCAGGCTGCACCGCGAGGTATTCGGCGAAGTGGACGGCGAGAATTACTATAAATTTTTCACCTCGCGCGTGAAATCCATCGGGCTTGACGAATGCGGCGGCGGCAATGCCGTGGCCTGCGTGCAGCCTTATTATGACCCGTCAAAAATGTGGCTTACGCAGAACTACATAAAGTTCAGCCATCCGCAGATAGCGCGGCTTATGGTGGTGTTTCACGAATCCCGCCATACCGAAACCAATCACGGCAACTGGATGCACGCTAAATGCCCGACCCCCTTCGCGGATGAAAACGGCCGCGAATACACCAGCATCTGGACAGGAGCCTCCCTCGCGGGCGAGCCGGCGTGCGACCGCACCGCCTTCGGCTCTTACGGCTCTTCCATGATAATGCTCAAAAACGTCCAGAAATTCTGCTCCAGCTGCACCGACAAGGTGCGCATGGACGCCGGCATATACGCGGACGACCAGTTCAACCGCGTTATAGACGCGCAGGCCAGATCGTCAATCCGCAAGGACCTTTACTAATTTGAACAGCAAAACCGCCTGTCGTTTCCGCGCGGGTTCCGGCGATACGCCGGAACCCGCGCCGTTTACGGCGCGCGCCACGCTGGCCGTCGCGCTGCTGCTGTCCGGCGGCTGCGGCACCGCCGGGGGTCCAGCTCCGGCAATCCGGCAGAACGCGCAGTCTCTGCGGGAGTTGCGCGTTCTTGAGGAAATACTGGCCTCCAGAAACGACAACGATTCCAGACTGGATACCGGGTTCAACGGCCTTTCGCCGGAGACAAAAGCGCTGTTCCGGCAAAAATACGCCAGCCTGCCCGCGGAAGCCCGAAACGAGCGCGGCACCATCGTCTATATTATCGGCAAAAACCTGTCCCAGCCGGAAGATTGGGTTTTCCTGGAGGAAGTTGTCAGGGAAAAGCCATGCCTCAGCCTTCAGAACTGCGCCGCGGCGGCGCCGGCGCCGGACCACGAGCAGCACACCGTCAGCGTCACGCTGGCCTATCCCGCACTGGTCGCGCTGCGCCAGGCGGGCCGCGCCGCCGGCGGCGGCGATAACCGGCGAGCCGTGGCCGTTGCCGAAGCGGCCAGACTGTCGGAATCCAGGACCATATCGAATGCCGCGGTCAGGCTGGAACTGGAACTGCTGCGGCCTGCCGGCAAAACCCCGTAACGGGGGGCATTGCGGCCTTCACAGAATCTCCAGCGACCTCTGCCGCAATCGCCGCTTCACTGAACGGGGCGTGAATTTGTAAGATGGGTTTCAGTTGTATGAACAAAGTCTGCCCCTATTGCGGACACAACCGCAACACGCCCTGGGACGACTGTTGCCGCCGCTGCGGCAAGTCGTTTTTCCATCCGTCGCTTATGCCGGCGGCGGCCAAATGGCTCGCCGTTGCAGCCGTTCTGGGCGGAGCATATCTGCTGTTTGCCGCGAAATACGGGCACAAGCTGCCGCCCGCCGCCTCCAGGCCGGCGGAGTATGTCAAGGCGCGCGCGACCCAGTTGTGGAGGGAAGTCGGGGACAGGGCGCGGTTCAGGCACGGCTTTTCGCCGTCCATAAAACAGGAGAAGGCGCGGCATTCCGGCCCGCGGGACGGGATGGCATACATACCCGCGGGAACATTCCGCATGGGCGCGCCGGAAGAAAACGGCGTCAAAAACAACTGCCCCGTCCGACAAGTCAGCCTGACGGGGTTTTATATGGATATAAACGGCGTAACAGCCGCCGAATACGCGCAATGCGTCGCCGAAGGCGTCTGCCCGGCGGTAACCGGCCCGGCCTGCAACTCCGCCAATCCGGCGCGCGGCAATTATCCGGCAGACTGCGTTACCTGGCACGCGGCGCAGGCCTACTGCCGGTGGCGCGGCAAAACGCTTCCGTCCGGCGCGCAATGGGAAACGGCGGCCCGCGCCGGCAGCGCGGACGCTTATTATTTCGGCGCCGACACCAGGCAGCTGCACCGCCACATCTGGTATGACAGGAACTCTGACGGGCGCACCCATCCCGCCGGCCTGCTGCCGCCCAACGGCTATGGTCTGCGCGACATGCAGGGCCAGATACGGCAATGGGTTCTGGACGATTATGGCCAGTCCTGCGCCGGGCAGAACGCGCCAAAAGGCAAATACAAAATACTGCGCGGCTGCCACGCCGCCGAGGATGAAGAGGCCTGCCGCCTCAGCCGCGTCTCCAAATCCGAGCCCGGCAAATCCGGCGTCTCCATAGGCTTCCGCTGCGCGGCGCAATGAAATTCACCCTTATAATTCCGGCCAGAAACAGCGCGCCGCTGCTTGCAAAACTGCTGCCCGCCGCGCTGGCGCAATCCCGCCCGCCGGAGGAAATTCTGGTGCTGGACACCTGCTCGGAAGACGGCACCGCGCAAACCGCGCGCGGTTTCGGGGCCAGGGTTATAGAAGTGCCCGTTGCGGAATTTGACCACGGCGGCACGCGGACGCTGAGCGGCAGGGCCGCCTCGCATCCGCTGCTGCTGTATATGACAGACGACGCTTTCCCCGCCTCTCCTGACTGTTTTGAAAAGCTGCTTGCCGCCTTTGACGACCCCGCCTGCGGCGCGGCATACGGAAGGCAGCTCCCGAAAGAAAATGCCTCGCCGCTGGCGGCGCATCTGCGGCTGTTTAATTATCCCCCGCAATCCTGCGCACGCTCCTACGGCGACCGGGCAAAATACGGGATAAAAACCGCTTTTCTTTCCAACAGCTTCTGTGCCTACGACAAGGCCGCGCTTGAGGCCGCCGGCTGGTTTCGCGGCAACCTTATTATCGCAGAAGATATGCGCGCCGGGCTGGAACTGCTGCTGCTGGGCCGGACACTGCGCTATCAGGCGGACGCCTGCGTGTATCATTCCCACAATTATTCCGCGCGCCAGGATTTCAGCCGGTATTTCGACATCGGCGTAATGCACGCCCGCGAAAAAACGCTGCTCCGGGAATTGCGCGGCGCCGGGGGCGAAGGATTGCGCTATGCCACCAGCGCCGCCGCATACCTGTGGCCGCGCGCATGGCTGTATCCGCTGCTGCTGTGGCGCACCTGCGTGAAACTGCTGGGCTACCGGCTGGGCATGGCGCACCGCGCGCTGCCGCTCCGGCTGAACAGAAGGCTTTCCATGCATCCCCGCTGGTGGGACAAAAACCGGTAGCGCCGCCCGGCAGCACGCGCCGGAGAAGGCTTCAGCGCGGGAGACTGCTGTTCATCATTGCGCCGTAGCGGAAAACGTGATACCATGCAAACGGTTCCCAGAACAGGAGGAGATGATGCTTAAAAGAACGGTTGCAACAGCGGCCTGTATGGCCGTGTTCGCGGCGCTGGCAGGCGCCGCCGTTAATGCCGATTTCGACAGGGGAGGACAGGGCGTGAAAGCCGCCGCGCGCCCGGAAGCGGCGCTGTCGCAGGAAGTCCCGTCCGCTAAGGCGCAGCCCGCCGTTTTGGAAGAAAAGCAGCCCAGGGCCGCTGCGGACTGGACGCTTATGGTGTTCATGAACGGCAAGAATAACCTTGAGCCCTACGCCTTCAAAAACTTTTACCAGATGGAGCGGGTCGGCTCCAGCGACAAGCTCAACATCGTCGTGGAGTTCGGGCGCATGGCGAAACACTCCTCCAACGACGGCGGATGGAAAGGCTGCCGCCGCTACCTGGTCCAGAAAGCCGACGACAGCAACGCAATCTCCTCCCCCGCGGTGGAAACCTACCCCCAGTGCGACATGGGCGATTACAACCGCGCCATAGACTTCGGCAAATGGGCGATGCAAAAATACCCGGCCCGGCATTACATGTACATCATCTGGAACCACGGCTCCGGCTGGACCAGGGCCGGCAAGCCCGAGGTGATCAAAGCCATTTCCAGCGACGACGAAACCCGACACCGCATCAACACCCCGCAAATGGGCGATATTCTCAAGGCGCTGGGGCATATAGACGTCTACGGCTCCGACGCCTGCCTGATGCAGATGGCGGAAGTGGCCTATCAGATAAAGGATTACACCTCCTTTATTGTCGGCTCCGAGGAAAACGAGGCCGGCGACGGCTACACCTACGACAAATTCCTCAACGCCGCGCTGGCCTCCGGCATGTCGCCCGAAGACGTGGCCAAAGCCGCGGTTGAAACCTACACAGAGCATTACGGCAGCGGCGCCACGCAATCCTATGTCCGGTCAGCCGCGCTCAAGGGGCTTCCCGGAAAGCTGGACGCCTTTGCCGACGCCGTCATGCTTGGCGGCGACAAGGCCGCGGTGCAGAAAGCGCGCGCGGATGCCCAGCATTTCGCCGTGGAATACAATTACCGCGACAATGCGGACCTGGGGCACTTCGTGTCGCTTGTTATAAATTCGCCCGGCTGCCGCGAAGATGTGAAAGCCGCCGGCGGAGCGCTGCTGGACTATCTCAACCGCGAGGTGGTGGGCCTCAGCCGCGTAACCGACGATTATTCCAACGCGACCGGCCTGGCGATATACCTGCCCGCGCAGGGATACAACATGACCTACGACGAGCTGGCCTTCGCCAAATCCGGCAAATGGCCGCAATTCGTCAAATGGCTGCTTAACTGAACGGCAAACTATTGAAAAAGGCCCGCGCCCGGCGCGGGCCTTTTTTTCATCACGGAGGACACAAATGAAACGGCTTATACTGGCGTTCCCTCTGCTGGCGGGGGCGGCTTTCTCGGCGGAGACGCCGGAAAAGCACATTCAGGTCTACGCGCACAGGGGAATGCGTTCTTTTTTGCCAGAAAACACGCTGCCGGCCTATGATGCTGCGCTGCGGCTGGGAGTAGACTGGGTGGACATGGACGTAATTCTCACCAAAGACGGGCAGGTGCTTGTCTCCCACGACATGGCGCTGAACCCCGACATAACGCGCGGCCCGGACGGCAAATTCATCGCGGAAAACAAGGAATCGCTCAAAACCCTTTCCACAGAGGAGCGCGCGGCTTTCAACCGCAAATACGCCGTTCTCGGCATGACGCTGGAACAGACGCGCGTCTTTGACGTCGGACGCCTGAACAGGAGCAGCGCGTATTCCCGCTTTTTCCCGGACCAGACAGCGATTGACGGAACCAAAATGCCACCGTTGCGCGAGGTGCTGGAGCATGTGAGCCGCATCGCCGGAAGCGGAGTCGGCTTCCAGCTTGAGATGAAGACGGATCCCGCGCATCCCGAATACAGCCCGGACCCGGCAGCTTTCGCCAAAGCGGTGTACGGGGCGGTGTCCGCCGCCGGCGCGCTGGACCGCACCGAGATACAGGCTTTTGACTTCCGCTGCCTATACGAACTGCAAAAGCTAAACCCGAAGGTGAAAACAGCCTACCTCACCTCGCGCGACAACGAGCGCGGCGGCGAGGACGATTTTTTCAGCCCGGATGCTGCCGCCGCCGGACGCTGGACGGGCGGAAAGCTGGTTAAAAATTACGGCAATTCCATTCCGCGCATGGTAAAGGAATTGGGCGGCTTTGCCTGGGAGCCGGAGGACGCCCAGCTTACCAGGCAATCGCTGGACGAGGCGCGCGGGCTGGGGCTGAAGGTGGTTGTCTGGAGCTGGCCGGAGAAAAACGGGACGGCCTTTGACCCCGCCATGATGGCGCGGCTGATAGACTGGGGCGTGGACGGAATAATCACCGACGACCCGGGACGGCTTTCCTCAATGCTGGCGGCGCGGGGGCTGCGGCTGCACAAACGCTGCGATATTCCATAACCTGAAAGTTTCAGTTGGTGCGAGGACCGAGGCGAAAAAGCGCGAGATAATGCCGAACAAAATTATCCGCGCGTGCTTCACAGCACGAAAGGATAATTTTGTGAAGGCAGTATGAAGCGATTTTTCGCCGAATCCCGCAGCCAACTGAAACTTTCAGGTAAACCTGAAACTTTCAGGTAAACGCGCCCGCGGCTGGCGGCAGGAACAGGGGCGGCGGAATACCGGGCAAAACGGCAATACGCCCCGGCCTATGCCGCCTGCGGTTCGGGAAGCGGCTCATCCCCGCCGTCCGTTTTCGGGACCGGGATTTGCTCCGGCTCCGGCGGAACCTGCGGCGCGGGCGCCGCTTCCGCCGGCTTCGGGTTGAGAATGGCGTCTATCTCGGCGGCGTCAACCGTCTCTTTTTCCAGCAATTTCATGGCAAGCGCGTCCAGCGCGTCCCGGCGGGAGGACAGCAACTCCTTCGCGCGCACGTACGCGGCCTGGACTATGGCGAAAACTTCCTCGTCTATCTCGCGCGCGGTGGTGTCGGAATAGTGCTGCGGGCGCGCGATATCGCGCCCCAGAAACACCTCGCCGGAATCCTTTTTAAGCGACACCGGGCCCAGCTTTTCGCTCATCCCGTATTCGGTTACCATCTCCTGCGCGTAGGCCGTAACCTTGGCAAGGTCGTTATGCGCCCCGGTGGTGATTTCGCCGAACACTGTTTCCTCTGCGGCGCGCCCGCCCAACGTTATCGCCAGCCGGTTGAGGATATGGCTCTTGGTGGTCATGTAGCGGTCTTCAATGGGCAGCTGAAGCGTGTATCCCAGCGCGGGGCCGCGCGGTATTATGGAAACCTTGTGCACCGGGTCGCTGCCCGGTATCAGCTTGGCCACCAGCGCATGGCCGCTTTCGTGATAGGCGATGATCTTCCGCTCCGCCTCGGAGATGATGCGGCTTTTGCGCTCCGGGCCGGCGACCACGCGCTCGGTCGCGTTTTCCAGGTCGTGCATATCAACGGCTTTCTTGTCCTTGCGCGCCGCCAGCAGCGCGGCCTCGTTTATGGCGTTGGCCAGGTCCGCGCCCACAAAGCCCGGCGTCTGCCGCGCCACAACGGAAAGGTCAACGGTAGGCTCCAGCTTGATTTTTTTGGCGTGGACCTTGAGAATCTCGTGCCGGCCCTTGATGTCGGGGACAGGGACATTGACATGCCGGTCAAAGCGCCCGGGGCGCAGAAGCGCGGGGTCCAGCACGTCGGGGCGGTTGGTGGAGGCGATTAGAATTATGCCCTCTTTGGACTCAAAGCCGTCCAGTTCTATAAGCAGCTGGTTGAGGGTCTGCTCGCGCTCGTCATGTCCGCCGCCTATGCCGGCAAAGCGGTGGCGGCCCACGGCGTCCAGCTCGTCTATGAAAACAATGGCGGGCGGGTTGCGCTTGGCCTGCTCAAACAAATCGCGCACACGGGAGGCGCCGACACCCACAAACATCTCCACAAATTCCGAGCCGGACGAGGTGAAAAACGGAACCCCCGCCTCGCCCGCCACGGCGCGGGCCAGCAGCGTCTTGCCGGTTCCCGGCGGGCCGTAAAGCAGCACGCCCTTGGGCAGGGTGCCGCCCAGCTTCTGGAATTTCTTGGGGTTTTTGAGGAAATCTATAATATCCTTGAGCTCCTCCTTAGCCTCGTCGCAGCCGGCTACGTCTGCGAAGGTTGCCTTCTGCTTGGAAAGGTCCTGCTCCTTGGCGCGCGAGCGGCCAAACGCCATCGCCTGCTTGCCGCCGGACTGCATTCCCCGCATGAAGATAAACCACCACAGGAAGAAAAACAGCGCTATCCAGCCGATATTGAGCAGCAGGCTGGTAACCCAGCCGCGGTCCGGCTCGCCCTGAAAGTTGACTTTGGCCTTTTCCAGGTCCTCCACCAGCCTGCCGTCGTTTAGCGGGATGGCGCGGAAGAGGACGGTCTTGCCGCCGTCGCTGTACTCGCCGTGGATAAGGTCCGGCCTGATGGAGAGCTTTTTCACCGTCCCGGCGGCGACTTTGGCCTTGAAATCGGAATAGGCGATTTCGGTTTCCTTCGGCTGGGTCTGCATCCGCTGGTAGAACATCAGTATCAGCGCGAACGCCATAACCCACAGCAGCACCTGCTGCAACGGATTGAACTTCTGTTTCTTTGGAGGCATGGTTATATCCTTGTCTTCTTCAACGTTCCGACATAGGGCAGATTGCGGTAAAGCTCCTTGTAATCCAGCCCGTAGCCGACGACAAACTCGTCGTCTATTTCAAACCCGCTGTAGCGCACCGGCACGTCGGCTTTGCGGCACGGTTTCTTGTTGAGCAGCGCGCAGATGGAAAGCGATTTGGGTTTTCTGGTGTTAAGATTGTCCAGCAGATAGCGCATGGTCAGGCCGGAGTCCACCACGTCCTCAATGAGGATGACGTCTTTGCCCGCTATATTTTCCCGCAGGTCCAGCAGCAGCCGCACCACGCCGGAGGATTTCATCCCGCCGTTATAGGAGGACGGGCAGATGAAATCCATGGAGCAGTCTATGCTTATGTTCTGCGCCAGGTCCGACAGGAAAAGCGCGCAGCCGCGCAGCACGCCCACAAGCACCGGCTTTTTGCCGGCGAAGTCGCGCGAAATCTCGCGCCCCATGGCGCGGACGCGGGCCTTAATCTCGTCGCGCGAGACCAGGACTTTTTCTATGTCGGGATGAATATCCGTCATGTTCAGTCCGTATAATCCCGCAGCAGCTTGCTGCGCGAGGGATGGCGCAGCTTCCTGACGGCCTTGGCTTCAATCTGGCGGACACGCTCGCGCGTAACTTTGAATATGCGGCCCACTTCCTCCAACGTGCGCGGATACCCCGTGCCGATGCCGAAGCGCAGCTTGATAATCTCGCCCTCCCGCTCCGAAAGGGTTGCCAGGACGTTGTTGACCTCCTGCTGGCGCAGGAAATCCACCGCGGAGGAGGCGGGGCCGGGGCCGCTTTTATCCTCTATGAAATCCTCCAGGTGGGAATCCTCGTCCTCGCCGATGGGGGTGGCAAGCGATATGGGGTCCTGCATGATTTTGAGGACGTTTTTGACCTTTTCAACCGAGATATGCAGATGCTTTGAATACTCGTCCAGCGCGGGGTCGCGCCCATGCTCCTGGCGGTAGCGGTTGGTCACCTTGGTGAGCTTGGAGACAAGTTCCTTCATATGCACCGGGATTCTGATGGTGTTGGCCTGGTCGGCTATGGCGCGGTTAATGGACTGCCGTATCCACCAGGTGGCGTAGGTGGAGAATTTGAAGCCGCGCTTGTATTCAAATTTCTCCACCGCCTTCATCAGCCCCAGCCCGCCTTCCTGTATGAGGTCGGACAACTCCAGGTTGGAGTTCACATGCTTTTTGGCGATGGAAACCACAAGCCGCAAATTCGCCTTTATGAGCTTGAGCTTGTCTATCAGAATCATGTCTTCCAGGAACACTATGCGCTCGTTGAGCGACATGAATTCTTCCAGCGAGATGGGCAGCATATTGGTTGTCCGGCGCAGCCGGTCCCGCACGGCGGTCATGTTTTCCAGCGCGGCCTCCACGGCGTTTAGGCCGAAGCCCGTCCGGTCCTTGAACTGCGAGGGGGAGAGCTTGCCGCGCTTGGCCTGCTCGCAGGCTTTTTGTATGTTGTCGTATTTGCCGAAGCGCTTTTCGTAACGCTCCAGCTCGAAGCGGCATTCGGTGACTTTGCCGGCTATGCTTTTGATTTTGTTGGTCAGCCGCTTGATTTTGTCCTGATTCAGATTCAGCGCTATTATCTGCTCCACCACCGCCTTGCGCCGCTTGTCCAGCTCGTGCTCCAGCTTGCGCCTTTTGACCTCCGGCATTGAGGCTGCGCGCAATTGCGCCATTATGGCGGTGATTATCTTCTCGTTTTTGGAGATGAATTTGGCTGTCTGCTTGAGCTTGCGGCGCATGGCGGAAAGCTCCTGTATGGACTTTCTGCCGCGGGGCATAAGCTCCTTGGGCGTCATCTCGTTCTGCTCCACCAGGTCTTCCCAGGAGCAGATTTCGCGCATGGTGATGGGGGATTCAAGCACCAGCTGGCGCAGCTCCCGCTCGCGCTCCCGGATATTGCGGGCGAGGGTGATTTCCTCGTCCCGGGTCAGCAGCGGGACCTTGCCCATCTCGGAGAGGTACATTCTTATGGAATTGGAAATATCGGGGTTGGAGACCCATTCCTCGGTATAAGCCTCTTTCTCGGCCATGGAGACGGCCTTGTAATTCTTGCGGTCCACAACCTTGATGCCCAGGTCGTCGAGGGTGGTCATCAGGCTGTCCATCTCCTCGCCGCTCATGGTGGCAGACATCAGCGAGCGGTTTATATCCTCCAGCGTCAGGTAGCCATGCTCCTTGCCGACCTCTATCAAATCGCGCAAAGCCTTGTTGTATTGGGCCATGATATTCTCCTATGGGTTGCGTCCCGATTTAAGCGACACGGCTATCTCGCACTGTTCCTTCAAAAGCGCCGCCGTATCCTGCCCGGCGGCGGAAACCCGCTTTATTTCCCCTTTAAGCTCCGCAAATCTGCGCGCCAGATACTGCCGCCGCACGCGGACGACGCAGGTTTCAATGTCGCGCGCGCCGTCAAAATCCGCGGGCAGCGGCTGCGCCGCCAGCCTGGTTACCAGAGCCGCTTCTTCCGGCTGGGACTGCCGCGCCAACGTGGCCGCCAGGCAATCCGCCGCCGCGCCGGAGCGGGCCAGCTTCATCACCTCGCGCAGCAGGCCGAAGGCGCGCGGGCTGGAAAACTCTTCCGGCGACAATTCCGCCGCCGCCATGCAGCATTGCGGCGCGTGAAGCGAAAATCTGACAAGGTCGCGCTCCTCCACCGGCATTTCCGGCTCGGGCACGGGCGCGGTTTCCGGCGCGTGGCGGCGCGGCGCGCGCGGGGAGGCCTCGGCCTGTTTTCTGGCCAGAATGCCGGTCAACGCTTTTTCTATGTCCAGGCTGGGCAGCGAAAGCATGTCGGAAACCGCTTTTGTCCACTCCACCCGCACCAGCTTGTCGGGATGGCGGGAGACAGTCTCCATCAGCGCGTCGGCGGCGCGGGTCTTGTCCTGCGCGGCAAGCGCGCGCAGCGGCCCGCCGGACTCCTCGCGCAGCAGCCGCGCGTGGAAAGCCAGCGCATCCTCGGCCCCTTCCAGCGCGGCGTCAAAGGCCGCCCTGCCGTGCTTGAGCAGATATTCGTCCGGGTCCAGCCCGCCGTCCAGCGAGGCCGCCTTCACAAACATCCCCGCCGAAACCAGCGTGTTCGCCGCCTTAAGCGCGGCTTTTTTTCCGGCGGCGTCGGGGTCAAAAAGCAAAAGCGCGCCGTCGCAATAGCGTTTCAGCAGCCGGGCATGCTCCTCGCCCAGTGCCGTGCCCAGCGGCGCCACCGCATTCTCCTGCCCGAACTGGTGGCAGGCGATGACGTCCATATACCCCTCCAGCACCAGCGCGCAGCCGGCCTTGCGTATATGCGGCCCGGCCTTGTCTATCGCAAAAAGCGTTTTGCTCTTGGAAAAAAGCGGAGTGTCGGGCGAGTTGAGATATTTAGGCTCGCCCTGGCCCAGTATTCTGCCGCCGAAACCCGTCATCTCGCCCCGGTGGTTCTTGATGGGGAAAAGAACGCGGCCCCGGAAATAATCCCAGCAGCGGCCCTCCCCCCTGCCCATAAGCCCGGCGCGGAACAGGATATCGTCCGCATGCCCGGCCTTGCGCGCGGCTTTTATGAAAGCGTCCGATTCCGCCGGCGCCCAGCCCAGCTCGAAAGCCGAGATGAAAGCCGGCTGTATCCCGCGCTTGTGAAGATATTCCAGCGCGGCCCGGCCCGGCGGCCCCGCCAACTCCTTGTGATAAAATGATTTGGCGAAATCCAGCGCGCGGCGCATGTCCAGCCGTTCCTTTTCCCCGCCGGAGAGCGAGCCGGAAGCCCGCCACTCCAGCCCGGCGCGGCCGGCCAGCTTTTCGCCGGCTTCGGGGAAGGTGAGACCTTCTATTTTCATCAGGAAACCGAAAATATCCCCGCCCGCCTGGCAGCCGAAGCAGTAAAACAGCCCCTTCTCCTGGTTGACGGTGAAGGAGGGGGTTTTTTCGTCGTGAAAAGGGCAGCAGGCCTTCCATGTCCGCCCCGCTTTTTTAAGCGAAGGGACATACTCGCGCACGAGTTCCACTAGATCAACCCGTTCGCGTATGGAATCCAAGCTGGCGCCCGAATCTCGCATGGTATAAATGATAGCCGTAACTCCTCCCCCCTGCGGGGGGAGGAGTTACGAATTGGCGATAACCCGTATCAGGAATGCCGGCGTCTTGACCGGCGCATTTTGCGCTGCGCTTCCTGCGATTTCAGCTTGCGCTTCACGCTGGGGCTCTGGTAAAACTCCCGGCGCTTGATTTCCCGCAGAATGCCGTTGCGCTCGCACTCGCGCTTGAAACGTTTTACTGCCTCTTCAAGCGGCTCTCCTTCGCGCACTTTCACGAAAACCATGTCTATCACCTGCCTTGTCCGTAGAAATAAATTGACGCTGCCTTTCCCCGCCGCCGGGGTTGCGGCGGCCCGCTATCCGGGCGGCCAGTTCATGCGCCGCCCGCCGAGCAAATGGTAATGCAAATGGTCCACCGACTGGCCCGCGCTCCTGCCGTTGTTTGTCACCAGCCGGAATCCCCTGTCCAGCTTCAACTCTTTGGCCAGTTTTGCGGCGGCAAGCTGTATTTCGCCAAGCAGCGCGGCGTCCGCCTCCCCGCATTCGGCAAGTGAGGCGATATGCTTTCTGGGAATTAAAAGCACATGCTCCGGCGCCTGGGGGTTGAGGTCGCGGAACGCCATCACGCGCTCCGTCTCCAATACCAGCCGGGCGGGAACCTCGCCGGAGGCTATCTTGCAGAATATACAGCCTGACATACTGCTATTTTATCTTTTTGCCGCAATGGAGGCAATGACAACATCAGCCACGGCATCAGGGTTTGTCCGGATTTTGGGAACCCGGGGAATTGCCCGCATCAGCCGGCTTGCCGCCTGCGCCGATAATATCGCCCGCTTCGCCCGGAGGGCGGCCATCGCCTTCCGGCAATTCGCCGGAACTGCTGTAATTGGAGGGTATGACTCCGCCCGAATACTCCCCGTCATAAGCGGAAGACACCACGTCGTCCCTGGTCCCGCCGCCCCTGATGCCGACCGATGGCAGGCCGCTGGACTTATTGATGGCTATGGCCGTGAACGCAGCCGTGACTCCCGCGGCGCCAAGCCCCGCGGTGAAAAACGCTATCAGCGAGCCGGCAAGGCCGGTTGCCGCGCTGGCGCTGAAACCAAGCGGCAGATAAACCCCGCTGCTGTCCACCAGTCCGGATGACAAAAGCAGCGCCCCCCCCGCCGCAAGCGCTCCGCCCAGCAGCGCCGCCCCAAGCCCCATCACCGCCACCGAAGCCACCACCAAAGCCACGCCCAGAATGACAGACAACAGGCACAGAATGACGCTGCACGGGTCTATATGCATTCTGGCATACTGGTTGCAGTCAACCTGCTGGTTATAGCTCTGGCAGGCGGAGGCCATAAGCCTGCCGTTGGTATTGAGCTTGATGCACAGCAGCACAAGGGCATACACCCGCTGATTCCATCTTTCCACCGCGCCATGGTCGCAGCAGCGCGGCGGGGAGCCCATGGTGGTGGCTATGCGCTCCATAAGCAGGCCGTCGGAACTCCAGGCCTTTCCGTAAGCCGTCTGGGCGCTGATGCACTTGAATTCCGCATCCTCAAGCTGGCGGGCGCCGCTTATCATGGTGGTTACGGCCCTGTTGGACACCGAGGGCAGCATCTGCTGGTAGGAAACGCTGAGCAGCCCGCTGTTTACGGTGTTGCCGTCATAAGGCGCGCCGCTGAAAGAAGCCTTCGTCTCGTAGGCTATGTTGCCAAACGCCACGGAAGCCATGCTGAACGCGGATGACAGCTGCCTTACCGCCTCTTTGGTTTTGTATAGCGCATACTGGCTGCCCATGTGCATGGCGACGCTTACCTTGTCCCACGCAAAGCTTGAAATTTTTCCCGTCTTCACGTCGGAATAGGAGGCGGACGGCTCGCCGGGCAGTTTGCTCGCCTTGCTGGAAAACGCGCCCTCCACCATATCCATACCCGCAAGCACAGAGACCGAATCCTTCCCGGTTCCCGGATAACGTCCGAGATAGGGGCGGTTGGACATTCCCGCTATCATTCCCCCGCCCCGCTGCCCGGACAGCATATCCGCCACAGACACGCCGTCGGCGCCGTTGCCGCTTTTGCGTTCTTGCGGGGTTACGGCTCCACGTATCGTCCCGGGCGGCAGCATTCCCACCTCTATAGCTGTGGCGCCGCCGGTTACAAGATCCACCGAGGAGATTGCATCCGCCAGCGCGCCGCCCCTAAGCGGACGGCCGCCGGACAGCCCGCGTCCGTACATACGCGCCTGGGCGGACAAATCCATCACCTCCCCCTGCGCCGCAGCCTGCGCCGTGCCGGAAACCCCTGCAACAGAGCCGTGTATCCTGACCGCCAGGTCCGCGCCCGCTCCGCCGGAATTGGAAACATACGCGAAAGTGTCAGCTTCCCCGCCGGACAGCCCCGCGCCCGCGACTCCCTTCACCGCCGCTCCGCGCCGCGCGGCGGATTTCGCCGCGGCGCGGCCCTGCCCGGACGCGAACTCGTCCGCCCCGTCCCCATAAAAATCACCGCCGTCTCCGGACGCGCCCCCCCGCCCTCCGGCGCGGCTGCCGGACAAATCCGAGCCCGCAGCCGCAGACAGCGCGGCAGGCGCGGCCAGTCCCGCGCCGGCGGTCAAGGTTCCGGCCCTGGCCGCCATAATGCCGGCGCTTTTCATGGCTGCCAGCACGGCGCCGGTTCTGGCATAAGCGTCCGTTCCGGAGTCCAGAGGCAGGGCGGAAACCGCGTCCGCTCCGCCGTAGCCGGCAGCCCCGCGCTCCGCTCCGCCCGCACGGGAGCGGCCGCCCGCTCCCGCGCCGGAAAAGGGCTTGCGCCGGAAAGCAAAGCGCGAACCGCCGCTTCCGAAACCGTCCTCGCCTGATTCATCGGACAGAGAGTAGCGCGCCTCCTCCCCTTGTCCGGCATCCGCGGCGCGCGCCATCGCGCGGGAGGTTCCGCCTTCCGCAACGGCATTCCTGCCGGCGCCGTAAGACACGCCCAGAAATTCCCTGAACCTGAACAGATAGCCGGCAAACTGGCCGCCCCAGAGCATGGATTTGCTGCCGAAGAGGCCCTCTTCCGTCTGCGTCATGAATCTGCTCATCATCGGAACTTTGACAAGCACGGTTTCCGGCAGGACGACCATGGCGGAAATAACAAGCAGCACCAGCACGAGCAACGCCATGAAAGCATTGCGCCTGTTGCCTATCAGCAGCAGAAAAAGGCCCATCAGGCTCATTTTCCGCTTGCGTCTGAGTCTTAGCTCCGCCATAGCCTATTTTGCCACGGTTTTGCCGCCGGGAACATTGGCGTTGACCACGCCGGCGTTCTGTATGGCATCGGCGGTTTCGGCCTGGGTGGCGTCAAAATCGCCCTGGAACGGGTTGTCCTGCCTGAGGACATTGGTGGCAAGAGTCGCATTGCCCTGCTCTCCGGCGTCGTTGCTGTCCTGCGTTGCGGTTCCCATGGCGGCTATCATGGGCGCGGCGGCGGCCATGACGACTGGCATAAGCTGCATGGACTGGCCGCCCATGGCGCTCATCGCGCCGGCGGAGGTGGTGGCGCCCGCCGCCATATATGACTGGCCCACCGCGTTCTGCCCCCACTGATTCTGAAGATTGGACCCCGTGCCAGAAACCTTTGAGCCCATGGCCGCAGCCGCGGCGGCAAGCGCCATCGCCGCCGCCATCAGCATCTGCATTCCCGGCATCTGCGCCATCATGGCAAGCATGGCGGCCATCACAATCATCATGGCCGCGGAGGAAAGGTTGTTATTGGCCTCATCGGTTTCCGGCTGCCAGGGGGTGGCGTCGGTCTCGGCGGTGTCGGGCGCGACATCCGGCATCGGCGCGGAAACCTCCTTCATATTCGCGTTATCCAGCGACGGGCTGGTAACCACGCTGCCGGCTACTGTCACGCCGGAGGCGCCGGCTGAAGACGATGAACCGCCGGACGAGCCGCCCGTCCCCGCCGCGGCGGAACCTGTGGAGCCGCCTCCGATACCGGAACTGCCGGTTGCGCCGCCGGAACCGCTCGCCGCCGTGCCGCTTGACGCCGAGCCTATCCCGCTGCCGGAACGCCCGCTTTTCTGCTTGTCCGCGCGGCTTTGCATCCACTGGGCGGCTCCGGCCCCGCTGAGGGACTGGCCCTCCCAGGCGTTATCAGACACGCTGCGCATGGTATCCACTTTATTTCCAGACGAGTTCTGCGCCAGCAGCGCGCCGACCACGTTAGCCTGGGAGCAGGCATTTGAATTGGTCCCGGAGCATTGGGCCAGGCCCAGCTTGGAGACCGGAGCCTCGTTGGCGCGGACATGCGCGTTTTTGGTCATGTTATCCATTTTACCCAGATTGGCTTTCCCGAATGCGGAGAGCGTCCCGCCGGACCCGCGCCCATTCCTGGCGGAATAAACCCTGTCGGACGTGATATCCAGCAAATCGCCGTTTCTGCCGGCTGCCGCGATTCCAAGCGCGGCGCTGCCGAAACGCCCGCGCAGCGCGCCCTCGGTGGTGCCGGTAACGCCGGTTTCCCTGATTCCGTCCACGGAGCGTTCGCCGGACGAACTGCCGGTTCCGCGGGAAGCGCCCATCCCGGCGGCGCCTTCCGCCCCGGCAATTGCGCCGCCCGCGCCGGCGCGCGCCGAAGCAGCCGCGCCGCCGACTGCGGCCATGCTGGCAATGCCCGGCTTAAAGCCCTTTCTCGCGCCAGCCCCGCCGCCCCCGCCCGATGCCCCGGAATCCGCGCCGCCAATACCGCTTTCCCCTGCGGACGACATGGCGGAAGAGCCGCTCCTGCCGCCGGCTCCGGCCCCGCCCGCCGCCCCGCCTTTACCGCTTATTCCGCGCGCCACGCCGCCCGCAGCGCCTGCGGCTCCGGCCCCGCCCGCCGCGGCGCCGCCCGCGCCGCCCGCGCCGCCCGCGCCGCGCAAACCACCCAAAGCCTTGAATTCGCCGAAACCGCCGTTGCCCGCCGCCCCGCCTGAGCCAAGGCTCAGCACGACACTGGAGGAAAGCCCGCCGAAACGTTTGCCCTCAAATTTCGGGATGTCGGTGCGCGAGGCCGCCGCCGCTTCCGGCTCCGCGTTTTCCGGCGGCGCAATTTCCCCGGGCGGAGGCGGCACGGGCAGGTCCGGCATCTCTTCCTGCGGCCTCTGCTGGTCCAGCGGCATATCCACGTCGTTGGTCTCCAGCACCTTGCCGCGGTTGATATCGGCGGCTATCTGCAGCGCGGAGGCATTCTGCTTGTCGCGCATCAGAAGCGGGACATACGGCTCGTTTTTAAGATTGGACATCGCCGGCGCCACCGGCCCATCAAAGGTAACGCCGCTGTTGCTGCTGTTCATGACCCAGCCCATCACGCCCGCCACCGCCGTAAGCCCCAGGGCAACGGCTATCTGCCCGAATCTTCCTGCCAGAAGACCGCGCAGCAGAATTCCCGCTCCCATCCCCGCGCCCGCCGCAGCGGCGCCTCCCCCCGCAAGCGCGCCCGCCGCGCCGCCCGCCGCCGCGGCAGCAGAACCCATCACCACGCCCGCGGAAGAGCCCACCAGTCCGGAAACCCCGGCCACGCCCGCCGCGCCCGCCACGCCCGCCGCGGCAACGCCTCCCGCCGCAAGCGCGCCCGCCGCGCCGCCCGCCGCGGCATTGGCCATTCCGGCGGTGGCTATGCCCCCCGCCTCAAGGCCTGCCGCGCCGGCCTGAAGCCTGGCCGCCATCGCCGCGCCTTCCAATTCTATGCCGCTTGCGCCGCCTGCGCCGGTAACGTTGGTTACAACCCCCGCGCCCGTGCGCGTGCCGCCGAACAGCCACGGCAGAAATCCCTTGCGCTCCTTGTGTTTCTTGTCGCGCCGGGGAATATTAAGATGAGGAAGATCCTGTTCCGGCATAACTTTCTCCTGGCGCGGCGGATTCCGCCGCGTCAAATTATGCTTGCCGCCGCCGCTCCGGTTGAGGCTCCCAGTTCCGAAGTGTTGGCGCCCACCTGGCCGGAATCGCTCTGCCCGAATCCGCTGGAATCCTGGCCTCCGATGTCCGATATGCCCTGGGCCGCCCCTTCCGCGCCGGCCTGCGCCTGCTTGGCCTGAGGTTTGGTCTTCTCGTTTGAGGCCAGCATCTTGGCCAGCATCATCAGCAGCAGAGCCAGCATCAGCAGCATCATGGTTTTGTTCGTATTATCTTCCCACGGGGTTGAATCCTGCTGGCTGGGCTGCGGAATGGTGCCGCTGACCTCCACCGGATACGAAACATTGGCATTGTCCCCGCAGTTGCTGAGACCGGGCGGCACGTTGGCATTGGACGAACTGACGCCTCCGCTGGTGGCAGCGCCCTGTCCGCCCGCGGAACCGTTTTCAAAAGCGTCCACGGCAGCCGCCTTGGACACGGACAGATCGCGCGATTTCGCGCCGGACATAACCCTGTTCACGGCCACCACCTGGCCGTATGCGGTGCCGGCATTAGCCGAGCCGAAGCTGGGGGTGCTGGAACCGGCCAGCTTGCTGTTTCCGCCAAACGCCGAGGAACGGGACGCTTTTCCCGCAACGCCGGAAAGAGCCCTGCCCTGCAAGTCCCTGGCCATGGCCGAGCCCGGAGTTGACAGGCTGCCCAGAGCCGCCTTTACAACGCCGTCACCGTCGCCGGAACCGGAGCCGGAGGCTTTCTTCCCGCCGGACGCCTTATCCATTATCCGGCCCGCCTCCGCGGAGGCGTCTGTGAATACCTTGTCGCCCGACTTGCCCGCCTTCGCCTCAGTGCGGGTGCCGCCCCCCGGCTGGCCGGAACCGCTCTCCGCCGCCTGGGCCGCCTTGTCCCGCGCGCCGCCGGAGGCCTCGGACGAAACAGACTCCGCCGCCAGCCCCGCCTTTTCCGGGGATTTGGAATTGGGCGACGCGTGCGGAAGCCCGCCTGCCTCGGCCTCGCTGAATCTGTCTGAGGTGGCGCCGCCTCCCGCTCGCGAGGCTGCATAATCGCCAACGGAGCCGGAGCCGCCGCCCTGCGTTCTGGCGGCCGCCGCGCCGGCCACCGAGTAGGAACCGCCGCTTTCAGAGCCGGCCCTGGCAGCCATCCTGGAGCCGGAGGCGCCCCGCGCGGAGCCGCCGCCGAAAGAGTTGTCGGTTTCCGTCTTGCCGTAGTCGGCGTTTGTCACGGAATAATACGGCGACCGCGACGCGAAATTACCCGAACTGCCGCCGGATTGTCCGTAAGCTCCCGCCCTGCGGGCGCCGCTGGCGCGGGCGGACGAACCGCGCCCCGCGTCTTTTGCCGAAGAGGCAAGCACCGCCCTGCGGTCTTCCATCGGCGCGGCCACCGGCTGGAACTGCTTGCCTATGCCGCCGGACATCCCTCCCCCGCCTGAAAGCCGCCCGCTGCTGAGGCTGCCGCTTAACTCGCTGTTAAACCCGGCGCTCTTTTTCATCGCCGGCACCACCGGATTGATGGCGCCCGCGCTCTCCGCCACCGGAGCCGGCGCGCCGGAAACCGGCGCCGCCGGCGCATCCACCCGCCCGTCCGCGCCCGGCGCCGGCGCTGTCTCAGAGAACATGCCGTCTTTCTTGACTTCCTGGCGCACAAGATCCAGGGACGAGGCCGCCTTCTTTCCGCGCTGCGACTCAACCGTGCTGGCGCGCTCCTGCGCGGCGTCGCTTATCATGGACTGATACGCCTGATTCTGGAACAGCCCCTCGCGGTAATGCGCCGGAGAAGAAGAACCCATCATGTTGTACATCGCTCCCGCGCCGGCAGTAAGCAGCGTCGCGCCAAGCAGCACGCCCATCACTGCGGCTTTGCTGCCCAAAAGCGCGCCCAGCCCCCACAACCCGGCGGAGCCGCCTCCCAGCGCGCTGCCGGCAAGCCCGCCCAGCCCGGCCACACCGGCAAGCCCGCCCGCCGCCGCGCCCATGCCCCCGCCGGCAAGCCCGGCTATTCCGCCGGCGGAGCCGGCCACGGACACCAGCCCCGATATCGCGCCGCCCCCTCCGGGCAAAGCGGCAGGGGTTATGGGTATAATGGCCTTTTTTTCCTTGCTTTTTTTGCCGAAACGGCCAAGGCTTTCGGTATTTACATCCAAATTGTCAGAGTCCATAATAGCCTCCTAAACCCGGACGGCGCGGGCCTCACGAGTACTTGCCGCTGTTGACCCCGCTGTTCATATCCTGCTGCTGCTGATTCGTGTCGCCGAAAATCCCGTCGTTGCCCAGTATCGCGCCCATGGCCATCTTGACTATCATAAGGATGATCTCGTTGACCAGCTTCTGCTGCGGGCTCTCCTGCGGCTCGGACGCGGGCGGCGGCGTCGGGGTGCTGATGGTCGGCGGCGTGGGATAGGAAATTTCCTTTGTGCCCATCATGTCGCTGTTGGGAACCATGCTCTGCAACTGCCCGCCCGTGGAAGAGAATATCTGCCCCGCCTGCTGCGCGCTGGCCTCCATCCCGTCCTTGAAATGCTGCGGCATCTTGTCAAACGCGGACTGCGCCTTGCTGCGCGCATCCTCTTCGGAGCGCGAGGATGCGGCGGTCTGGCTGGACTTGTTGCCCTGCACAAGCGCATCCATCGCCTTGCCGCCCTGCCTGTCCTCCGGCTTTGAATCCGGCCTGGAGCCGGAGACGGGCCCCTTGTCGGGATGTGCCGCGCTTTTCGTCTCTCCGGCGCCGAAAAAGCTTTTCGCCTCAGGCTGCCTGCCGTCGCCCGCGGAGGGCTGCCCGCCGGCGCGCAACTGCTGAAGCGGCGCCTGCGCCGGGCTATACTCGTTTCTGGCCGGTCCCGTCCTGGCCAGCGCGTTCGCGCCGGCCTGCGAACTCTGGCCGCCGGCAGGCTGTCCCGCTCTGCCCGGCTGGCCTGCGGCATCATACAAAGTCTGGCTCCGGGTGGCCGTTCCCGCGGCCAGCGCAGCCCTGGGCGCGCCCCTGTCCGAAGACTCCGCCGGGGCTGACTGCCTCGCGGCGGACGCCGCCTGCCTTCCCTGCTGCTGGGGCTGCGTCTGCCCGGAAGCTCCTTGCGCGGCAAAATTTCTGGCGGGGGCGCTTTCCCCTCCCCTGACCGGAGAATGCGCCGCGAAGGATTCGCCGCTGGCCTGAGCGTTATGCCCGCCCGGTTTGGCAACGCCCTGTTTCACCCCGCCCTGCGCGCCCGCGCCGTATGAAGCCTGTCCTCCGGGCGCGCCTCCGCCGGACATCGGCCCCTGTTTCGAGGAAAGCTGGCCCGCCGCCCCGGAAGTATTCTGATACGGCGCTGTTTCCCTGGCCTGCTGGCCGGACTGCCTGCCGTAAGCCGGCCCGCCGGCCTCGCGCAGCGGTGGCTGGTTTTTCGCTGACGCCGGCTGAGTCGTGATTTTATGTCCGCCGGAGGTGTTGGCGCCGCGCATTGCAGCCGCGCCGTCGGCTGCGGAAGAGACGGACGCGCCGGACCGGCCCGCCAGCGGCGACTGCGGCCTGAGTTCGGCCCCGCCCTGCTTTGAAACGCCGCCACCCATGCTGGCGCCCATCAGCTTTCCCCCGGAAGAACTGCCCCCGGAACCGCCTATGGACGGCATCATGGACAGCCGCTTGGCCGCCCCTCCGGCCCCCCCCCCGGCTCCGGATGCGCCGTACGCCGCCGATCCTCCCCCGGCAGCCGCGGGCTGCGGCGCCACCGCCGGAATATCAACACGGGAAGGAGTTCCGGGCGCTTCCTCAAACTGTATTCCGCCGGAAAGGCCGGCATTGTAAAGGGATGAGCCTGCCGCAGACTTTTCGGACGATTGCCCGTATTGCGAAAAATCCTCCCCCAGCGAACGCAAATCCACGGCCCTTCCGCGCATATTTGCCGGACTTGGCTCGGAATTTTTGTCGGTAAGCGGCAGCGAAACCCACAGCCCGACAAGCACCGCGATAATAATCCCCGCCACGGCGTACTTGCCTGTCTGGAATTGCTGGGGCAAAAGTTTTTTCATAGCCTGTTCCTCTGCAACCGCTCCCGTAACCGGCCCGCCGGCGGTATCACGCCGGTCGCGCGCAGGACGCATTCATCCTCTCCGCCGCAGCCTCCGTCCTAGCGCCGGCGCGCGCGGGACGACTTTTAGTCTAATCCGGCTGGGGTCCGTTGTCAAGACCCGTTTTCCCGTCTAAAAACCGCCGGCGGCGCGCGCTCATATCGTCGCAGAGCCTCCTCCGCCGGAACTGCCGCCGGAGCCGCTGCCGGAGCCGCTGTCCGAACCGCTGCCGGTATCTCCGCCTTCGCCGTTTTTTTCCTTCAGCTTTTGGTCGGCTTCCGGCGGGGATTCGGCTGAGAGGGTGTTGCCGTTCTTGTCTATGACGGTGGTCCAGCCGTCGTCGGTTTCCTGCACGTAATAGCCGTTGCCTTCATCGTAGGACAAAGAGTAGCCGTTGCCCTCGGCCCATTCGTCGGCGGTATTGAGCACTTCATCCGGCGGAGAATCGCCCATACTCATCATGGTATCGGTATTGCCATCCGAGCCCCATGCCGAATTGTCGGAACCGCCACCGGAATCTCCGCCTGAACCACCACCTGAACCGCCGCCCGAACCACCACCTGAACCGCCGCCTGAACCACCACCTGAACCGCCACCCGATCCGCCGCCTGAACCGCCGCCCGAACCGCCGCCTGAACCGCTGCCTGAACCGCTGCCGGAGCCGCTGCCGGAGCCGCTGTTTGAGTTGCTTCCTGAACCTCCAGCGCTGCTGAGCATGGAGGAACTAAGCGAATCCAGCCCGGAGGATTTGGATGATTTTGAACCGGAACTGGCATTGCGCATCCCGTCAGCCAGTCCGCTCAGGGCGGAATTGGTTACGCCGGAGGCGGGGTTGAGCGACCTCTTCATCACCTGGTTCAGAGTGGAATTCAGCGGATCGGACTGGGTGGCTTCCTTATTTATCGCCAGCCCCGTGGGCGCGGGCGCGTTGACCGGTCCCATGGGAGGAGGCATCGTCATCGGCGGAGCCTTCATTTTCTCCATTTCGGTCGCCACGGGAGCGGTATTGGACATGCGCGGATTATGCTGCAGCGCGCTCGCCATGCCGGACATGGACACTGCGGCGCTGCGGCGTTCGCCGGTGCTGTAAAAGCCGCCCGCGGTATCGTTGCGGCTGAAACCAGACTGCGTCGCTGCCGCGCCGCCGGAAAACAGTTGAAACGACCTGGCAGCCCGGCTTTCCCCGCTTCCCGAAGGCGCGGAACCGGAAAAGCCAGCCGGTATTGAGGCGCTTTCAGAGCGCGCTCCCCCAGCAGACTGGGACAATGTCCTGCCCTGCTGCTGGGACGGCGCGGCGGCTGCGCGTGCGGCGCCGGAAAGCTCCAGCGAAGAGCCTTCCTCCGCAGCCAGTCCGCGAGCGCCGCCCTGAGTCCGGCGCGGCGTCCCTCCGGCGGCGGAGGCGGAATACGCCACGCCCGACCGGCCGCCGGATTCTGTGGAGTAGTCCTGTCCGGAACCTGCCGAACGCGCCTGCCCGCGGGAATAATCCGCAAAACCGGCGAACTGATTCGCAGTCCCCGCTGAACGCATCGCGGCGCTGCGGGACTGCGGCGTTTCACCCGGCAGGCGCTCCGCGCCAAGGCGCAACTCGCGCTCCGAAACATGGGAAACCGCCGCTGCCCGCCCCTGCGCGGCAGACTGCGCATATGACCCCTGTTCCACCGCTCGCGGCACCGAGGTAAATCCCTTTTCAACCTGAATGCTGTTGTCCCGCTGCTGCTGTTGCGCCCTTACGTCCGCAGCCTCGCGGGAACTGGCCATTCTGTCCATGGATTGCAGCGGAGAACCGGCATACGACACCGCCGTCTCCGTTCTTCCCGCGCCGTAAGCTGCGTCCATGCCCTGCCTGCTTTCCGCCGCGGAGGAGGCACCCGCCGCCGAAACAGACCGCACCGCCATTCTGCGCAACGCGGTCAGCGAACGGATGTCCGCGCCATCCGGAGACTGCTGCCCGCCGGACGGGCCGCTAACCCGCGCGCCGGAGCCGCCGGACGAACCGTTAAGAGTTCCCCTGGGAGCCGACGATGACGTTGAAGAACTTCCGGAGGACCGGGAACCGCCTTCAGCGGCCCCCGCAATGGTCCCGGACGCGGAGGTCCCGCCCGCGGAGGCAATCTTGCCCATGCTTGACGAGGCGGCCATTTTGGGTATATTGGTGTTGCCCCCCGGGCGGTTTAACGCCGTGGAGGAAGCCGGTTTTCCCGAGCCGCCGTCCCTGGAACCGGCGCCGGAGGAAACCGCACGGCTGCCTTCCGCCGCCGCTGAATATGCGCCCGCCGCGCCCCGCCCCGCCGCGGCCCCTGCGGCTGCCGCCGCGCCGCCCGCGCCCGCCGCGGACGCGCCGCCGGAGAGGCCCGCGCCCTCCCGGCTGCCGGAGAGGCCCGCCGCAACGCCGCCGCCGTCAGCGGAACCGCGCTCCGCCGCGCCGCCCTGAAAACCTCTCTGCCCGCCGCGCAGCGCGCCGCCTTTGCCCGCGCCGGAGGAGCCCGCCCTGCCCGCCGCGGCGCCGCCGCCGCCGGAACCGGCCCCGCCGGATGAGTTGCCGGCGCTTTCGGCAAACAGCGAGCCGCCGGAGCCTATCCTGCCGGAAAGGCCGCCGTTGCCGGAGGTGGTGGAGCCTACGGCGGAAGCCCTAAGTTCCGCCGGGGTGAAATCCGCGGGCGGCACCGTCCACGACATCGGGCCGCGCCGGCGCGCCGCCTCCTGCGCCGCGCGGTTGAATTTGGCATCGTCGCCGAAAGGCTTGTTGTTGAGAAGGATGGAGGAGACATTGGGCCGGGCCACCGGTATCGCGCTCCAGCGTTTTTTGGGCGGCGACGCCATGTCCACCGCCTTCTGGAAACCGGCGAAAAAAGCCACGCCGCTGCCGGCCCCTACCAGGCCCAGTATCAGGAATACCAGCGGTCTGTTGTCGTGGTCGCGTCTTTTCTTGTCCGCCATGACATACCTCTGCCCTGCTGAAAACGCCCTCCGGGCTTTCCATCAGTCCTACCATAAGTTTACCGCCTCAAACCGGCGGGCGCAACAGGAATCTATAACGTTGATTTGAAGCGGCGGCGCGCGGCCCAGGCCGCCGCCGCGCCCATTACGGCAAGCGCGCCCAGATAACGCAGGAACAGCCCCCAGTCGCCGCCTTTGAGCAGGATGTTGCGCGCCAGCGCGGCGAAATACATCAGCGGGTCCAGATACGCCGCCCAGCGCGCCGCGGGCGGGATATTTTCCACCGGAAACATTATGCCAGACAGCAGCATCGCCGGGAAAAGGAACATGAAGCCCCCCATCATCGCCTGCTGCTGCGTGGCGGCGAAAGTGGAAATCAGCGCGCCGATGTTGACGGTAACAAACACGAAAGCCAGCCCCGCCAGCGCCATTTGAATCGCGGGGCCGCGCAGCGGCACCCCGAATATGGCATACGCGGCGGCCATTATAAGCGGCACCTCAATGAACCCCAGCAAAATATAGGGGACGGTCTTGCCCGCTATTATTTCCGACGGCGACACAGGGGCCGACAGCAGGGTCTCCATAGTGCCGCTTTCGCGCTCGCGCGCGACGGCCATGCTGGTTACAATCACGGTGATGAGGCACAGTATCATGCTCATCACCCCCGGCACCATAAAAAGCGCGGATTCCATCGCGGGGTTGTAAAGCACCCGTATGTCCAGAGACGGCGGCGGGCCCGGCGGCATTTCGCGGGACACAACCGCTTTGACATACCGCTCCACCTCCCGCGCGCGCACCGGGTTGGAGGCGTCAACCAGAAGCTGCATTTTCGCGCCGCCGCGCGCCGCCGCGCGGGCCGGACCGCCCGGCGGCATCACCAGAACGGCTTCCGCCCCGCCGCTTTCAACAAGCCGGGCGTAGTCCCCGTCCGGCGCGTCTTTTGCCGGCGCGAACCAGCCGGAGGCCCCGGCGCGCTCCTCCAGGCGGGCGGCCAGCCTGTCGCCCGGACTGCGCGCGATCAGCAGCCTGATATTTTTAGCCTCGCTTGAAAGCGCAAATCCGAACACCGCAAGCTGCACCACCGGCACCAGAAAAATAAGCGCGCGCATTCTTTTGTCGCGCAGCGACTGGCGCAGCTCCTTGATTATAAAGCCGCGCAGGACTTTACTCATGGCTCCACATCCGTCTTGAATTTCAGGGTGGCCAGGGTTATGAGAACCGCGTCAAGCGCGGCCAGAGCGCAGAGCGGGCCGGCAGCCCCGGCAAGCCCGCCGCCCTTGAGGAAAATCCCCCTGCTTATCTCCATGAACCAGCGCGGCGGCAGAATTGCCGTCAGATATTTGAAAAAAAGCGGCATGTTCTCCACCGGAAAAATGAAACCCGACAGCAGGAAAGCCGGCAGCAGGCCAGATACCATCGCAAACTGCATCGCTATCTGCTGCTGGCGGGTAAGCACCGAAATCAGCAGTCCCTGCGCCAGCGCCGCCGTTACAAACATCGCGCAGGCCAGCCAGTAAACCGCCATATCGCCCGCCGCCGGGACGGAAAACACCAGCCGCCCCGCCGCATACACCGCCGCCGCGCCCGCAAGCCCCAGCAGAAAATAAGGGGCCAGTTTCCCCGCCACAATCTCAGACGGGCGCGCGGGGGTGGAAAGCAGCAGTTCCATGGAGCCGCGCTCCCATTCCCGCGCCACCGTCAGCGCGGTAAGCAGCACCGACAGCACCCCGATTATCACCACCGCCAGCCCCGGCACCACGAACCAGCGGCTGTTGAATTCCGGGTTGAACATGAACCGCGTCCGAATCTGCGGCGCGCCCTCCGGCGCGGTGGAGGCGGCCTCCGTGATTTGCGCGATATAACCCAGCGCCGCGCCGGCGCGCGCGTTGTCGGAGCCATCCACCAGCATCTGCGCCCCGCCGCCCCGCCGCCCGAAACGTTCGTTGATTACAAGCGAGCAGACCGCCTCCCCCGAATCCAGCGGCTGCACGGGCGAGGCCCCGCTTTCCGGCTCAATCCGCGCGAAATAGCCGGAGGAGGTGAATTTTTGCGCGAAATCGCGCGAGAGGCGCGAATTATCCCTGTCCCGCACCGAAAGCGGAATCCTGTCGTAATTGAGGTCTATCACAAACCCGAAAAAAAGCAGCAGCACCAGCGGCAGCCCCAGCGCCAGCGCGAGGGTGAACGGGTCCCGCAGCAGATGCTTGAATTCCTTTGCGGCGATGGCGCGGGCGCGCTCAATCCTCATGGGCCACCTTCAGGAAAACATCTTCCAGCGACGGCTCTATCCGGCGCGAGCGCATTTCCGGGCGGGCTTTGGCGAATTTTTCCCAGGCCGCGCCGTCGCGCGCCTCCACATGCCAGAACAGCCCGAAAGGCACAACCGGCCCCGCGCCGCAGGATTGCAGGTCGCGCGCGAAAGCCGCCTCCCCCTCCGGCGCGGACACCTCGTAGAGCGGGGCGGGAAAATGCGCGGCCCGCAGCCCCGCCGGAGAATCCAGCGCGATGATTTGTCCCGCACGCATGAACGCGATGCGCGAGCATTGCCCCGCCTCGTCCATGTAATGCGTGGTCACGAAAACGGTTTTTTCCCGCCCGGCCAGTTCGGTTATCAGTTTCCAGAACCGCGCGCGGGACAGGGGGGAGACGCCCGCCGTCGGCTCGTCCAGAAAAACGACTTCCGGCTCGTGCAGCAGCGCGGCGCACAGCGCCATTATCTGCCTGTCGCCGCCGGGCAGCTCGCCGGCCAGCGCGGCGGGCGCGCGGTCAAAGCCCGCAAACTCCAGCAGCCGGCGCGCGCGCACGCGAATCTGCCCGTCCGAAAGCCCGCGCAGCGCGCCGGCAAAAGCCAGGTTCTCCTCCACGGTCATATCGGGGTAAAGCGTGAATTTCTGCGACATGTAGCCGATTTTACGCTTGACCTCCGCCGCCGCGGAGCGCGCGTCCGCGCCGCAGACGGTTATCCGGCCCGCCGTCGGGACCAGCAGCCCGCAAATGGCGCGTATAAGCGTGGTCTTGCCCGCGCCGTTTGCGCCCAGAAATCCGAATATCTCGCCCGCGCCGGCCTTGAAAGACACGCCGTCCACCGCCCTGAAATCCCCGAAAGCGACGGATACATTTTCAACATCAACCGTAATCATTTGCCCGCCATGAAAAGTTCCGAAAAGTCTTTCGCGCCGTAATTGTCCAGCACGGATTGCGGCGGCCCGCTTGCTATAACCGAGCCGCCGTCCAGCAGATGCGCGCGGGCGCAGCGCAGCGCCTCGTCCATATACGAGGTTGACATTATTATCGTGGCGCCTTCGGCGCAGATTCCGCGCATGAGCTGCCACAGCTCCAGCCGGCTGACGGGGTCAACGCCTATGGTAGGCTCGTCCAGCAGCAGCAGTTTGGGCGAGCGCAGCAGCACGCAGGCCAGCCCCAGCTTTTTATACATCCCGCCGGAAAGCCGGCCCGCCCTGCGCTCCGCGAAATTTTCCAGCCTTGTCAGATGAAGCAGCCGCGCGCTTTTTTCCCTGAATTCACTTTCCGGCAGGCCGTAGAGGCCCGCGAAAAATTCCAGATGCTCCATGCACGAGAGGTCGGCGTAAAGGCTCTGCTCCTGCGGGAAATAGGCGATGCCTTCGCGCATTTGCTGGAACGGAACTTCCCGCCCGCCGGAAGAATAGGCGATTGCGCCCCCGTCCGCGCGCAGCAGCCCCGCCAGCAGCCGCAGCAGAGTGGTCTTGCCCGCGCCGTTTGGGCCTATAACGCCGTGCAGCAGCCCCCCTTCAAAATCCAGCGAGACGTTTTTGAGCGCGGCGTTTTTTCCGAGCTTTTTGCTTACAGCGTCCAGCCGGACCCGCGCGGAGCCGTCCATATCACTCCGGCAGCCGGACTTCCACCGTCATGCCGGGCTTGAGCAGGTTTTCCGGGTTTTTGAACACCACTTTAACACCGAAGACAAGGCGGGTGCGTTCTTTGCGCGTCTGGACGTTTTTGGGGGTGAACTCCGCCTCGTCGTTGACGACGGCGATTTTTCCGGGAAATTCTTTTTGCCCCAGCTCCGGCAGATACCCCGTTACTTCCATGCCCGTGGAGAGTTTGGCTATCATGTCGTGCGGGACATAGACCCAGCCGTAAACCTCGCTCAAATCCGCCACGGTGGCCAGCTTGGTTCCGGGCTGCACCAGCTCGCCGTTTTCGCGGTGCTTGTAGAGCATTTTGCCGTCCACCGGAGATTTTATGACGCACCAGGAGGCGCGCAGCGCGGCGTCGTCGCTGCGGTACTTGAGCCTGTCGAAATTCTCGCGCGAAAGCGAGCCGGACTCGTGCAGCCCGACGGCGCGCTCGTAATCCTTGCGCGCGATATCCGCGGCGAGTTTGGCGTCATCGCAGTCCAGCGATACCAGCGTCCGGCCTTTTTTGACGGAGCCGCCCTCCTCCGCGCCGTAGCCGGTTATCTGGCCGGAGATGCGGGCGGAGAGGTCTATCTCGGTGGCCTCTATGGTGGCGGCGTAAAGAAAGGGTTTTTTCGCCCGGAAATTCCAGGCCAGCGCGGCGGCAGCCGCAACGGCGGCAATGACGGCGATTTTGCGTTTATCCATAATCACTCCAGGCTTGCCAGCAGCGCAAGCTCCATCAGCATCTGCGCGTCGGTCAGCGCGGTCTGGGTTTTGGCCTCCAGCTCGCGCAGGTTGGCGGCCTCCAGCTCCAGATAGGTGGAACGGCCCGCGTTGTAGGAATCATACGTCAGCCGGGCGGCCTCCTCGGCCTCCTTTGCGGCCTGGATATTGAGCCGCTGCTGCGCCTCAAGCGAGGCGAAGGCGTCCGCCGCCTCGCCGAAATCGCGCCGGATTTCGCGGACAAGCTGGAGGCGGCGCTCGTCGGCGGAGAGGGCCATGCTCTCCTGCTGCTGCGAGAGAAAACCGTTTTTGCCGCTTTCAAAAAGCGGGAATGAAACCGCCGCCCCTGCGGAATTCTGCCCGAAACTATACAGCGACGGGCCGTTGGGATATTCCAGCGCCGAGCGCGCGGACAATGTTATTTTCGGCCCCGTGTCGGCCAGCCGGCTTTGCGCCGCCGCGCGGTAAGACGAGGCCGACAGTTCCAGCGCGCGCAGGCCGGGGCTGTTGAAATCCGGTTTGGCGGCGGCGTAGCGGCGCATTTTCTCAAGCAGGCCGGCGGCGGGCTCCGCGGAGACAAGCGCGGTGGGCGGCTCTATGCCGTAATCGCGGTAATTCAGCCGCCAGTCCAGCGGCAGCGAGGGGTCGTAGCCGCACTCGTCGCCGGAGACGGCGCACAGCGCGCGCAGCGCGGCGGACAAGTCGCTGCGCGCCTGGCGCAGCTGCCTGCCGCGCTCCAGCAATTGCTGGTGGGACATCAGTTCGTCCAGCCGGGTCTTTACGCCGGCGGCGGCGTTGAGCGAGATGTCGCGGTACTGCTCCGCCGCCAGCTTGTGCTGGCCCGCCACCAGATACAGCCGCTCCAGCGAGTATTGCGCCCGGAAATAAGCCATGCGCGCGGCAAGGGCGACCTGGCGGGAGATGTTTTTTACTTCCTCTTCCTTTGCCAGCGCCAGCTTGTCGGCGCTTTCATGCGCCAGGGCGCGCGCCCCGGCGTCGTAAACTGTCCAGTAGGCGGCGGGGCCTATGGAATAATTCCAGTTGTCGCCCAGATACTGCTTTCCGACTATGGGCAGCGTCATCGCCGGAATAACGCCGGAGTATTTCAGCCAGCCTTCCATTGCAATGCGCGGATACAGCGGCGAGAGCAGCGCATTCTCCGCGCTGATGGCGGCGGCAAGCTCGGCCCGCGCGCTTTTAAGCTGATGCGACGAGGAAAACGCCGCCTCCTCGCAGCCGGAGAGCGAAAGCGAAACCGCCTGCTGCGCCCGGCAGTCGGCGCAGAGCAGAAATAACGCAATCAGAACAGTCATCGGCATACTTTAGTAAACCCAGAAGTCGCGCGGATACACAAGGACAAGCGGCTCCGTCTCGCCGCGGCCTTCAAGCCAGCGTCCGTATTTCAGCGCCATCGCCTCCGGCGCGATGGCGAAAGTTTTGGCCCCCGGCTCTTTTGACAGCGGCCTGCCCGGCAGCGGCAGCGCGCGCCCCGCCGCCAGCGGCGCGCGGCGGGAAAGTTCGGCGGGCGCGTCCGGCCTTGCGCCAAGCGAGAGCAGCGCGGTCTTGAACCGGCGCACAATTTCCGGCGAAAGTCCGTCCGCGAAATCGCAGGCGGCGGCGTAGCCGCGCGCGGACGGCGAGTCGCCGCCGCGGTAATCGCCAAAACAGTTGGACAGCGCGTAATCCGCCAGATACGGCTGCGGCGGCACCGGCTTTTCCGCGACGGAGGCGGCAAATTCCAGCGTAAGCGGGAGGTCGGGGCAGCGCTCGGCATAATAAGAGAACTTTCCGCTGGCGGGGTTTGCGCCTATTCCGTTGCTGTAGGCCAGCCCGGCGTCCCATGTTTTCATAAACAGCCCGTGCGGCCCGCCGCCGCCCAGCAGCTTAAGCGCGAGGAACCGCCACAGCTTCTCCTCGTCCGTATCCCTGTAGGACACGCCTTCGGCCCTGGTCAAAATCACGCCGGAGGAGCCGGCGGCGTTGACGAAAGCGCCGTGAACCAGCCGCCCGGCGGCGGGACTGCGTTTTCGCACATTGGAAAGGACTATATCCGCGCCCGCGGGCGCAGCCGGGCGTTCCGCGGCGGCGGGCAGTTTGGAAAGCACGGCGTCAACCGCGCGCAGCGCGGCGGCGGCATTGGCGGGCGAGCCGGCAACGGCGGCGCGCGCATTGTTGCGGTCAAGCAGTCTGCCCAGCGCGGCTTTCAACCCGCCCAGCGCGCCCTCCGGGCCGGAGCGCAGCGCGCGCAGGAATTCTCCCGCCAGGAAAGCCGTGTCGCCGCGCGCGCTTTGCGGCGGGAAGCGGCGGATATTCCACTCCAGCGATTCCAGCAGCCAGCGCGGCAGCGGCGCGCCGGGGCGCAGTTCGCCGGAGGCGGCCAGTTCCTCCAGCGCGCGCGGGGCCGCGTCATCGGCGAGCATGACGCGCAGCCGCTCCAGATGGAACAGTTCCGTAAACGGGCTGTGCAGGCTCATAAACAGCGCATCATCGCTGTGGAAAAAGCCGGAGGCGGCGTCGCGCGCCCAATGCTCTTCGGAATGGTTGAACATCCCGCGTATTTCCTGGACGGATTCGTCTATAATATCGCGCAGCCGCGCCGTGTTCCCGGCGGAGAGGTCATGGCGCAGCAGGCAGTTTTCCAGCCACGCGGCGGCGGCGGGAATTTCCTCCGCGCGCGCCGCGGAGGCGGATATCGCAATCTCCGCCCTGCCCGTGGCGGTGTTGGAGGAGACAAAAGACGACAGCGCGAATATCTCCGCCCGCCAGCGCTCTATCATGGCGGCGTAATCCAGAGTTTGACCGGAGGCGGTTTTAACGCCCGTATCCGCCAGCGCGCTTGAGAGCAGCGGCGCGCAGAGGCAATCCTCCGGCTTCAGCGCGGCGAGGTTGAAAAACAGGGTTATGTCCGTAAACGGCGTCTCGCCCACGGTGGCGGCCAGCGCGGGCGCGCCGCAGGGCAATACCGACGGGAAAACCGTTATCCCGTCGTCCAGCGTAAGCGGCGGGCTCTCCACAAAAGGCGGCCTGGGAATTGCGTCCAGTTCGCTTTCCAGGCGCAGGGTATCGCGCCGGGACTCTTCAAATTTGAGTTTTAACGGCTCTTCGCCGCGCGCGTTAAAACGGGTTTCCAGTTCCCCGCGCGCATAATCCAGCCGGGCGGCTTTATCCGCGGCGCGCCGCTCCAGCAGCCGCGAGTCCGGCTTGGAGGAGCAGCAGAACGGGATTTCGTCCAGCCCGTTTTTGGCGGCGGTCTCCCGCCAGATGTTCTGGCCGGAGTTTATGCGCCGCTCCAGAACATCTATCGCCTCAAGCTGCGCGACGGGGCGTATAAAGCCGCCGGTTTCCTCCAATGCCCGCAGATGGCGGTGCCAGCCGATGCCGCCGCCCCTGTCGCCGAATCTGGGAGGATTATCCAGAAATTTCAGCATCATCCGCCGCCGCGAGCTTAAAAGCGAGACCGCCTTTTCGCGCATCTCCCCCGCGCCGGCGCCGGACGCCATCCATTGCGCCCGCGCGGTTATCACCTCGCGCATTTCTGAAAGCATGGCCCGGCTGATATTTTCCGGCGGCAGCGCGGCGGCGTAAACCCCCGCGATATTGGAGGGCGCATCCTCGGCAAAGCCGTCCACCGCCGCCGCGCCGCAGTCGCATTTATGCGACGAGCTGTCCACCAAATCGCGGTGCAGGTAAGACGTCTCCCCCCCGGCCAGAATTTCCATGAAAAGCGAAAACGCCAGCCTCTCGCCGTAACCGGGCCGCCGCGCCGGTTTCCAGGCGAAAACCGCGTCCTGCGGCGACTGCGCGTCGCCGGAGGGATAGGGGGCTATCACCATCTCCCCGGAGGCGGCAGGCGAGAAATCCGGCATTTCCTGCGCGCCGCCGCCCGCCCCCTGCGGCAGCCAGGCGGAGAGTTTTTCCAGAAACTCGCCCGGCGGCATTTCCGGCGGCAGCGCGGCTATCAGTTCGGCGCGCGCCATATTCCTGTAGTTGGCGGCGTGGAAAGCGCGCACCAGCGCGGGGGAAAGCCCGCGCATGGCCTCCGGCGCGCCGCCGCTTTCCCGCGCCAGCGGGTGGTTCGCGCCGTAGGCCAGTTCCGCCAGCGCGCGCCACAGCGCGTAGGACGGCTTTTCCGACGCCGCCAGCATCTCGTTGTAGACCGTGCCCTTCTCCTCCAGCGCGTAGCCGGAGGAGGAGAACGCCGCGTCAACATTGTAAATCTCGCGCCGCGCCTCCTCGTCCGAGAAATCCGGTTCCAGCAACGCGGAGAAAAATCGCTCCGCCAGCCGCAGGAAGGCGTCTTTTCCGCCGGCGCAGGAAAACTGGTAATTGGTGATGTCGGGATAGGTGGCAGCGGTGTTTTCGGCCAGGCAGGCGTCAAACATCATGCTAAGCCGCTTGCCCTGCCTGCCTTTGCCCAGGACTATATGCTCCAGCGCGTGCGCCTCGCCCCCGTCGCCAGCCGGCAGCGTCTGAAAACAGATTGACAATTGCGGCAGGCAGTTAAGGCGCAGCAAATCCGCCGGCAGTCCGTTGGGATGCACAAACCGCGCGCCCACCGGCGCGCCGAGATGGTTGGTATAGACCGCGCGGACACGCCAGCCGCAAAAATCCTGATTTTCGGAGAGTCCCGAGTAATCCGCCTCAGCCGGTTTCATATTAGAACAGTCTAAAAGAAAATGGCGGGTTTGACAACCGCCGGAAAAACCGTTATACTATAACAGCGTCTGGGAGGAGTCGCCTAGCGTCTCCTAAGAAAAGCCGAACGGCTTTATCCCCAGTCGCTTTTTTTTGACCGCTTATCATGTACTTCTGCTACGTGGATGAATCCGGAACGCCGGACGACGGAACCACCAGCCACTACGTGCTGGCCGGAATCTCGCTGCCTGTTCTGGAATGGAAAAAATTTGAGCAGACAGTGAACACGCTGAAGACGAGATGGGGCATAGCCGGCGCTGAAATTCACACCGGCTGGCTGCTGCGTTCCCTTATTGAGCAGAAGCAAATCCCCGGTTTTGACGGTTTGCCACGCGCCGAACGGAAAATACGCGTTGAGATTTTCAGGAAAGAGGAAATTCTGCGTTTGCAGAAAAGCAATCCCGGACAGGTATCGCAGATAAGGAAAAATTACAGAAACACCGAACCGTATACCCATCTCACCCTGGCCGAACGCCGGGAGCTTGCCTCCCAGTTTGCCGACATAATAGGGGGATGGGGGCATATCCGCCTGTTTGCCGAATGTGTGAACAAACCATTTTTCGGAGCAAAATTTCCCGGCGTCTCTGTGGCCGAATCGGCCTTTGAACAGCTTGTTTCCAGATTTGAATGCTATCTTGATGTCACCTCTCTCGGCCAGTCCGCTGATAACATGGGCGTGCTGATTCACGACAATAACCAGACAACCGCAAAAAAACTGCGGGACCTGATGATGGAATTCCACAGGCGCGGCACATCCTGGCGGGAAATAACGCACATCATAGAAACTCCCCTGTTTGTTGACAGCCAGTTGACAAGCCTCATTCAGGCCGCGGATATTTGCGCCTATGCCCTGAGACGCTATCTGGAAAACGGCGAAGACCGGCTTTTTGACAAAATCTATTCCCGCGCCGACAAAAAAAACGAAAGAGTCGTTGGGGTGAGGCATTTCACGGACCCCGCCAAGCTATGCAACTGCAAAATATGCGTTTCAAGATGACGGCTGCGGACAAAGCCCCGCGTTTTGAACCCTCCGTGGACGGCGGGCTGCGCGGCATAGCCGCCACGGTTTATGTGGACCGCGCCCAAAGCACCCAGGATATAGCCCGCGCGCTGGCCGAAACCGGCGCGCCGCAGGGAACCCTTGTAATCGCCGGCGAGCAGTCCGGCGGCAGGGGCCGGCTGGGGCGGAACTGGCACTCCGCGCCCGGCGGGCTTTACATGAGCCTTATCCTGCGCCCCAAAGCCGCCCCGGCGGATTTGAGCGCGCTGGGCATAGCCGCGGCGGAAAGCGCGGCAAAGACGCTGAAATCGCTCTACGGCCTTAAAACGCGCGTCAAGCCGCCAAACGACGTTCTTGCGCTTGACCCGGCAAAACGCGCGTACCGGAAAATATCCGGCATACTGGCCGAGGCCCCCTGCGCCGGCGCGTCGGCTGAATGGATAGCGCTTGGCATGGGCGTCAACCTCTCAAACGCGCTGGCCCGGGAATTGGATTCGGCCACGACGGTAAAACGCATCACCGGAAAAACGCCCGCGCGCGACGAGTTTCTGAAAGCCTTCTTCTCCGATTTCTGGAACAAGTATTCGGCATGGGAATTGCAGGCGGCCTCAAGGCGGAGATAAAAGGTATCGCGCTGGACTGCGGCGCGACTTCCGCCGGCATAGCCTCCGCGGAGCCGCTTTCGGCGGAAATCCCGCGCATCGCCGGATACGTCCGCTCCGGCCTGCCGCCGGGGATGGAATATATAGCCCGCCCGCCGCGCCTTCACGCCGATATAAGGGAATGGTTCCCCCCCGCGAAATCCGCGCTGATATGCGCCTTCGGCTACGGCGGCCTGCTGCCGGAACTGCGGCTTGAAATGCCGCCGGCGGAGCTGGACGCGCGCATGAAACTGCGCGGCCACGCGCTGGACAGCCATTTTTTCAAATATAAAACCGTGAAAGCGGCGGCCTTTTCCGTTCTTGATTATCACGCGGCGGTGAAAGCCGCGCTGAGAAAAATGCTGGCCCGCGCACGGGAAAAATATCCGGGGCTTGAGGGGAAAATTTTCTGCGACACTTCCCCGGTTCTGGAAAAGGCGCTGGCGGCCAGGGCCGGGCTTGGCTGGATAGGCAGGAACACATTGCTGCTTACGCCGGAATGCGGCAGTTTTCTGGTGCTGGGAGGAATTGCGCTGTCGGCGGAACTGGAACCGGATTCCGCGCCCGGATACTCCGGCTGCGGCGATTGCAAAGCCTGCCTGGCCGCCTGCTCCAACGGCGCGTTATCGGATTACAGGCTGAACCCCGCCCTCTGCTCGTCGTGGCGGAACATCCCCCGCAAAACTCCGCTTTCGGAAAAAGACGCCCTTTTATGCGGCGACCGCGCCGACGGCTGCGATATCTGCCAGAGGGTTTGCCCCCGCAATCACAGCGCAACGGCGCGGTCTGCGATATTCAAACCGCGGTCTTGATTACCGACACCAGCTCCGACGCGGAAAACGGCTTTGTCACGAAAGACTTCACCTGCCCGAACTTGTCAAACAGCGATTTGGACTGGACAAGCGCGGTTATCACCACTATCGGTATTTTCTTTGTGGTGTCGTCCTGCGAGAGCTGGCTTGCTATCGCGTGGCCGTCCATGCAGGGCAAAATGACGTCCAGCAGAATCACGTCGGGCATTGTCTCCTTTATTTTGACAACTGCGTTTCTGCCCGTTTCCTGCCCGGCGACCTCAAACCCTTCCTGGCGCAATGCGGCTTCTATGACTTCCAGCAGTTCCGGCGAATCCTCAACTATGAAAACTTTTTTACCCATGCGCAAATTTTACCTTCTCTGAAACGGGCAAGTCAACACAAACCGCGCGCGGCGGATGAACGGCAACGGCAAACGGCGGTTTATCCACAGATTGATCACAGATTTTCACAGATTATCCAGACTCTTTCCCTTACCCCGGAAATTGCAGTTGGTTGCGAGAACCGAGGCGGCAGCTGGCGCGGACAGTCCGACGCAGAATTTGACGAGCATACCCGCAGGGTATGTAAGGAAAATTATGCACAGGAATGTCCCGCCAGCCACCGCCGAATTCCGCAATCCAACTGCAATTTCCGGGTTACCTGAATGTTTCAGTTGGCTTGCGGAATTCGCCAAAAAATCGCTTCATATTTGCTTCTAAAATTTTCCTTACAGGCCAACAGGCCTGCTCGGAAAATTTTATGCGCAAAATTGCGCATAACTCAAAATCTGTGATCAATCTGTGGATAAAAACTCCCCGCCGTAAAGCGGTCCCGTCTTTAACAGCTTTTATCACGGATTACCAGCCTGTGGAAGCTATTTCCCCTGCTTGTCCTCAAGGGCTTTAAGCCGGTTGGTCAGCGCCCGGATAGCCTCGGCCTGCGCCGCGTTCTCCGCCCGGAGGGCCTTCATTTCCTCATCCTGCCTGTCGCTGGCGGCCTTGAGTTCCTTGACCGACTCTATCATCGGGGCCGCCATGGCGTCGTATGATACCACCTTAAATCCCTCGCGCGTCGTCCGCACGGCCTCGGGCATGACTTTTTCAAGCTCCTGAGCTATAATGCCGTCGTCACGCTGTCCGTCCGATTTCCATTTGAAGCTCACGCCGCGCAGTTTGGTGATGATGTCCAACCCCTTGCTGGTGTTAATATCGGTTTTCAGCCGTTCATCCGAATTGTGATAATAGTTGTTGGCGTACACATCCCCTGTCACCGTCAGCTTCGCCGAACCGGCTCCGGCGTTGAATATGGACATTGTGTGCGCGCTGGAATCATTCCAGAAGAAGCGCCCATCGCCGCCGTAATTGTCAAATGTGAAGCTGCCATTGGAACCCGCGCCGGTCATGGTTATCTCGGCGCCTTCGTTGGAGCCGTCCTGCGCGCGCATTCTTATAGAGCCGGCCTCGGTGTAGAACGTGCCGGCCACATCCAGCCGTCCCGCCGGCGCGGTGCTGCCTATGCCGATTAAGTTGCCGGTTGTAACCGTAAGCGCCGGCACGGAGCCGGGCACGCTCAGATAGAATTTGGAGGTGTTCGGGTCCGCCACCAGGTCCCAGAAACCGTTGTAGCCACCGTCAACACTGCGCAGCGTCAGTATAGCGGGCCGGGTGGAGCCTGTGGCGACAACCGTCAAAGTTCGCAGCGCATCCCCGGGATCAGTGCCGGAGCTATAGTTGCTGCCGGGGGCCGCCGCTATTGTTGTCCCCAGCGCCCGTAAGCCGGTATCGCCGGAACTGTTGTTGAGCCATGTTGTCCCGATAACATCCAGTTTGGCTACCGGCGCCGTTGACCCTATCCCCACGCTCCCCTGCAGTACCGTCTTTGTGATGCTGGCATTGCCCAACGTCGCGCTGTTGCTGCCGTTCCCTCTGCCCGCGTAGCCGATTACGATTTCATTGGTCTCCGCGTCAGCCGCCGGCCTTGCGTCGTAGCCGAGATAAACTGAATTCGTCGGTGTCAAATTCTGACTGGTTCCCGTGCCGTAATACATGCCCGCCTGATAGCCGATAGCGGTGTTATACCCGCCTGTGGTGTTGTAGTACAGCGTCCGATAGCCAAAAGCGGCATTACCGGCGCCTGTGGTGTTGCCGTACAACGCCTGATACCCATTGGCGGTGTTATTACCGCCCGTGCTTTGGCCGGACACGCCGTACATCGCCTGATACCCGTTGGCGGTATTATTGGCGCCCGAAGTGTTGTACAAAAGCGCCTGCATACCCACAGCGGTATTGTAGTTGGCAGTATTGCTGCCAAGGGCGCTCACGCCAACCCCCGTGTTGTTGGAGCCGGTATTGAAGCCAAGCGCGGCAGCACCAACGGCGGTATTATTGTTGCCGGCACTTTCCCCGGACACGCCAAATATCGCCCCATACCCGATAGCGGTATTGTTGCCCCCGGTCGTGTTATAAAGAAGCGCGCGGTAGCCGTTGGCGGTATTGCTGTCCCCTGTGGTAGTGGCGTTGCCCGCCTGACAACCCACAAGCGTGTTGTACAAACCGTCGCTCGCATTCGCCGCCCCTGCGGCGTTGCCCAGGAACGTCCCGGCAACAGCGTTGTCGACATTCATCAGGTTGCTGATAACAGCTCTCGTAACACTGGTGTTCCCCAACGTAACGCTGTTGCTCCCGTTGCCTCTGGCGTTATAGCCGATGACTATTTCATTAGTATCCCCGTCCGCCGCGGGCCGCGTGTCGTAACCCAGATAAACCGAGTTGGCGGTGGTCTGGTTCGCGCCGCCGGCGGTTATATATCGGCCCGCATTATACCCCATCGCAACGTTGTAGTTGCCCGTGGTGTTGCTATAAAGCGCGGCGGTGCCAGTGGCGCTATTGCCAGTTCCTGTGGTGTTCCCGTAAAGCGCCTGATAACCATAAGCGGCATTGTTGCTCCCCGTGCTTTGGCCGGATACGCCCTGCATCGCATACATGCCGGTGGCGGTATTATTAGCGCCTGTGGTGTTGTAATAGAGCGCGTCGGCGCCGATGGCGGTATTCTGTGTGCCTGTGGTATTGCTGTAAAGCGCCGAATAACCATAGGCGGCATTATTGGCGCCTGTGGTATTGCCGGCAAGCGCCGCATAACCATTGGCGGTATTATAGCTGCCCGTGCTTTGGCCTGAAACGCCCAGCATCGCATACATGCCGGTGGCGGTATTGTTGCTGCCTGTGGTGTTCTCTTTAAGCGCGTTGGCGCCGATGGCGGTATTATAGTTGCCTGTGGTTTTGTACCCCGCATAATAGCCAAAAGCGGCATTATCACTGCCGGTGTTATAAAATAGCGCCCTCTCACCAAAAGCGGAATTCTGGACGCCTGCAATGTTGGTATATAGCGCCTGCAAACCAAACCCGGAATTATCGGAGCCGGTGGTATTGGCTTTCCCGGCTTCCATGCCCACAAAAGTATTACTGTCGCCCGTGGTGTTGGAATTGCCCGCCTGATAGCCGACAAACGTGCTGTAATACCCGTCGCTCAGATTTCCCGCTCCCGCGCCGTTGCCTAAAAATGTAGCGGAAGCCGCATCATAGAAGTTGATGTAGTTGGTTACCGCTATCGCCGTGCTGAATGTCTGCGCCGCCGACCACGTATGCGCGCCGGTCTGCGCGGTCGCCAATGTCGGGTTCGGGTATGTGCCGGTCAAATCGCCAGCCGCGTTTCCGGTAGGCGCAGCGCCAGTGATGGTTACATTCGTCGCTGAAGTTATCCGGCCTTTCGCATCAACCACAAGCTGCGCAACCTGCGTCCCGCTGCCGTAGCTCCCGCTGGTAACCCCGCTTGTCGCCAGCGTCGGATTCGGGTAGGTGCCGGTCAAATCCCCCGCCGCAGACCCGCCGGGCGACACATTCGTCAGCGCGGATCCATTGCCCGAGAACGCCGTAGCCGTTACCGTCCCCACAACCTGCAATGCCGTTGACGGATTGATTGTCCCTATCCCCACGCTCCCCTGCAGCACCGTCTTGGTGATGCTGGCATTGCCCAATGTTACGCTGTTGCTCCCGTTGCCTCTGGCAGCGTAGCCGATAACGATTTCATTGCTGTCGCCGTCGGCGGACGGCCTTGCATCGGTACCCAGGTAAACCGAATTGTACGAGGTCGCATTCTGACCGGTTCCCGTTCCGTAATATCGCCCGGCATTATAACCCATCGCAATGTTATTGTCAGCCGTGGTGATGTGGTAAAGTGCAGCATAACCGAAAGCCGAGTTGTTGGCACCCGTGGTATACCCGCCAAGCGCAGCCGCGCCAAATGCCGAATTGTCGCCGCCCGTGCTTTGGCCGGATACGCCAAGCATTGCCTGATACCCGTTGGCGGTATTATTGTTGCCCGTGGTGTTGAAATTGAGCGCGTTAACCCCAAAAGCCGCATTATTGACGCCTGTGGTATTGCCGGCAAGCGCCGAATAACCAGTGGCGGTGTTATAGCCGCCCGTGCTTTGGCCTGCCACGCCTAACATCGCATTTCCGCCGATGGCGGTATTATAGTTGCCGGTGGTGTAGTATACGAGCGCCTGATAGCCATACGCGCTATTATAACCGCCCGTGGTGCTATACTTAAGCGTGCTGACGCCGTTGGCGGTATTAGCTATACCCGAAGAGTTGGTGTAAAGCGCCGCATAACCGATGGCGGTATTGGCGTTACCCGTGGTGTTGCCACTACCGGCATACCTCCCGAAGAAGCTGTTGTAAGAGCCGTCGCCGCCGCTCGTATAGGAGGAACTCTGCCCGCCGCCGCCAATGGATATGTTGTGGCCGACTGCGCCGGACGGTTTGTAGCTGCTTATCAGAATATCTTCTCCACTGGTAGTGATATTCACCGCGTCGGTAAACGTCTGCGCCGCCGACCACGTATGCGCGCTGCCCTGCGCAGTCGCCAATGTCGGGTTCGGATACGTCCCCGTCAAATCACCAGCCGCTGAACCGGCAGGCGCAACGCCGCTTATCGTAACATTGGTCGCCGCCGTAACCCGCCCTTTCGCGTCAACGGTAAGCTGCGCAACCTGCGTCCCGCTGCCGTAGCTGCCGCTGGTAACCCCGCTGGTTGCCAGCGTCGGATTCGGATAAGTTCCGGTTAAATCGCCCGCTGCCGTCGTGGTGGTGTAAATGCCGTTTGTAACAGTGGCCGCGTTGCCCGTTATGCTGCCTACTATACTCTGGCTGAAGGTCTGCGCCGCGCTCCATGTATGCGCGCTGCCCTGCGCGGTCGCCAAAGTCGGGTTTGGATATGTTCCAGTCAGTTCGCCTGCCGCGCTGCCGGACGGCGGCCCGCCCACCTGGCTGCCGTTCCAGTACAGGCTGCCGCCGTTATTATACAGCGCAGCCGTCGTATTCGTCGGCACGCCCGCCGCTATCCTTATACCCGTGTTGCTGCCGGAACCCGTCACATCCAAAGCGTTCGCGGTGGGGTTCACCGTCCCTATCCCAACACTGCCATACAGCACGGTCTTTGTGATGCTGCTGTTGCCCAGCGTCGCGCTGTTGCTCCCGTTGCCTCTGGCCGTGGAGCCGATTACGATTTCATTAGTCTCCGCATCCGCCGCCGGCCTTGCGTCGTAGCCCAGATAGACTGAGTTGCTCGGCGTCGCATTCTGGCCGGTTCCCGCGCCGTAATACCGCCCGGCTTCATTGCCAACGGCGGTATTATAGGCGCCGGTGGTGTTGTTGTAAAGCGCCAAAAAACCGTTGGCGGTGTTATTGCTGCCAGTATTGGCAGAAAGCGCGCCGGAACCCGTGGCGGTATTATAGTTGCCTGCGGTATTGTAATAAAGCGCGCTCTGCCCGATGGCGGTATTCTGTTCGCCTGTGGTATTACTGTAAAGCGCCGCATAGCCATAGGCGGCATTATAGTTGGCTGTGGTATTGCCGCGAAGCGCCTGATAACCATTGGCGGTATTATAGCTGCCCGTGCTTTGGCCGGACACGCCCAGCATCGCGCTTGCGCCGATGGCGGTATTCTGGCTGCCTGTGGTGTTGTAATAAAGCGCCTGATCACCATTGGCGGTATTATTGCCGCCAGTCGTGTTGCTATAGAGCGTCTGGCTGCCGACCGCAGTGTTGTTGTCGGAACTCTGGGCCGATGCGCCGAACATCGAATAATGGCCTATGGCGGTGTTGTTTGAACCGGTAACGTTGTAATACAGCGCAGCCACGCCGACACCGATATTTCCCAGACCCGTAGTAACGCCATGCTGGGACGCATAACCAAAAGCGGTATTGAAAGCGCCCGATGTGTTGCTAATGCCGGCAGTTGCCCCGAAAAAGCTGTTGTATGACCCGGCGCTGCCGCTTGTAAAAGAGGAGTTCTGCCCGCCCCCGCCGACAAATATGTTATACCCGATGGCGCCCGTCGGCTTGAAACTGCTTATCAAAACATCCTGCCCGCTAGTGGTAACATTGACCGCGCCGGTAAACGTCTGCGACCCGCTCCAGGTATGCGCGCCGGTCTGCGTGCCGGCCAATGTCGGATTCGGATACGTCCCCGTCAAATCACCAGCCGCTGAACCGGCAGGCGCAACGCCGCTGATGGTTACATTCGTGGCCGCAGTAACCCGCCCCTTCGCGTCAACAGTAAGCTGCGCAACCTGCGTGGTGTTGCCGTAACTGCCTGAAGTTACACCGCTCGTCGCCAGTGTCGGGTTCGGATAGGTACCGGTCAGGTCGCCCGCCGCAGACCCGCCGGGCGACACATTCGTCAGCGCGGACCCGTTGCCCGAGAACGCCGTAGCCGTAACCGTCCCCACCACCTGCAATGCCGTTGACGGATTGATTGTCCCTATCCCCACGCTCCCCTGCAACACGGTCTTTGTGATACTGCTGTTGCCCAATGTTACGCTGTTGCTCCCGTTACCCCGGGCCGCATAGCCGATAACAACTTCATTGCTGCCGCCGTCCGCGGACGGTCTTGCATCGGTACCCAGGTAAACTGAATTGACCGAGGTCGCATTCTGTCCGGTTCCCGCGCCGTAATACATGCCCGCCTGGCTGCCGATAGCGATATTATTGCTGCCCGTGGTGTTGTAGAAGAGCGCTTCATAACCATCAGCCGAATTATTGGCGCCGGTGGTGTTGCCGGCAAGCGCCTGATAACCGTTGGCCGTGTTATAGCTGCCCGTGCTTTGGCCGGACACGCCCAGCATCGCATACATGCCGGTGGCGGTATTATCGCTGCCTGTGGTGTTTTGGCGAAGCGCCTGATAGCCGTTGGCGGTATTCTGCAAGCCTGTGGTGTTGTACTGAAGCGCCTGATAACCATAAGCGGCGTTATTGCCGCCCGTGGTGTTGCCGGCAAGCGCCTGATAACCATAAGCGGCATTATTGCTGCCCGTGCTTTGGCCGGACACGCCCAGCATTGCCTGATAGCCGGTGGCGGTATTCTGTGCGCCTGTGGTGTTGTAGGCAAGCGCGGCGGCGCCGCCGGCGGTATTGTTGCTGCCCGTGGTGTTGTACTGAAGCGCGTTGACGCCGTTGGCGGTATTATTTGTACCCGAAGAGTTGGTGTAAAGCGCCGAATAACCGATGGCGGTATTGAGAGCGCCCGTGGTGTTGCCCTGTCCGGCACCCTTCCCGAAAAAGCTGTTGTAAGAGCCGTCGCTGCCGCTCGTATAGGAGGAACTCTGGCCGCCCCCGCCGATGAATATGTTATAACCGGTTGCGCTGGCCGGCTTGTAGCTGCTTACCAGAATGTCTTGCCCGCTGGTGGTGATGTTTACCGCGCCCGTGAATGTCTGTGTAGCCGACCACGTATGTGCGCCGGTCTGCGTGCCGGCCAATGTCGGATTCGGATACGTCCCCGTCAAATCACCAGCCGCTGAACCGGCAGGCGCAACGCCGCTGATGGTTACATTCGTGGCCGCAGTAACCCGCCCTTTAGCGTCAACCGTAAGCTGCGCTACCTGTGTGGTGTTACCGTAGCTGCCTGAAGTTACACCACTAGTCGCCAATGTCGGATTCGGGTAGGTACCAGTGAGGTCCCCCGCCGCCGACCCGCCGGGCGACACATTCGTCAGCGCGGACCCGTTGCCCGAAAACGCCGTAGCCGTAACCGTCCCCACCACCTGCAAAGCCGTTGACGGATTGATTGTCCCTATCCCCACGCTCCCCTGCAGCACGGTCTTGGTAATGCTGCTGTTGCCCAACGTCGCGGTGTTGCTCCCGTTGCCTATGGCCGAAGCGCCAATTACGATTTCATTGGTCTCAGCATCAGCCGCAGGCCTTGCCTCGTAACCTATGTAGATCGAACTGGACGGCGTCTGGTTATGCCCCGGTCCAGCTCCGTAAAGCAGGCCGGCATTAACTCCAACAACCGTGTTATACGCTCCCGTGGTATTATATGCTGCCGCATTGACGCCCACAACCGTGTTATAGCTGCCCGTATTAGTGTAAAGCGCGGAATTGCCAATGGCAGTATTCCAATTGCCGGAACTTTGCCCGGAAACACCACGCAACGCTTCCTTGCCAACGGCGGTATTGATGATGCCCGTGGTATTGTAGTAAAGCGCCTGACTGCCAATCGCAGTATTGGAAGCTCCTGTGGTGTTGTCGTTACCGGCATCCACTCCGAAAAAGCTGTTATAGGACCCATCGCTGCCGCTCGTATAGGAGGAGCTCTGACCGCCCCCGCCGATGAATATGTTATAACCGCTGGCGCCGGAAGGCTTGTAGCTGCTCATCAGAATGTCTTGTCCGCTTGTGGTGATATTCACCGCGCCCGTGAATGTCTGCGTAGCCGACCACGTATGCGCGCCGGTCTGCGCGGTCGCTAAAGTCGGGTTGGGATAGGTCCCGGTTAAGTCACCCGCCGCAGCGCCGGAGGGTGCAACACCGCTTATAGTCATATTCGTAGCCGATGTAATGCGCCCTTTCGCATCCACCACAAGCTGCGGAACTTGTGTGGTGTTGCCATAGCTGCCTGAAGTTACACCACTGGTCGCCAGCGTCGGGTTCGGATAGGTGCCGGTTAAGTCGCCAGCCGCTGTCGTGGTCGTATAAATACCGTTCGTCACGGTCGCCGCGTTGCCGGTGATACTGCCGATTATGCTCTGTGAGAATGTCTGCGCCGCGCTCCATGTATGCGCGCTGCCTTGCGCGGTCGCTAAAGTTGGATTCGGATAGGTCCCCGTCAGTTCGCCCGCCGCGCTGCCGGACGGAGCCACCCCGCTGATGGTTACATTGGTCGCCGAAGTGATGCGCCCTTTCGCGTCAACCGTAAGCTGCGCAACCTGCGTGGTATTGCCGTAGCTCCCTGAAGTTACGCCACTGGTCGCCAGCGTCGGGTTCGGATAGGTCCCTGTAAGGTCGCCCGCTGCCGCGCCGGACGGCGGCCCGCCCACCTGACTGCCGTTCCAGTACAGGCTGCCGCCGTTATTGTACAGTGCAGCCGTCGTGTTTGTCGGCACACCCGCCGCTATCCGTACGCCAGTGTTGCTGCCGGAACCGGTTACATCCAAAGCGTTCGCCGTCGGCGCTGTCGTCCCTATCCCGACACTGCCGTACAGCACGGTCTTGGTAATGCTGCTATTGCCCAATGTTACGCTATTGCTCCCGTTACCCCGCGCCGCATACCCGATGACAATTTGATTGGTCTCTCCGTCCGCTGCTGGCCTTGCGTCAGACCCCAGATACACCGAATTGGAACCCGTCTGGTTCTGCCCGGTCCCTGTTCCGTAATACATGCCGGACGCATGGCCCAAAGCCGAGTTGTAATTACCTGTGGTGTTGTACTCAAGCGCATACATGCCCACCGCATTATTCCAACTACCCGTGGTGTTGTACTCAAGCACGGATGCGCCATTGGCGATATTGAAACGCCCAGACGTGTTGGACACCAAAGCCTGATAGCCGACGGCGGTATTGTAATTGCCTGTTGTGTTGGAACTGCCGGCATTTATCCCGAAAAAGCTGTTGTAAGAGCCGTCGTTGCCGCTCGTATAGGAAGAACTCTGCCCGCCGCCGCCAATGAATATGTTGTAACCGCTTGCGCTGGCCGGCTTGTAGCTGCTTATCAGAACGCTGTCCCCGCTTGTATTGACCCTCACCGCGCCGGTGAACGTCTGCGACCCGCTCCAGGTATGCGCGCCGGTCTGCGAAGTCGCCAATGTCGGATTCGGGTAGGTACCGGTCAAATCACCAGCCGCGCTGGTCGTCGTGTATATACCATTCGTAACCGTCGCCGCGTTGCCCGTTATGCTGCCTACGATGCTCTGGTCAAATGTCTGCGCGGCGGACCACGTATGCGCACTGCTCTGCGCGGTCGCTAAAGTCGGGTTCGGATAGGTACCCGTCAGTTCGCCCGCCGCATTGCCGGTGGGCGCCGCGCCGGTTACTGTTACATTCGTAACCGAGGTTACGCGGCCTTTCGCGTCCACCGTAACCTGCGCCACCTGCGTCCCGTTGCCGTATGTCCCGCTGGTTACCCCGCTGGTGGCCAGCGTCGGGTTCGGATACGTCCCCGTCAAATCGCCCGCTGCCGTCGTGGTGGTATAGATACCGTTGGTAACGGTAGCCGCGTTGCCGGTGATGCTGCCGATTATGCTCTGGCTGAACGTCTGCGTTGCACTCCACGTATGCGCGCTGCCTTGCGCGGTCGCCAATGTCGGGTTGGGATAGGTGCCGGTCAACTCGCCAGCAGCGTTACCGGCAGGCGCAACACCGCTGATGGTTACATTCGTAGCCGCAGTAACACGCCCTTTAGCGTCAACCGTAAGCTGCGCAACCTGCGTGGTGTTACCGTAGCTGCCGGAGGTTACCCCGCTAGTCGCCAGCGTCGGGTTCGGGTACGTGCCGGCCAGGTCCCCCGCCGCGCTGGTCGTCGTGTATATACCATTCGTAACCGTCGCCGCGTTGCCCGTGATGCTGCCTACGATGCTCTGGTCAAATGTCTGCGTAGCCGA